>Ga0209472_1000399_pt1 | contig 26425 bp, 18 predicted proteins | sample GraSoiAngelo_130_FD_185887 | JGI IMG/M metagenome (GOLD analysis project Ga0209472, IMG submission 185887) | Grasslands soil microbial communities from the Angelo Coastal Reserve, California, USA - 14_0929_02_20cm (SPAdes) (version 2) | ecosystem: Environmental > Terrestrial > Soil > Grasslands ...
GGCGGAAGCCGGCGTCAAGGTCGGGCTGCCCCGGGACGTGGCGACCCTGTTAGCCGCGCAAACGCTGCTCGGCGCCGCTAAGGTCGCACTCGAGACCGGCGATCACCCTGCCCTGCTCAAGGATGCCGTCACCACGCCGGCGGGCTGCACCATCGACGGGATCCTCGAGCTGGAGGAGGGGAAGCTCCGCGTGACGCTGATCAAGGCCGTGGTGAAGGCCACGCAGCGGGCGAGGGAGTTGATGTTCGAGAAGTGAGCGCGGCTCAGCCGCACTCCGAGAACCCGCACACGTGGCATTTGGCGCACCCCTCCGCGAAGGCGAGCTGCGAACCGCAGTCCGGACAGGCGCCGATGAAATCCTGCGCCTCGCCCGTGCGCTCGCTCACCGTCCCTTCCGCCGCGGCGGCGTGCGCCGACGCCGGCGCGACTGCGCCACCCAGGAGATCCTGCTGCACGCCTTGCTTCTCCTGCATCCACTTCTCGATCGCGATGCCGATGGCATCGGGCACCGACATGACCTTGTTCGGTCCCAGACCCACGACGCGATCGGACGAGATGCCCCGTAGCTGCCGGTACACTTCGCGTATCGGAATCCCCGACCGCAAGGCCAACGAGATGAGCCGCCCGATCGCCTCGACGTCCGCCATCAAGGGCGCGCCGGCCTTGCCGAGTGAAATGAACACTTCGAACGGCTGACCTTTGTCGTCTTCCGTGATGTTCACGTACATGGTGCCGAGCGGCGTCTCGACGCGCCGCGTGGCGCCCTTCAAGAGGTCGGGACGGGACCGCTTGGCCCGCCGCTGCAGGTTCTCCGCCTCCGCGTCGTGCAGCATGTCGCGGGTGCGGGCCAGCTCGGCCTCGAGCTCGGCGAGGCGGCCGAGCGCTTCAGCCAGCGCGTCTTTCCCCGATCCCGCAGCTTGCTCCTGTACCTTCTTCGCGGTCGACCCGGTCGAGAGCACCTGCATCTCGCGTGACGCGTCCCGGTACACCGTCACGCCCTTGCAGCCGAGCTTGTAGGCGTAGCGGTAGATCTTCTCGACGTACTCCTCGGTCGCGTCGTTAGCGAAGTTGCAGGTCTTGGAGATCGCCGAGTCGGTGAACTCCTGGAATGCCGCCTGCATCTGGATGTGCCACTCAGGAGTCACATCGTGCGCCGTCACGAACACCCGCTGCCACTTCGCCGGCACCTCGTCGAAGTGGATGTGGCCCGCCGCCGCAATGCGCTGCATCAGCGCGCCCGAGTACCAGCCCTCCTGCTTCGCGAGCCGGACGAAGTCCTCGTTGACGTCGGGCATCAGCACGCCGGCCTGGTTGCGCATGAAGGCGACGGCGAACAGCGGCTCGATTCCCGAGGAGCAGCCCGCGATGATGGAGATCGTTCCCGTGGGCGCGACGGTGGTGAGGTTGCAGTTGCGGAGCCGCCGCATCGGGCGGACGCGCTCGCCCTGCGGCCCGCGGGCACAGGTCGCGTCCGGACCCCAGATCGACCGCTCCCATTCCGCGAAGACCCCGCGCTGCTCCGCCAGCTTCTCCGACGCGACCTTCGACTCTTCGTCCACGAACTCCATGAGCCGGCGGCCGAGCGCGACCGCCTCGTCCGAGTTGTACGGCAACCCGAGCTGCACCAGCAGATCCGCCCAGCCCATCACGCCGAGCCCGATGCGGCGGATGCGCGTGGCGAGGACGTCGATCTCGGCGAGCGGGTAGCGGTTCGCGTCGATCACGTTATCGAGGAAGTGGGTGCAGAGGTGCACAGCCGTCCGCAGGCGGTCCCAATCGACGTCTCCGTCTCGCGCGAACAGACCGACGTTGATCGATCCCAGGTTGCACACGTCGTAGGGGAGCAGCGGCTGCTCACCGCAGGGGTTCGTCGCCTCGTAGCTCCCGAGGTGGGGCACCGGGTTGTAGTGGTTCGCGCGATCGATGAAGTACACCCCCGGCTCCCCGGTCTTCCAGGCGCCGTGCACGATCTTGCGGAACACCTCCCGGGCGTCGAGCTGGCCCACGGCCTGGCCCGTGCGCGGGTGAATCAGGTCGTAGCTCGTGCCCTCCTCGACCGCCTGCATGAACGCGTCCGAGACCGCGACCGAGATGTTGAAGTTCGTCACCTGCGTGAGGTCGTCCTTGCAGGCGATGAACTCGAGGATGTCGGGATGGTCCACCCGCAGTATCCCCATGTTGGCGCCGCGGCGGGTGCCGCCCTGCTTGACCACGTCGGTGGAGGCGTCGTACAGCTTCATGAACGACACGGGACCCGAGGCAACGCCCATCGTCGAGCGCACCACGTCGTTCTTGGGACGCAGGCGCGAAAACGAAAAGCCCGTCCCACCCCCCGACTGGTGCACCAGCGCCATGGCGCGGAGCGTGTCGTAGATGCCGCTCTGCCCGTTGGACAGGCTATCGTCCACCGGCAACACGAAGCACGCCGACAGCTGGCCCAGCGGCCGGCCGGCGTTCATGAGCGTGGGCGAGTTCGGCATCCACACCCGCGTGGCCATCAGCTCGAAGAACGTTTCGGCGAGGCCCTCGACCGCTTTGGCGGAGGCGCCGTAGCGGCCGTCCGGCTCGGCGATGGTGCGGGCGACCCGCCAGAACAGGTCTTCGGGCTGCTCGACCGGCGCCCCCTGGTCGTCCTTCACCAGGTAGCGCCGCTCCAGCACGGTGATGGCGTTGGCGCTCAGATCGAGCGTCCCTTTGCGGGTGGCGGCGGTCATGCTGGCTCGTCCCTCACGGTGTGAGCGTGTTCACAAAGCGCGTGCGATAGCGGAAATTTAACAGCGCGCCAGACAAAAACGCGGAAGGGCAAGGTAGGCCGGTCGGCCCGTCCGGGCAACACTCGTGTCAGCGCCGCCCGCACAACACTTTCACCAATTCACATCACAAACTTGCTCGCGCGAGCGGGAACCGACCGGCGCGATGCCGTTCCGCTTCCGCCACGTAGTGCTCCCAGGTGAGGCGGATCCGCTCTCGCAGCGCGTCGTCTACGCGCCGCGCCACCCGGGCAGGCACCCCCACGATCAACGACCCCGGTGGCACATGGGTTCCCTCCGGCACCACGGCGCCCGCCGCTACGACGCTTCCCGTGCCCACGTGGACGTCGTTCAGGAGAATGCTGCCCATGCCGATCAGGCAGTCGTCCTCGACCGTGCAACCGTGCAAGATCGCCCGGTGGCCCACGCCGACCCGGGCCCCGATCCGCGCGGGCTTGCCTTCGTCTACATGCACGATCGTTCCATCCTGCAGGTTCGTGGCTTCGCCCACCACGATCGGCGCCATGTCGCCCCGGAGCACGGCACCGTACCACACGCTAGCGCGGGCGGCGAGCGTCACATCCCCGAGCACCACGGCGCCCGGGGCGATGAAGGCCGTCGCGTGAATGTTGATTACTGCCTCACCGGCTCGAACCGCCACTGCACCCATGCGTCGACCGGCTCCCCGTTCTTCTGCGCGGGATTCCAACGCAGGTTCCTGGCCATGTCCATCGCCTGGTCGTTGAACGTGGCGAGGTTGGAGGGGCCGAAGACGCGCGCCTCGAGCGTCGCGCCGTCGCGCGAGACATGGATCAGGAGGATCGCCTGACGTGGAAAGATCGTCGCATCCGCCGGGACGGGGATCCGCGTCAGCGACAGGGGCACGGGCGGCGTCGTGTAGCAAATGTGGTCCTGGTTGTAGGCCGGTCCGAAGACCTCGCAGGGGCCCGAGCCGTCCTCTCCCCCGGCGACCGTGGCCGACTCCAGCTCGACCTTGACGGTCAACGGCGCCCCCGCCGTGATGACGAGGGGGCGCTCGTAGGGAGCGAACCCAGCCGCCCGCACGGCGAGCTTGTACGTGCCGGGCGGCACGTCGCCCTGGGTGCGAAAGGGCTGCCCGTTGAGGGTGATCTGGGCGCCCGCAGGCAAGCCCTGCAGCGTGAGCCGCCCGGGCGTACCAGGCGCGATCTGGCGGCGGCTCATGTCGAGCGGTGGGGACGTGGAGCGCGTGGCCGGGCTGTCCGAGGCGGCGGCCGCCCCGGTGTCACCGAGCAGGCGCTGCGCGACCGTGTCGTGGATGGCGGCGGAGTCGGGGACGGCGGCCCGCGCGAAGAAGAGCAAGCCCTTCTTGTAGGCGTACAGACCGGGGGCGCCGACCGCCACGACGACGACGAAGACCCAGAGCGCGATCCCCGCGCCGACGGAACGGTGGTGCGGCTCGACCGCGGCGGCGAGCCGCGCCCCGGTCGGCGTGCGCGGGATGGGCGTCGTGGGCGCCCCGGCGAGGCGGGCGCCCGCGAGCGACGGGATGGCGCGCGTGGGGGCGGTCGAGAGCCCGACGGCGGCGAAACCACCACCAGCCTCGAGGGCGTTGACGAGCTCGTCCGCGCTCTGGAAGCGATCGTCCGGCCCCTTCGCCATCATCTTCCGGATGATCTCGAACAGGGTCCGCTGGTCGTAGGTCTCGAGGGGTGGCAGCGGAACCTCCTCCATGATGTGCTTGTACCCGATGGAGAAAGAGTCCTCGCCGTCGAACGGCACGCTGCCGGTGAGACACTGGTAGGCGACGACGCCCAGCGAATAGATGTCGCTGCGGCCGTCGAGCGCCTGCGCGCGCGCCTGCTCGGGGCTCATGTAGTGGGGCGTGCCGATCGACATGCCCGTGCCCGTGAGCTTCCCGCCCGTCGCCGCCTTGGCGATCCCGAAATCCGTCACGACCGCCTGGCCGTGCTCGTCGAACATGATGTTATCGGGCTTGATGTCGCGGTGCACGATGCCGCTCTTGTGCGCGTAGGCGAGGGCGCGGGAGACCTGGACGAGCACCTGTCGGATCTCGGCCGGCGGCAACGAGCCTCGCGCCCCGAGGACGGAGGCGAGCGGCTTGCCCCGCAGGAACTTCATGACGAAGTAGATCACCCGGCCGGACTTGCCGACGCGGTAGATCGGGATGATGCCCGGGTGCTCGAGCTTGGCCGAGGTGCGGGCTTCGCGCTGGAACCGCTCGACGAACTCCTTGTCGAAGGCGAGCGAGAACGGCAGGACCTTGATGGCGACCTCGCGCTCGAGCTGCTTCTCCCGCGCCTTGAACACGATCGCCATGCCGCCGCGCCCGAGCTCGTCGAGGATCTCGTACTCGTCCTTGAGCTGCTCCCGCACCAGCTCGAGCTCGGTCAGCTCCTGGGGGGTCTGGATCGGAGTCGCCGCGAGATCCAAGCCGCAGGAGCGGCAGAATTTACTGGTGTCGTCGTTCTGAGTGCCGCAGCGGGAACAGTACATCAATTCTCCGAGGGTCGCGGAAACTTACGGGCGCGTCGGAGCGGGTGTCAACCGACTAGCGCGACACAATGACGAATTGGCGACGCCGCACCAACGACGCGGCCGTCGCCGGGTCGCGCACCTCGACGGCGAGGACGTAGCTCCCCTTCGACGCGTCGCGCAGGTCGACGGCGCGGCGCACCCTCGTCACCGGCCCGTCGGCGGGCGCGTCGAACTCGAACAGCACCGGCGTCTGTCCCCCGCCGAACAGCCGGTGAAACAGTGAGCGCCGTCCTTCCCGCTCGAGCCGGACGACGGTGTGATACGACGACCCCGGTGCGAGCCCGTATACCTCGTAATACAGCTCCGCCGAGCCGCCCTCCGGAAACCGGCCCAGCGGGTTGAGCGGCACCGTATCCGGTCCCGGCGTCCATGCAAGGCCCGATCCCTGGCGGCCGAGCACGAGGTCGCTGGCCGCGAAGCGCGCGCCGTCGAGGCTGCCGACGGCGATCGAGTCCCGCGTCACGAGGTCGCCGGCCTCCCGACCCGGCTCCGCCACCAGCAGACGGTAGCGGTATCGCCCCGGCGGAACCGGCAGCGCGAGCTGGCCAGTGAGATACGCCCCCGAGGGCAGCGCCTGCGGCGCGGTGAACACGCGCGTCGTGTCGAGCCGGGCGACCTGGTCGTCGAGGGTGTCGCACACGACCAGCCGGAAGGAGATCGGGTACAGCACCCGCATCGAGTCGGCAACGGGCGTCAGCTGGTGGCCGGGAATCGCGAACACGACATGCAGCTGCTGTCCCCCCTGCGGGGCGCGCGCGCCGACGACAAACTCCGACGTCAGTACCTCGAGCGGCGTCACGAAGACGCGGCGATAGCTGTCCGTCGTCGTGCCCACGGCGATGCTATGCTGCCCGAGCGAGCGCTCAACGGCGAGCGCACCAGCCGCGTTCGCCGAGCCGAGCGTGTTTCCTAGCCGGGCATAGAGCGGATTTACGTCTGCGCGCGAGGCGAACAGGTCGCTGGTGATGGGATCGAGACCGCGACGGCCCTGCAAGGCCAGGGCGCCGCGGAAGCCGGCGACCACCGCGTCGGCCAGGCTTTCCACCAGCTTGTAGTCCTGGACGTCGTCTCGCGCGACGAAGTGGAAGATCAGGTCACCTTCCGGACGCCGGTACAGCCACGTTTCGTTTGGCTCGAGCCGGTCGAGCACGCGCGGGTAGGTCGCCCGCTTGTCGGGGGGACCGTGACGCAGGTAGATGGCGCCACGGTCGTCGAAGGTCGTCTGGTCGGCGCGATAGCGTTCGGTGATGTCGTAATGGCGATGCCGGCTCACGAGGCGAAAATTGTGCCAGGCGTAAAACCAGCGCCGATAATGCTCCGCGAGACGTTCGCCGGGCTCGCGTGCTTCGGTCGCGTCGCGCCGCAGCCAAAAGCGCTCGAGCCACGCGGCGCGCTGGCCGGGGGACGTGAAGCCGTCGAACGGCGCCATCTCGTCGGGGCCCACGAGGGCACTCAAGTCGGCGCGGTACAGCGCCAGGGCCGCGGCGGAGCGGGCCAGGCGCGCCCCGGCGAAATAGGTGTGCCACCCCTCCCCCGGCCGCTGCGCGTAGTAATAGGTCCGCGCGAGCTCCAGCAGGCCGAGCCCTGAGTCGCCGCCGACGCTCAGGTAGGCTTGGAACCCCGCCACCGATGAATCGGCTTCGCCTACCTCGCGCTCCACGCGGCCGCGTGCGAGCTGCACGCCTGCGTTCCGGCCCGCCGTCGACGCCGCGGCGAGCCGCACCGCCTGCAGCGCGACCTCGAGTCGCGGCTGGATGCGCTGCGTGAGCGCGGTGTTCGCCAGATCGATGCTCGCCTGCGCGAAGCTCGGGTCGGCTTGCGTAGCGCGCGCCAGCGCCCGCGCCGCTTTGGACAGGTAGTCCTTCCCGAGCTGTTGCCGGAGATTCTCGATCGCGATGACGGCGTGCTCGCCCTGCGCCAGCTCCGCGAGCCCGAGACCGTACCACGCATAGGGCCAGTCGGGCCGGAGCTCCCCAGCCCATTCGAATTCTCCGGCCGCGTCGTCGTAATGCGCCTTGCTATTGGCGACTTCGCCCAGCCGATAGGCGATGAACCCGAGTCGACAATGGATGAGCGGATCGTTGCGTTGCTGCTTCGCCACTTGTATCGTCGCCGCCTCGAAACGCTTCAACGCCAGCGAGTCGGTCACCGCCGTGAGGGAGTCGCGCAGCGCCTCGATCGCGGCGCGCTCGGCGGGGGACTGGGCGGGAAGACGCGTGGCGGGCCCGACGAGGAGGGCGAGCAGAACGAGCGACCGGCGCATAGTGCTATTATATCCCACCACCCACCTGCGCGTTCTCCCGGCTGAAGCCCCTACAGGACTCCCCCCGGTGCCGCGGCTCAGAAGTCCGACGCGAGCCCCATATACACGTGCGGGCGGCGGGCCGCCCCAGAGGGCGGATCGGCGAGCGGCGCCGCGACGCCGAGCCGGACCTGCAGCAGGAAGTCGTAACTGATGGTGAAGTCTCCGGCGAGCTCCGCGCCCGCGGAGCGGAGCCGCGTGAGGCGCGGTGCCTGCCCGGCGTCCCAGGCGTCGCCCGCATCGCCGAACAGGTTGAGCCACAGCTTGTCGGCGCCGAACGGCAGGTGACCGAACGGCGCGCCGACGAGCGCGAGCGGCAGGCGATATTCGACGCTCAGGGTCGCGGCCCGCTCGCCCAGCAGCTCGCCGCCGCGGTAGCCACGCACCGGAAAATCGCGCGTCCCCCCGAGCGCCGCCTGGCCGAACGTCAAGACGTAGCTGCCCGACGACACACCCCCCGCCTTCAGCAGCTCGCGCAGCGGCCCGCCCGTCACGCCGGCGGCGAGCCGAACGGCGAGCACATGGTGCGCGAACCCGCCGAGTCCCGGGATGTGGGCGTACAGGCCGACGCGCGAGCGGGCTTCACTCGACCATCGAGTGCCTCCCAGCTCCTCGCGCCGCCGGTAGAACGCCGACCAGCTGAATCCGTCCTGGTGCGAGACGGCGAGCGGGGCCGAGACGACGTGCGTCACCGCCAGCGTCACCGATCCTCCCAGGAGATCCCGGCCGTCGCACGCCGGGCAAATCGTGGCGAGCGAGGTGTCCGGGATGGTGACGAAGTGCGTCCCCTTGAACTCCGCGGCCAGTCGCACACTGGCGAACGTGCGCCAGCGCCGCGCCACGAACGTCGCGCCGAGCGCGCCCTCCTGCGTGCGCTCGGAGAGCGTGACCGGCGCGAGCAAGTCGTCCCACTCACTCGACGCCGACACGTCGAGCGTCGGGTTGCCCAGCCCACTCCACAACCCCGCGAACCACCCGATCGCGCGGAACGGTTGCCGCGCCACGAGCCCCGCCGCGATGTAGTTGAACCGGCCGACAGCATCGCTCCCCGCCGTGGCGCCGCCCCAGAACCGCCCGCTCCGCCCCACATCGAGAAACAGCGGCAGCCAGAAATGTGGCCGCAGCGCAGGCCACGCCGCGTACCCCGTCTCGCGCGTCGCGACGGGCGGCGCCGCGGCGAACGGAGCAGGTCGATCGACCGGTACCGGCTGGCCGGCAGGTCGCTCCCTCCGCCCATCCCCTGCGGCCGCGTGCCGCAACTCCCAGCCCCCGGCCGCGAGGGTCACGTACAGCAACGAGCCATCGGGCAGCGCCGCCGGCGCCCGGGCGCCGAGCGGCTCGGCCGTGAGCGGCTCGGCGCCCGTCGGGTCCCGCCAGCGATAGACCTGCGGGAACCCCGTCGGGTCGGTGACGAAGAGCAGCTCGCTCGCGGGTGTCCACGTCGGGTCGGCGATCACGCCCGCCGACTCCCGCAGCACCCTACCGGCCTCGGGGGAATCGGCGGGCCAGCGCAACAGCGCCCAGTGGCCGTCCGCGTTGCGCGTGCCCGCCACCCAGCGCCCGTCAGGGGACGGCACGACCTCGCCCCACGTCGCACCTGCCCCGTCGGGCGCGGAGGGCACCGGCAGCGCGGGGCGATTCCCCGCCGGTACCAGCGCGATCACCGACAGGCGGCCCCCGCCCGCGCGGGGCGCCACGAGCCTCGCCCCGTGCGTCACGCGGCGCCACTCGCCGCCCGCGACGGGAAGCCACCGGTAGAGGTCGCTGTACACCCGCCAGCGTGATGTCCACTCGAGCTGTGCCACGACCAGCGTGTCGCCGAGCCAGTCGTAGCTCACCTCGGCGTTCACTCGGTGGGTGCGTAACACCCGGAATTGCCGCGCATCGAGCACTCGCAGTTCGCTCGGCCCCCTACCGTCGTCCCGGACGTACGCGAGGTACCGGCCGTCGGGCGATACCTGTGGCACGGGCTCGGTGCGGAGCGCGCGGTCGATGACGCGCGCGCCCGAGGCGGCCGCCCCTGCCTGGGGCGGGGGCCCGGTGCCCTTGGGCCATTCCGCCTCCAGCGAACGACGCGGATCGGCGCGAGCGATCTGGCGCCCCACCCGATACGGGATCAGCTGTGCGGACGTCGCCTCGACAAACCGGGGCACCACGGAGTCCCGCCCCTGCCCGGCCAGGTAATTAAAGAAGCGGCTGCCGTACGCGTAGGGCACGAGCCCGTCCGCCCAGCGGGAGAAGAAGACGGCGCTCGAGGGCGAGCGCGACGCATCGGCCGCGCGGTCCGCCGCGAGCACCTGGGTGTGCAGGCTACCCGTGACTCGCCCGCCGTTGGTGAACCGCGACTCGTAGTAGGTCGCCAGCCCCTCCGTCACCCAGCTGGGCTGGTACGTGTTGGGAAACAAGCCGGGGGCACGCCCGAACACCGCCTGCAGCCCGCTCCACAACCCACGCACCCGATCGAGGTGGAAGACGTGCGTGAGCTCGTGCGTCGTGACCAGCCGGAGCCAGCTGTCGTAGTGCTGTAACCCGGGGTCGGTCGCCGGCGGTGGCAGGAAGACGTAGATCCGGTCCGAGGGAAACACCAGCGTCGCCCCGTTGGGGGAGTCGATGTCGTCGACCAGGGTGAGGTCGACCACCTGGCGCGGCGGGTGGAGCTCGGAGGCGAGCAGCCCATAGGCGCGCTCGGCCTCCCGGGCTGCGACCTGCGCCACGTCGCGATAGACCGGGCGGAAATGAACGCGGAAGTGCGGAGTGTACAGGGTGCGCCAGGGGCCGGAGGGGTCGACCTGTGCCTCGGCGCGCGCGGCGAACAGGAGGAGCACCAAAATGCGGACTGCGGATTGCGGATTGCGGAATATCAGTGAAAGGTCGAGCCGACGACCTAAGGACGTCGTGCCAATCCGCAATCCGCAACCCGCAATCCGCAATCTCACGGCTCCTGCGCTCGCTCTCGCAGAAACGCCTCAATGCCCCGCACCACCCCCCGCGCATACCGCCCCTGCCCCTCGTCGCTGCGCAGCATCGCCTCCTGCTCGGGGAGCATGATGAACAGACCTTCGGTGAGCGCCGCGGGCATCCACGTCGGGCGTACCAGCGCGTAGTCCCCCCGGCCCATACCGAGATCTCGCACGCCCAGCTCCGTGACCAGAGCGCGGTCCAACGCCCGGGCAAGCGGAGCGCTGCGAGGGTGGAAGTAGTAGACGCTCGTGCCGTTGTTCACGAACGGATTCAGCCCGTCGGGGAGCGCGTTGGCGTGAATCGAGACGAGCACCTCCGCGTCATGCAGCTCGGCGAAGTGCGTGCGCGGGTACAGATCCACCGGCAGCGAGTCGGTACGCGTGAGCAGCACGGTCGCGCCCGCCTGCTCGAGCAGCGCTTTCGCTTTGAGCGCGATCGCGAGCGTCGCCACCGGCTCCCACAGGCCGGTCGGGCCCGTGGCCCCGACCGGAGGATGGCCGGGGTCGAGCACGATGGTGCGCCCCTTCAGGGGTCGGTCCGGATCGATCGCCGGCGGACGCCGTATCTCGAGCAGCAGGTCCCGCCCATCGAACCGCGTGCGATATCCCCAGACCCGGCGCGCCAGCTCGAGCGTGATCGTCACCTCGTCCACGGCGGGCTGGGCGTAGCTCATGCGGGTGACGAGCGGATCGGTGCCGCCGTACTGCATCCAGTTGATATCCGACGCCACCCCGTAGAGCCGGAGGGTCAGGGTCCGTTCCTGCTCCGCAACCTGAAACGGCAGCTTCTCGGGCAACGGCACGCGCAACGTGATGGAAGCCGGGCCGGGCCGCAGTCGCACGGAGCCGACCACGCCCCCCGGCGGGGGTGTGCCAGCCGGGAGCGGCACGACGTCGGCCGCGTTCACCCACGCGACCGAGCTCTTCGAGAGCTGGAGGCGCGCCTGGTCGTTCCAGCGCCCCGAGAGCACGGCGGTGGTCCCCGTCGGGAAGAACCAATTGTAGGTCCCCCCCGGCACCGACTTTCCCACCGTCAGACTGTCGGTCGTACCCGTGTGTGCCGTGTCATCGTTGAGCACAACGATCGTGGGGAAACTCATGTCCATGAGACCAACCGTGAGCGGCCAGCGCGTGGTCGCGGTGTCCCCCGCCACCACGGCCTCGAGCGTGGCGCAGGCGCTCTTGCCGTCCGGGCAGAGGGGCGCGGCTGGAAGCCAACCGACGTAGCGATCCGCCGCGGGCGGGAGGCGGTACGCCGTCGTCGTCGTGGCGAACGCCCGCACACCCCAGGTGGGCTCTGCGGGGAGCGTGTCGGGAACGAACGGGATCGTGGCGCCCCACGGCAGTCGCAGCCGCACGACCGCGCCGGCCGCCGCGCGCACGGCGAGCCGTATACCTTCCCCTAGCGGGAGCGCGAGCGTCCCGGAGGGGGCAAAGGTCGTGGTGTCGATCCATGCGGCACGGCTCGGCGGAGGACGGTAGCGGGGCGCGATCCGCGCCATCACGTCCTGCACCGCGGAATCGCCTCCGGATCGAACCACCAGTCGAACCGCAGCGACGGTGTCGTCAGGGAGGGGCACCCAGGCGATCCACGCTCCGTTGGCGAGCACCGGCACGGGCGTTCCGGCGACGGTCAGGCTCTCCCGTCCCACGCCGCCGCGCACCGCGCCGAACAGAAACGTCGAGTCGCGTGCTTGAATGACGTCCGTCGGTCCGGGGTACACGATGCTGATGTGGAGCGACTCCCGCGCGGGCGCCGGCGTCGCGCCCGCGCGCAGCGGCACGCCGCGGGGGCGCGCACTCGCGCACCCGGCGGCGCACAGCAGCGACAGCGCTCCACTGAGCCAACGCATAGGCGCGCAAGCTAGCATTGACCCTTTCGACGCGTCAATTTGCCCAATAGATTGGGCAGCCCGTGCTGTTGCGCCCTGTGGAGCACTTTCTCCAGTGACCGTCTGCGCCTACTGCGGCCGCGAAAACGACGCCGGCGCGCAGTTCTGTATGGACTGCGGCAAGCCCATGGGCAAGGCCTCAGGTGTCAAGGCGGCGGCGGTCGGCACGGCAGTGCCCGGGACGCGGGGGGTCGCGCCGCCGGTCGTCGCTCCGACTCGCCCCGAGGCGCTCACGTGTCCTTTCTGCGGAGGTCGCGCGAGCGGCCTCCTGCCGTTCTGCCCGCACTGCGGGCGTCGCCTCACCGCTCCCGGCTCGGGCCCGAGCTGCGGGCGCTGCGGCTCGCCGGTCGCGGCGGGGACCAGGTTCTGTCCCACGTGCGGGGCACCGCTCGTCGAGCCTGCTCCCGATCGCCGATCGCCCGCGGCGACGGGCGGTCCCCCCCCCAGCGCCCCGCCGCCCATCGTCCTCGTACTACTCGACGACAGCGGCGCCGCTGTGCAGCGCTTCGAGCGGCGCAGCCCGGACACGACCATCGGCCGCCAGGACGGCGACATCCGGTTTCCGGAAGACGTGTTCCTCTCGCCGCTGCACGCCAAGATTTCCTGGGAGCACGACGCGCTCCTGGTGCGCGACCTGGGGAGCCGCAACGGCACCTGGGTGTTCCTCGAGGCGCCCCATCGCCTGGCCGACGGCGACCTGCTGCTGATCGGCTCGCAGGTGATCCGGTTCCGGCGACTCGGCTATCCCGGGCCACACCCGCCCGATGCCGACGCCACGCGCCGCATGGGGAGCCTGATCCCGAGCGCCGACATCGCGAGCCTGACGCAGCTGCGCTCGGACGGGAGCGCGCGCGATGTGATCCAGCTTTCCCCCGGCCGGGACGTGGCGATCGGCCGCGAGCACGGCGACTGGACATTCCCGTATGATCCATCCATGAGCGCGCGCCACGCCATCATCCGGTCCGAGGACGCCGATTTCGTCGTGGTCGACGCCAACAGCCGCAACGGCGTGGCGCTCGCCGCCCGGGGCGACATCGAGCTGCGCCACGACTCGCGCGTGCTGGTCGGCGACAAGCTGCTGCGCGTCGAGATTCCGACGTGAAGACCTGCCCCCTCTGCTCGACCCAATACCCCGACGACCTCCGGTTTTGCCCGAACGACGGGCAGACGCTGCGCTCGTCGTCGCCCGGACAGGATCTCGTCGGGCAGGTGCTCGCCGACCGCTACCACGTCGTGAAGAAGCTGGGCGAGGGCGGCATGGGCCAGGTATACCTGGCCGAGCACGTGAAGATGGGACGCAAGAGCGCCATCAAGGTGTTGAACCCCTCGATGGTCTACGACCCCGACGCGGTGGCGCGCTTCAACCGCGAGGCGGCGAACGCGAGCCGCATCAGCCACCCCAGCGTGTGCGCCATCTACGATTTCGGTGAGACGCCGGAAGGCCTCATCTACCTCGCAATGGAGTTCGTCGAGGGACAGCCGCTCACCGACGTGCTGGAACGAGAGGGGGCCCTCCCGGTGGCCCGCGCCGCGGCCATACTCGTCCAGGTGGCAGACGCGCTCCAGGCGGCGCATGACTTGGGGATCGTGCATCGCGACCTGAAGCCTGACAACATCATGATCGCGCGGGCGCGCGACGGCGCCGACGTCGTGAAGGTCGTGGACTTCGGGATCGCCAAGCTGGTGGGCAGCGACGCCAGCCAGGAAGTGACGAAGACGGGGCTGGTCATCGGCACGCCCGAATTCATGAGCCCCGAGCAGCTGTCGGGGGACAAGCTCGACGGTCGGAGCGACATCTACTCGCTCGCCCTCGTGTTCTTCAAGATGTTGACCGCGCGGCTGCCGTTCGAGGCCGGCACCGTGCAGGAGACGATGATCCAGCGGCTCACCGAGGAGCCCCTGAAGCTCGGGGCTGCGCGACCCGACCTGCGCTTCCCACTTGGCCTGCAGGAGACGCTCGACGCGGCGCTGGCGCGCAGTCCGGTGGCCCGCTACCAGTCGGCAGCCAAGTTCGCAAGCGACGTGGCGAGCGTCACGGGTCTGGCTCGCCGCAGCTCCGCCACCGGGATTCCAGTGACCCGTGGGGATGCCGAAGATCGGACGCGGCTCCTCGACTCACGGGCGGTGGCGGCGCTGTCGCTCCCGCGGCGGACCCCGGTGCCCCCGGTGAAGCGACGCTCGCTCCTGCCCGTCATCGTGGGCGCCGCCCTCGTCCTGGGCGCGGGCGGGGCCGCGATGATGGTGTTCGGCCGCGGCCGCCGAGCCGAGAGCCCGGCCCGCCTGGACACGATGCGGGCGGGCCCGCCGCCCGTTGCCGTGGACTCGACGTCCCGGGCGGCCGTGCCGCCGGCGCCGCCGTCGCGGGCCGCCGATTCGCGAACGGCGCGCCGGCCGTCCGACCGCGATGCCGGCGCGACTCACCAAGCGCCGCCGCCACCACCCACCATCGCCGTGAGCGAGATGCAGGTGCGGAGGACGCTCGAATCGACCGCCTTGGATCTCGCGGCAGGCAACCTCACGGCCAACGCCGCGCGCGACACGGCGGACTTTTATTACGCGATGACGGCGCTCCCAAAGGTGTACCGTGCGGCAGCGGCCAAGATCATTTGTGATTCGTACATGAGCGAGAACGCTCGTTCCAGAGCCCTGCAGTGGTGCCAGGCGGCCTTGGTGCTCGCCCCGGACAACACCACATACCAGAAACTCGTGAGGCTGCTGAAGGGGGATTTGTCGCCCTGATGCTCTGGCGCGCCCCCAAGCCCGTCAAGATCGAGGTCTTCGCCAAGACCGACCTCGGCAAGACGCGCGACCACAACGAGGACCGTTTCCTCGTGGCCGATCTCACCCGCGGCGAGGCGTCGTTGCAGCCGCCGGTGCGCGCGCACGACGTGGGTGAGCGGGGGACGCTGCTGATCGTCGCCGACGGCATGGGCGGCGCCGCCGCGGGCGAGCTCGCCAGCCAGATGGCCGCGGACACCATCTATGACCAGATGATCCGGCTGTGGAGAAGTGAGAAGGAAGCGACGCCGCAGCGGTTCGCATACCGGCTGAAGGAATCCGTCGAGGCCGCCAACGGGCAGATTCACTCGTACGCCAAAGCGCACCCCGAGGTGCGGGGCATGGGCACCACCACCACGGCCGTCGGCATCCTCCACGATTACGTCTACCTCACGCAGGTAGGAGATAGCCGCGCCTACCTGATCCGCCACGGCCAGGCGGTGCAGCTCACCAAGGACCAGTCGTTGATGCAGCGCCTGGTGGAGGCGGGCGAGCTCACGGAAGAGGAAGCGGCGCGCAGCGAGCGGCGCAACATCATCCTCCAAGCGCTGGGCCCGGATCCCAAGGTGAAGGTCGACCTCACGTACCAGGAAGTCCGCAAGGGGGACGTCCTGGTGCTCTGCTCGGACGGGCTCTCGGGTCAGGTCAAGAAGCAGGAGATCGCCGAGATCGTCACCCGCGAGCGGGATCTGCAGGCGGCGTGTGACCGCCTGATCGCACTCGCCAACGAGCGCGGCGGACCGGACAACATCACGGTCGTCATCGCGCGGTTCGACGGGGACGGGCTGCGCTCGGCCGCCGCCGGCGAGGAGGTGGGCCATCAGGTGTACCCGCTGATCGACACGGAGACGAGCACCGAGCCCGTACCGGTCTACCGGGGGAGCCGGCCGCCGTTGCCCACCCGCGAGGGCCGCTGGCGCGTCGTAGCCGCAGCCGTGCTCGCGGCGGCCGCCGTGGCCGTGGCGCTCTATCTCGCCACCCGGAGCCAGTGACCGCCCAGTTCCGGTTCTTGTCGGGCGCGCGCGCCGGGGAGGTCGCGACCTTCCACAAGACCTACATCGGGCTCGGACGCCATCCGCTGTCGGACGTTCGCTTCGACACCGAGCGCGATCTCGATGTGTCCTCGCGCCACGCCGCCATCGTGCGGCACGGCGCGGCGTTCAGCCTGCGCGACCTGGGCTCGAAAAACGGGACCTTCGTCAATGGCGAGCGGATCACGGGCGACGTGGTGCTGCAGGATGGCGACGTGATCGGCTTCGGGCCGCAGGGGCCCTCCGTGGAATTCCGCGTGCTCGCGGCGGAAGGCGAGCGGGATGCGGTCACCGGATCGCGGGAGCGCCGCGCCAGCGCGGCCCTGCGCCTCGTGGCGGAGCTCGCGCATCTCCGTCGCACGACCAAGGTATTGATCGGGCTGCTCGGCCTCACGCTGGCGGGGTTCGCGTGGAGCCAGTGGGAGGCCGCGCCCAGCGCGGCCCTGCGCCTCGTGGCGGAGCTCGCGCATCTCCGTCGCACGACCAAGGTATTGATCGGGCTGCTCGGCCTCACGCTGGCGGGGTTCGGGTGGAGCCAGTGGGAGGCCGCGCGTGACGCCCGCGCGCTCGTGGCGCTCCGGGCGCGGGCCGACAGCTTGCATCGCGAAGCCCAGCGCCTGCTCTCGCGCTTCCAATCGGAGCTCGAGAGCGTCCGGGACGCGCTCCGGGAATCACAGGCCGAAGTCGCCAGGCTGCGCAGCGAGCTCGCGGCCGCGGGCTCCGGGAGTGACGCGCCTTCTGTCGCCCGGCTGCGCGCGCAGCTCGATACCGCCGAAGCCCGCCAGCGGGGCCTGGCGGGCGCGGCGGCGGTCGACTACCGCGCGATCGCCCGCAAAAACCAGGACGCGGTCGCGATGCTCGTCGTCAAGTTCTCGGATGTCGAGGTGTTCACCGGCACCGCGTTCGCGGTCGACTCTCAAGGCACCCTGGTCACCAACAAGCACGTCCTCGTGGGCGAAGCGGGGGACCGCCGACCCGTGGCGATCGCCGTCAAGTTCTCGGGCTCGAAGCAGTGGTTCCAGGGCCGATTCGTCGGCGTGGCCGATACGGCGGACGTCGGGGTGCTGCAGGTCGACGTGCGCGGTGGCACGCCGCGGGTGTTCGGGCTCCTCGAGCAAGCCGGTGGCCTGCAGCGGGGCGACCCCGTCGCCATCATCGGTTATCCGCTCGGTGAAGACCTGCCGATGGAGCGCCACGGCCAGAGCGCGGTGGTGGCCGACCCGACCCTGACGGTGGGCACGGTGAGCAAGGTGTTGTCGAGCGTCGTGCAGGTGGACGGCTACGGAGCGCCGGGCTCATCCGGGAGCCCGATCTTCGACCGCGGCGGCTACGTGGTCGGAGTCCTGTACGGAGGGAACCGCGAGTCGCAGGGAAAAATCATCTACGCGGTCCCCGCCCATCTCGTCCTCGAGTACCTGCACCAGCATAAATAGAAGAATCATCCCAGCCAGCGAATTACGTGCCTCGCCGCCGCTCGCTGCATGAGCGGCTGGCCGTGCCAACAGCACACGACCGGCGCCGAGCCCGGGATCTGGCGCGCGAGCCGCGGATGCCCGAACAGCACGACGAGCTGCGACGCCGGCGCGAGCCGCCGCAGCGCCGCGACAGAGCGCGCCCCGAGATCCGCTCGACCTTTCCACGATCGTGGCTCGGCGTACACCAGGACGATACGTTGCACGTTACGCGTCGCACGTTGTTCGACGGGCACTCCCGCTTCGCGCAGCGTCTGCGTGAACACATCGCGCGGTCCCACGGTGTACGGACCGCCCACGTCGTCGTCCACGATCGAGACGGCGAGCGGAGCGCGGAGCGCCGGCGGCTCGCCACGCAGCACGTGTACCGCCCGGTCGGCGACGCCATCGGCGAACGCGCCGTGGGCCGCGAGGTCGGGCAGCCCCTGATCGGCGCCCGAGTCCCACAGCGCCGCCGCCTGCTCGTAGCGGGCCAGGGCTTCGTCCGCCCGGGAGGTCGGGATCTCGGACCCAACGGCCCGGTCCAGCGCCTCGACGACGCCCCGGAACTCCTCGGGATACAACAGCGCGTCGCACCCCGCGGCGACGGCGCTGACGGTGGCGGAGGGCACCGGCTGGGCCGCGCTCGCGCCCGCCATGATCAGGGCGTCGGTCACGACCAGCCCCGTGAAATTCAACGTGCCGCGCAGATAGCCGAGGATTTCGGGAGAAAAGCTCGCGGCGCGCCCCGACCGGTCCCAGGCCGGAAACGCCACGAAGGCGCTCATCACGCTGCCCACGCCCGCCCGCAGTGCGTGCTCGAACGGGGTGACGTCGACCCGCTGCAGCTCGGCGGCGGGCGTCAGGACGCGCGGCAAGGTCTCGTGCGAGTCGCGCGTCGTGCGCCCGTGGCCCGGGTAGTGCTTGGCGCAGCCCAGCACGCCATGCTCCTGCAGACCGCGGATCCACGCGGCGGCATGCTCGCCGACGCGCGTCGGGTCGGCCCCGAACGACCGCGTCTGCACGATCGGATTCCTGGGCTCGAGATCGAGATCGCACACCGGGGCGAACGCCCAGTTGATCCCCACCGACCGCGCCTCGAACCCGGTGATCACGCCGCAGGTGCGGGTCGCCTCCAGATCATCGATGTAGCCGAGCGCCGCGGGGGGCGGTAGCTCGGTGAGTCCCCCCACCTGCTGGGCGACCCCCCGCTCCACGTCGGCCCCGATCAAGAGCGGGCGCCCTGCCCGGCGCCGCAACTCGTCGGTGAGCGCGGTGACGATCGCGCGGGTCCCGCCGAAGATGATGAAGCCGCCCACGCCGGCGGCGAGCGCGGCGTCGATCTTCGCCTGCTCGTGGTCGAAACTCTGGCGCCGCCACCGCAGGGCCGGAAAGACGAGCCGGGCGAGCGAGCCGCTCACGCCGGTGTGACGTGGCCGAGCACGCGGGCGCCGCGGGCGCCGGTGGCGGCCGGCAGGTTCCCAGGCTTCCCGGCGAGCGTGAGGAAGCCCAAGAACGCGAACGCGAGCGCCTCCTTCGCCTCGCCATCGAAGAACAGCCGATCGAACGGCAGCACGGGGCGGGGACGCACGCGCGCGGCCAGCAGCTCGACGACCACGGGATTGCGGGCCCCGCCACCCGAGATCACCAGCTCGGCCTCGCCTTCCCCAGGGGGGGTCCAGCGCTCCAGCGCGCGGGCGATCGTTTCGGCGGTGAGCGCCGTAGCCGTGGCGACGGCGTCGTTGTCGGAGCCGCCCGCCTGCCGCACGAGACCGAGCAGGCGGTCGGCGAACTCGATCCCGAAGCGCTCCCGCCCCGTACTCTTGGGGGGCGGCTCGGCGAAATAGGGATCGGCGAGCAGCGGGTCGAGCACCCGCATGAGCGGTTTGCCGCGGCGCGCGCGCGCCCCGTCCCGGTCGAACGCCGCTGCCGGGTCGATGCGGCGCGTGACGGCGTCGATCACCGCCACTCCGGGACCGGTGTCGAACGCCAGGGCGCCCGCCGCGCTGCCCCGGCGCGGCACCCAGGTGACGTTGGCGATCCCGCCGACGTTGAGCAGCAGCCGGCCCCGCTCCGGATGCCCGAATAGCATGACGTCCGCGAGCGGTACCAGTGGGGCGCCCTGCCCGCCCGCGGCCACGTCGCGCGACCGGAAGTCGCTCACCACGCGTACGCCCACGCGCTCCGCGATCACCGCGGGGTCGCCGAGCTGCAGGGTCGCGCGACCGGGCTCGTGCCAGATCGTCTGGCCATGCGAGGCGACGAACGACACGTCACTCGGCGCCGTCCCGCTGCCCGCGAGGAGCTGCAGGATCGCGCCTGCGAAGCGTTCGCCCAGCGCGACGTGCAGCAGCGCCAGATCCTTCGCGCCGCCGCGCGCGATCGTGTCGACGATCTGCCCGCGCTCCGCGGCGCCGTAGGGCTCCTGGCGAAACGCGACGAGCTGGGCGGCGAGGGGATCATCGGTGAGGCGGACCAGCGCCGTCGCGACGCCATCGAGCGACGTGCCCGACATCACCCCGACGGCGAGACAGCTCGTCACCGCGAGCGTACCCTAAAGGATTTCCTCGTCATCCTATCGGATGACATCGGTCACGGGCGGGGGGTCGCCGACCGCGCGGCGCACGAATCCGCCCGCCTGCTCGAGCAGCCGCCCGGCCTCGTCCTTGCCCACGCCCTGCTTCACCATCACAATGGCGAGCTTCACGCTCCCCGCGGCGGCCGCGATCGCGCGGCGCGCCGCGGGCCGGTCTACCCCGCCGACCTCCATGACGATGCGCTCGCCACGGTCCCGGAGCTTGTCGCTCACAGCCATCAAGTCGACCATCAGGTTGCCGTAGGCGCGGCCCAGCCGGATCATCGCGCCGGTGGAGAGTGTGTTGAGCACAAGCTTGGTCGCCGTCCCCGCCTTCATGCGGGTCGAGCCGGTGAGCACTTCGGGGCCGACTTTGGGGAGGATGAGCACGTCGCACGTCTCGGCCAGAATCTTCGGGGGATCCGAGCATGACAGCAGTCCCGTCACGGCGCCGATCGTCTGCGCACGCGTCAGGGCCGCGCGCACGAACGGCGTGGTCCCGCTCGCCGCGATCCCCAGCACGAAGTCGCGCGCGGCGACGCGCGCCTGATCCATCGCCGCCATCCCCGCGTTCACGTCGTCCTCGGCGCCTTCGCTGCTCTTCACGAGCGCCGCATAGCCGCCCGCGATCACTCCCACCACCATCTCCGGCGGCGTGCCGAACGTCGGCGGGCACTCGCTCGCGTCCAACACGCCGAGCCGGCCCGACGTGCCCGCTCCCACGTAGACCAGCCGCCCACCCTGCCGCAGGGCCTCCACCACGAGGTCGATCGCCCGCGCGATCTCGGCGCGCACGGCGCGCACCGCCGCCGGCACCATGGCGTCCTCGGCATTTATCAGGTCGACGATCTCGAGGGTCGCGGCGACGTCGATGCGCTCAGTGCGGGGGTTCCGCTGCTCGGTGAGCCGCGGGTCCAGGAAGTCCGGGGCGGTCATGATGGCATCGGGTGGCCCCCAAGTTAGACGTTGACCCGAACTCGGGTCAACGTGCTACAATTGAGCATGCGCCACGGCCTGCTTACCGCCCTCGCCCTGCTCGCCGCCTGCGGCGGCGCGCGCCCGCGGGCGACGACCCCGCTGGCGCCGGGTGGCGCCGTTGCTGCGCCGGCCGCCCCCACGGCGGCCGCTCCCACCGGCGCGCGCGCCGACGCGATCGTCACCGGCCGGCCGATCATCCCCGAGACCTGGTCCCTCGCTGGCAAGGGCGTTGCCGTGTCCCGCCCACGGGCCATGGTGGTATCCGGTCATCCGCTCGCGAGCCGGGTCGGGCTCGAGGTCCTGAAGGCGGGCGGCAACGCCGTCGACGCCGCGGTGGCGGTCGGGTTCGCGCTCGGGGTCGTGCTCCCCGAAGCGGGCAACATCGGCGGCGGGGGATTCATCGTGTTTCGCGACACGACCGGTCGCGTGCGCGCGCTGGACTACCGCGAGATGGCGCCCGGCGGGGCCACCCGCGCCATGTACGTCGATTCGACCGGCAACCCTACGGAGCAGAGCCTGACTGGGCACCTCGCGTCGGGCGTCCCGGGCAGCGTGGCCGGGATGTACGAAGCCTGGAAGAGTGCCGGACGGCTGCCCTGGGCGAAGGTTCTCGCGCCGGCGATCCGACTCGCCCGCGAGCACACGCTCGACGCCGCCCGCAGCCGGTCCATTGCGGAGGAGGCGGATCGCCTGGCGCGGTTCCCGGCGTCCGCGCAGCAGTTCCTGGTGGACGGCCATGCGCCCCCGCCCGGCGCGAAGTTCCGCCAACCCGAGCTCGCGCGCACGCTGCAGCTCATCGCGGACTCGGGACCGAGCGCGTTCTACAAGGGCCAGATCGCCGATCTGATCGCCGCGGAGATGCAGCGCGGCCACGGACTCATCACCAAGGAAGACCTCAAGCGCTACCAACCGAAGTGGCGCACGCCGGTCCAGATCAGCTACCGCGGGTACACGATCTACTCCATGCCGCCCGCGAGCTCGGGCGGCGTCACGATGGGCGAGATCCTGAACATCATGGAGGGCTACGACACGCTGCCGCCGTTCGGGAGCGCCGGCTATGTCCATCTCGAGGTCGAGGCGATGCGCCGCGCCTTCATGGACCGCAACCACTGGCTCGGCGACCCGGACTTCGTCGACATGCCGCTGGAGCGGTTGCTCTCCAAGTCCTACGCCGCCGAGCTGCGCGGCCAGATCCTGCCGGACCGCGCCACGCCCACGCCGCCGCTCGCCACCTCGACGGGCGAGGGCACCGAGACCACGCACTACTCCGTCGTCGATGCCGCGGGCAACGCCGCCGCGGTCACCACCACGTTGAACGGCGGCTTCGGCAGCGCGGTCACGGTGACGGGCGCCGGCTTCCTTCTGAACAACGAGATGGACGACTTCACCACCGCGCCGGGAAAGCCGAACATGTATGGCCTGATCCAGGGCGACGCCAACGCCATCGCGCCGTACAAGCGCATGCTGTCGGCGATGACGCCGTCGATCGTGCTGGGACGCGACGGCCGGCTGCTCATGGTGCTCGGGACGCCGGGCGGGCCGACCATCATCAACAGCGTGTATCAGGTCATCGTGAACGTGGTGGACCACGGCATGTCGCTCGCGGAGGCGGTCGCGGCGCCGCGCGTGCACCAGCAGGCGCTGCCGGACGTGGTCTTCTACGAGCGCGGCGGGCTCGCCCAGACGACGCTCGACGGCCTGCGCGCTATGGGCTACCAGCTACGCGAGCGGGGTCGCATGGGCGATATCGCGGCCATCGAACGCACCGCCGCCGGCTGGGTCGGTGTCGCCGATCCCAGGCGCGGCGGCGGCGCGGCAGGATACTGAAGGATCAGGCAGCCCGCTTCACCGTCAGCGGCTTGTTGAGCTTGAGCGTGATCGCTGCTCCTTTGGGGAGTACGACGTCGATGTCACGCGAGGCGCGCGCCGCGGCGGCTCCGGCGGCGGCACCCACCGCGCCCCCGATCAAGGCACCTTTCGTGTTCTTGCCTAGCAGCTTACCGACCAGGGCCCCCGCGATCGCTCCCCCACCCACCTTGGCGGCGTCTCCCTTGGTCACGCCGCGACCCTGCATCACGGTGTCCTTGGACTCGACGGTCGCGTCCACGGCGTAGCTCGACCCCCGCACGGAGACGGTCTGCACGGCGAGCTCCAGCCGGCCGCTCGCATTGGGGTTCGGCGCCGGCTCGGCGGCGACGATCGTCCCCTGCACGGCGGAACCCGCGGGGATCACGACGTGCCCCACCACGTCCTTCACGTCCTGGGCAACGGTGGCCGTGAAGGCGTCACCCGCCTTGGCCTGCCGGGTGCTGATCGACTCGCTCGCCGCGAGCGGCACTCGGGTCCCGGCAGCCGCCGTCAGCGTCGTCGGCGCCGCAGGCTTGGGCGCCGGGGGCTTGGGGGCCGGCGTCTTCTTTTCGGGGGCGACCTTGGCCGGCTGGGTCGCCGGCGCCGGCACGTCCTTCATCGCGGCGGTCGACTCGGTCGGAGCTAGCGTCAGGTTGCGCGCGGTCGAGTCTGCCGTCTGGTTCGCCTGATCACTCTTGACGCACGCGGCCAACGCGACGGCGGTCAGTACTGCTATGAGATGCGAGGAGTGCTTCTGGAGCGTGATCATTATTCCTCTCTCGTGGTTTCGCTGGCAGATAATATAGGAATGCGGCTCTCGAAGTTCCCATGCTAAAGCATGGGCTCGGCACCGCACTGTGCTAAAGCACACGCGCAGTGTCCTTTAGGACAACGCCGGGCTGAGCCCGCCCTTCAGGGCGGGAAACCCACCGGTAACCGCTTCGCATGCTGGTGCCTACAGCCGGCTCCTCAAGAACTCCGGCGTCAGCCCCTGCAACCACCCCGCGAGCAGTGTGAACCGATCGGTGAGGAGCAGAATGCCCAGGAGCACGAGCAGCGCTCCCGCGATCCGGTCCACCCAACCGAGATAGCGCCGGAACCGCTGGAACCACCCAAGGAACCGCTCCAGCGCGAGCGCGGTGAGCACGAACGGAATGGCGAGCCCCAGGGCGTAGACCGCCAGGAGGGCGGTGCCGTGGATGACGCTCGCCTGGGCCGCCGCGAGCGTGAGAATCGCACCCAGGATCGGGCCGATGCAGGGAGTCCACGCCGCGCCGAACGTGACGCCCACGAACGCGGAGCCCAGGTAACCCACCGGCTTGTGGGCGAGATCCAGACGCCAGTCCCGCATAAGGAACGCCGGTCGGAGGATGCCCAGCAGATACAGTCCGAACAGCACGACAAGGGCCCCGCCGATCCGCCCGATCCACACCTGCGAGCGCAGCAGCAGCACGCCCAAGACCGACGCCGTAGCGCCAAGGGCGATGAAGATGACGGAGAAGCCGGCCACGAACCACACGGCGTGCGCGAGCGCGGTGCCGCGCCGGCGCTCGATCTCCGGGAGCGACAGCCCGGTGAGAAATCCCACGTAGCTCGGGATCAACGGCAAGACGCAGGGGGAGAGGAAGCTCAGCAGCCCGGCGACGAACGCCAGGCCGAACGACGGGATCACCCGCAGAAGCACACCGCCGAGACGACGGTCGTCCAACGACCGTCGTCACCGCACTCGGCGGTGGAGGTGACGTTCATCGTGCGCACGATCTCGCCCGAGAGGAGCCACTGCTCGCGGCGCTCGTCCCAGGCGGTGCCGGGCTCGAACGGCACCCCCAGCACGGTCGCGAGCATGGAGGCGGCGAGGTCTTCGGCATACTCCCCCGAAGTCACCTCGTTCTGGCCGTAGCTGTGGTGCTCGGAGATGTAGCCGTGATGGGTCGGGTCGGCCGGCATCGCGACCCCGATGGACGCGGCGACGAGCCGGCTCGGCTCGTTGGTGGAGGACTCGGCGATTACGGCGAAGACCACCTGTCCCGGTTGCATGAGCGACAGTCCCTCTTCCCGATCCACCAGCTCGCAGTGGGGCGGGAAGATCGAGCTCACACGGACCAGGTTGAAGTTGGCGAGGTGCGCGTCCCGCAGCGCCATCTCGAAGCTCGTGAGTTTTTCGCGGTGCCGACCGACGCCCTTGGTGAGAAAGGCCTTGGTAGGCACGAACATTCGCGATTCGATCAACGCGTCACCTCCTCTTAGCCTTCATACCACACCGCGGCCCCCACCGCCACCGGGGGCTCGCGATCGCCGGTGCGCTCGGCCGTCGCCTGCATCACCTGCGCGATGACCTCGGCTGGCGAGAGCCCCGTCTCGCTCACCTCCACGCGTGACTGCCCGCGTTCTTTCCCGCGCACGACCAGCATGTAGCGTGCCGTATAGACGCGCAACCGTCCCCCGCCCTCCGCAGACCGGCGCGCCACGACCGCGGTGCCCCACTCGCGCCCTTCCCGCTTGAGCGGCGTGAACAGGTAGATGGTCTCGATCTCGTCGGGCGGCACCTGCTTGGCGACCGCTTCGGCGAGCTTGGCCCATCCCGGCCCCCGGCCCGGCGCTACCGGAGGATGGTCGCCGGCGCCTGCGCCTGCTCCCATCGTTCCACGTAGAACCGCAGCACGTGCATGAAGTCCTGGGCGTTCGTCACGACCCCGTATGCCTGATGCGTGCCGCGATCGCGCAGCTTGTTCACGACGAACTCGGTCTGGTCGACGCAGATCGTGGTGAGCGGGCGCAACTCGTCGGGCGTGGGCGCATCGACGAACGCGGGCAGCATGTTGCCCACCGCGATCGCGTGGAGCGCCGTGGCGACGAACACGGCGAACGTGGCCTGGGCGGTGCACTGTCGCATCGCGTCCTGGGCCGCGAGCGTGTCGGTCAGGACCTCGGGGAGTGGCCCGTCGTCGCGGATCGAGCCCGCGAGGACGAACGGCACGCCGTGCGTCACCAGTGCGTGCATAATCCCGCCGGTGACGATCCCCTGCTTCACCGCCGCGCTGATGCCGCCCACGCGGCGGATCGCGTTGATGGCGCGCATGTGGAGGGCGTGGCCCCCCTCCACCCCCTCGCCCGAGCTGGACATCCCGAGCGTCGTGCCGAAGATCGCCGCCTCGAGGTCGTGCACGGCCACCGCATTTCCCCCCAGGAACGCCTGGACGTAGCCGTTCTGGATGAACCAGACCATGTCCTCACGGGCCCGGGCGTGCACCAGCGCCGGCCCCACCACCCACAGGATCTTCCCGCCCCGCTGCCTCTCCTCACCGAGCAGCTGCGCCAGCAC
>Ga0209472_1000400_pt1 | contig 26415 bp, 29 predicted proteins | sample GraSoiAngelo_130_FD_185887 | JGI IMG/M metagenome (GOLD analysis project Ga0209472, IMG submission 185887) | Grasslands soil microbial communities from the Angelo Coastal Reserve, California, USA - 14_0929_02_20cm (SPAdes) (version 2) | ecosystem: Environmental > Terrestrial > Soil > Grasslands ...
GTCTATTTAAAGAAAGGTGACCACCCTTCCGCTCGCCTTCTTGGGGTTGGCGAGCTCGCATCCAACTCTGCAATTATCGATGTGGGCGGTTTAAGCCTGTACCTGCGGCATCCGCAGTGAGCGCTGACACTTTCGGATGGTCAATGACTATGTTATTCGACGGTGCACGATTAACGCTAATAACGTCTCCAATTAAGTCATGCGTTATTACCTCACCTCCGTCGCAATCGAGAAACAGTCGAGTCACGTCGCTGCCGATTTTCACCGAAAGCGCTTCCTGTTGTTTAGTTAGTTGTCGGAATATCTTACAATCGTCGGAATACCTTGTGAATCAGTAAAGCAGGAGGGTCGGTCGTGTTGCCGTTTGCCGAGCGCAACAAAGCAACTGTCTGGTGAATAAACGGAAAGTTCGCTGACAAAAGGCAGACTGTGCCGAATAAGGTTCTATCAGGCCGCGGACACGCGAATTTCCGTTCGCAGGCGTTTCCCAATAAAGGGCTAACATTCAAAACGGACTGCCTGCTTATCAGTGAAAGCCTAAGCTGAAATAATCTTATGTCAGATCGATCTGATTTTTGGAAAATGGTCGATCGCACTAAGCCCAGCAAGCTTCGCGTCTTTGCGGAGAGCGAACTCCGGGATTGCGAGGATTATTTCCTGGAAATTCAGTCTGACCCGACGCTTCCGGCAAATGAAATCATAACCGCGTCTGAACGACTGGCACTCCTGCGCAGTGAGATCGATCTAAGACATAGCGACGCCAAGCACCGGAAAACTCAGCGCCTAGCACGCTGGGCAATTGCGTTTGGAATGGTCTCGATGGCTGCAGCAATTATCTCTGGAGTTGCCCAGTTTTTCGGACGCAAGCAAACTCGCGAGACTTAGCCTGCGACTATAGGAGCGCCAATTGTCGCTACACCTAGCGCCAGGGAATTGCCAACTCCGACGCAAGAGCTTACCGCCGCGCCACCAACCGCCACGCCACAGTTTACTGCCTCGCCAACACCGAGACGAACGCCGGCAGAGCAACGTCGTAAAAAGCGCCGAACTCGACCCGAGACGACGAAAAAACAGACCCAGTCGGCGAATTATTGCGCTCGCTCTTTCCCGCCAAAGCCGATTCCAACAAAGGGCTCGAGATAGCAAAGCTAGTACCGCGGCATAAATTTCCGCAAGGTTGGTACCAATCCTACGTTGCTGCCCGCGCAGTCACGCCTGATCTACCTGTTATGGCTTCATTACTGCGTGGAGGGAAGCTTTGAAGCGCGATCACTCTGGCTTGGAAGCATGGTATAACGTGACAACCTTTTTGAACGCTGTAATTCAGGGGGGACTCAGCGCTGCTAAGCCGAACAATGCCTGGCATAACCGTACGCGATGGTGAGGTGTCCTCTCACCTGTAAGCGATCGGAACGGTAAACTTTAGCCGATTCACTGACGAATTTTCGATGCCACCTTTGGTCTTTGGCTTTGGCGCCGATGGAGATAGGACCATGATGCTCGGAACGGTTCCGTTTTCGCTAGCGTCTGAGATTGTGACCGCCACATCGAACTCGACTAAAAAGACGCCATCAGCGCCCGCAAACGTGCGAAGAATTTTAGGATCCCTTTCGCCAACGTCAACTCGTGGGGCGACGCACCTATCATAGTTCTTGGCAGTTGCCACTCCAGCCGAAATCTGGCACAGCGTTGTTGTAACGAAGTCTTGAAGATCCATATTGCTTCGCTGTTTTGACTCCGTTTTCCGATTCCCAGACCGGTCCGCTGCCAGTTCGACTGATGTTTTTGGCCCTTAGATCTTTCTACGGGAATGGGGGAATGAAGTTTCCGAAAAACTTCAATTAGTGCGGGTTTGAATGTTTTGGGCCGTTTTCGCCGTCGTCGTATTACAACTTCTTACTCGCGTATTTCACTTTTGAGACTGATCCTTCTCCAAAGCACTAGAAAGCTCCTCTCTTTGCAGCACGACAGCGACGGGAAAGGAAATTTTCGGCTCGGTGTTTTTGCCAAACACATACAAACTGTCGAATTAGGCGATCAGCTGTGTACATCGAGCGAAGGCATAACGTCGGCAAAGAAGAAGCCATTCAAAAAATCGACAGCTTTCTTGACGACTTAATGCGCCGGCAGTTTCCGAGCGGCGTCACTATCAAAGAACCCTTCAAGAGCTGGTCCGATGACACCATGCACTTCTCTTTTAAGGCTAGGAAGGGTTTCATTGGCGCCACGATATCCGGGGTCATCCGGGTAAGCGAAGACTCTGTAATTATGGACTCCGATTTGCCAGGACTGGTGACCGCCTTTGTTTCCGAAGACACAATTCGGGAGGTCATCGAAAAGCAGTTGGACGGCTTATTTCAGGCTTAAGCCATTCTTGAGATCCAGATGATCGCGAAAAATCGCTTCGCGTCTGTTGCCACGGCTTATCACGTGATAACGCGCCCCGGCATATTGAATGCGCAACGGTCTCGACACGGCCACAATGGTTAACCTCAAACTTACCGAAGTATCAATAGCAAGCTCGGACCCCTTTCTCCCTTTCTCTCCTTCCCGGGCGATTTGACAAAACATCTATTGAGCGCCTTAAGTCATGCTAGATGCGGCCTTACACCGTGTGATTCTCTTCGGCGGTCAGGACAACAACGTATATTTTAGCGATACCTGGGAGCTCGTTCCAGCGCCTACTCCTACTCCGACGCCCACACCTAACCCCCAACCCCCACAGCTACACTTACACCAACGCCCACTCCATCAGCTACTCCCGCGCCCAGAGCCACTCCCAGGCCTCGTCCCACGCCACGTCCTCGCCCGACGCCGCCATGATTCCGCATTTGTCGGACTTCTCACCAACAAGCGGGCGGATTAGACGGAATAATTCCGGTAAATTCGATCCATATCTCGTTGGATCCAATGGGTTACTTTGTGCCGGACCCGGAATTGAGGTCAATGGATCACAACCTAGAATCCAGTTACTAAGATATTCAAATCTATCGAAATCTAACCAGTACCTCCGGTCGACCGCCGGCCGGTGTGCTGAGCAGCCCTACTCGATAAGAACACTATTGGCGCCAGGAAAGCTCGGAGTGCGAAAAAGCGATATTATGGTTGGATTCACTTGGTATCGAAGGATCAAGCAATTCCATTAGACGCGCTTCATAGGAATCGCAGATCGGAGACTCGCCATTTTGCTGGATCCACTCGGGGTGTTGGATCCGCAGGTCATTGTGAATCTGTTGCAGTAGCGCCGCGTAGATGTGGAATTGTCGAGCCATGGCGTCGGCTTGTTGAAGGATTCAAGTGTGCCGCGGGACAGTTCTTCCAAAGCCTCGCCGGAATGGCCGACCAGTAGCAGCGCCGTGGAGCACGCGCCAATAATTCCCGAAGAGGGAGCGTCGACGCTCGGGAGCCAACTCGATCGCTTTGCGTCGCTGGCGTTGCAACAACACGGCTAGCAGTCCGCTTTGCGTAAGGGTCGGGATTGAAGTCATAACGTAGTTTTTTCTGTTTTTCATAAAGGCCCCTTTTAAAGTTTGACAACGCTCCCCGCGGATTCCGGTATGGGACTTTAGTTCTATGCCTTCAGAGGGATACCAACTTGTGATTTGGCCACAAACGTAGTTCGCTTTTCAATCTACGATGACTTGGTTGTGTTTATTTGAATGTCATCGCCATCGCGTCAGCCAACAGAAGAATTGGCCATATGACGATGACCGCAATCAGTCCAAAGGCGACGAACTCAGATAAGTAATTGGGCTGCTCTCTATAGGCGTATCGATCACTGAAGAAACGAGAAGCGCGCACGTGCAGCGAACTGGTAATTTTCATGGCAATAATTGACAACCATTTGCCTTGAGTCGCCGCAGCGCAAAAGTAACTCGGTTGTCACTTTTCGCATACGCACGATCGCGCCCCGGACGACGCTGCTTTGAGAATTGGAACTGATCATATAATGTCAGCAAATGCGTACGGTTTTATCTGTAATGCTTCTTGTCGCAGTACTGGTATCCATTGCGAATAGCGCACCGGTTTCGGAGGCGGATCTTAAAAATCTTCTCGCCGGGATCCGCCAGAACCGGAGCACCCAAGCCGAATTTCAGGAACAACGAATGATTCGGCTTATGAAAAAACCGATCCTCAGCTCAGGAAAAGTTTGGTTCCAGCCGCCTAACAAATTCCGGCGCGAAGTAAAAGGGAACTCACCTAGCCTGACCGTGAGCGACGGCCGTCAGCTCTGGATTTATTACCCAAACTTTAAATCGGCGGAGCGGTACCCACTGGGCAAAGGATCGCCGCTCGATTCCACAGTCGCAGCGATCAATTCTTCGTTGAACCTTGAGGATGTCGAAAACACTTTCCAAATCAGAGCGACAAAGAGTGATCCGCTTCAGGCTGGATACGAGCTAACATTGTTACCGCGCGCGGCGTCAATGAAACGCGTGTTTCAAAAACTTGATCTACGAATCAATGACCAACTGCGGGTTGAACGCACCGACATGCTATTACCAAATGGCGATCGGATCGTGACCAGATACTCGAATCAGACGCGCGGACCCGTTCCTGCCTCCATGTTCGAATTCACGCCGCCACCGGGGACCGAAATCTCGGCGCCGCTCGGGCAATAACGCCATTTTTCGTTTTGCACGCGAAAGGTGATACGCGATCCCACAAGTAAGAACCAAGGTGCAGACGATCCTACCTCGGGACCTTGGATTCCGCCGGTCAGATAATCGGGCCCAACAGGCGTAAGTTTCACTAAGCGAGCCGGCAGTTGGGTGTCTAGTGCTCTCACGCGCAGCTCGAACCCAACAGCCAATTCACAGCCGATATGAGAATTTGTCTTGTTTGTTTTCTTGCGGCTCATCAGAGTTGAAGCATGAAGCCGTTAAAAAATATATGCATTCTCGCCGCTCTCCTGATGGAAAGACGGGGACAAATCTTGAACCATGCTCGTCGCCGTGCCTCCCTAATGTTGGCGGTTTCGGTCGTTGCTAGCGTTTATCTGTTTTGGAAATGTGACGCGGGGGCACAATCCGATCTACCAGCGCCGCAAGAGCCACAGCTGGCTGAGGCAGGTGACTGGGCTGCTGACTTTAATCAGGCCCAGATGGCGTGTTATGAAGGGCACATGAGGGCATGTGACTCCATTTGGAAAAGCGACCGGGTCCTATTCGATACCTTCTTGTTCAACTATGGGCGAACCTGCGGCGGCCGCGTCGATCTCCGCCAAATTAGGCGTGCGGGCCTCAGCTGTACTGAAGCCTTCCCCGGGCACGAGTAAGCCAACACTAGTAAACCATGCTCTTCTGCAATTGCAGGAGCTTTGGGTGGTTTCTAGATGTGGCTTTTGACAGGACGCGTTAGGCGCCTAACGAGAAAAAGAATGGAGCCGCTGGGATGCGAACGACATGGATGGGCAGACCCGAGAGGGTGAGGCTTTTGGACTGAAGCCGAATCAAGCGGTGCGACATGGACGGGAAGCCCGAAGAATGTTTTCGCGGGAAGAAAACATCATAAGCCACAGGCGGGATTGGTGGCAAGCGAGCTCGCGGTCAAGTGGGACGCTTTGCTTTTGCTGGTTGTCACTCTTCACGTGCGCGTGTTTGCTTCGGTAAACCTCTAGCTTTTCGATCGGCTTCTTTATATCTGTGCGCGCTCGCTGCAACACAGCCCCGGTTCAACCGGCTTTCTCAATTAATCGGCGATGGAGACGGCGGCAGCGGTGACAGCACGTAGATCTGATCGAGCGCTTTTAACAGTGCCTGAATCCAGGTGGCGAGGTCGTTGGCGGTCGAGATGACGCCCCCGGCCGCCGTGAGGTACGGTGTATCATTGGGCGATACGTCAGATGGGATACTCGATATTCTATGGGAGTTCTATCACACTCCCAAGCCCCGCGTAATTATATTGAGAACCGAACGCTCTTTGAAATGCAGCAAACGCAGGCTCGCCTGTGCAGTGACCCAGTGCCACGCGATCAACTTTCCATTTGTCATGCAAGGCTGTCACAATCCGCGCAATCTCCGACTCTGGAGTTGTGACCAAGTGGAGTCCCCCAACGATCGCATAGACGTGCTTGTCAAGCACCATCGACGCCTCAACGATCCGTTCAATTCCCGGATGCGAACATCCTACCACGAGGACCAGTCCTTTGGGTGTCTCAATTGCCAGCGAGAGCTCACGCAGCTCCAAGGTGCCCGGCGTCTGAGACACGGTTGCGATCACAGATACTCCTGGTGCAGCTTCCATCACGCCATCAATTAGAACAAAATTGGCGCTTGGCCACGGCGTGCCGAAGGTCATCGTCTGCGGCGGCTTCCCATTGTAGTACCGCATATAATCCGGCAGTGAGGCGTCTTGGCGATAAAAAGTTCCAGGCATTGAGGCGCCAAATACTCCAAATCCCTCTTTTGGCGCGAAGATCTTCACCTGCGGGTTCACCGTCAAAAGGTAATTCATGCCACCCGTGTGATCTCCGTGCCGGTGTGAGATCACCGCGAAATCGAGCTTCTTGAGATCAACCCCCGAGACCTTAACATTCTGAGCGAAGATCTCCGCATTGTTGCCAGTATCGAAAAGGATACGCTTGCCGCCGTACTCGACCAAAGCGGAGTATCCCCAATCCTTTTTCATGCCGGAGGGTTTGCCGAACGCGTCATAAAGGATTGTGACGCGATCCTGCGTCGGACTGGCGGATGTCCTCAGGGCCGCGAGGAACACAAGACCGATGATGAGTGTGGCACGAGTTACAGACTGCATGTTCTTCTCCTTTCACTGAGCCGACATACGGTTAGGGGTCTAACTAAACTAGATTGCATCTTGCAATCTATTCTGACTCCACAAAGGGAATCATGCGTTAAAACGCTGCACAGTGGCAAGCCACGTTTCGCCCAGTGACCAGAAAAACAGCGAACTCACCGTTCGTTGAAATCGTCAATGTATTGGACGATGCGTTCGCCTTGATTCGCATCATGCGCGATGAAACTTTTTCTCCAATCTGATTCGTGTCTGTTAGTGTTCATTCGTGGTTGTAAAACGCTGGCGCTTCAAACTGGATCAAGCGAGGCAAAGATTCCGCCTCACTTCGACCGAAACACGAGTCGTCGCGTTCGTTGTTGCGGCGTTCGTGCTCGGTCTTGTGACAAAGTGTTATCGCGACGCCCATCCCTCACCTGCTACATCACAGTCTAATCTCGGCAGGACTTCACTCCGAATGGGTTCACGAGCAGTGCCACACGCGCTCACCGTTACACCGGCGCGCAGACAAACACGAAAATCTGCACGAACAAAGGAATTTAACTTATCAGATCCACTCTTGGAAAATGAGCAGAAGAAAGAGTAAGAAAGCAGAAGTCATTTTCCCTCTCGCTGGCGAACACACTGGCAGCGCATCGGACACGAGATCGGCGCCGCGCTTATCTTTGTGGAGCATGAGCAAAAGTAAGAGGAAGAGTAAGAAGACGGCCCGGTTCCCCGATTATCCTGTTTGCGAAGCCCTTGCCTTGGAGCTCCAGCCAGCGGAACATTGAGATATTGAAAGCGCGACTGGTCAAATTTGGCGAGATCGAGATCGAGGGAAAGTGCTATACGCATGATGTGGTGATCGACGGCGGCAAAGTGCGGAAACGGAAGAAGGGACCTTCCAAGCAATTCCGCGAAAAGTTCGGTCACACGCCGCTTTCGCCCGGGGAAGAAATTCCCTGGGGAGGCAAGCGGCTCATTGTCGGGACTGGCGCCCATGGCGCGCTTCCGGTAATGGACGAAGTCCTAGCGGAGGCGAAACGGCGCGGTATCGAGGTCATTGCGGCGCCAACATTGGAAGTCTGTAAGCTGCTGGAAGAAGTGAAGAAGGGCCAGGCTTACGCCATCCTGCATTGCACGTGCTAACCGGGGATTTGGGAGAACGCACGCCTGCGGCGATTAGAAAGTAAACTCACCATTCTTTGAAATCGCCCGCCTGCTCGTGCGCGTCGACCATGTTGCCCACCAAGTCGAATACGCCAATGACAGCATCATGTGAACGGCTGTAGAATTTGGCGTACCCGACAGCGTTCGTGATTGCGTACGGCTGCCATACCACAGGCGACCGTATGGCAGAATAGCGAAAATTAGATCCACGCCACGATGACCTTCACGCGGTCGTTTTCTGAAAAAATTTGAAGATTTCGACAACTTCGGCTCGCTGTTTCCGTAGAAAGAATGGATGGGAAAGGACACTAGTGAGCGCTGCCGCCAAATTGGGTTGACGTGCGATAAAAGCTCGCCCTTTGCGTGATCTTTGTCATTCTCGGCCCGTGAGCGGCAATCTTTTTCGCTTGCGGACGCTGGTCACGTTCACTGGGCCGTGCCACTATCTTTGAACATGCTGGCGAAGCCAAATAAGACGGTGATTGAAGGCACTGTTCGAGCGATCGGGCCCGCGAGCGGTGGTCAGGGACACGAGATCGAAATCGAAGTGCATCGTAATCTCTCGCGTGGCAGAAGGGACGACTTCATCCAGCCCGTACAGGGGCAGTCCCTGCATCTCTTTGCGGCGCAAACGCCAGATGTGGCGATTGGCGATCGCGTTCGTGTGCAAGCGCGATTGCTGGCTGGGCCGTTCGGCGAGCGGACAGTTCTCGAACAACTCGATCCCCTGTCCCACCAAGCGTGATAGAGAGTTAGACCTCTGCCCGCAAGGTCACGATACCTCCGCTCATCGCGATATTTGTAAGCGCTACGCGTGAAGGAGACCCCACATTTGATCGGGTTGATGGCGTAGTATTGTCGTCAAGCGCCGCGACACGTTTATCGCCAGGGAAAAGGTCCCCGCCATCGCCTGAATTCTTGAGTAGTTCGAGATCCTTCTTTCCATCCGCCTGTAGGAGTGCCACGAGATAGGCGAGCGGATTGTCATTGTTTGACTGCCGCTCGTCGATATGCCAGACAGCAAGGCCTGAACCCGGAAGCGAAGCATCGAGGCCTTTGGCCTGACGATTCTCGAGAAGGAAATATTCTGGCCCAGTTGCTTCTTGTGTCCAGAGTCGATAGCACTCGGTCTTTTTTTCCTCCAGCGTATCGAGTTGTAGCGATTTTTTTCTGGTAATCATCTTCGGTTTGATCCAACCGAGTTTCGAGAGACACCAACATGACATGCGCGCGGGACGCTTTCCTTGGTCTCCCCAAGACCCACCTGCCATGAGGCACCAATCACCGATTCCATGAGAGCGATACGTCGTGTCGTAGAGGTCGGGCAATCCAAGTAGGTGGCCGAATTCATGGGAAAAAACGCCGACGCGCCCGTCTTCCGGTTCGGTGGAATAGGCAAAGACTTTGACTCCCTGATTTACGAACGGCTGCGGAAGGGTCCACTTATGCGACCAGATCATGTTCTTTCGCTTCGTGGGATTCGGTTCCGCTTCCGCACCCCCGCCAGCGTGGATCAGAAAAATCGCATCTACAAGCCCGTCCTTGTCCGTGTCAAACCGCGTTAGGTTATCGTTCTGACAAAAAACCGTCAGGGCATCGTTGAGCAGCCCTGGCGTGTTTCGGGGATAATTAGTTCCGGTGCCGCTTTCGGTTGCTGTGTAGTAGCTGTAAGGCTGGGGGGCGCGCACGTAGCCGATGACTTCTCCGGTTACATCCAACGCCCCGTAGGAAAGCTGCCGATAAAAACTCGTCATCGAATTCTGGTTCGCTTTGTCAAAGAGTAGTTTTTCAAAATCCTTCGCCGACCGCTCTCCTTTGTTGTCGGAAAAATCGACAAGCAGTGCAATTGCGTGCATCTTGCGTTTCTGCGGTTTCTTCGGCTCTGGACTGACGGGCTCCAAAGCAGGTCCACCGGTGGAGCGTTCGTAAGGTAAAACTAATCCGTCATTAAAACCGGGCCGCGCGACCGGAGTAGTCGCCACGATCCCCATGCGCCGCGCGATTTGCAGCTCCTGAATGGAGACAATGCTGTGCTCGTCGAACTGCTTTGCAATATTTTTTAAGACTTTCGGATGCGCTGTACAGGCGGTCGGCCCGAGAGCGTGCACTTGCGATTCCCCTTCTGTCAAGCTTAGACAGCGCCCTCTATGCACTCTATTTAATCCCTTTTTAATCCCTTTACGTGATTAAACTGCCTATGGGCATAAGGGTTGCGAACTATTTCGATCATTGGCCCTGTTGGCCGCGCCGCTTGTGTTAGTAAGGCGCGAAAACGAACGCGAAAGTATAGGCAGACTAACAACCTCAAGTTTTCAGATCGATTGTTGGAGCATGAGTAACAAAAACAGGCATCCATTTTCCGCATATCCTGTTTGCGAAGCGCCGCATTCCCGCAGATGATTTCAGGGTGACCGACCACGTTGACGCCTTCACGAAGCAGATTTGTGAAGTTATCGTAGGGAAGAATCAGGCGGTTAAACTCGCCGTCGCTTGTTTGCTCGCGCGCGGTCACCTCTTAATCGAAGACATTCCGGGCGTCGGCAAGACAACGCTCTCGCAGGCACTGGCACGTTCGTTAGCGCTCGCATTTCAGCGCATACAATTTACCAGCGACCTGCTGCCCGCCGATATTCTTGGCAATTCCATCTTCGATCGGGGCGAACAACGGTTCGTGTTTCATCGCGGCCCGCTTTTCGCGCAGATGGTCCTGATCGACGAAGTCAATCGCGCCACCGCCAAAACCCAGAGTGCGCTGCTGGAAGCAATGGAAGAACACCGCATCTCCATCGATGGCGTGACCTACGATTTGCCCGAGCCGTTCTTTGTGATCGCGACGCAAAACCCGCAACACGCAGTCGGTACTTTCCCGTTGCCTGAGTCTCAGCTCGATCGGTTTTTGATGCGCATCGAGCTCGGCGTTCCGGACCGGGCCAGCGAACGCGCCATGCTCCTGGGCATGGATCGCCGTGACATGCTCAAGGAGTTAAAACCGGTAATGAACCCGCGAACACTGCTTGAGATTCAAGATAATGTCCGAAAGGTGCACGCGTCCCCTGCTCTGCTCGATTATCTGCAGGATTTGCTTGACGCGTCGCGGCAACGTCACAGCACCGGTTTGTCACCGCGTGCAGGCCTGGCCCTGCTGCACGCCTCCCAGGCTTGGGCGTTGATGCAGGGACGCGACATGGTTCTTCCCGAAGACATTCAAGCTGTGGGGATCGCCGTGATGGCGCACCGGTTGGGACATGACATCGAACAACCCGGCCAGAGCGGACGCACGCTTGCTGATAATCTGCTTCGCAGCGTGCCGGTCCCGTGAAAGCGAGGAAACTTCCGCTTGTCTATCCGACTGCAGGTTTTGCCGGGCTGCTGTTTGTGCTCGGTGCGATGTGGTATGCGGCGTCGAGCCAAAATAACACGGCTGTTTATCTACTCTTTTTCACCTTAACGGCAGTATTTCTCGTTTCGATTCCGCACACTCTGATCAATCTCGCAGGTGTAACCGTAACAGTGGAATCCGTGCAGCCGGCGTTTGTAGGCCAGGAAGTTTCTCTTCCGCTCGAGATCATGAATGACTCACGCGCAACCCGGCATGGAATTGAGCTAATCTTGTCCGGCTCGGACGGAGAGCATCAACGCATCGACCACATTCCAGCCCGTAAGGCAGCCCGCGTAGTGTTGCGGTTTCCTGCGCGGCAGCGTGGTGAACATCACGTAGAAACATTGTGCCTAACGAGTGCTTATCCGCTTGGCTTCCTTCGCTTTCTAAAGAAGTTTGCGCCTGCTCAAACCTACATTGTTTATCCCAAACCGGCGGGGGACGTGCGGCTGCCGTCAAGCTTCGTGCACCGGCGCGACGGACGGCCGCTGACGGAGCTTGGTGAAGGCGATGATTTTGCGGGAGTTCGCGACTATGTGCCGGGCGAATCTCAGCGTCATATCGATTGGAGAGCTGTCGCCCGCGGGCAGCCACTGATGACAAAACAATTCGCGGCTGAGGCAGAAGGCGTCCTGTATTTTGATTTTTCCGCTCTCCACTTTGCCAACGTGGAAGAAAGACTGTCGCAGTTAACGCTTTGGATCATCGAAGCAGAACGCGCCCGGCGTCCTTATGGTCTCCGTCTTCCGGGCAACGAAATTCCACCGGCTATCGGGCAACCGCATTTTCACCAGTGCTTGCGGGCGCTCAGTCTGTTCCAGTCAAAAGGAGTAAGAGCGTGAGCATGAATAGAAGTGGGAGTAAGAGGGACAGGAGTATTCCACGGCGACCGCTGCTTTGGCTGGCAGCCGCATTGCTCTTCACGCTGCCTCCCATGTTTGGTTCTCTCGTGAGATGGGTTCCTTGTGTTTTTCTGTTGGCCCTTGCAATGAAATTCTGGATGGAGCCAAGGGGCTACCGGCTCCGCTTTGCAACGCTGAAGTTGATGCTGGCGGCGATGGGGCTCTTCGCCATCTTCGCAAGCTATGGATCCCTGAAAGGCATTGAGCCGGGTATCTCTCTCCTTGTTGTTCTCGTCTCTCTTAAAGTTTTGGAAGCACACACCGCGCGCGAGTTTCAAGTGATGGTCCTGATGGGATGGGTGCTCTCTCTTTGCGGCTTTTTCCTTTCTCAAGACTTCGTAATTGCTCTTTGCCTTCTGACCGCGTTCGCGTTGCTGCTGGTGGCGTTGATCCAATTTTATCGCGGATCGTCACCCGGCGCGTTCTGGCCTCCATTGGGGACAACAGGCAAAATTCTGCTTCAAGCAGCCCCGCTCATTATTCTGTTGTTCGTCTTGTTTCCCCGAATCAATACTGGCTTACGCGTTGATTTTCGCGCCAACCGTTTCGCAAGCACCGGATTCTCCGATCGACTCTCTCCCGGCAGCATCGCAGCGCTTGCAAATTCTTCGGAAATTGCCTTTCGCGCGGAATTTCCCGGCAGTACCGCGACGCCACCTGGTTCGATGTATTGGCGTGGCGTAGTCATGTGGCATTGCGATGGCATGGAATGGCGCGCGCCGTACGTGCCCGTATCAATCTCTTCCCGGGACCGCGGGACCAGGCAACGATTCACCAACAATACAATTCGCCAGCGGATCACGCTCGCCCCGCATGGCGCACGTTGGATGTTTGCGCTCGATCGGCCGTTTGAAAGCACACCGGGTGCGATCCTTGCGCGCGGCGACTATCTCTGGAGCGTTCAGACAATCCGGAAGGCGCGCCGATATGAAGTCGTTTCGTCTCTCGGCGCCGCCGGAAAAGATTTAACGCCAGGCGAACGGCGGGAAGCGCTCGAGGTTCCGCCATCGATTAGTCCGGCCGTGCGCGAGCTGGCACAATCCTGGACGACGCAGAACCCCAATCCGCGCGCTATCGTGAATAGCGCGCTGCAGTTTTTCCAGGCGCAAGGTTTTCGCTATTCGTTGACGCCAGGCGAATACAGAAAGAACGACCTAGAACAATTTCTCTTTCATCGACGGGTTGGCTTTTGCGAACACTACGCCGCCACTTTCGCTACTTTAATGCGACTGGCAGGAGTTCCTGCGCGGGTGGTCGTCGGATATCTGGGCGGCGAGTATAACGATCTTGGCCATTTCTTTCTCGTGCGACAGGCAGACACGCATGCGTGGTGCGAAGTCTGTCTCCCAGACAGTGGATGGACACGAGTGGATCCAACCGCTGCGGTTGCACCCGGAAGAGCGAGTCTCGATCTACACTCGTTTTTAGAGAGAGGCATCGCTTCAGGACAAATGGAAACTCGCCGAGGCGGGTTCTTCACGCAGTTAGCCCGGTCCGCATTATTCACCGATGCTCGCCTCGCGTTGGAAACACTCAGTTACGAGTGGGACACTCGGGTATTAGCCTTCGACGCAGACGTACAAGAAGTATTACTGGACTCAATGGGGCTCGCGAACCGCGGATCACTGGTTCTCATTATCGAAATCCTGATTGTCGCAATCGCGCTGCTCGTAATCTATTTCGGCTGGATGCAATTGCGGACGCGCTCACGCGCTGACCGGGTAAAGGCGTTATATGAACGTTTTTGTCGAAAGATCGCCCGCTTGGGCGCGCGACGCGACCCCTGGGAAGGCCCTTCAGATTTCTCAACGCGCGCCGCACTGTTGTTGCCTAACGAATCGCAGCGCATTCGCGAAATTTCGAATGTTTACATTGCGCTACGCTATGCGCCCGAGCCCGCCGGCGTAGCTCTTGACAGATTTGCGAAAGAAGTGCGTGCGTTTGTCGGCCCTGCCCGTTGGAGCCCGAAAACGTACCTGTTTAGCGCCAAAGGCGCTTCTCGATCCCAGCCTGGGGCATCGTCCCAGGGACCCAGTCATATTCGTAAGGAGCGCTGAACGCGCGACTCAGTGCGGCTGGCTGACCCTTGATGGATTGAAGCCCGTGGAATGAATCGCGCTTTCCGCGCTACTTTTTCTCGACGCACTATTTTCCTGGGACGCTGCCCCAGGCTGCGAAATGAATCCTGCGCCTTTGGCGCTAAACATATTCGAAACCTTCGGGGTTGATAGCTGGGTTGATGCGCGTTTGATCTCGCTACAAATATTTTCCCGGAATCGGATCTTCTGCACTTTCCTGCTGCCAAAAGATGTTTACGATCCACCAACGATTGCCATCGTAAAACAGCTGTATGCTGTTGATTCCGCGTATGAATGGTTCGGGATCGTCTACATTCTGACGTGATTCATACGTGCTCCATACCTGAGCAATGTGTCCAAATTGTTCGGTGTGCCGGGCAATCTCCTTTTCGTAAAATCCATGTTCGGCAAAATACGGTTCCACGCGGGCGATGAAACCATCCACGTCTAGGATTTGCGGTGCGAGACCACTATTCGTCCCCGGCTTTGCGGTGGGGATTAAACGCGCACCTGGATAATACAATGTCCGTTCCCGATCCCAATCGCGTTTCTGGCCAGCCGGTCCCGAAATCGAATCATAAGCAGCCCCAATAATCGCATCGATCGAGGCGACATCGGCGGTGTTGGCCATCGAAGATTCCATCCCTACTTGTTACTTGTTACTGGCTTGCGACCGCAAGTTTCCAGCACTTTCATTGCTGCGTTATGTCCTGGGATCCCGCTGACCGCGCCGCCGCGATGGGCGCTTGATCCGCAGAGAAACACGTTTTCGTAATCAGTTTCGACACCCCAAGTTCCGACATGCTCTTTGCGCTCAGCAAAAGGAAACGTCGGCGCGCTTTGAAAAATGTTACCCTGAAACATCCCCAGCGCGTCCTCGATATCGACCGGACTTTTGCTTTCGATACAGAGGCTGCCATCACGCGCCACGGCCAGGCAATCCTCCAGCGGCTCGTCCAACCACTGATTGACGCTCTCGATGAATCTTTTCTCGGCATGCCTTCGCATGGTCCTGTTATCGCGCACAAACAAGTTCCATGGCGCATCCAGCCCGAACAACGTCATCGTATGGAAACCTTTCTCTCGCAGCTCTGGCGCAAGAATGCTGTCGTCGGTCAATGTGTGGCAATAAACTTCGCATGGTGCCTTGTTCGGCAGCCGCCCGCTACACGCTCGATCGTAGCTGGCATTCATTTGCTCGTAGCCTTCGTCGCTGTGAAAGGTCCCGCACCAAGCCTGGTCCGATGCATATCTCGTCGCCTTCAACTTCGGCAACCGTTGCAGGAGCATGTTGATCTTGAACACAGAACCTTCGTCCGTGGCATCCGGCTGGTACAACTGGCCGATATACTTTGCCAATACGTTGCGACCAAAATTTACCAGGAGATATCGCGCTTCGACGGTCTGTCGTTCTCCATCTTTATAAAATTCAACTGTTCGCTGCGCCCCGGCCAGGCCGAGCGCGCGAAGATCGACATTTGTCAATATTTCCGCGCCGGCATTACGCGCCGCTTGCTCCAGTTCGCGTACTACCGCACCCATGCCGCCGACGGGCACCTTCCATTCACCTGTCTTGTTACCGATAAGATGATAAATGAAACAACGGTTCTGCAGGAGTGACGAATCGTGTGGATGCGTCAGGACACCGATCTTTGCATCGGTGAAAACAAGGCCGCGCACGAGATCGTTCTGAAAATACCGTTCGATTGCGATTCCGAGCGGTTCCTCCACCAGACTACGCCAGGCTTCTCGGGAAGCATCATCGATATCAAAACGACGCCGGAGATCTGCCTTTGCACTCAGCGGTTCCAACATTGTGTCCCAAACGTGCTCCGCAAAAACGCGCGACAGATTGTAAAACTCTTTCATCTGCGTGAATTCCGTGTTGCTACCGGTTAGGTCGAACATCGACTGGCGGCCGACTTCCTCGTCCACGTTGCTTAGGAGCAAACCATCGTGTTGCCCGTGGTTGAGATAAGGCGTAAACGACGCCGTCGCGCGCCGGCGCAATTCAAGTTTCAATCCGAGGTCACGAATGATTTTCTCCGGCAACAAACTGACGAGATATGAATATCGCGACAGTTGCGCGTCGTAATCTGGAAACACTTTCTGCGAAGTGGCCGCGCCACCGATGTAATTGTTCTTTTCCAGAAGTAGAACACTGAGACCCGCGCGCCCAAGGTAGCTCGCTGCTACAAGCCCGTTGTGGCCTGCGCCGAGAATTACCACATCGTACTGCGATTTCATGGCCGCATGCTTACATCAAACATCGCAAAGCAAACATCAAACATTTCCTGGCAGAAGACTTTGTGTCTATGGCACGCGAGCGCCATCGCGCAAAAGATTGTATTTAAGTATCGTTGGCAGAAATATGATGATAAATGTCATTGCTGCCACCTCTTTGCGCGAAGAATTTGAGTGTCATGAATGCACGAACAAACATCACGAATCGAAGATTACTAAATCCAACAGCGGAACTCGGCTTGCTGGCTGCAATTACGCTGGTGGTTCTGGGTCAACTTTCGGGTTCAAATCTAGCTAAAGCCCCGAGCGCGTCGGAAGGCAATCATGCTGCGGTCAAAATAAACCCGCTCAAGCCGCCCGCACAGGGCAGCATACCTGTTGCTTTTGTGATCTCGAACGGCGCACAAGTAATCGATTTCACCGGGCCTTGGGAGGTTTTTCAAGATGTGATGGTTCCCGGAAGAACGGATCATCCTTTCCACCTTTATACCGTATCGGAATCGACTTCGCCCATCAATGCGAGCGGCGGGATGAAAATTGTCCCCGATTACACCTTTGAAAATGCTCCGGCTCCGAAAGTAATCGTTATCCCCGCACAGAGTGAACCGAGCGAGGCGACACTGGAATGGATTCGTAAATCGACAAAGACCTCCGACGTGACCATGTCGGTTTGCACTGGCGCATTTGTGCTGGCGAAGACCGGTCTTTTGTCGGGCAAAGCCGCGACCACATTTCACGGCGCGTTTGTTTCCTTCGCCAATGAGTTTCCGGATATTGACCTTAAGCGCGGAGCGAGGTTCGTCGAAGATGGAAACCTTGCCACCGCGGGCGGACTTTCCTCCGGCATCGATCTGGCCCTCCGAGTGGTCGAGCGCTACTTCGGCCACGAGATCGCGCAGAAGACCGCTTATAACATGGAATATCAGGGACTCGGCTGGATGAATCCCGATTCAAATCAGGCTTACTCCGCGATGCCGGTTTCCACGGCTGAACACCCGCTCTGCCCAGTCTGTGGAATGGATGTCGATCCCGCCAAAGCGCCAAAATCAGTGTTTAAAGGCGCGACCTACTATTTTTGTTCCGATAACGACAAGAAAACATTCGATGCCGCGCCGGATAAATTTGTGAACACCGACAGGAAAAGCTTGTGACGCTTCTTGAGACAAGTGAGGAATCGATGAATCAAAGTCCGCCTCGCGCGACACGCCGAATCGTTTTCGTGGCTGCGCCCGGCACCGAGATCCTCGACTTGGTCGGACCGCTGCAAGTCTTTGCGCGGGCGTCGGACATCTTCGTCAGGCAAAATCCGGGCGCATCACCAATCTATTCCGTTGAAGTCGTGACTACTTCCCCTCACCGCTCAGTTGTCGCGAATTGCGGTTTGCGGATCGTGGCCCACAAGACGTTTCGCCAGCTGCGCGGAAACATCGACACTTTGCTCGTAGCCGGCGGCAGCGCGATTGAGAATGATGAAGTAAACGCTCAGGTAATCCGCTGGTTGAAGACCCTCGCCGGACGGATTCGGCGAATCGGATCGGTGTGTACCGGCGCGATGTTGCTGGCGCGAGCCGGTTTGCTTGACGGCCGCCGGGCCACAACGCATTGGAGTTGGTGCGAGGTTTTGATCAGGCGTGCGCCGCGCGCACAGGTCGATCCTGATCCAATATTTGTTCGTGACAAAAATATCTATACGTCAGCGGGCGTCACAGCCGGGATGGACCTGGCCCTGGCGTTGGTGGAAGAAGACCATGGCTCACGACTTGCATTGCAGGTCGCGCGCAATCTGGTGCTCTATTTGCGCCGACCGGGCGGACAATCGCAATTCAGCGCCGCGTTATCACTGCAACTGACCGACCGAAAACCATTACGCGAACTCGAGTCATGGGTGCTCGATAACTTAAACAAACCGCTGACTGTGCCGGTGCTGGCGCAACGCGTGGCGATGAGTCCGAGAAATTTCGCGCGCGTCTTCACCAAAGAATTGAAAACCACGCCTGCGAAGTTCGTCGAGCGTCTTCGCGTCGAGAGTGCGCGTCGCCGACTGGAAGAAAGTCAAAACAGCATGGAGTCGATCGCAAGCGAGTGCGGCTTCGGAAACGTGAATTCAATGCGCAACGTTTTTCAACGAGCGCTAAAGATTGCTCCGGGGCAGTACCGCCGTCATTTCCGCCACGTGAAACGTCAACCGAAAGCAAAGATCAAAAGTTGACGAAAGGTTTAACGCAATTTCTTCGGCACCTGATTGGCACTAGGTCTGCCAAAATCCGGCAATCCTATCTAGTTTTTGTAAGGGATGGCTAAGCGCAGCGATTGTTCTCGGTGTGCTCCTTTTCCGCTTTCCACTTTTCAGTGTCTCGAATCGAGACGTAAATTGCAGACGACGAATGAATCGCGGCAACATTTTCGCCGAGTTAAAACGGCGCAACGTTTACAAGGTCGCCGTCGCTTACATCGTGGCTGGCTGGGCGCTCGCCCAGGGAATCGCACAGGTCTTCCCGGTCTTCGACGTTCCGGATTGGATCGTCCGACTGATTGTTGTTTTAATTGTCGTCGGCTTTCCCTTCGCGCTGATTTTCGCTTGGGCATTTGAGATCACGCCCGAAGGAGTCAAACGCACGGCAGAAGCCGACGCAATGCCGCGATCGGCGCGGCCGATGAATCGTGCTTGGATTTACATCGTCGTTGCCGGGGCAATGATCTCAGTCGGGTTGTTCTTCCTCGGTCGCTACACGGCCGGAAACAGAATCACGTCCTCGGACGAAAAGAAATCGATCGCCGTCCTGCCGTTTGCGAGTTTGAGCGACGACAAAAATGACGCTTACTTCGCCGATGGCGTTCAGGACCAGATCCTGAACAACCTGGCTAAGGTCTCCGATTTGAAAGTGATCAGCCACACCAGCGTGCGCCAATACAAGACGGGTGCCGAACGCAACATGCGCGAAATCGGCCGACAGCTCGGCGTCGCTTATATCATGGAAGGCTCGGTCCAGCGCGCTCGTGATCGCCTTCGCATCAACGCGCAACTGATCGATGCACGCACCGACACTCACATCTGGGCCGAAACTTACGATCGAACCGCGGCCGATTTGTTCGCAATCCAGAGTGAGCTGGCCCAATCGATTGTCACTCAGCTCAAGGCCAAACTTTCGCCGCAGCAGAAGGCGGAAATTGAAGAGCGCCCAACTCAAGACCTGGATGCGTTCGAGCTCTACCTCCAGGCAAAGGCAATCATCGACAGTTATGTTAACGCGACCGACGTGCGGGCAGCATTGCTTCAGGCGCTAAAATCACTCGATGAATCGATCCAGCGCGACCCGAACTTCGTCTCTGCATACTGTTACGCAGCGCGCGCGAACGATCTGCTGTTCTTTTTCGATCTCGATCCAACACCGGACCGCATTTCCCGCGCCGACGCCGCGGTCAAGGCAGCGCTCCGTCTGCGCACCGATTCAGCTGAGGCGCATTTCGCCCGGGCCGATTATCTCTTCCGGTGTTTGCGCGATTATGATCGCGCACTGGAAGAACTCGCGATCGCGCGGCTGGGTCTGCCGAACAGCACCCCGTTTTTTATTCTCTCCGGCTACATCACTCGCCGCCGCAACCATTTTCACGAAGCCGAACGTGACTTCTCCACCGCCTTCGCGCTCGATCCGCGAAATCCAAATGCTTACAATCTTCTGGCCGACACCTACGTCCTGCAACGCAGGTTTCCTGAAGCGGTCCACGTTTATGACAACGTCCTTGCCGCCGGTGAACAGACGCCAATCGTCCGGTTCCGGCGCGCCTCATGCATCTTGTGGAGAACCGGCGACACTGGACCGTTCCGCGAGATTCTGACGAAATATCCAGACATGGAGTTTGCCGGTGGCCAAACGCCGGCTCGCTCCTGGATGGCCATACTCGACGGCAATTATGCCGAAGCGGAACGCGTCCTGACTGCTTCGGCTCGGCAGGATTTTCAAGACATCGACTTCAGCTTTTATTTCCCGAAGAGTTGGTATCAAGCGATGGTCGCGCGCGCGAAAGGCGATTCAGCGCGTGCGACAGCTGCATTTCGCGAATGTCGAGAAATTCTCGCGCAGCGATTGGTCGTGAAACCCGAACACGCGCGAACGATTGCTGTCCTCGCTCAAGTCGATGCAGGACTGGGTCAAAAGGATTTGGCCATTCGCGAAGCGCAACACGCGATCGATCTCATGCCGATTTCGAAAGATATTTACGATGGCGCGTTGGTCTTGGAAGGTCTCGCCCAGGTTTACGTTTGGAGCGGCGACCGCGATCGCGCGATTGAGTTAGTCCAGAAACTTCTGACGATACCGGGCTACATCAACTACGGACGGCTGAAGTTACACCCACTGTGGAGCCCGCTCCGCGGTGACCCGCGATTTGAGAAAATTGTGAATGCTTTGGCTCCAAAATAAATTCGCTTATCTGTCCTACCTTCCAGCTTTGCTTAGTCAGTAAAGCGCTGCATTTGGCGCGCCTGACCACTTCCGCCACGTGAAACGTTGATTCAAGACCAAGCGATAGGAAGTATCCGGGTGTGTGTCACATCAACGTCTGCATCAGAAGACTTCCACTTCGACAATATCTCGATCTTTGACGCCATACGTCTCTCTGATCCCGACATCCGTTGCGACTTCAAGAATTCTCTCTGGCGAGTCACCGAACTTTCCGTGGTCTGTGTCCGGCCGAAGGATGAAAGCCTTTCTGCCAAATATCCTGCACGGAGCCAGGCTCACCGAGACTCGTCCGCCATATTCTTCCTTTTCAAGCCGAATGCTATCGTTTGGCGTTGGAAAGATTGCGTCGGTGAGGTAAGTGTTCCTGGATAGAGCTTCATCCCTGTCTTTTGCGTGTAGTAAGACTCCAGTTTAGCAAGCCAGAACGAAAAATTGCCTTTGCCTGATCGAACGATGCCTCGCAGGAGGGTCATAAAGTGAGCGCCCTTGTTTATGTTATTGACGAAGTCAACATGCTTGATGTCACTAGACCTTGCACTCGCGAATTCATGCTTGCACTGACACTCGCAAGGCAAAGGTTCTAGCTGATGGCCGCATTTGAGTATCTCTCCGTTCTTATCTCAATCATTCTCGCCCTGGGTATGACGCGAGTGCTGGGCGGCGTGGGCGAAATGCTGCAAGCCCGCTCCCATCGCCGGATTTACTGGGTACATGCCATCTGGATCGTTAATCTCTTCCTCTACCTGGTGATCGCCTGGTGGATTTTCTACCGATGGCGCAATCAGCAGCCATGGACGTTTTTTCTGTTCGTTTTTGTCCTTATCTCGCCAACCGTCTTGTATTTGGCGTCACTCTTATTGTTTCCGCGGGAAAGCGACGTCGATCGTGCCATCGATTACAAGACGCACTACTATGCGAATCACCGCGCGTTTTTTGTCCTTTTCGGGCTGTTTACGCCGGTCGATATTGTTGATTCGCTGCTGAAAGGCGTCCCTCACTTTCTTGCACTAGGACCAGTATACTTCGTTAGTGGCCTGCTCTATTTCGCCGGTCTGATGACTGCTGCAATCACGCGGAACCAACGCTATCACGAGTTCTACGCGATCTTCTTTCTCCTCCAAACTATCATCATCAGCTTATTCATTTTTCAGACACTGGTTTGAATCGAGGTGGCTGAGATGGTCGAGGTTCTTCAGGCTCAACTGCGGGATCCAAGGCCGAGCGCTGACAGCCTTAATCCGAGCACATCTTCGCAAAACTAAGCGGTAGCGAACACGGATAAACCGCGCATGCGATACGATATTAATAATAGGGCACCCGGGGGAGGTGAACGGGAATGTCATTCTGGCAAAAATGTGTGGTTGTCCTGTTGGCCATTGCGATCTTCGGCGGCGCTGGCTATTTCGCGCATGTCGCTTTTCGCCCAGTGGAACTGGCGAGGTTGCAGTCGATTCCGTGGGTAAAGTACGTTCACCCTAACGTAAAAAGACTGAAACAGGCGCAGGACTCGGTACGTGAAGGAAAATTGAACGAAGCCCGCGAAATTCTGGTAAAGGCGCTCGTCCTCGAGCCCAAATCGCCGGTGACCCGTGAATTGCGCGACCTTCTCGGCAACGTCGATACGCAAATCTTTTTCTCGAAAGAACCTTCGCCGCGCAAAACGGAATACATCGTGAACCAGGGCGACGCGCTTTCGTCGATCGCGCGAAAACTCGACTCGAGCGCTGAGGCGATCATGCGTGTAAACAATCTCGATTCCACATTGATCCGGCCGGGAGAAAAACTGCTGGTGCCGCGGCTCGATTTCGCCATTACGATTGATCTTCCAAACAACCGCTTGGTTGTGCACGATAACCGTGGTTTTTTTACTCAATATCCGATTGTCTCTGCGCAGCTGCCGCCGACGCGAAGGTCAGAGATTGAGACGAAAGTAGCGACGAAATCCTTTTGGCAAAACGGCAAAGCGCTGCAGGCAGATCATGGAATGCAGAAAGAAGCCACGCCGCGAATCGATCTCGAGCACGCTGGCTATGTGCTTTATGGGGTCGGGGAAGAGCGACAGGCGAGCACTTCCGAAATTGCTGTCACGACCGATGACAACGAGCAAACAATGGACTCCCGCGATGCAAATCGTCCGGGTCAGGGAATTGCCATGATGAAAGAGGATATTGCGGACATCGCCCTGCTCATCCGCAAGGGAACACCAGTGACCATTATTCTCAAGCAAAGTGAAGCCCCAGACGGAAAACGCAGCGAATAAAGTGTTTCGAAATTTTCTTGCAACTCGCGCCAGGAGACTTCGCGTTCGCAAGTTTCAGAGCTCAGCTTTTTTTCCAATATCAAGAACCACACGAAACCGCGCTTTGCCGCTCATCATTCGGTCGTAGGCGTCCGCTGCTCGATCGAGCGGAAAAACTTCGTTCATCGAGTGCACCCCATTTAACGCGCTGAATTTGAGCGTATCCTGTGAATCGATTGAGGTCCCCGAGTACCAGCCTTTGACGGAACGCTGTCCCGTGATCAGTAGAATCGGATCGACCGGGAGCGGGCCGGCCGCGCCGATCACGATGAGCGTTCCGTTAGGTCCAAGTCCGCCCAGCACCGACGCCATTGCGTCGCCGTTGGTCACCGTCGCGATGACAACTTTGGCGCCACCTAACTTGCTCAGTTCCGCCGCCGGATCCGACGATTGACTGTCGATGTAATGCCGCGCACCGAGCTTTTTCGCCAACGGCTCCTTGTCCTTTCGGCGCGCGATCGCCACCGTGTTAAACCCCATCTTCGCCGCGAATTGAACACCGAGATGACCAAGTCCGCCGATCCCAAGTACGCCGACAAGATCACCGGCTCGCGCGCCGCTGTTACGCAATGCGTTGAACGTTGTGATTCCCGCGCACATCAATGGCGCGCCCTGAACTGAGTTTAAATCGTCCGGCACAGACGCGAGCGCTTTCGCCGGTGCGACCATGTATTCGGCATAACCGCCATCGAATGAGATTCCCGTCGTAAGCAATTCCACCTGGCAGGCAAAGAAATCGCCGCGCCGACACGAATCGCAATGTCCGCAATGCGAAGCGTGCCACCCAACGCCCACCCGCTGCCCAGATTTCCAATCCGGAACGTCGGGCCCGACGGCATCAATCCCGCCGATCACCTCATGGCCGGGAATTCTCGGATATTGGATCCCGGGCCAGAGTCCATCTTTGACTAACGAGTCACTGTGACAAACGCCACATGCTTCAACTTTCACCCGGACCCAACCTGATTTGGGTTCCGGAATCTCCCGCTCCACCACTTCCAACGGTCCCTTTGCCTTTGGAATCTGCACTGCCCGCATTTTCTTGGCCATGAGTTCTCCAATCGTTCTCCTCTCTCGAAAACGCAAGATCTGTAGCGACCGTGTGACCGCCGAATTCGTCAACCAAATCGATTATGATTACGGACGCGAGCATGGACATGAAAATGAAAACCGTCACGCTTCCGGATGGCGAGCGCGTTCCAGTACTCCGTCAGGGTACTTGGCGCATGGGCGAGAATACACGAGCCCACAAGGATGAGATCGCCGCATTGAGGCTCGGAATCGAGTTGGGCATGACATTGATCGATACCGCAGAGATGTATGGCGAAGGCGGCGCGGAAGAAGTCGTGGCCGATGCAATCGAGGATCAGCGCGATCGCGTGTTCGTTGTCTCCAAGGTGTATCCGCATAACGCGTCACGCACCGAATTGCCAAAAGCGTGCGAGCGCAGTCTCAAACGTCTTCGAACAGACGCGATCGACCTTTACCTTTTGCATTGGCGAGAAAGAAGCACGCGGCTCGCGGAGGCAGTCGAGGCATTCGAGAAACTCCGGGCTGCTGGAAAGATCAAACGCTGGGGTGTCTCGAATTTTGATGTCGACGATATGAAGGAGCTGCTCGACATCGAGAACGGTTTCGCATGTTCCGCCAATCAAGTTCTGTACAATCTTGAAAACCGGGAGATTGAATCCGGTCTCCTGCAATGGAGCCAGAAGCATGAGATTCCAATAATGGCCTACTCTCCGGTTGGTCACGGGCGCGGATTGCTCGAAAACGCGACGCTCAAAAAGATCGCGAAGCGCTATGACGCGACCCCTTCCCAAATCGCGCTCGCGTGGGTGCTGCGCCAACCGCGAGTCATTGCTATTCCCAAAGCAAGCAAGGAAAAGCACGTCGGTGACAATGCCCGATCAATCGAGATCAAACTAACCGGAGAGGATCTCGCCGATCTCGATCAGGAATTTCCATCGCCCAAATTCAGGAAATCATTGCCGATGCTGTGACTGGCGTCTTCTTGCCTGGAAATACTGGCTCGGGAATAAGTCTTGACACGAAATCCTCCTAAAACGTAGAACCGGGGCGCTCATTCTCAAAAGAGCGCACCAATGAATACGTTTTTTAAGGGCAGACTGTTCATCGCTTATATCGGCACAATAAGTCTTGCTTCTAGCATCTGTATTCCGGCGAATGCAGATGTCGTGACCGACTGGAACAATGCTGCGCTGGACGCTATCCGCGCCGTTTCCGGCCATAGCACGTTCAGCGGCGCAGCGGCAACCGTTCTCCCACTGTTCTACGGCACTGAAGATCTGCCCTTCACAACCGGCTCAGATTTTCTGCCCGGCGTGTACCACAGCTTCTCCACTTGCCTCGATGCAGCGGAGGAAGCAGCAGTGAGCCGACTGTACGGAGGTATCCACTTTCGATCGTCAAACGAAGATGGCTTGCGGCCTGGTATCAGCATCGGCGAATGGACTGTTACTCACTACCTGCTGCCAAAGTACAATCGCTAGAGGCACTGACCACCTGCCGCTGACTTTCGGATTTCAGCAGTTGCGGTAGCTTGGAAAGATATTGACCGTCCATCGAAATCCTGTCTCGATGGCGTGCATGAAGATAAAGACAATTGGATTAGCTCTGGCGTTTTGCTTTTTGGCAGGATCAGCATGCTTGGCCGCTGATCCGCAGATGGGCACTTGGAAACTGAACGAAGCTAAATCAAAGATCACACCCGGCACTTTAAAAAATACTCAAGTTGTTTACTCGAGCATGCTCGGCCAGGTGAAAATAAAGTCGGATGGAATCGACGCGAATGGTAAACCCATACACGTCGAGTGGTCGGGCAAGTTCGATGGGAAAGACTACCCTGTCAGCGGCGACCCAAACTCAGACGCCCGCTCTTACACAAAGGTGAATGAGCGGACACTCACGACAGCCAATAAGAAAAATGGCAAGGTCACAGTCACAGGCCAGATTGTTGTTTCAGCCGATGGCAAAAGCCGCACCCTCACCTTGAATGGAACCACTCCGAAAGGTAAAAAGTTCAAGAACGTCGCTGTTTACGACAAGCAGTAATTGCCGCAGGACTTATTAACCAACGTCGCGGTTGCGCGCCGATCCGACCGGATTATCCCATCAGCCGATG
>Ga0209472_1000401_pt1 | contig 26354 bp, 23 predicted proteins | sample GraSoiAngelo_130_FD_185887 | JGI IMG/M metagenome (GOLD analysis project Ga0209472, IMG submission 185887) | Grasslands soil microbial communities from the Angelo Coastal Reserve, California, USA - 14_0929_02_20cm (SPAdes) (version 2) | ecosystem: Environmental > Terrestrial > Soil > Grasslands ...
ACATATTTTCAGGAATGCAAGGCAAATCTTAACAAATCTTGCCTTATTACTTGCTACAGTTCTGACGGAAATCCTTGTCTCTGAGAGGTTTTCTCATTTTGAAAGGGAAGTTAGGTTAACCGCCTCTTTGGCAAGCTCAGGCCACCTCTCATGCCGGATGCCGCTCCGCCCGTAAGCAGGTTTCGTCGGAGCTAATCCCGCAGTAACTTACCCCCCCGCGGTTTTGACATCGTCTATAAGGTTTCGACACTTCAGCAGTGGTTCCCTTGCGGTCCTCTTCTTGCCTGTCACCTGACCTGGTCGTTGCCAGGCCTTTTCCTTCCGCGTTCACGACCATAGCTTTTCTTTTTAACTACAGCCGCCGAAGGTGGTTTGAAACCTGCTCCTGTAAGCCGGTTCCGAGGGGCCTACCCTCATCAGTCAAGCAGTTGCGCACTACTCAGCGTTCCTTCTTTCGTGCTCGTGGCACACGTTAGTCGCCAAACCGGACATCTCTAACAATGCTGGCCCTGTCAAGCACTTTTTGAGCGCACTTCTTTCTTTTCACCTAAAAGAGTTTTTCTCTTTCGCTTTCTTTCTTGTTGTTCGTTCTTCTCTGCATTGACGACCACGGCTCGTTGGTAATCTGTCGGGCGGATTCAGTCCGACCCAAACATCTCTCCGATCAAAACTTCGACCATGATTACTACTTCAAACTCCCTTTTCAGGGAGCGGGATGCCCAATCATTTGGACGACGTGCTACTTCACGCCATGTCCGGTTACGAGCTTTCCCGCGTTCGAACCGAATTCAACCAACTGCGAATATTGCCAACTGTTGCGCCACATCCAGTACAACCGAACAGCGAGTTTCCTGGCCATGGCCACTTTGGCAATTCTTTTTTCCCGGCGCATCATCAGGTGCAGATACCGACGTCGCCAGTCGGGGTTGCACCGTGCGGCTGCTTGTGCTGCTTCCACCAGCAAGAAGCGCAATAACGCATTGCCCTGCTTGCTAATGTGTCCCAGCCGTTGCCGGCCGGCACTGGAGTCCTCGCACGGAATCAGCCCGGTGTAGCTGCCGATCTTCTTGCCGCAAGGAAACCGCTCCGGAGTCCCAATGACCAGAACGTAGGCCAGCCCGGTGATGGGTCCCACGCCAGGATGCGTCATCAACCGCAGCACCTCCGGCCGTTGCTTGGCGTTTTGCTCGACCGCTGCCGTTAACTCCGTAATCTTGGGATCCAGCTGGTCTAGCAGCTCCAATAATTCTTTCCGGCGCCGGCTAGCCCAGGGAGCCAACGAGAGTTTCTCTAGCAGTGCTCGGCCTTGTTGGCTGAACAGTCTTTTCTTCCAGCGATAGCCTTCGTTCATCGCCACGGCCTGCAGCTGATTCATGATCCGCGTGCGCATCTGCACCAGCCGATGCCGATGCCAAAGCAGTTGCCGCAGATCACGATTCTCCGGACTCGGTACCCAGATTCGCGGAAAGCGATTTTCCAGCAGCAACTTCAATAGGAGTTTGGCATCCTCGCGGTCCGTCTTTTGCTTCCTTACTCGCTTGGTCTTGATCTCTGCGGCATCCCCGATCCACACCTCGATGCCTAGTTCTGCGAGTAACCGCTCGAACCAGCGTGAATAGCCGGTGGCCTCCAACCCCACCCGCACGCTGATTCCTCTCTGCGGCAGCTCTCGGTAGAACTTCTCGGCCTCTCCATCACTGTGGTTCAATCGCCGTTCTCCGCATTCCCCTGTTTCCTGATCTAAAAAAGCAATTTGCTGAAAGCTCGGGTGATAATCTACGCCTATAATCATCATGTCTGGCTCCTTCCTCCCGAGCCTGGGTCGTCAATCAACCTCAGCTTACTCGGGTCGCGGGAGCCAGCATTGTTATGAAATCATCTGCGTTCAAGCCGACCCACTTTTCCGATTACCGCGCGGGCACTGGCTGCCGGCCACGCTGGCGCGGTGGACGATTACGCTTCATCTCTAAGAGTCTTGCCGGATGCTGTCTCATTCGGATAGTTGAAGAAGAGCTGATTGCCGTCGGGATCATCGACCACCAGGAGCCGGTAGCCCCACCGGCCATCCTTGACCGGAGCGCCCTTGGCTTCGAGCTCTGTCCGCAGCGCATCGAGGGCCGCGACCGCGGCCTCGTGGGTCTCCGGCTCGACGTTCAAGGAGATGAACATCAGCCCCTTGCCGACCTTCTCGGGCCACTGGCTGGAAAGGATGAGCGCGCAGCCCTGCCGCTCCACCTGGGCGACGAACGTCTTGCCGTCCTCCTCGAAGCGCCAGGGGCTCGAGAAGCCGAGACGGTCCACGTAGAAGCGGATCGATGCGTCGACATCGGTCACGTGGAGGACGGGGCGTGCAAACCAGTCAGTCATAGGCCATATCCTCGAAATGAAGACAACTTCTTCCTGCGTTTTGAATTCTACGGCCATCTTAGACGCAATCAGAAGCCGCGAGAGCGAGATTATGTTTTGAAGTTCACGAGTCGGCAAACCGGACAAGCTCCTTCCAGTACTTGACATGGACGATCACCGCGTTTACCAGGTGGATTACTTCCGGTTGGCCCGCTACAATCGCGGATGGTTCTACGTGCGGCGCGCGAGTAGCAAAATGACTAACACAACAATCCAATGGGCGCGAATTTTGCTCGGCGGGCTGCTCGCGGAAGTAGCTCTCATTGTCGCGATTGCTCCTCTCGGCTTGCGCCTCGGCGAAAATTTCTTGCACTACACTGCTCCCCCCGGGTCCTTCGTCATGTGCTTCCTGGGAGCGCTCTGGGTGTGTCGGCGGATCGAATCCCATTTCATTCTGCATGGGACGCTGGTGGGAGTCGTCGCGGCGCTGATCTACGTTGCCCTGACGCGCGGGCAGCCTGAACCTCTTGCATACATTGTGGCCCACGCGCTGAAACTTGTGGGTGGTGCCTGCGGCGGCTTGGTCGCCCAACGGCGTCGATCACCGTCTCCGCCGCAACCCGCTCACGATTGATTCATTGCCTCGCCAGTTCCAGCTCGCGGTTTAGGAGAATTCACCTTCCGCCCGGCTTGCGCAGCTTCGGCGTGGGCACAAGGCTTCAGTAGCAGTTTTGATCACTTTCACTTGATGTCCGGTGCGCGTTACCAGGCACACTAATGCGCCAGCAGAATAGCGGATGCGAGGTGTGCTACGCAAAAATTCCATCCAGCGGTTTTCAACCCAATGCAACATTGTTACATCCTGATCGCCGGTTTTAGGGCGGCTCAGTTGTATATCTTGAATGGCGCTGATTTCAAAGGCGTTCCAGCCGGATAGCATTTTGGCGAGGGACAGCCTCCAAATCGGCCTTTCCATGTTCGGGTTGTTGGACTACCGTGGCTGGCCCCGTCGCAGACTCCACAGTCCGCGCGCCGAGAGGATGAAGGTGAAGCCCCCGAGCCCGCCGAGCGCCCAGAGTGTCCAGACGAAGAAGAAGCCGCCGGTGGACTTGGCGATCTCGCCGTAATGTGCCCCCCTCATGTGGATGACGGGCATGCCTGCCGCGAACAACCCGACGAGCAGCATGATGACGTACCCCGATCGCCGTTCGGCGAGCACCAGCGTCCCGTACAGCAACACCACGAGAACGGCCAACGCAATGTTTGAGGGCTCGGCCTTCGATATCCCACGGACGATGTCGTCCGTAATGTGAAGCGTCAGCAAGAGGATCGAGAGCAGAGACGCGATGGTTAACATCACGTTTTGTTTCATTGGATATTCTCCTTGTTAGATTTGTGTGTGCCTCTCAGTGAGGCACATGACGCGCGGCGGTGTTGACGAGGGAAGGTGCAAACCCCAAGACACTGACGATGATGGCGCAGATGGCCATCCCAATGTAGAACCAGCGAATCTATTGGGAGTCTGCACCTGGAGCGCCCTGGTCTTGCATGCGCGGAGGATACCACTTTTTACCCTAGGTGAATGAGTGCCCTGCTCGTCAGCGAAGTTTCAAGGCGGCGGGATTATTGGCGAAATACCGCCGTTACACCAACCAAAATCCAATCTTCGTGGCGACGCATATTTGTTGATCGCTCGTACCATACAGGGCCGTTTCTGGTCGGATGGTCGGCAACTCTTACCTTGGGGTTACTTCAGGGTCGTCCGTCATCCACCCAGAATCTCGCGTGGACCATTCAGGTGCATTGGTAAACCCTTCGAGACCTATAAGTTCGGATTGTGCTTATCGCTCGCCACTGCTCGTTGATGAAGCAACCTGCGCACGCGAAAGCTCGATGACTGTGCCCGCCCCTGCGTACACGTAGTGATCGCCGAAAGTTTTCTTCAGGGCAGCAAACTCCGGCTCGCCCGTGCACCACAAAGATGTTGCCATAGAGATCCTCGAACATAGCCTCGGTCACGCCCCACGGCTGATCGACGGGGGTTTCGACGAACTTAACGCTGCGTTTCGAGGCCAGTTCATAGAACTTTCGGCAGTCTGCCACTTCAAAAACCCATCTGGTCTCCGCGCCAACGCGAGCTTCGTAGTTGCGAATTGGATCGTTTCCGGTCGCGGGACTCAGGTTGGTTCCTTTGTCGAGGGCCGAGTAAGGCTTGGCAATTTCTAAGATGATCCCAAAGTCCTTTTGGCCCCGCGGGGCAACAACCAACCACCGCTTGTCCAAGCCAAACGTCCCGTCCTCCGTTTTTTCGAGACCCAAGACGTTCGTGTACCACTTGAGCGCCTCGTCATAATTGCGGACTACGATCGTGACGTAGCGTAAGCGAACGATCCCGAGGTCTCTGTCAGCTGATTGCGAAGCCGTGGTCACTGGAAGCAGAACCACACCCAGCAGCAGAACCACAATTGCGAAGTGATATTTCTGTGTGTTCATTTGTGCTCACCTTTCACCGTAAACGCTGGTCGCGCTACACCCGTTGTCCTGCATTGGCCACGGAGTCTCTTTCGAGTGCGGCACCTCAATTTGTCCGAAAGAACGAACTCGTTGCCGTCACCGCGGGCTACGCCTCAAGCGAGAACCTACTGGGGCTGTTGGCCGGAAGCGCAATGCGGACCAGACTTCGTCGATGGCGACGATGGACACGGCGCGCCATCCAGTGCCCTTCATCGCTTCACGGATTACGTCGCGACTGAGCTCTCCTTCGACTTTGGAGGTTTTCTTTGGGTAGGAGATCCATACCAAGGCATTCGGAGCCGCATGTTTCGGCAGTTTCTTGGCGAACGTGCTGATCTCCCCAAGGCGCGTTGCAAAGATCTGCACGAACGGGTACGTTCCATCGGCTCTTGAAGAGACGGTGAGTCCGTCAGGCATGGGCGCCAGCAGCTTCAAATAGCCGGGAGGCGGAGCGATGATTAACGCCCGCATACCGGGGTTCATCCCGAGCTTTCTGGCAACCGGCGTTTTCATTTGCGATTGACCTTGCTGGAGAGCGCGAACTGATTCCCGTCCGGGTCCTGGAATATGGCGATCGATCCCCAGGGCTCGTTCTTGGGTTCTTGGGCAAAAGTGACGCCTTTGGACTTCAGCACTTTGGCGGTTGCGAACACGTCGTCACACCAAAAGGCAATGGACTGAAACTCGCCAATGCGCCTCTCATGACCTTCGGGCGTGTAGAGGGCGAGTCCGGTTTCCGCGCCAGGAATGAGGAGTTCAATCCACCTTTGCGCGTCCGTGAACGGCTGGTCGGTGACTATCTTCAGTCCCAGTGCTTCCGTATAGAAATTCAGCGAAACGTCCTGATTGTGAACCGGAATGCCGACGAACTTTATTCCCCGAACCATTGGTGCGCCTCCTTAAAGTGTCCGGAGAATAGCTTGCAGAATCCGCGGGCGCAATCAGCCAGTCATTGCTATATTATTGGCCGGTATAGCCGTGTTGAACCTGGATGATTACGTCGTAGACGTGTTGATGCGCGACCTGGTCGGCCACGACCGGAGACCCGCCAGCTTCCTTGTCTATGTATGGCTTACGGCCGAACAAGCACGTAGGCAGGGAGCCGTTCAGGTGAGTTATCAGGAGCTGGCCGAGTCGGTTGGACTTTCGAAGAGTTCGGCGCAAACTGCGGTGAGCTGGCTGGTTCGAAGGAAACTGCTCGCCGCTAGCAAGGAAAACGCTACAGCTATCCCGAGTTACACCGTGCGGAGCCCGTGGAAGGATGCTGCACGCCGGGTCAGTCTCCGCGGCGGTCAGTAAATTGTTCCTCCTGGATGACGGGGATAACCGGAAACTGATGAGCCACTACTCGAGCAGCTTCCTGATTGACACAAAAATTGCGCCGAGCGTATAGTCAAATCGCTGTCCAGCGCACAAGCGTCCCCTGGTTTCGTCCCATTCCGACTCCCGGACGCCTCAGGATGCAGCTTCTTGAAGGGCAGGGATGTTTCACTCAGTGCTACGCCCGGGGTTCCGACACACGATTTTGGTGATTTTCGCTTGCTGCGTATCGATTTTGGGCTGCCGGCTTTCTGCTCAGACGCCCGCGCCGCCTTCACAAACTCAGGACGCACCCGCAAAGCCGGATTCGACAGCCGTAGCCGTGCCAGCGCCTGCGACGGCCCTGAATGAAGAAGTCTCCAGCCACGATACTCCGACTACTTTCAAGGTGCGCGTAAACCTGGTGCTGGTGCGCGTAGTGGTTCGCGACGCGCAAGGCAAAGTCGTATCCAATCTCAAGAAAGAAGACTTTCAGCTTTACGACAACCGAAAACTACAGACCATTTCCTCTTTCAGTTTGGAGACGCCGGAGAAGCGCACAGCCTCCGCAGTGGCTTCGACTGCGGTTGAAAATTCCTCGTCTAGCGCGGATGTAGCGGAAGGCAAAGCAGTCGTTCTGCCCCAGCGTTTTGTCTCCATGGTGTTTGATGATGTGCACCTCTCGATGGCCGACGCGGTATTCGTTCGTGATTCGGCGACACGTTTCTTTGGCGCGTTGGCGGCAAGCGATCGCGTTTCACTCAGCACAACCTCCGGCCAGTTGACACAGGAATTCACGGACGATCGCGAAAAACTCTCGAAAGCGCTGCTCGGAATCCTGCCGCATTCCATGACCAGCCAGGGTTTTCATGATTGCCCCGAAGTGAGTTACTACCAGGCCGATCTGATCGTGAACAAGTCGGACGTCCAAGCGCTCGCCGTCGCCACCGATGATGCTCTCCAGTGCGCTTTCAGCGGGGACACACGCATGATAGCTGCGGCACAGAGCTTGGCCCAGGCCGCGGCGAACCGCATGGTAGCGCAAGGCGACAACGAAACGCAGTATGCCTACCGGCACCTCGAAGATGTGGTGAGGCGGCTGGCAAGCATGCCCGGTCAGCGCATCCTTGTTCTCGTATCACCTGGCTTCATCAGCTCGACACTGCAATCCGAAGCTTCCGAAATGGTCGATCGCGCGACTCGTTCCAATATCGTGATCAATACGATTGATGCGCGCGGCCTCTACGCCCCGGACGTGGGCGGAGATATCGCCGATCCACCGCACGACAGCTACCGTACCGCCGGGTACAAAACTTCCTATCGAGTGGCGGCGCAATTGGCCCAGCAGGACGTTCTTGCGCAGTTGGCCGACGGAACCGGCGGCAATTTTTATCACAACCGAAACGATGTGGATGAAGCCATGCGCGAAGCTGGCGCCGCTCCCGCGATCTCCTACTTGCTTGGGTTTTCGCCCCAGAACCTGAAGATCGACGGCCGGTTTCACACCTTGAAGGTGACGCTCACCAGCAAGGAAAAGTACAGCGTTCAGGCGCGCCACGGCTACTTCGCTCCCAAGACCGTGGCCGATCCTGCCGAAGCAACAAAGCAAGAGATGCAGGAAGCGCTGTTCTCCCAGGAGGAAATCCGCGATTTGCCCGTGGAGCTGCAGACGCAATTTTTCAAAAAAGACGAAGCTCAGGCGCGGCTCGCGGTCTTGTCGCACTTTGACGTGAAGAGCATTCACTTCCAGAAAGTGGAGGGCCGCAATAACGATCAATTGACAATTCTCACCGGAATTTTTGATGAGAACGGGAATTTTGTCACCGGCCTTTCAAAAATCGTGGATATGAAGTTGCTCGATACGACCTATATCCGATTGAGCCGCTCGGGATTTACGGTGAAAACCAGTTTTGACGTGAAGCCGGGCACCTATCTGGTGCGCCTGGTTGTAAGAGACGCTGTGGGTGCCCAGATGGCGGCGCGCAATGGGGCAGTGGTTATTCCTTTTTGAAATTCAGTAATTGTGGTGGGGGAATTATGAACACTTTGACGAACTTCAGGCGAATAATTCGATTGGCCGCGTGGTTCGCTGTCGTGGCGATGTGCGTGGTTCCTGCTTCTTCGCGAGCGCAGGAGCAGCCCGCTCCACCCGCGCAGCCCCAAGCCGCTTCACCGGTGGAGCAGCAGCCGGCTGTCGTCATCAAGAAGGAATCAAAACTGGTGCTCGTCGATTCCGTGGTGACGGACAAGAAGGGCAACTACATCCGCGACTTGACCCAGAATGATTTCAAGGTATTTGAAGACAACAAGGAACAGCAGGTTTCTACTTTTTCTACAGGAGCCGACGCTGCTACTCAGGCGAACGGCCAACGCCGGTACTTGATATTGTTTTTCGACAACTCCACTATGGCGGCGCCAGATCAGATCCAGGCGCGCAGTGCGGCCAAGAAATTTATCGAAGCGAACGCCGGCCCCGACCACTTGATGGCCGTGGTGGATTTTGGCGGATCGCTCCGCGTCGTGCAGAATTTCACGGCGAACGCCCAGGTGCTTCAAGCGGCCGTTTCGGGAGTGAAGAATTCGTCGGTCGATCCAAATGCGCCGCCGGATGTGCCAGTTACCGTTGCTTCGTCGGGCTTATCTTCGTTTGGTCCGTCGCTGGGCAATGCCGCCGCGGATTTTGGCGCGCGCAGCATGCTGCTTGCGATGCGCAGTCTGGCGAAGAATCTCCGCTCCGTCCCTGGCCGCAAAATGGTGGTGCTGTTTTCCGGCGGCTTTCCGCTGACGCAGGAAAACCAATCGGAGCTGACCGCCACCATCGACGCCTGCAACAAATCGAATGTCGCGGTTTACGCGCTGGATGCCCGCGGTCTTGTGGCGACCGCTCCCGGCGGGAGCGCCGGCAGGAGAGCCCCAGCCGGCAGGACACGAGCCGTTTCGAATCGTGTTCCCACTCAAAGAATTTTGCCGCGAAGAATTTTCGCGCGAAAAATTTCACCGCAAACGATTTCACCGCGAAGGTTTCCACCGCAAACGATTTCACCGCGCCCACACTTGATACTCGCGGCCTTTCCTGCCATGGCCATGCCTGATCCGCAGCGGCCGGGCGGTGGTGGCACCGGAGGAGGTGGCACCGGAGGGGGCGGAGGCAGAGGTGGCAGTGGCGGAACGGGTGGAGGCGGTACAGGAGGCGGTGGTAGAGGTGGTACCGGCGGTGGGGGTGGTACCGGAGGCGGAAAGGGTGGCACCGGCGGAGGTACGGGAGGTGGCACGCGGGGCGGAACGGGTGGAGGTGGCACTAGGGGCGGTACTGGTGGGGGCGGCACGCGCGGCGGAGGTTACAACCCGACGTCTAATTACAACAACTCGCCGTACAATCAGCCACGGACCATCGTGCCGCAATTCCCACCTTCGGCTTCGACCAATCAGCAAATCCTGGCGGCGCTGGCGGAAGGAACGGGCGGTTTCACGATTTTCAATACCAATGACTTGCTCGCCGGACTTGAACGAATCGGGCGTGAACAGAATGAGTTTTATATTTTGGGCTACGTGCCCGGTGACACTCCCGAAGGAAGCTGCCACACCCTCAAAGTAAAGCTGAATCGCGGCGGGCTGATTGCGCGCTCGCGCAGCGGCTATTGCAACACGCGTTCCGTGAACGTGCTGGAAGGCAAGCCTCTGGAAAAACAACTCGAATCGCGCGCGACGGGCTCGCAACCCGGCTCAATTCGCGGCGCGTTGGAGGCGCCGTATTTCTACACTGCGCCGGATACGGCGCGCGTCAACCTGGCGATGGAGATTCCCTCGGATACATTTCAATTCAACAAGGACAAGGGAAAGTATCACGCGAACCTGAATGTGCTGGGAATTGCCTACCGGCAGGATGGGACCGTGGGAGCGCGATTCAGCGATACCGTCAATCTGGACTTAGAGAAAGACGACTGGAAAGAATTCACGAAGTTGCCCTATCGTTATGAAAACCAATTCGACGCCACGCCGGGGACTTACCGGCTAACAGTGGTCCTGAGCGCAGGCGGCGATGCCTTCGGCAAGTTCGAATCGCCCCTCGCCATCGATCCCTATGATGGAAAACATTTCAGTCTAAGCGGCGTGGCGCTGACAAATTCCCCACAGAAGCTGAATGAGATTTCCACCGGCCTGGATTCCGTGCTGCTCGAAGACCGCACGCCACTGGTGGTCAAGGGCACGCAAATCGTTCCTTCCGGAAGCAATCGTTTCAAGCACACGGACAACGTGGTTCTATACACGGAGATTTATGAACCGCTGCTGGCGGCGGAGAAGCCGCCAATTGTTGCCATGGGCTATCGCATTTTCGAGCGTTCGAGCAACAAGCAGATATTCTTCACCGACGTCATGCGCGCCGATGATTATATCCAAAAAGGAAATCCGGTGGTCCCCATCGGCCTGAAAGTGAAAGTGGACGACCTGAAGCCAGGCTCTTACCGCCTGGTGATGCAGGCTGTCGACAGCGCAAAAAACCATGCCCCGGACCGTTCCGTGGATTTCGACATAGCCGAGTGATGGATCTCCTGAGGCGCTGAAAACTGCCGGTTACACTTTAGAGTGAGGGGCTTTCTCCTGCGGGCCGGCCTTGGCCGTAGTAGCGCTTCAATCCCTTCGGCATTCCACACCAAAAACCCCACCCTCACAAACCGAGGGCGAGGCACCCATTACTACTGCCCGATGAATTACAGTAGTGGTATTCTCTCATCGAATGTTGCCGCCGAGAAAAGCTAAGCGAGACGCGCATGTCCGGGCCACCCGCCCCGGTCAGGCGTTCTATGCGAAATTGGCCTGCGGACAACCCCAGAACACTACGACACAGATGACCAGAACTTCGCCAAGGTAGTCGATGGGTTTAGGTTCTGGAGCTATCGCTGCTACGGAACCAACAATAATCCATAAAGCCGTCCCCCGCCGGAGTTTGGTCCTGTTTTTCAGTCATTGTAAATCCCTTCCTTTTCGCATATGACGTCGCCGTAAAGAGAGCGGCATCAAACTCCGGTTTCGGGAGTCTGATGGACTCCACCGGAGTCCAAAAAATCGGACCGCTGCACTCCAAATCCGCCCTAAGCCCTTTGCTGAGTGTGGCTTCCGGCCGTGGTAGGGATTCAACACGGCTTCTGGAGTTGCGCAACTTCTTCGCCGGACCAGGGTTATTCTATGCGTGACCCTTATTTTGCCCATGATACGGCACGGCAGGAGAGTGTTATGAGGCTGCAAGAGTCCCCCGCCGCCTCACTAGTGAATCAACGAATCCCTTCCATTTCCGCGACACCAAGGTCATTCCTCGCCATCATTCTCTCTTTCGCTTGCATTTTGTCGCTCGGGATCGAACTGCCCGCCAGCGCGGCGAATGCCCCGGCCGCCAAGGACAAGAAACCCAAGAACGATCCTGCGCTTAAAGGACTGCCGATCACAGAACTCAGCCCTGACGAAGCGATTCTGCACGCGCTGAACCGCCTGGCCTACGGCCCGCGTCCGGGCGACATCGAGCGCGTCCGCCAGATGGGCCTCGCCAAGTGGATCGAGCAGCAACTTAATCCCAATTCCATTGATGACCGGGCATTGGATGCGCGCCTTGCGGACTACCCGACCCTGCGGATGTCCACGGCGAAACTGATCGATGAATATCCGCAACCCAAACAAGCGGAGAAGCAAGCCGAAAAGCGTGCCCAGGCACAATCGCAGCAAGAGCAGCGCCGAAGCGATGCAGCCGCGGAAACGGTTGCGCGAGACATGCAAGCGGCGCAGGGACAACCGAAGGGTGGAGGCGATGCAGAAGCTTCCCAGCAAAACTCCGCAAACACCAAACAGGAAATGAGCGATGCGCCCGCTCCCATGAAGCAGGAGCAGCTCGAAGGAAATCCTGCGACGAAAGGTCTGGGCAAGCGCGACGTTTTAGGAGGCGCCGACCCCAACAATGTTCCGCGCGCGATTGCCGACGACAGCAAAAGACCGCAGCGCGTGGTGGCCGAACTGGGGATGACCAAAGTAACGCGCGCGATTTACAGCGACCGGCAGCTTCAGCAGGTAATGGATGATTTCTGGTTTAATCATTTCAACGTGTTCGCGGGCAAAGGCGAGGATCGCTACTACCTGACTTCGTATGAACGCGACGTGATCCAGCCGCATGCCTTCGGAAAATTCAAAGATTTGGTGACCGCCACGGCCAAGAGCCCGGCGATGCTTTTTTACCTGGACAATTTTCTGAGCGCTGATCCGCGTGCCGCGCAGCGGCAAGCGGCCGAGCGCGCGGCGCGCCAGCAGTGGCGCCGCGGAAGATTCGGCTGGCCCGGGCCGCCGCGTCCAGTGGGCAATCCGCAAGCGAAGAAAAATGAGCGCGGGTTGAACGAGAACTACGGACGCGAGCTGATGGAGTTGCACACGCTCGGCGTCGACGGCGGTTACACGCAGAAAGACGTCACCGAAGTGGCGCGCTGCTTCACGGGCTGGACGATTGACAAGCCCAGGCAGTACGCAGATTTCAAGTTTGACGACCGACTGCACGATCCTGACGCGAAGTACGTGCTAGGCAAAAAGATTCATGCGGGCGGGATGAAGGATGGCGAGCAGGTGATCGACCTGCTTGTGCATCACCCAAGTACGGCAAAGTTTATTTCCAGGAAACTGGCGCGCCGTTTTGTTTCAGATAATCCGCCGGCAGCGCTGGTCAATCGTATGGCGGAGACGTTTCAATCGAGCGACGGCGACATCAAATCAGTGCTGCACACGATGATCTGGTCGCCGGAATTCTGGTCGCGGGAATCGTACCGCGCGAAAATCAAGACGCCTTTTGAACTGGTAGTTTCCGCGGTGCGCGCGCTGGGCACGGACGTGGACACGCCCATGCCACTGGTGCAATGGGTGGGGCGAATCGGCGAGCCACTGTATCAATGCCAGCCGCCGACAGGTTATTCCGACAAAGCGGAAACGTGGGTGAACACTGGCGCGCTTTTGAACCGGCTGAACTATGCTCTGGCACTTGCCGGCAACAAGATGCGAGGAGCGCGCACGGACGTGTCTTCGCTGCTCGGCGTGGATTCATCCGCGGAACCGAGGATGGCCCTGGATCGCGCGGTACAAGTTTTTCTTGGCGGGCAAGCAGGGCCGACTACGGTCGAGACGCTCGAGAAGCAACTGGATAACCCGCAAGTTCTGCAGGCGAAGCTCGACGATGCGCGCAAGCAAGTGGATCTCGGCGTCGTCGCAGGATTGGTGCTGGGCGCGCCGGAATTTCAAAGGCGATAGGCTGGAGAGGTCGCAATGAGTTACCAATGTTGCGAAGGCGTGCGCGGTCTGAAATTCTCGCGGCGGTATTTCCTGAAGCAGGGCGGCGTGGCGATGGTCGGCCTCAGCGCGATGCCCGCGTTTTTGCAGCGTGCCGTCGCGGCGACGCCGATGCCCAACAAGAAGCAGCTCGTGGTGCTGTTTCAGCGCGGCGCGGCGGACGGCTTGAACATCGTTGTGCCCTTTGGCGAATCGAATTATTACCGCATGCGTCCGACGATTGCTATTCCGCAGCCCAAGCGCGGCGGCACGGATGCGGCGATCGACCTGGACGGATTTTTCGGTTTGCACCCGAGCCTTGCTCCGCTCGAGCCGCTCTTTCATAAGAACCAGCTTGCGATCGTGCACGCCGCGGGTTCGCCCGACCCGACGCGCTCGCACTTTGACGCGCAGGACTTCATGGAGTCAGGCACGCCGGGCTTGAAGTCAACCGAAGACGGCTGGTTGAATCGCGCTCTCGAAACCGTTCCGGAAGAAGACGCTTCGCCGTTCCGCGCCGTGGCGATGGGCCCGAACCTTCCGCGCATGTTGCACGGCGCTGCCCCAGCGATTGCGCTGCCGGACCTGAAACAATTCAAGGTGATGGCGCAAGCCCCTGGAACCGGGCAGATCGTTGAAGGCGGGTTTGAAGCGATGTACTCGCAGTCGGTGGATCATGCGCTGCATGGCACGGGTACGGAGACGTTTGAAGCCATCGATCTTCTCCGCAAAGCCGATCCGGCGAAATATGAGCCGGAAAATGGCGCGCAGTATCCCACCAGCCGGCTCGGCCAAAGTTTGCAGCAGATCGGGCAGCTCCTCAAAGCGAACATCGGCGTCGAAGTTCTTTTCGTCGATTGCGGCGGCTGGGACAATCACGTGAACGAAGGCGGCGTGCAGGGCCAGCTTTCCAATTTGCTGAAGGACCTTGGCCAGGGACTCGCGGCGTTTCATCAGGATATGGGCGACCGCATGGAAAATATCGTGTTCGTGACCATGAGCGAGTTTGGCCGCACCGCCAAGGAAAATGGCAATCGCGGAACCGATCACGGCCATGCGAATTGCATGTTTGTAATGGGCGGGGACGTGAAAGGCGGCACCGTTTACGGCCGGTGGCCGGGCCTGAACGATCATCAGCTCAACGAGGGGCGCGACCTTGCGCTCACGACGGACTTTCGCTCGGTTGTCGGAGAAATCCTGACCAAGCACATCGGCGTCGCCGATCTCAATTTGGTCTTCCCAGGCTTCGACAATAACCCGCGCAAATTCCCGGGGCTGATCAAAGTTTGATCTGCATTCGCGCGACTCTGTGCTCTTTCGTTGGCAGTCGGAAAGAGAAGGATTTAAGACAGAGGCCACAGAGGGAAGAGGGCACGGAGACTCACAGAGAAGAAAAGGACACAAGGACAATGGAGTGCGGACAGCCTGGCGGTGAGAGCGCAGGGAAGAACGAATTAGTCCTCTCAGTGCCCTCCGTGCTCTTAGCTCTGTGTTCTCAGTGTTAAATTTCTTCTTCCGTTTGCATTGCGTTAAATGATGTATCGTTTGATCCCATCTTTCAGTACCGTTACGTTGAAATTGATGAGAAGCACAAGGCGACATCCAGAGAGGCGTATATAAGTTAGGATGATGGCCTAGTGGATAGGCGCAAACGCTTCAATAGACTTGAGTTCGACCACGATCCTTGACTCGACCAGGAGATCGATTCGATATCCGCACTCGAGTTTCACGTCTTTGTAGACTACCGGTACCGGCTCCTGCCTTTCCACCTTCAGGTTCCGCAATTCTAGTTCTCGTGATAGGCACTCCTCGTAAGCGGATTCGAGCAATCCAGGTCCAAGCACGCGATGAACTTCAATCGCCGCGCCAATGATTTCGTGGGTGACGTCATTGTCGTTCATACAGAGAAGAATCTAACACAGAGAACACAGAGGGAAGAGGGCACAGAGTTCACAGAGAAGATAAAGATACAAAGAGAACAGAGTCCGCCCTGACGAACGGGGAAGCACAGGGAAGAATTTAGTTAGTCCTCGGATTTGGCCAAAGACTTGATTATGCTTGAGAGCTCCACCACCTCAATAATACCTTCAGGGCAATCGTCCCAATTGTGCCGCCAACAGACAATGACGTCGCAACCCGTTGGCGGATGCCCGTGGTCGCGGAAATTCCTGCTCTCAAATTCAAATTCGATATGCACGCGCTGCCATCGTTCGGGAGTGATCTGCCGCATGGCTTCGCAGTCGGGAAATCCCGTTTGAACCGCCTCGACCACGTAGCCGAGCTCTTTGGCGAGCATCCCAAAGAGAAGTACGACGCCCTGCTCGTTGACCGGCTCGTGGCGCAGCCCGCGGAATTGTGTGGGATTGCCATAGATAGCGCGATCTTTTAGCGGGGCGTGCCGTGTTTTCTTCGATAGAATTGGGGAAGCCAGGCCGTTGCCGATTCATGCTCCTGCTTTTCTACGGGAGCGGGCAGAAGCGCCGCGACATCCCCCCATTCCGTCTTGTCTTTAGCGAAATTGAGAAAAACCTGTGGCAGTGATGACCAGGGACCGAATCGTCTTTCGAGGGTGCGAGGGTCATATTTCCCTTCACGGCGGTAGGCGCGCCGGGCGGGTATAACGCGATTTGCGCGGACGGTTTCGCCCCAATCTTTCAGAAGTTCGCTGTCTTCGAGCCTCACGTTCATCGTGTTGGCGTGGAGTCCCGCTGAGCTAACCGCGGCATTCCAACTGGGGAAGCATTGCGAAACGAAATACTCAGAGATTCCTGCGAGCCGGACGAATTCTGAGCGTGTTGGAGCGCGGCCAAGCCCTCTGGCAATGGCCCGTATGGAATCTAAGATATGCTGCTTGCCTGACATTGGTTCTTTACTTTGCAGTGTGGCGGCCAGGAAGCGAGGATGACTGTCCCTAAAATGAAAAAAGCGGGAGAAGAATCTCCCGCGGTCGAAACGCACTTTTCTACAAGAATTACTATACGCTAACTTATGCTGCTCCGTGAACCAAAACTTTAAACGGTAGTGGCCCGTCAACCGGGAGAAATCGCGATCACTTCCTATAAGCGGACTTATCGGGGCTCACCTCAGGTTTCGTGCACCCATTTCTTCTGCAGTTAATGTCGCGCAATAAAAAGAAGGGCACGATGCCGAGAGCGACAGTAGGATCCGTAAGACCCGAGATTTGATAGGATGTCGGCATGCGCGTACCACTGAGCCTTTTCGCTGCGCTGCTCTTAGCCCTGCCGGCCGAACGCAAGCAGGGAAATCCACTTGATCACCTGCCTCCCAACTTTGAAGTCCTCACTCATTTCGGCGAACGTGCTGACATCTCACCTGATAATCTGCGCGTCGCTTTCATGGCGAAAAGCTTCGGTGACGCCATGGTAATCGATTTAAACACGCGCGAAATTCGCTGCCTGACCTGCAATTTGCCTGCCGCGGTGTTTTTGCGGGTGATGCACCTAGTGACTGGCGACTATATCTTGATCGGTCCCGATCATTTCGAGAACATCCGCGTAAGCCGCACCCGCGACAACGAACTGTGGTTCCTCAGCAAGGAACGCGGATCGCGACCCATTAAGCTTGGTCAAAAGATGAGCGAAGGAGCCGCCATTTCGAAAAAATCCCTTAAAATCTCCTACTCGGAGACTTCACAGCAAAACTCCGATTTGGCATCCGAATCCTCGCGTCTGGTCGTCGCAGAACTCGATCTGTCGCATGGACCACCCGCGCTGATCAACAAAAAGATCGTGTATGACAGCAAGGACCGCAGCTGCACTCTTGAGGCGCAGGATTTCTACGACAACGATGACAAAATGACGTTCACCTGCTATGAGCCGCGTGGTCAAGCCTCGGTCATGGGCATCGACTTGCGCACTGGCGTGGTGACGAATTTCTCCAAAGCACCGGGCTCGTACAATGAGGTCGAGGGTATCTTCCCGGACGGTCTGTATACCGCCGTCGAAGCGGACCGTCAATGCGAGCAGCTTGGCGGTACCCGCGGCTCCGGAAATATCGACATCTGGAAACTGAAGCTCGACGGAACCGGAAAGGACTTCACGCGCCTTACGCATTTCAACGACTATGCAGGCGGGAAAGCTTCAAATCCAGTAATCTCGACGGATGGCCGCTTCATGGCGTTCCAAGTTGCCAAGACCGACGACTCCGCGGGCGTCGGCTATGGCATTTTGCTCTTTCACTTCAAGCCTTAGCAGGTCGCGTCCGGTAAGCGGACATATCGTTACTAATCGGTCGATTTCCAGAGGAGATCACTCTGCGATCTTCAGCTCGCGAATGCAAATATTGCGATAGCACCCAGTTGCCATGATTCCGTCTTCGGGAAGCCTTTCTTCGCCTCGATCCATATTCGTTCCTTTGACACTCTTCCGGCGCACACGTAGGCTTGCGCCAGCGACTGCTGGAGGTGCAGCTCCATGAGAACAACACGACGAGAATTTGCAATGAAGCTTACTGGAGCAGCGATGGCTGCCGCATTTGCGCCCGCCGGGGATACGGCGCGTTTGCCGATTGCGTTTTCCACTCTGGGCTGTCCTGCCTGGGACTTGCAGAAAATCCTGACGTTCGCGGAGCAACATCGTTTCGCCGCCGTCGAATTCCGCGGACTGGAAGGCAATCTGGACTTGCCTTCGCACCCGGCGTTTGTAGCGGAACGCATCGCGCAGACAAAACGCGAGATTCTTTCTCACGGCCTGCGCGTCGCCTGCGTCAGCAGCTCCGCCAGCTTGCACGAGTCCGATCCTGAGAAGCGTTCGAAAGTTCTGGCGGATGGCCGCCGATTCATCGACCTGGCTTCGACGCTCGATGCGCCCTACGTGCGCGTTTTCGGTTGCAGCCCTGACTCCGGGCATCCTATTACTCCCGACGAGGAAATGAAGGCGCGCGTCACTGCCGGATTGCACGAATTGGGCGAGTATGCGGGCCCGCGCAAAGTGACTGTGATTATCGAGTCGCACGACGACTTCACGTCTTCGGCCACTCTGGCTGACGTGCTGCATCATGCCGATTCCAAGTCGGTCGCCCTCTTGTGGGACGCTCACCACACGTTCGCGGCGTCAAACGAGGACCCGAAGTTCACCGTGCGGCAGCTCGGGCAATGGATCCGGCACACGCACCTCAAGGACTCCGTCGACAAAAGCGGCGATCGCAAGTACGTGTTGACCGGCCGCGGAGACGTACCCATTAAGGAACAGATCGGAGCGTTGCGCTCCATCGGTTACAAGGGCTTCTACTGTTTCGAGTGGGAAAAAGTGTGGCATCCCGATCTGGAAGATCCCGAGATTGCCTTTGCGGACTATGCCCGCGTCGTCGCGGATTATTTGCGCTAGAAACACAAGTGTTTACGACTGACGAACTCTTCGGTCAATCCTGCGTTTTCAGCTCGCGGATCCAGATGTTGCGGTAGCGCACTGGATGGTTATGGTCCTGCAGCGCCAGCGGCAATTTTTCCGGCTGCGGTTCATACGGCGGCCGTTTGCCGTGAGCCGTCGGGCCGCTCAATTCCACGTTGTCCTGCACCAGCACGCCGTTGTGAAAAACGGTTTCGCGTGCGGGGCGGAGCAGCTTGCCGTCTTTCGCAAAACGCGGCCCGTGAAAGACGATATCGTAGGTCTGCCACTGGCCCGGCGGGCGCGAAGCGTTCACCTGCGGAGGGTATTGGCCATAGATCGCCGAGGCCTGGCCGTCCGCGTAGGTCTTGCTTTGGTAGGAGTCCAGGACTTGAGTTTCGTAGAGCCCTTGCAGGAAGACGCCGCTGTTTCCGCGGTCCTGGCCCTCGCCTTTCGGCGGCGCGGGCTCGGTAAATTCCACGTGCAATTGGCAATCGCTAAAAGCTTCACGCGTATGGATTTCTCCTGTCTTTGGCACCACTTCGAAATAACCGTTCTCCACTTTCCATTTGGCCGCGCTTCCGTCTTTGTGCGCCCATTTGGAAAGATCCTTGCCATCAAATAACACAACTGCATCGGACGGCGGACGCCCCGGCGATTCTTGCGTACTCGCGGTGCCGGAATCAATCGCCGGCGGCGCCGGCCGGTCGGGATCGTGAACTTTCCATTTGGTATCGACTTGCGCGTTACAGATGGCTGGCACAACTCCCAGCAGCAGAATGCAAATTACAGCAAAGAGAATCTTCTTCATGTTTGAACCTCACGACAGCGGAGCAAAATTCTACCGCAGTTTGAGATGGAATGGAGCGGCTGGATGGCGCCCGATTTTTCTTCTTTTGCTGAAAACTGACAACCGAATACTTGGAACAGTTCTCAGTGGCCTGCGTCTTCCCGGATGCGCATGCCGTAGAACGAACGATAGACGAAAAAGAAAGAGACGACGAAGAAGGCTGCAGCGAGAATGTGGGTCAAAGTTGTGCTGTGCTGTGCGGCGGTCAATTGCACGGCAAGCTCGACAGCGAGCAAACCGAAGAGTGTCGTGAACTTGATGATGGGATTGAGCGCGACCGAAGAGGTGTCCTTGAAAGGATCTCCGACGGTGTCGCCAACCACGGTGGCGTCATGCAGCGGCGTGCCTTTCTGCTTGAGCTCGACTTCGACGATCTTCTTGGCATTGTCCCAGGCGCCGCCGGCGTTGGCCATGAAAATCGCTTGATACAGGCCGAAGATTGCGATGGAGAAAAGATAGCCGATGAAGAAGAAGGGTTCGACGAAGGCAAAGGCCAGTGTCGCGAAAAATACGGCGATGAAAATGTTCAGCATGCCCTTCTGCGCGTACTTGGTGCAAATCTCGACAACTTTCTTGCTGTCGGCGATGCTGGCGGTAGCGGCGCCTTCAAGCTTGATGTTGGCTTTGATGAATTCGACCGCGCGGTAAGCGCCGGTGGTAACGGCCTGCGTGGAGGCGCCCGTGAACCAGTAAATCATGGCGCCACCAGTGACCAGGCCCAGCACGAAAGGCGCGTGAAGGAGCGAAAGATTGTTGACGTTCTCGCTCAACCCTTTGGTGAGCGCCATGATGATCGAAAAGATCATCGTGGTTGCCCCGACGACCGCTGTGCCGATCAGCACGGGTTTGGCAGTAGCCTTGAAGGTGTTGCCGGCGCCGTCGTTGGCTTCCAGCATTTCCTTGGCGCGCCCAAAATTCACGTCGATGTTGTAATCCTTCTTGAGCTCTCCTTTGACGCCCGGAATTTGTTCAATCAAGGAAAGCTCATAGACCGATTGCGCATTGTCGGTGACCGGACCGTAGGAGTCGACGGCAATGGTCACCGGGCCCATGCCAAGAAAGCCGAAAGCCACCAGACCGAAGGCAAACACGGCCGGAGCGAGCATTTGGTTGTCGAGCCCAAGAGTGCTAATCAAAAATCCGAGCGACATGAGCAGCACCATCGCCAGGCCGATGTAGTAAGACGAAAAATTGCCGGCCACGAAGCCGGAAAGAATGCCAAGCGATGCGCCGCCCTCTTCGGCCGAGGTAACTACTTCTTTCACGTGCCGCGACTCGGTGGAGGTGAATACCTTTACGAGTTCGGGAATGATAGCGCCCGCGAGCGTGCCGCAAGAAATGATCGTGGCCAGCTTCCACCACTGCGAAGTGTCGCCGCCGAGGCTCGGAATGATCACTGACGAGACGACATAGGTAAGCGCGATCGAGACGACGGAAGTAATCCACACCAGCGAAGTGAGCGGCGCTTCGTAGTTCATCTGGTCGGCTTTGCCGTATTTGGCGTTGGCGATAAAGCCGTTGATAAAGTAGGCCGCGGCGCTCGCGATGAGCATGACAATGCGCATCACGAAAATCCACACGAGCAATTGGACTTGCACGGTCGGATTTTTCACAGCGAGGAGAATAAAAGTGATCAACGCGACGCCAGTCACTCCGTACGTTTCAAAGCCGTCGGCGCTGGGACCAACGGAATCACCGGCATTATCGCCTGTGCAATCGGCAATGACGCCGGGATTGCGCGCGTCGTCTTCTTTAATTTTGAAGACGATTTTCATCAGGTCAGAGCCGATGTCGGCAATCTTTGTAAAGATGCCGCCGGCGATTCGAAGCGCGGCAGCCCCAAGCGATTCGCCGATGGCAAAACCGATGAAACACGGACCAGCGTAGTCCCCCGGAACGAACAAAAGAATAAAAAGCATCATCAGCAGCTCAACACTGATTAGCATCATGCCGATGCTCATGCCGGCTTGCAGCGGGATGCTGTAAATCGGATAGGGCTTGCCGCGCAGGGAAGCGAACGCGGTGCGCGAATTGGCAAAGGTATTGACGCGAATGCCGAACCACGCGACACCGTAACTGCCGGCGATTCCCACGAGACTGAAAATCAGAATAATCGGCAGAGTGACCGCAACCGGCTGCACGGGAGCGAGCCAGCCGAAGTACATCACGATCACGACGGCGATAAAAACCCACAAAATCAGGAGGAACTTTCCTTGCGTGAAGAGATAAGTTTTGCAGGTTTCGTAAATCAGTTCGGAGATGTCGCGCATGGACTTGTGAACGGGCAAGTTTTTCAGGCGCGAATAAATAGCCAACCCAAAGCCCAATCCAAAGATGCAGATGACGATGCCGAAGAGCAGAAGCTTATGGCCGTCGATTCCGAGAAAAGAGACCTGGGAAAGGTCGGGGAGCTTAAGGCTGGCTTCGCCACCGGCTTCGTCGGCCAGAGCCGAGCCGGCCCCGAGCAAAGTGAGAACGGTGACGGCTCCAAACTTTGTGAATTTACAGCCCAGGGACCAGGCATTTGCAAGCCAGGTAAGCATTCACGATCCTCCGTAGATCATTCATTCAAAGGGCGACCACAAGACATCAGTTCCGTACTACAGACGCTTCCGGCACACTTTTTCGCCTGAGCGCCGCTGGGCGCGGGCGAAGCACGAATTGTTCACATTCCACCAGGAAGAAGCCGTCGCGCCGGTCCGAGATTAGCCCTAGAGTGACCGTCAAACCGCCTCGAGTACGCGGCGCAAGGGCTGCACAAAACGCAGATTTATAACATTTTAGCCATGGCCGGTCAAACCGGTGCCCCGTGAAAGAAAGGGCAGCAACCCCGTATCACGTCGGATACTGCGGCGAGACGCGGATGCAAAGCGATGGTAACATGCGAGATTCGTTTGAAGGCCATTTACCCTATACAGCCGGGGGTCCATGCGTAGCAAACAGTTGTCAGGGACGGCGCGAATTGCTGCTGCAAGCAGCAGATTGCGCGGCGAGGGGAATCCAGCCAGCGTCCACGTTGAGCGGGTGCATGCGCTAGCGACGGTGGGGCGCGCATGAGGCATCATTTTTTCATCACCGGCACGGACGCGGGAGTCGGCAAGACGGTCCTTTCGGCACTGCTCTGCGCGGCTCTCGATGCGGTCTATTGGAAGCCGATCCAGACCGGTACTCTCGAGGGCTCAGACCGGGTGACGGTGATGAGGCTGGCGGGGATTGGCACGGACCGAACTCTCGATGAAGTGTACAAATTTGTACCGCCGGTTTCTCCCGATCTCGCGGCGCGCTGGGCAGGAGTGGAAATCGACCTCGGGCGCATCAGCATGGCCAACAGCTTGGTCAACGACTGGCTGATCGTAGAGGGGGCCGGAGGCGTGCTGGTACCGATCAACCAGAAGCAGTTTGTGCTCGACCTCATGGTGAAATTCAAGTTGCCGGTGATCGTAGCGGCGCGCAGCGCGCTGGGGACAGTGAACCACACGCTGCTGACACTGGCGGCGCTGCACGCGGCGGAACTGCCGGTTCACGGCGTGGTGCTGATTGGCGATCAGAACCGAGAAAACCGCGAAACCATCGAGCGGTTCGGCCACGTCCGGGTCATCGGAGAAATTCCCAAGCTGCCCAATCTACACCGTACGGCGCTCATGCAGGTCTTCATGAATCATTTCGATCGCGCAGCTTTTGCACAATAGACGCGCGCTGACATCTGCCGTCTGCGCCGAGATCCAATGCCCCACACAGACAAGTTGCTGCAGACGAATGGGAGGAATTCCTTTTGGCAACGAGTTTGAACGGATGGAAACAGAAAATCGTGGCGTTTGCGGGCGGACTTGGCGCGCCGGGACTTTTTCTGATTTCCTTCCTGGATTCTTCGGTGCTGACATTCCCAATCATCAACGATTTGCTACTAATCGAGTTGTCCCTTCAGCATCCGGCGCGGATGTCATTGTATGCGTTCATGGCGGCGCTCGGTTCGGTGCTGGGTTGCGTGGTGTTGTATTTCATTGCGCGAAAGGGCGGGGAAGCGCTGTTTCACAGCAAGGCCGGAAAGCACTCACACGCCATTCGTCACTGGGTGGAACAGAACGGTTTCTTGGGAATGCTGGTCGCGGCGCTTCTGCCGCCGCCGACGCCATTCAAGTTTTTTGTGTTTGCGGCGGGAGTGTTTGAAGTGCCGCTGTTCAGCTATACGTCGGCGATCACCATTGCACGATTATTTCGCTACTTTGGAATCGGATACCTGGCAATACGGTATGGGGCGGATGCGATTCCGTACCTGATGCACCACAAGCTCCAAGTGACCGTATTAGTGATCTCGCTTGTAATCGTGAGCTATGTGCTTTCCCGAATGCTACTCAGGCGGCGAACGCCGTCCGAGAACACGAACCGGCCTCCGCAAGTACCTCCTATCTGAGCCAGACTTCTCTAGACATGGGATCCCAAGCGAGTTCTTGAGAGAGCACCTTGCCGGAAGGATCGGTATCGATCACGGCATACACGCGCAAGCCAGAGCTGGCATCGCGGGAGTAAGGGAACGCGCGCAGGAGGACGTGAAATCCTGTGGGAGTTTTCTCGGTGGTGGCTTTGGGGAAGCGCGCAATCTGGAGGAAGAGGCGCGCGGCTGCCGTGTCGCGAGCGGCGTCGAGTTCGGGAGATGGTTCGGGCTTGTAGGAAGTGATGGCCGCGTCGGGGTCGAAAGAGGCGCCGGGGCCGGCGTCAACTTCAAAGTCATGAAGAGCGCGCTCGGTTTCAACAATGCCGTGCCAGCGGAAAGGCGAACCCGATTCGGCAAACGCTGCGGCCTTGCGAGGCAGCTCGCCGCGGTAAGTGCGCGATTCCATGGCGGCTAGAGCATTGCCGTGAAGAACGAAACGCAAAACGACATAAAGAATCATCCCAGCGAGCGCAAGGGATGCGCCCACTTTGCCGCGCGGGCCTTTTGATCTTGCGCCGATTTCCTCTGTGACCAGCCTGCTGAGCGCGGGGAAGAGAATTCCGGCGAGAAGAATTCCCACAATCCATAGATCGGTGTTGGCAACCCAGTCCAAAGCAAAGCGGCGTGCTGAAAAGGGCCAAAGGAGTTCGACTCCAGAGCTTTGGCAGACGTCCATGAACAAATGAAGGACGGCGGCTGCAAGGGCGGCGAGGAAGATAGGCACAGGAGACATTATTGGTTCCGTTTGTCCACGCCTTCGCAGGAGGAAGAGGATCGTGGCGAGAAGACTAAAGAGAAAACCGGCGGGCAGGGAATGACAATAGGTGCGATAAAAGGTGAGAAAGACGGAAGGGCCGAAATACGCACTCAATGAATCGATGTCGACAACGGTTCCTGCGATGAGCATGGCAATCGTGGCGGCGCGAGGGAGCCGGGGAAAAGCGGCGCGCTTGAGAGTGTAGGAGGCCAGGGCAGGGGTGAGGGGATCCACGGGAAGAGTTATCTCATAAAGACCGATGTGTCGTCAGCTAGCCCGTGGTGACCGCATGATGCGAACTTCAGGAGGCTCACTTGTCGCGTGAAGGAGTGGACCGATACCAAGAATCTTCCTCACTTTGCCATCTGCCTTCACTTTCTGGCACAACGAAGAAGTGCCCAGGCCCACATCTGATTCTATATAGTTTGTATTCAATAGCTTAGAGGCTGGCGATTGGTTTCAACTGGGCCATGAATTGCTTTGAAATCCCTGGGTTTCCTCTGTCCCTCCGGAAACTCTAAGATGAGGACCTCCAATGAACAGATTCGCCCGCCGTCTGTTTGTGTTCGCCTTTTTGCTCTTGGCAGCCTTAGTCCCGCTGGCGTCGCCCGTCCTGGCCCAAACCGGCCAGGGTCAATGGCAGACCCTGCCGTACACCATGCCCATCAATCCCGTTCACGCAGCTTTACTGAACAACGGTAAGGTGGTCATCGTTTCCGGCTCCGGCAACGTGGCCGGAAATACGAGTTTCCGGGCTGCGCTCTGGGATCCCCAGGCTGGCACCATCATGACGCAACCCGTCGGCTGGGACATGTTCTGCAACGGCATGGTGGTTCTGCCTGATGGGCGCCCGTTTGTTATGGGCGGCACGCTACAATACGATCCGTTCCACGGCGAACTGCGCACCTCCACGTACGACCCGGCCACTAATACCTTCACCGACCAGCAATCCATGGCTCACGGCCGGTTCTCGGCGACGGTCGCGTAATGGTTTTCTCCGGCCTTAGCGAAACTGGCAGTACCAATACCTCGGTTGAGTTCTATAGCGCCAGCTCCGGCTGGAGCGCCGCTTTCTCCGCCCCGTGGACCCCGCCTCTTTACCCTCGTCTGCACGTGCTTCCCAACGGAAATGTTTTTTACTCGGGCTCGAGCACCGGTTCTAGCCTTTTCAATCCTGCGACCCACACTTGGACTACGAACGTGGCCTTCACAAATTACAATGGGACACGGACTTATGGCACATCCATACTTCTTCCCCTGACTCCCGCCAACAACTACACGCCCAAAGTGTTGATCATGGGTGGTGGCAGCCCCTCCACCAACACCAGCGAAATCATTGACCTCTCCGCCGCTACGCCGAAGTGGGTTTACGGCCCCAACATGTCGCAGCCCCGCATTGAAATGAATGCCACCATTCTCCCGAATGGCCGGGTTCTTGCGGTCGGCGGCTCCCTCAACGACGAAGACACTGCCACCGCCAGCCTGAAAGCTGACCTTTACGATCCTGGATCCAACACCTTC
>Ga0209472_1000403_pt1 | contig 26317 bp, 23 predicted proteins | sample GraSoiAngelo_130_FD_185887 | JGI IMG/M metagenome (GOLD analysis project Ga0209472, IMG submission 185887) | Grasslands soil microbial communities from the Angelo Coastal Reserve, California, USA - 14_0929_02_20cm (SPAdes) (version 2) | ecosystem: Environmental > Terrestrial > Soil > Grasslands ...
CGACGCCCCTGCCGGCGTATGCACGCTCGCAAACCAGCGCCGCTGGGGCAGCTTCGAGCCGAGCGGCTCGGCCGGATAGCCGCTGTGTCCCGTCAAGCGCATCAGCGTCGCGAAGCTCGTATCGAGGACTCGCTCCACCGGCTGCCCGCACACCGCCTCGTGGTCTCGATACCCGAGCAATTTGAGCGCGGCGCGGTTGGCGCCCTTGACGAGGCCCTGATCGTCGAACGCCAGCACGCCTTCGCCCGGCGTGCTGACGAATTCCGGACAGCGGTGAAAGCGCACCACGTGGAATTCCTTGCAGGCGCTCAGCAAGGTGCGGTTTTCGACGTTCTGCGCCGCCATGTCGACCAACGCCAGGGTGTGGGGCTGCGGACTGGTCGAGGCACCGGAGATGTCGAGCGCTGCCAGCAGTTCCCCGCGCATGTCGAAGATCGGCGCTGCCGAGCAGGTCAGCTGCGTGTTCTGCGCCAGGAAGTGGTCGGTGCGATGGATCATGACGGGCCGCTCGGCGATCAGGCAGGTCCCCATGCCGTTGGTACCCATCTCGCGCTCGCCCCACATCACTCCTTCGCGGAAACCGCTGCGCCGGGCCGTAGCCGAAAAGCCCGTGTCACCGAGGTAGCTCACGATCACCCCGTCGCGATCGGTCAGCATGATGCTGTACTCGGAGTGCTTCATGAGCTTCCCCAAGGCCTCCATCTCGATACGCGCGATGGATAGCAGCACTCCGAGGCGCTCGCGGCGCGCCTGCAGGTCCGCCCGCTCGACACTGTGGGGATGCCGGATCTCGTGAGGGTCGAGCGCAAAGGCGTTGAGGCACCGGCTCCAGGAGCTGCGGACAACGTCGGAGATGGGCAGCTCCGCACCGCGCCTGCGGACCAGATTGGCGATCAGGTCGGGACCACTGTGGGACGCAGCTCGCGTACGCATCATGTTAAGGCTCCTCCGCTCCCCGAAGGCAGGCTAGTCGCTCCCGCAGCCGACCTTGCATTCCGGCGCTCCATGATAATTCGAGCGCACAAACGCGAGGATGCGCCACACTTCGTCGTCGGTCTGCACGATCAGCCCCATCGGGGGCATCGGGCCGACCACGTTCTCCGTGCCCTTGCGGCCGTAGCCCTTGGCCTGCAGCGCTTCGGTGCCGTAGGCGACCAGCCTGAAGAGGGTATCGTCGTCGCCGCCGTAGACCCAGACGTCATTGGTGAGTGGCGGACACATGCCCCCGCCACCGTTGCCGCCGTGACAGCCGCTGCAGGCGTATTTGAAGAAGAACTGCTTTCCCGACTCCACCACCGCCGCATCACCGTCCGAATAGGGGTTCTTGAGCTGGCCCTTGGGCGTGGCATCCGCCCGCTGCATCGGGGTCACGCCGTTCGCGGGGGCAGCCGGGGCCGCGGGGGCCGGGGCGCTCGGCGCGGCCGGCACTGGCGGACTCACCTGCCCGGCGGAGAGCAGGCTCGACGTCAGACCGGCAACGCACATCATGAACGTACACCTCAGCACTGTGCGCCCCGTCTAGGCGCCTGAACGCCCGCGGGGCGCTTCATCGAGCAGCTTGATCACCTTCTGGTCGCCCCTGGCGCGCGCGATGGACAGCGCGGTATCGCCATGTTCCGTCTGCGCCTCGACGTCGGCGCCGGCACGCACCAGCAGCTCCACTACGTCGGCGTGACCCTTGGCGGCCGCGATCATGAGCGCGGTGACGCCGCCGCTGTTGCGGGCGTTCAAGTCGGCGCCCTTCTCGATCAGAGCGTGGGCTACGCTTAGCGAGCCGTTCGCGCTCGCGAGCATCAAAGGCGTGTAAGCGGCCTCGCCGATCGGACGTCCCGTATCGGCGCCTGCCTCGACGAGCGCCACGGCGGCGGCGTCCTTGCCGTACTGCACGGCGATACCGAGGGGCGTGAGATTCTGCGCGCTCACGGCATTGGGATCGGCGCCGCGTGCGGCCAACACCTTGATGTCGGCGGCATCGTCGTAGTACGCCGCCGTCATGAGAGGCGTCCAGCCGTCGCGATCGCGCTGGTTGACGTCGGCCCCGTGCGCGAGCAACAGCCCCACCATGGAATCGGACCTCTGCATCAGCGCATGATGCAGCGGCGCCTCGCCTTGCAGGTCGAGCGCTCCGACCTCCGCGTGCTTCTTCTCGAGCAGGTAAAGCACGCGCGTCCGATCCTCGGCCAGGACCGCATTGTTGAGCTCCACGGCGATGCTCGCGCCATGCGCGAGCCAGTCGTTCAGCTGCGCGATGCTGACCGACGTCCCGCCGCGCTCCGGAGCCTGCGGAGGGCGTTTGCGGTACGGCCCATGCGCGGGCAGGTCGCCGCTGATGATGCAGGTGTCGCAGCGCACCAGCGGCACGCCGTACTCATCCAGGATCGCGCGCAGCGCGTCGCGCTCCTGCCGTATGGCCTGCTCCAGGCGGCGTTGCAGATCGCGATCGTTGCGTCGCACCGCGACGGCCATGTCGAACTCGAGCGGCACGTAGTCATCCATCAGGTTGACGGGCTGGATCACCAGCGGTGCCTGCTTGATGGTGCGGTAGTAGCCCGCCAGCGGGCCCCAGGCCGCCGCCACGTCGAGCTCGCCGTCGATCACCTGCTGGACCTGATGGCTCGGCTGATCCGCCGGCACCAGATCGGCGTCGTGGCTGAGGTAGTGAATGCGAACCTTGCGGACGTCGTGCTCGGCGAGCGCCTCGCGGATAGCCGAAGTCTCGTAAACGCCGACTCTCAGGGTCTTGAGGCGTGGATCGTCGAGACTCTTGATGGCAAGGCCCCGATCGCTGCGGTAGGCGAGCACGTAAGTCGAGCGGTACAGCGGCGTGGTGGTGAGCACGTCGTCCGCATCGGCGGGCATGTCGAGCATCAGGTCGCACTGGTCGGCATCGAGCGTCGTGCGCGTGAGACCGCGCTCGACACCCGGGCGGTAATAGTTCTCGACGCCGGTGTCGAGCGCCCGTGCGAGCACGCGCGCGATCTTGTTCTCGAAACCTTCGCCGCGGCTGTTGGAGAGCGGCATGTTGCCGGGATCGGCGCACACCCGCAGCAGCGCAGCCTGCGCCTCGCGTGGCACCGCGGTGAGCGCCACCGCTCCCGTGGCCAGCGCCGCGGTCAGCGCCAGCCCACCTCTCTTCCACGTTGTCATGCGTCTGGGCCCCTCGGTGTCCCGGGCGTTACTGTGGCGGGCGCGCCCGCTGCCGGGCGCGCCCGCGCCCTGCCCGCCTCTTCGACAACGCCCTCGCTCAGGCTCGTTTATTGCTTTTCGCCCTCGTCCTCCTCACTCCTGAACCGCGAAGGTATAGAGCGTTCCACCCTGCGGGATCATGCTGAGTCCCGCGGCCTTGGTCATGGCGGTCGCCCCGATGGCGCCGAACTTGTCGTTGAGATCGAGCCCCGCCGTGACCGGCAGCCCGATCCACCCGCCTATGCCGCTCCACACGGAGACGTACTGCTTGCCGTTGACGCTGTAGGTGATCGGGTTGCCGATGATTCCCGAGCCCAGCCGCCGCTGCCACAGCACCTCGCCGCTGTTGCGATCGACCGCGCGGAAGTCACCATTCAGGCTGCCGTAGAACGCAAGCCCGCCGTCGGTGACCAGCGCACCACCCCAGTTCGGGTACGGATCCGGAATCTCCCAGATGGTCTCGCCGGTCAGCGTGTTGTACTTCTTGAACTTGCCGGTGATCCCCGGTTTCTCCGGATACATGAACACGTTCGCGAACACGTACACGGTACCCTGCTGGGTGTGTGAGCGCTCCTGGGGCTCATCCTCCATGCACCAGTTGTTGGTCGGGCAGTATGCGATGCCGGGCTCAGCCGGGTCGATCGCGCAGGGTTGCTGGTCCTTGCCACCCATCGCTGACGGACAGGCCTGGGTGTTGCGGTGCGCCTCGAGCGGCGAATGGTCCTTGACCTTCACCGGGCGGCCGGTCTTCATGTCGACCTTCTCGGCCCAGTTGGTGGTCACGTACTTGGTGGCGCGCAGCAGCGTGCCGTCGGTACGGTCGAGCACATAGGCGAAGCCGTTGCGATCGAAGTGCATCAGGATCTTGCGCGGCTTGCCGTCGACGGTCGCATCTTCGAGCATGTTCTCGTTGATGCCGTCGTAGTCCCACTGGTCGAACGGCGTCATCTGGTACGCCCACACCACCTCGCCGGTGTCGACCTTGCGCGCGAAGATGGTCATGGACCACTTGTTGTCCCATTTGCCGTTGTTGCACTCCTCGTGGGTCTTGGCACCGCAGCGGTAGGACGGGCTCCACAGCCCGGGGTTGCCGCTCGACGCATACACGAGGTGCAGCTCCGGATCGTAGCTGTAGAAGCCCCACATCGCGCCGCCACCGCGCTGCCACTCATCGCCCGGGAAGCCGGAAATGCCGAGGTCGTGCCCGGCGGTGCCGTACTCCGGGTGCTTCTTGTTGCTCTGCTTCGTGAGGCACACGTCCGAGTCGCTGCCGGTGTTGTAGCACTCCCAGACCTTCTTGCCGTCGGCCAGGTTGTACGCCGTGAAGCGGCCGCGGGCTGCGAACTCGTCACCGCCGAAACCGATGAGCACCTTGCCCTCGGCGATGAGCGGCGCCGGCGTGATCGTCTCGCCCTTGTCGGGATGCGCGTGCTTGACGGTCCAGACTTCCTTGCCGGTCGCCGCATCGAGCGCGATGACGAAGCCGTCCAGCGTGCCGAACACCAGCTTGCCGTCGGCAAAGGACGGCCCGCGGTTGACGGTGTCGCAGCAGGCGCGCGGTACGGCCGATTCGTCGCGATTGCTCGTCTTGCGGTAGTTCCACACTTCCTTCGGATGATCCGGATCGCTCAGGTCCAGCGCCTGGATGATGTTCGGCCAGCCGCTCTCCATGAACATCATCGGCTTGTTGTTGACGACGACGACCAGCGGCTGCCCTTCGTGTCCGCGCAGCGTGCCGCTCGACTGCGACCACACCATCTGGAGGTGGCGCACGTTCGAAGCGTTGATCGACTTGAGTGCGCTGTGCCGTGTCAAGGCCTGATCACCGCCGGGAGCTGCCCAGAGATTCGGATCTTGCGACCGATCGGTGACCTCATCGGCGATTGCCGCCGCGCTCGACCCTCCAAGTGCAAGCGCGGCGACTATGATGCGCAGGCTGTTGTTGCATTTGGATCGCATACGCAGTTCTCCTAGACTTGGTTTTTACGTTCGTTGTCGCCGGGCATCGCACGGGGCGTGCTCGGGCGCTGTGAGACACACAGCGTAACCTCTTTAGTTAGCCTTCCGGAACGGTTCCGGTCCTTCCCTTGAACTCAGCGAGAAATTCAGGCGCGACATCGTAGACTCATTCGTCTCGATCTGCAGCAAAGAACCAAAGTGGTGCGCAGGCGACAGGTCGTGTGTCACGGCTGGCACACTCGCGCTCCGCAATCGTGCAGCATAGCTCCAGCATGGTGGCGCCGGCGCTATCGTCAAGCCGACGACCCAGTTGACCGTCCACGGTACGCTACACCCGCAATTCGCCGATCTGGATTACCGGCTGCGCGCTCGTGTAGTTCGGGATGTCGGCCATGATCTCTCCGGCGTGCGGACCGAAGGCGCCTTGAAACGCCTCGAGCGAGTCGAAATACAGATGCGCCGCCGCCAGAAACGGCGGTGGCGCGCCCGGCGCCCCGCCGGCGATGCCCTGCTCGACCACGACGCGCCGCAACGGCGTGCCCAGGCGCTCCTGCACCATCGGCATGTGCTTGCGGGTGTAATAGTCGATATCGAACCTGGCCTTCGGTCCGTTCGGATACAAGACGCTCACGATGATCATCGTCGCACCCTGCGATCAGTCGTTACCACCCGCGGACGCGATGGCAGTGGGGCACCCGTCGCGCCGCTCAGAATGAGAAGAACGCTCCGACGTTCCCGTTCTTGCTGTGGTTGCTCGCGCCGCTCTGGGCGTCCGCGTGGACGTCGCTGACCTCGGCGAGGAGCGTCAGGTTCTTGGTCAGCGAGTAGTAGCCGCCGACGGTCACCTTGCGGTTCTTTTCCACGAGCAGGGTGCCGTTACAACCGCCGTCGGTACCGCCCGCGCAGTCCAGCTTGCTCACGCCATAGTTCGCGCCGAGCTTGAGATCGCCGAACTTGTAGGTGGCCTGCGCCATGTAGCCGCTCGAGCTGCGCTTGTTGCCGACACCGTCGGAGGAATTCACGAACAGGCCCGTCGTGCCGAGGCCGTCACCGTGATAGTAGTAGCCGAAAGCCTCGAGGGCCGTCCACGTCCACTTGACGAAGACATCGATCCCCGTTCCGTCGTAATCGAATGTCGTCGCGCCGACGACGTGGTCCTGTTTCTGCTCGAGCGCGGCCACGGAAAAATACAGTTTGCTCCCGCCGCCCAGATCCACCGTATCGGAGAGCTTGCCGTGTATGCCGGGCGCCTTCTTGCCGACAGTCGTACCGGCGTCTCCGATCGAATTGATCGGATCGAAGATGCCGACCGTGAAGCTGAATCCCGAGATCTCCGGAGTCGTATAGTCGATCTGCGCCAGCCAGTCGGTGTAGATGTAGCCGAGGCCGATCGAGCCGAGGGTCGTGTTGGCGGGCGCCGCACCGGAGGAACCGCCGGCCACGCCGACTCCGGGCAGAGTCATGTCGTTGAGGATCACGTCGGCGCCGAACAGCCCGATGTTCCGGCCGAGAGTGAAGGTCCCCATCTCCTTGTTGCCGAAGGTGAGATAGACCTGGCGAACATCGAGTCCGGTGGTTGCCAGAGCGGTATTCGTACCGACGGCCGTGGCGGTCTGCTGCAGATTCGGGCTGCCGCCGTCGTTGGCAACGATGCCGGGATACAACCCGAGGTGGGCTCCGATATCGATGCCGTTCTGCGTGGTCGTGACGCCGAAGCTGAAGGCCGCGGGCAGCAGCCCGTTGCTGATGTTGGAAACATTGCTGCCGCTCAGCGTGCCTTGGCACGCGAGTCCGCCGGCCACCGTAGGTGTGGTCGAATCCTCACACTCGGAGTAGATGTAGTGCACGTTTACGTTGCCCGAGATGCTGAACGTCCAGTTGCCGTCGGACGTCTTGAGATCGACGGCGCCGACGGGCAGCGCGACCACGGCCAACAACACGCCGGCAACCAGGGGTCGGAAGAGTCGGAAGAAGAAGAAGAGTTGCCGAGTTATCTGTGCGTTCTTCATTTAATTGCTCCCCACAGGTTGTTTCCTGCCTTGCCCTGCGACAGCGGCGCTCCTGCCGTGCGGCGGTGGCGTCGGCGCAGACCTTCATCGCTGCGGCGGCAGCAAGGTGCATGCCAGCCGTCGTTGCTCAAGGACAACATCGGCGCCTATGATACAACAAGCACTTATCCAGTTGCGTAAATCGGCTTGACGGTTTGTCGTGTCAGAAAGGCCACACTGTGACTCGAGGAGTGTTGCACGTATGCACCACTCACTGCAGAGCCGCAGCGTCAGCTGCGACGCCGCGAGCGTGCGGCTCAGCTGCGGTGCAACCAGCGCGCGGCGAGAGGCGGCACGAAGACGAGGCTGACGAGGGTCGAGGAGACGAGACCGCCGAGAATCACGATCGCCATGGGACCTTCGATTTCGTGTCCGGGCTGATGTGACTGCAGGGCCACCGGCAACAATGCGAGCGCGGTGAGCAACGCCGTCAGCAGCACCGGGGTGAGGCGCTCCTCGGCGCCCCGCAACGCGGTCTGAAGGCCCCAGGGCTGGCCCTCGATCGTGATCAGGTGCTCGTAATGCGAGATCAGCAGGATCGTGTTGCGTGCGGCGATACCGAACAGGGCGACAAATCCCACCATCGCGCCCAGTGACAGCGTGGCGCCGGTCAGCGCCACCGCCAGCACCCCGCCGATCAGCGTGCTCGGGAGCGCCGCCAGCACCAGCAACACGTGGCGGCTGCGACCGAACGCCAGTGCGAGCAGCAGCACGATGAGCACCAATGCCGCCCCCGCATGCCACAGGAGCTCGCGCGCCGCGGCAGCCTGTGCGGGCGCGGTGCCCCCGTAGCGCAGATACACGCCCGGTGGGAGTCTCACGTGAGCGGCGATCTGCTCCCGGGCGCGCCGCGCGAAGCCCGCCTGATCGGCCCCGGTGGGCGTGGCGATCACCACCTGACGCCGCAGTCCGTCCTCGTGCGCTATCAGACTGCGAGCCGATACCACCTCGAGCGTCGCCACGGACGACAACGGGACCAGCGCGCCGTCGCGGCCGCGCAGGCGTAGATTCCCGATCTCATCCGGCGTCGCGCCGGCTGCGGCGAGGCGCACGACCACCGGCACGCTGCGGTCGGACTGATTGAGGTGCGCCACGGCCGTGCCGTGGTAGGCGGCGTTCAGGGCGCCGAGTACCTCCGCGGCCTGCAGTCCGTAGAGGCTGAGTCGCTCCGGTCGCAGTTGCATCTCAAGCTCGGGCTGGCGCGGCGGCACCTGCAGACGCACCGTGCCGCTCTGCGGCAACTTGCGCAGCAGCGCGGCAATCTCGCCGGCCACCTCGTCGTCGACGTCCAGATCGGGTCCGAAGACGCTGACAGAAAACGGAGCCACATTCCCGGACAGCGTCTCGCCGATGCGCTCCGCGAGCACCGAATAGATCTCGACCAGCTGATTGGGGAACTGCTCGAAGACCTCTCGCACCCTGGCCTCGAGCTGCCCGGTCGTGGCCCGGCCCGACGGCTCGAGTTGAATCTCGAACTCGCTCTTGTTCGGCGCATCCGGATCCTGGCCGTTCTCCGCGCGGCCGATCTGCTCCGCCACGCTCTTGACGCCGGAAATCGCAGCCAGGCGTGCGGCGATCCGTTCCCCGACGCGCGAAGTCTCGAGCAGCGAGATGCCGGGGCGGAGCGAGGCATGCGCGATCAGGTAGTTCTCGCGGAAATCCGGCAACAGCCGGGCGCCGAGGACGGGCAGCAGCGCAAGGCCGGCAACCCCGCTCAACAGCACCCCGATCAGTACCGGCGCCGCCCGAGGCTCGAGCGCCGTGATGGCGCTGCGCTGCCAGCGCTTGCAGCTTCCCAGCCAGGCGGGCTCGGCGCGTGGCCGGTGACGGTGCATCAGCAGGGCGCACAGAGCCGGGGTGGCGCTCATGGCCACCAGCAGTGACAGTCCCACCGCCAGCAGAAACGCGGTGGCCAGCGGCCGGAAGAATGCCCCCTGCAGACCCGACAGCATCAGGATCGGGAGGAACGCCACCGCCACCGCCGCGGTGGCGTAAAACACCGGACGGCGGACTTCGAGCGAAGCCTCGAGCAGGAGCGAGCGCATGTCGGCGCTCGCGCCGGCCGCGCGGCGGCGGCGCGTGATGTTCTCCACGTCGATGACCGCGTCGTCGACCACCACTCCGAGCGCCACCACCAGGCCGCCGAGGCTCATGGTGTTGAGCGACAGCCCGCCCAGCCCCAGGATCCAGATCGTAGCGAGCAGCGAGACCGGGATAGCGCCGAAGGATATCAGCGCGCCGCGCCAGTCGCGCAGCGTCAGCAGCAACAGCACCACCACGAGCGCCGCACCGACCAGGAGCGAATTGCGCAGCTTGGCGATGGCGCTTTCGATGAAGCTCGCCGGCCGCAGCAACGCCGGATGGTAGCGTACGCCGCGCGGGGCGAGTTGCGTGGCGAGAATCTCCAATCGATGCTCGAGCTCGCGCGTGACCTCGAGCGTGTTGGCGCCGTATTGGGTCGAGGTTTCCACCAGAATGCCGGGGTGGCCGCCGATCATGGCGTCGCCAAAGCGCGGTGCGGCGCCGTCGCGTACCTGCGCGATGTCGCCGATCCGCACAGGAACGCCGGCAGGGGTGGCCACGACCGCCTGGCCGAGCGCGCTGAGTGACTCCGCGGGGGCCTGTGCCCGCAGCACCAGGCGCTGCACCGCGGTCTCGAGATAGCCGCCGCCGCTGATGAGCGTGGCGCGGCGCGCCGCCTCGCTCAGTTCCTCGAGCGTCACTCCGGCGGCGTTCAGCTTGACCGGGTCGACCCACAGCTGCCGCTCGCGCGACTCGCCGCCGAAGATCTGCGCCTGCGCCACGCCGGGCACCGCCAGGATCTGCGGCTTCAGCGTCCAGCGGACCAGGTCGTGCAGCTCGAGCGGCGACAGCCGGTCGCTCGTGAAGCCGAAGTGCAGCAGATACTCCATCGAGGAGCTCAGCGGCGAGAGCTGCGGCGGCCCGATGCCCGGCGGCAGCAGCGCGCTCCCGCCGCCGAGGCGCTCGCTGATGACCTGCCGCTGCAGGTAGGGATCGCTGCCGCGACCGAAGACCACCTGAATCGCCGCCAGACCCTGGCTCGAGGTCGAGCGAACCGCCTCGACGTTCTCGGCGCCGCCGAGCACATCCTCGAGCGGTCGGGTCACGAGCGACTCCACCTGCGTGGCATCCAGGCCCGGCGCCTCCACCTGCACGAGTACGTGAGGCGGTGCGAAGTCGGGGAACACGTCGAGTCGAGCGCCGAGCAGCGCGCCCGTACCGAGCAGCGCGACGAGCAGCGACAGGGCCGTCACGATCCTTGGAGCGGCCAGCGAGCTGCGGACGATCGTGGCGAGCATGGCCGCTAATCGTGTTCCTCTTCCGCGGCGGAGAAGCTGCCGACGCCCTGCAGCGACCACAGCACACCGGCGCCCTGCACTACGACCTGATCGTCGGGCGCGAGTCCCTCGACCAGCCACGCACTCCCCACCCGCGACAGCGGCCGCACCGGCACCGCCTCATAGTGAAAGCCGGCGGCGTTACTCGTGCGGTGACGGCGATAGACGTAGGAGCCCTTTTCCGCATAGACCAGTGCCTCGGCCGGCACCAGCAGCCCCGCCGTCGCGGCGGCCTGCAGCCGCACCTCGATGCGGGCGCCGGGCCCGAGCGCGCCCGGAGTGCGCTCGAGCTGCAGCAGCCAGCCGGCCGTCTGCGCGGGCCCATCGGTGCGCGGCAGCGGCCCGAGAACCCGCGCGCTGACATTCACGCCGTCGATCACCACCACGGCGTGGCGGTCGACGGTGCTGCCGAGGGGGTGCGCGGGAACATCGGCGCGCACCAACACCTGCCCGCCGTGGGTGAGCGCCTCGAGCAGCGCGCGCCGCTGGCCGGCGCTCCAGCTCGCCAGCGGTCCCCACTGCAGGCTGAAGCCGAGTGCCGCGGCCCGCGCCTGCGCGGAGGCTTCCGCCGATTGCGCCTGCGCCGCCTGCGAAGCCTTCAGGGATACCTGAGCATCGTCTCGATAGAGATGCTCGAGTCGCGTCGCCTCCGCCTCCGCCGCGGCCGCGGCGACGCGCGTTGTCTCCACGCGCCCCATGTCGTTCGCCAGCGCAACCGGATCCAGCACCGTGCCGTACGCCTCGATCTGCGGCGCACTGCGGAGCGCCAGCGGCTGCTCGACGCGAATGCCCACGGCCTGCTCCTGCGAGGATGTCAGCGAAAGCTGCGCCGGGGCCCGCCGCAGCGGCTCGGCGTAGTCTTCCGCGTCCGCCCCCGCCAGCAGCGGACCGGGCCACCCGCCAGCCGACAGCACGAGCCACGCAGCCAACGCCCTCGTCGTCACTGCGCCTCATCCCCCTCGAGTGGCCGGTGATAGGCGTCCTCGAGCGCCCCGTATGCGACCTCGGCCGTGTAGGCAGCCGCCAGTACCGCCAGCCGCGCCTCGGTCGCCGCGATCCGTGATGCCAGCACACCGGCGCGGTCGCTGGCACCTTCGCGCAGCGCGCGCTCTTCGGCGAGACTCCGCCGTTCGGCGAGAGCCGCGAGGTCTCCGGTCTCCTGCCACGCCTCGCGCACCGCCGGCCATGCCCGCTCGGCGCGATCGATCTGCTCGAAAATCTGAGCCTGGACCGCCTTGAGATGCTCGCCCGCCGCCGTGCGCCGCGCGAGGGCCTCGGCGATCGGACCCTGGTGTCGATTGAACAGCGGCAACTCGAACGACACCCCGAGCGCGCTCTCGGTGTCGAGGGCGCCCCGGGCGTCTTCGCGTATCCCATCGCCGCCCCAGGCATAGGCCGGGGTGATGTGAAGCTGCGGCCAGCGCCTGGCGACTTCACGCTGCAGGCTGAGCTGCGACAGGTCGTATTCACGCAGCGCGTGCGTGATCTGAGGCCGCCCGATCAGAGCGTCCGTTCGCCAGCGCTCCAAGCTGGCGCTCTGGAGGGCGCCGATCGCGGCCCAGTCGTCCCAGCGCACGGACGCCGAAGCGAGTGCCGTGCTCGGCACCCCCACGGCAGCGGCCAGCCGCACCACGGCGTCTGCGGCGCGCGTCCTCGACTGTTGCCGGCGCTGTCGTGCGCGTGCCAGCTCCAGCTCATCGGCCAGCATCTGCGTACGCGCGAGATCGCCGAGCTGCACGCGTGCACGATCCGAGTCGACCAGCGCCTGGCGCTGCGCGATCAGCGCCTCGAGCAGCGCCGTCTCGTCGCGCGCCGAGACGGCATCGAGCAGCGCCTGGCGCAGTGCCGCGCGGACCTGCCAGATCGATTCCGCCAGCTCCGACTGCGCAAGTGCGGCCTGCAAGGCCGCCTGCTGCCGCGCCCGCGCACGCTCGCCGGGACGGCGTAACAGGAAATCCAGTGACACCCCATAGAGCCAGGCCGTGCTCTGGGCAGAGGCGGTCAGATACTCCGCAAACAGCTCCACGCCCGGATTGGGACGTTCCGCGGCGCTGCGTTCGGCCGCCGCCGCCGCCAACACTGCGGCGCGCTGCTCGCCGAGTTGCGGATTGAGCTGCAGCGCGGCGCTGAGCCATTGCGAGCGATCCCAGCCGGCCGAGGCCGCGGGCAGCCCACCGGAGAGGCCCGGGAGCGTGCGCGCGTTGAAGCGGGCGAGTGTAGCCGCGGGTTCGAGCGGCGCAGCAGGTGGCGTGTGCATGCAGGCAGCGAGCAGCGCACACGCGGCGGCTGCGGGGAGCCCGCGCCGTGTGTTCGGAGTCATCACTAGGTCGCGACTGCTGCCAATGCGTCCATGTGAAAGCGCAGGTGATCTTCGACAAACGTCGCGATGAAATAGTAGTCGTGACCGTAGCCTACCTGCCGCCGCAGCCGTAGCGGTTGCCCGGCCGCGGCGCACGCTCGCTCCAGCAGCTCCGGCAACAGCTGCCCTTGCGGCAGAAATTTGTCGGCCATTCCCTGATCGACGAGGATTTCCGGGAAAACTTGCGAACCGCGTGAAGCGAGCAGCTCCACGGCATCGTAGCTCGCCCAGGCGGAAGGGTCGCTGCCGAGGTAGCGTGGCAGCGCCTTCTGTCCCCACGGGCAGCGCGTCGGCGAACAGATCGGCGCAAATGCCGACACCGATCTGTAGACCTCGGGATTCCTCAGCGCCAGGACCAGCGCACCGTGGCCTCCCATGGAATGACCGAAAATCCCCAGGCGTCGCGCGATGCCGGGAAACTGCGCCAGCACCATCTCGCGCAGCTCCTCCAGCACGTAGTCGTACATGCGGAAATACTGCGCCCAGGGCGCTTGGCTTGCATTGAGGTAAAACCCCGCGCCGGTCCCGAATTCCCAGTCGTCGGCCTCACCGGGAATACCGGTGCGACGCGGGCTGGTGTCGCAAGTCACCAGCATGACTCCGAGCTGCGCGGCGACGCGCTGCGCGCCGGCCTTGATGGCGAAGGTCTCTTCGGTGCAGGTGAGGCCTGCGAGATAGAAGAGGACCGGCACCTGCCGCTGCCGCGCCTGGGGCGGCTGATAGACGGAGAATTGCATCGGCAGGCCAATGACGGCCGATTGGTGGCGGTAGAAACCCTCCAACCCGCCGAAAGACTGATGCTCGCTGAGGGTTTCGAGCTTCATCGCTGCCCCACGCAACCGGCTGCACGCCACGGCGGAAGCCGACCTGGCTCCGGCTCGGCGCGCTGGTTCACGTCACATTATGAATCGGATCGGGCGGTGCGGTCTCGCCGGCGCTGCCGCGCGGCGCAGCTATGACAGAGCTGGCTCAGCCGTGTCAGATTGGACACGGCACTTTTCGCCGCTGGGGCAGCGGCGCTCCGGACGAGGGACGTCTGAGCTCGGGTACGGCTTGTGCGGACTTGCGGATCCGGGGAGCCCGCCGCCGGGCTCCCGGCCCGATCAACTTCTAGCGATTGGCGATGTACATCGTGATTTCCATGCCAAACCGGAAATCAATCGCTTTCGGAGTTTCCCAGCGCATAATTTTCTTCCTGGTTCGTCGGCCAGCCGGCGGCTGCCGGCACCGGTGTATGCTGTCCCGCAGTTCGCAGCACCGAAAGCGGAACATCATGAAAGTGGCCTCATGATTTTCTTGAGGCCCGGCGCAAGCCGCCCTACGGTCCACCGCGCCTGACCCGACCCGCCGATGAAACTACGGACCCGCCTCAACCTGGTACTGATCGGCCTCACCGCCGTGTCTGTGGGGGTGCTGATCGTCGACGAGCTGCACGACATGCGCTCATCGATCAGGGAGGAGATTGAGGCCGCGAACCGCGTCGCAGCCCACCTGCTCGGGAGCCTGGCACTCACCGATTCGAGCGCCGACGGCCTCGCAGCGGTCCGGGAGCAGTTGCAGAAACTGGGCCACGTACGGGCCAACGACATTACGCTGCGCACTGCCTCCGGCGAGGTGCTGTACCGCGCTCCGCCGCCCGTCTACAAGGCCGGCCGCGAGGCGCCGGCGTGGTTTGCACGGCTCCTGGCGCCGGCGCCCGCGCGGCAGGTGTTCGAAATCGGCGATGCCGAGCTCATCATCGAGGCGCAGCCCTCGCGCGCCATACTCGACGCCTGGGACGATCTCACGCGGCTGGTGGCCGTGGCCGTGATCCTGCTGCTCCTGATCGGGGGGCTCGCGTTCTGGCTGGTCGACCGGGCGCTGGCGCCGTTTCCGGTGATCGTGGCCGGCCTCGAGCGACTCGAGGGCGGCGAGCTCGCGTATCGACTCCCGCCGCTGCCCGGCGCCGAGGCGGGCGCGATCGGCACCGCATTCAATCGCATGGCGCAGGCGGTGGAGGACAAGGTGCAGGCGGAGCGCGAGGCACGCGATGCGCGCACGCGGCTCGAGGAGCGCCGCGAGCTGGCGCTGCTCATCGAGCAGAGCGTGGAGGAGGAGCGCCGCCTGATCTCGCACGAGCTGCACGACGAGTTCGCGCAGTCGGTGACCGCCATCCGCAGCCTCGCGATGGCGATACACACACAGAGCGCCGCGGCCGCGGCCAGCGAGCCCGCTCGGCTGATCTGCGAGGAAGCCGCGCGGCTCTATGATGCGATGCACGGCCTCATCCCGCGGCTCGCGCCCCCGTCGCTCGATACCCTCGGCCTGGCGGAGAGCCTCGAGAGCCTGGTGCGCGAGTGGCAGCGCCGCCATCCCGTCCCGGTGCTCTCGCTGCAGCACCAACTGCCCGCGGATCTCGGCGGGAGCGCCACGCTCGCGGCCTACCGCGTCGTGCAGGAGGGACTGGTGAACGTACTGCGTCACGCCCAGGCGGAGCGCGTGAGCATCGACCTGAGAGCCAACGGCCAGCGCATGGTCGTCTCGGTCACCGACGACGGAGTGGGGCTGCCTGTGGAGTGGCGTCGCCCCGGTCACTTCGGCCTGCGCGGTCTCGCCGAGCGGGTCGAACACCTGGGAGGGAGACTCCGGGTAGCCAACCATGAGCCGCACGGAGTCAGTCTGATGGCCGAGATTCCGCTGGTGCACGCATGATCCGCGTACTGCTGGTCGACGACCACGCCCTGGTGCGCACCGGCTTTCGCCTGCTGCTGCACTCGCACTCCGCGACCCAGGTCGTCGGCGAGGCCGACTCCGGAGAAAGCGCCTGCGAGCGCTATCTGGAGCTGACGCCCGACGTGGTGGTCATGGATCTGGCCATGCCGGGCATGGGGGGACTCGAGGCGCTGCGGCGCATCCGCGCCCACAATCCCCAGGCCCGCGTGCTGGCGCTCTCGGCGCACGAAGACGCCGAGCACGCGCGCCGCGCGCTGCGCGAGGGGGCGCGCGGATTCCTGTCGAAGCGCTGCGCCCCGGAAGCGCTGATCGAGGCGATCACGACGGTCGCTGCAGGCCAGCGCTACCTCGATGTCAGCCTTGCGCACCGGCTCGCACTGCAGGAGGTCGACGGCGGAGAAAAGTCCGGGGTAGCGAGTCTCTCGGAGCGGGAGTTCGAGGTGTTCCTGCGCCTCGCCGCCGGCCACACCGTGCAGCGAATCGCCGAGGACCTGAAGTTGTCGGCATCCACGGTCGGGACGCATCTCTACAACGTCAAGCAGAAACTCGGCGCGTCAAACCAGGCCGAGCTCACGCTGATCGCGATCCGCCACCGTCTGATCGAGCCCTAGGTTCATACGTAGCTGTACCTAGGCCCAGCCGCCCCCCGCGCCCTGGCAGCGAGAACCAGGTCATGGAATCGACTTCAGTCCCACCCCGCCCGCGCGGGCGTGTTAAGTTACCCCATCCTCTCTACACCCTCTGGCAACGCATGCCCGACACCCCTCGCAACGAGCAGACCCTCGCCGCGCCCTCGGCAGCGGAGAGTCCGCCCCCCCTGATCTGGGCCAACGTGCTGATGTTCGCGCTGAGCTTCGCCGGCGCGCTCATCCTGGTCCCCTGGTATGGGCTGACGCACGGCTTTTCGCCCGCGGCCTGGGCCGCATGCGTGCTGCTCGCCGGCGCGAACGGCATGGCGGTCACGGCCGGCTACCACCGGCTGTGGGCGCATCGCACCTACGACGCGCACTGGAGCCTGCGGCTGCTGTATCTCTTCTTCGGCACCATGGCACTGCAGAACAGCGTGTTCGCCTGGTGCAGCGGTCACCGCACCCATCACCTGCACGTCGACGACGTGGATCGCGACCCGTACTCGGCGCGGCGCGGCTTCTGGTTCTCGCACATCGGCTGGATGCTGCGCGAGTACGCGAGCGGCAGGCCCGACTTCTCCAACATCCCGGACCTCAAGCGCGATTCGCTGCTGGCCTTCCAGCACCGCTACTACGTGCCGCTCGCGGTCGCCCTCAACATCGGCCTGCCGCTCCTGCTCGGGATTCTCTCTCACGACGTTTGGGGCATGCTGATCCTCGCGGGCGTGCTGCGCCTCGTGTGGAGCCATCACATCACCTTCTTCATCAACTCGCTCGCCCACATGTGGGGCAGCCGGCCGTACACCGACGAGAACACCGCGCGCGACAACCCGGTCATCGCGGTCGTCACCTACGGCGAGGGCTATCACAACTTCCACCACATCTTCGCGCACGACTACCGCAACGGCGTGCGCTGGTGGCAGTGGGATCCGACCAAGTGGCTCATCGCGGGGCTGCAGGTGGTGGGCCTCACGCGCCGTCTCAAGCGCACGCCGGTCTTCCAGATCCAGCGCGCCCTGCTCGCCATGCAGTTCAGGCGCGCCCGCGAGCGCCTCGCGAGCAACCGCCATGCCGGACGCTCGCACCTCGAGCAGCTGCGCGCGCGCGTGGCGCACGAGTACGAGAGCTTCCTCGCAGCGCTCGCGGACTGGTCCCGCGTCAAGGATCAATGGCTCGGCGAGAAGAAGCGCGCCGTGAGCGAGCACTGGGAGCAGCTGCAGCTTCAGGCCCGATTGCTCGAGATCGAGCGGCGCCTGAGCCGGCAGCTGCGGCGCATGCGCATCCTGCAGGCGCAACTCGCCTAAGCGCAGCCGCACGGGGCCAAAGGCCCTTTCTTCGGCACATCCACCCGTCGACTCTCCCCCGGGGTGCCTTGGCACGCGCGCCAGCGTTCGTGCACCATGCGGGCATGGGACGCATCTTCGAAGTCCGCAAGGCCACGATGTTCGCGCGCTGGAACCGCATGGCGAAGCAGTTCGCGCGCATCGCCAAGGACCTCACCATGGCGGTGAAGGCCGGCGGCGCCGACCCGGCGTCGAATCCGACGCTGCGGCGGACCATCCAGAACGCGCGCGCCGTCAACATGCCGAAGGACAAGATCGAGGCGGCGATCAAGCGGGCGGCCGGGCGCGACGCCACCAGCTACAGCCAAGTGCTCTACGAGGCTTATGCGCCGCACGGCGTGGCGCTGCTGGTCGAGACCGCGACCGATAACCCCACCCGCACGGTCGCCGCGGTGCGCAACGTCGTCACCAAGGGCGGTGGCAATCTCGCCACGAACGGATCGGTGAGCTTCCTCTTCCGCAAGATGGGCGTCTTCCGGCTGAGCCCGGCGGGGATCGACCAGGACGATCTGGAGCTCTACCTCATCGACCATGGCCTGGACGAGATGGGCGAGAGCACCGGCGAGAAGGGCGAGCCGCAGCTCGTGATCCGCTGCGCCTTCGCCGATTTCGGACGCCTGCAGGAAGCCCTCGAGGCGCGCCGTCTCACGCCGCTCTCGGCCGAGCACGAATACATCTGCACCGTGCCGACCGAGCTTCCCGAAGCCAAGGCGACGGAGGTTCTGACCCTCATCGACCGCCTGGAGCAGGACGACGACGTGCAGCACGTGTTCCACACGCTCGCCTGAGCGCTTGGATCTGCACCCGGAGAGCCGCCCGATGCCCGGTCCCGTCTTCGCGTACCGTCTCGAGCCGGCCCGCACCCCGGAGGCGGGGCTCCTTGCCGTGATGGCGCGCGAGCAGGTGGAGAGCGGACTCAGGGCGTCCTGGGACGCGGCGCGCATCGCGTGGCACATCCGCCATCCCGACAGCGTGGTGCTCGCGGCCCGCGCCGGGACCGCCATCGCGGGCTTCGCCATCATGCGCTACGGCGACGACAGCGCCCACCTCAACCTGCTCGCGGTCGCGCCGAGCCATCGCCGCCGCGGTATCGCCCGGCGGCTGATGAACTGGCTCGAGGGGACCGCGCTCACGGCCGGGACGTTCACCATCGGACTCGAGCTGCGTGCCGGCAACCTTGCCGCGCGCGCCTTCTACGCCTCGCTCGGCTACCGCGAGCTCGGAAGCGTTCCCGGGTATTACCAGGGTGTCGAGTCGGCCATCCGCATGGAACGCGACTTGCGCAGCGCCCCGGCCGCACCCGGCGAGAGCGGGCCGCCGCGCTGAGCGCGACCGGCGCGGATCACTCCTCCGGCTCGACGAGGTAGTCGAACTCGTAGGAATGCGCGCCGTCCGGCGCGATCGTGAGATTCATCTTGCCCGAGATGCCCTTGAGCTGGCCGGTGCCCGAGTCCGGCACCACCGTGACGGAGGCGGCGGGCTTGCCTCGGATCATGGTCGCGCTGTGCTGCAGCACGAAGCTGCCGGTGCGCCCCTTGAGCGTCCCGGTGACGCGCTCGAGGGCGACGTAGGCGGCGGAGCCCTGCACCTCGGTGTGGGTGGCGAGCATCTCGCCTTTGCTGATCGCCTCGAGCTCGCCGTGAAAGCGCTTGTCGATGGTGAGGCGGCCGAGATTCGCCGCGCGGGCGATCTGGGTGTCGGGTTTCTGGGGTACGACCTTCACCTCGAAAGGTCCGGTCGCGCGGTGGCTCATGGGCAGTCTCCTGAAAGCCCCGTCAGTCGGGCATCGGCGTCAGCTGATCTGTGAGCGCATCTTCGAACCCGAAGTTGCGCAGATCCCGCACCCGTTGCGGAAAGAGGATGCCGTCGAGGTGATCGACCTCATGCTGCACGACGCGGGCGTGAAAACCCTCCACGGTCCGGTCGATCGGCGCTCGCTGCGCATCGAATCCCCGATAGCGCAGGCGGCGGAACCGCGGCACGAGGCCCCGCATCCCGGGCACCGACAGGCACCCTTCCCAACCCTCCTCCTGCTCCTCGCCGAGCGGCGTGATCACCGGGTTCACGAGCACGGTGTAAGGAACCGGGGCGAGGTGCGGGTAGCGCGGGTTGTCCTTGAGCTCGAAGATGACCACGCGCGCGCTCACCCCGATCTGCGGAGCGGCGATGCCGGCGCCGGTGAGCGCCCGCATGGTGTCGTCCATGTCACTCACCAGGGCGGCGAGCTCGGCGTCAAAGCTCGTCACAGGACTCGCCACCTGCCGCAGCAGCGGCTCCCCCATCTTCAGCACGCGCTGCACCGCCATCGCCGGAGGCTCCCTCAGGCGCGCCGCGCCGGAGCGCCGCCCCGGGCGGGGTCACCGGTGACTACGGCGATCGAGACGCGATGATCGCGAAACACCAGCGGCCGCTCCCGCGCGGCGGCCGGCGCCGCGGAGCCTGCCTGCTCGGCGCGCGCCACGGCGGCGGTCACGAGAGCATGATGCGGCGACAGATCACACACCGGGTCGGCGTTGTCGGGATCGCCGGTCAGCAGATACGCCTGGCAGCGACAACCGCCGAAGTCGCGGCCCCTCTCCGGACAGCTGCGACAGGGCTCTTTCATCCAGGCTTCGCCGCGAAAGCGGTTGAAGGCCGGCGAGTCGTACCAGATGGTGCGGATGTCCGAGTCGCGCACATTCGGCAGATCGAGCCCCGGGAGCATGCGCGCCGCGTGACACGGCATCGCCGTGCCGTCCGGCGCGACCGCGAGAAACACCGAGCCCAGGCCGCTCATGCAGGCCTTGGGCCGGGTCTCGAAGTAGTCCGGCACCACGAAATAGATCTGCATGCGGTTGCCGAGGCGCTCACGGAAACGCTGCGTGACGCCCTCGGCGCGCTCGAGCTGCGCGCGGCTCGGCAGCAGGTGCTCACGATTGAGCCACGCCCAGCCGTAGTACTGGGTGTTGGCGAGCTCGACGTACTCGGCGCCGATGGCTTCGGCCAGCTCGAGGATCTCGCCCACGTGATCGATGTTGAGCCGGTGCAGGACCACGTTGAGCACCATCGGATAGCCGTGCTGGCGGATGAGTGCCGCCACGCGCGACTTCAGCTCGAAGGTGCGGGTGCTGCTCAGGAAATCGTTCAGCTCGCGCGTGCTGTCCTGGAATGACAGTTGGATGTGGTCGAGCCCGGCCGCCTTGAGCGCGCGCATGCGCGCTTCGCTCATGCCAACCCCCGAGGTGATGAGATTGATGTAGAAGCCGAGCGCGTGCGCTTCGGCGACGAGCGGCTCGAGGTCCTCGCGCACCAGCGGCTCCCCACCCGAGAGCCCGAGCTGCACCGCGCCGAGCGCGCGCGCCTCACGCAGCACGCGGATCCAGTCGGCGGTGGGCAGCTCCGGGCCGGTATGGGCGAAGTTCGTCGGGTTGTAGCAGTACACGCAATGCAGCGGGCACCGGTAAGTCAGCTCGAGCAGCAGCCAGAGCGGCGGCCCGACGCCGCGCGTTCCTGTCGGCGGCGGCCCCGGGGCCTGCACGTCGCGCGACGCGGGCGTCGCGCCCACCGCGGCGTTCGGGGCGCCGAGCCCATGGCCGACGGGCGGTGTGGCGCTCATGCGCGCAACTCCAGCCAGCGCTTGTCCAAGGCCAGCGCCACGAAGGCGATGACGTCCCCTGACAGCCCGGTGAGACCGTAGGTGCGCTCCAGGTCCGCCACGATCTCCGCCACGGTGCGCACGCCATCGCAGCGGCTCATGATCGCGCCGGCGCTGCCGTTCAACTTGACCATGCCCTCCGGATAGAGCAGCACGTGCGCCTCCTGCGCGGGCTCCCACTGCAGGCGCATGCCAAAGCCGATTGCCGGCCTGGCGCTGCCCGGAATGTCGCTCACCGTGTCACCCGTAGGCCAGCGCCATGGCGTCGTTCATCTGCCAGAGAACATCGAGCTTGAACTCGAGCACTTCGATCGCGCGCTCCTGTGCCGCGCGCGTGCGGCAGCGCTCGAGCGTCAGCGCCAGGCTGTACTCGACGTCGCGGCCCGCCCCGCTCACGCGGCTCTGGAAGTATGCCAGCCCCGCGGGCTCGATCCACGGGTAATGCTGCGGCCAGGTGGCGAGGCGCTGGCGGTGAATCTCGGGTGCGAAGAGCTCGGTCAAGGATGCGCACACGCCTTCGAGCCAGGGAGCGCGGCGCGCGAAGCTCACGTAGGCATCGACGGCGAAGCGCACCCCCGGGAGCAGCTGGGCGAGGCTCTCGACGTCCGGACGCGTCAGCCCCACCGCCTCGGCGAGCCGCAGCCAGGACTCGATCCCGCCGGAATCGTCGCCATGACCGTCGTGATCGAGAATCCGCCGCACCCACTCGCGGCGCACGGCGCGATCCTCGCAGTTGGCGAGTATGGCGGCGTCCTTCCTCGGAATGTTGATCTGGTAGTAGAAGCGATTCGCGACCCAGCCGCGGATCTGCGCCGGAGTCGCCGCGCCCGAGTTCAGCATCACGTTGAACGGATGGTGGATGTGATAGCGTCGGCCGCGCTCGCGCAGCTGCCGCTCGAATTCCTGATCGCTCCAGGCGGCACCGCTCACAGCTCGATCTCCAGACCGTCCCAGGCCACCTCGACGCCGCGGCGCGCGAGCTCGGCGTGCTCGGGCGAGCCCTCGTCGAGTATCGGGTTGGTGTTGTTCACGTGGATCAGGATCCTGCGGCAACCGGGCGGGAGCTTCTCCAGCCACTCGAGCATACCGCCGGGGCCGCTCTGCGGCAGGTGGCCGATCTCTCGCGCGCGCTTGGCTGAGGCGCCGACACGGATCATCTCGTCGTCGCTCCAGAACGTGCCGTCGAGGAGGACGCAGGCGGCGCCCTGCATGGCGCGCCACATTGGCTCGTCCATCGATACGAGACCGGGCGCGTACACGAGGGTCCGGCCGCTGGCGCCGTCGCGCAGCACGAGCGCGACGTTGTCGCCCGCGACCGGCGATTCGCGATGCGGCGAGTACGGGGCGGCCTTGCCGGTCACGGCCAGCGCCCGCCACCGCAGCCCCTCGACGCCGTCGACGGCGAACTCGGCGCCATCGGAGCGCATCTCGCGCCGTTCGACACCGCAGTAGTGCGCGAGGATTCCGAAGATGGGATTGCCGCGCGTCAGATCCGCGTACACGGGATCGGTGCACCAGATCCGCAGCGCACGCGTGGACTCGCGCAACATGAGAAGACCGACGGTGTGATCGAGCTGTCCGTCGACGAGAACGATCCCGGCGATGGCCGTGTCGCGCGGAGCGCGCGCGGGCTGCAGCACGGCATTCACCTTGAGCTGCGCGAGGATGTCGGGTGAGGCGTTGACGAGCGCCCACTGGCGCTCATCGCCGCCGCTCACGGCAATCGAGGACTGGGTTCTCGGACGCGCCCGCAGGGTGCCGTTGCGGACGCCCGAGCAGTTACGGCAGTTGCAGTTCCACTGGGGAAAGCCGCCGCCGGCAGCAGACCCCAGCACCCTGATTCTCACAACGCATCGAGGCTATACCGGATCCGGGTAGTGCCGCAAAGTCCCGCAGCCCCGACCCCGCCGCAGGCGTTGCGCTAGCGCTCGAGGCCGCGCGCGACCGACACGCGCCGCGTGAGCCGCTCGAGCGAGCGCCGCGCCGCCGCCTTGGCGATGTGCTTGCACCACAGCGGCTCGCGCGCATTCTCCCGGCGGCGAAACTTGTCGCAGTCGCACGTCCAGAGGATGCGGTCGTCCCGGGTCTTCAGCACCTGCACCGTGCGGCTCGGAAAGCTGTAGGTTCCGAGCACTTCGTTCTGAGTGTCGGGGCGGCGCCGGAAGCGGATGGCCATGCGGGGGAGCCTAACGCACCTGTCCTGTGGATCGCCTGTGGATTACTTGTGTATACGCTGGGGAGCGCCTGAGAGTTTTCGAGCCCCCGAGCGTCCTCGGCCGTTCTCCAGCGTCCTCGAGCGCGAGGCGTCGCTTCACGACGACACGATCTTCGCCTTGATCGCCTCGTACTCCGCATCGGTGATGAGCTTCGCGTCGAGCAGCTGCTTCGCTTCGCGCAGACGGCGCACCGCGTCACCCTCGGCGCCCGCCGCCGGCGCAGCTGCCGCCGAGAGTACCTGGATTCCCCCGGATCGCGCCCGCAGCTCCTCGAGCTCGCGCACCCGGCGCTTCTCGCGCCAGGCCTGATCCTGGGCCTGGCAGATGCGGTACACGGCCTGAGCCTGCTCCTTGGGCAGTCCGTGGAACTCGACGCGCTGCGACCCTTGCGGGCCGAGCGAAGCGAGATCGGTGGCCTTGCCGGCGCGCAGCGCCAGATCCGCGCTGATCACTCCGACGCGCAGAGTCACCTCCTCGAGATCCTGCCAGCGGATGGTGGAGACGTCGAAGCCGCCGAGGAGCTTGCGCACGAGCACGACGAGCCGGCCGCTGGTGGCGGCGATGAGCAGCCGCCGGTGCGTGAGCGCGAAGAGACGGCGCTGGATCGCCCAGGCCTCGAGCGACTCGCCGGGAATCAGCACCGAGCGCAGATCCGCGAGCGGTCTTGCGGCGTCCTCGTCCATCACAGCAGGGTCGGTCATGCTCGGGTATCCCGAACAGGAAAGAGTTATGTTATTTCTTGTTGACGATCTCGGCCCGAAACTCGCGCAGCTTCGCCTTGATGGCGCGCTCGTTCGCGGGACCCATGCGGATCAGCAGCTTCTGCCCGGCCGAGCGCCCCTCGAGATCCGCATCCGCGTACTCGTACATCACCCGGGGCTGCACCAGCGGGATCGGCGCCTGCACCACCGGCGCCTGCAGCAGATGATCGATCACCTCGACCAGGCGGTCGTTGAAGTACTTGCCGGGGTAGCCGAGGTCCTCGTAGGACTGCTGGAAGAGCGGATAGAGCCGCCGGTAGACGAGCGCCAGCGCCTTGACGTCCGTCCCCTGCACCGCCTTCACGAGCGGCGCGTAGCGCTCGAAGTTGGCGTCGCTGAGCGCCGTGATCTCGCCCTGCGTCGCGATCGCGGTCGCCCCCGGTGTCGGCCTCACCGGCCGCAGCTCCACCGCCACTTTCTTACGCGGCAGGTTGTCGACCGTCGCGACGATGTGCCGCACGATGTTCTGCGGCACGAGAAGGCGCTCGACCGCACCGCGGCCAAGCACGCCGGCGATCGAATCGCGCGCCAGCGTGTCGCTGTCGTTGAGCGCCGGCAGCGCGGCGGCGGCGGGCTCGTTCGCCGCCGGCAGCGGGTTTGCGATTTCGGGCTCGGTGCTCGCCGGCGGCGGCGGCGTGGCGCTCACCGGGGGCGGCGGTGCGACGGGACGGTGATGTGCGACGTACCAGTACCAGAGCCCGAAGCAGAGCGCGGCCGCGGCCACTACTGCGATCAGCACCACGACCTTGCGGCGCGCGCCCGCTTCCAGATCCTCGGATTCCCACATCAATCGATACCCTGGGGCCGCCAAGACGAGTCGAGCACTTTACTCCCCTTTCCCCGTCGAGGCCCGCCGGCCCGCCAGCCCGTCGAGGCCCGCCGGCCATACAGTCACGCCGAATGTCGGTGACTGTACGGCGCATGAATCACGCGCTGTCGACTCCTCGTGACGGCGCGACTGTGCTTCAATGCCCTCATGTCCACCGAGTTTCATCCTGCCGTCGCCCGGTGGTTCGCGCGCACCTTCGCGGCTCCTACGCCGGCCCAGCGCGCCGCCTGGCCGGTGATTGCGGCGCGGCGACACGTGCTGATCGCCGCCCCGACGGGCTCGGGCAAGACGCTCGCCGCATTCCTCGCGGCGATCGACGAGCTGGTGCGCACTGGCCTCACCGCCGGCGCTCTGCCGGACGAGACGCTGGTGGTGTACGTCTCCCCGCTCAAGGCGCTCTCCAACGACATCCAGCGCAACCTCGAGGCGCCGCTCGCGGGCATCCGCGCGGAGCTCGCCGCGCTCGGCCTGCCGGAGATCGAAATCCGCACCTTCGTGCGCACCGGCGATACCCCGCAGTACGAGCGGGCGCGCAGCGCGAAGCGCCCCCCTCACATCGTCGTCACCACACCCGAGTCGCTCTACATCCTGCTCGGCTCCGAGTCCGGGCGGCGGATGCTCGCGAGCACCCGCACGGTGATCGTCGACGAGATTCACGCCCTGGTCGGAGCCAAGCGAGGAGTGCATCTCGCGCTGTCGCTCGAGCGGCTCGAGTCCCTCGCCGGCCGCCGGCTGACGCGCGTCGGCCTCTCGGCCACGCAGAAGCCGGTCGAGGAAGTGGCCAGATTCCTGGTCGGCACGCGGAATCTTCTCGCCGACGGCGCGGCCGACTGCACCATCATTGACTCGGGACACGTCCGCGAGCGCGACCTCGAGCTCGAGATCCCCGCCTCACCGCTCGAGGCGGTGATGTCGGGGGAAGTGTGGACGCAGATCTACGACCGCCTGGCGGAGCTCGTGAGCGAGCACCGGACGACGCTCGTGTTCGTCAACACCCGGCGGCAGGCCGAGCGCATCGCGCGGCATCTCTCCGAGCGGCTCGGCGAGCAGCACGTCACCGCCCACCACGGCAGCATGGCGAAGGAATCCCGCCTCTCGGCAGAGAGCCGGCTGAAGCGCGGCGAGCTGCGCGCGCTCGTCGCCACCGCATCCCTCGAGCTCGGGATCGACATCGGCGAGGTGAACCTCGTCTGTCAGCTCGGCTCGCCGCGCTCGATCGCGGCACTCCTGCAGCGCGTCGGCCGCTCCGGTCACTCGGTGGGCGGCACTCCGAAGGGAAGAT
>Ga0209472_1000404_pt1 | contig 26312 bp, 18 predicted proteins | sample GraSoiAngelo_130_FD_185887 | JGI IMG/M metagenome (GOLD analysis project Ga0209472, IMG submission 185887) | Grasslands soil microbial communities from the Angelo Coastal Reserve, California, USA - 14_0929_02_20cm (SPAdes) (version 2) | ecosystem: Environmental > Terrestrial > Soil > Grasslands ...
TACGATAGGTGTGGGCACACAACCAGTGAACGACTATAGCTGCTGCGGCGGGAGTACTAACTACTTGAGCGGCACTTTTTCCGCCGCCCTCCCGTCGCCGTACGATGTGGCCATCTCCGGCTTCACCACGACTACCGATAACGCGATGGTGTTCGCGCATTGGTACTCGGCGGATGACAATACGTGGTCCCTCCAGACCCCCGGATGGTCACAGCCGGGCGGACAGCCGCAATGGCGAACCATGGCCGTGGCAGGCGGTGCGGGCGCTGACACGTCGATGTCGATCGCCTACCTTACGCAAGCCACCGCGGGTCCGGTTGCAGCGGTCACTAACCGCCAAGCCACACTGGGCCCTAAGGCCGGCGCATACCGCCTCTTCGCTATGCGGCCCGGGGGCATCAGGAAGCCGCCCGGTACGGTGGCCGGCGACGTGATGATCGCCTCTTTGGCCTTCGCAAACAACGCCTCGCCCTCCATCACCATCACGCCACCGGCAGGCTGGAACCTGGTTAAACGTATCGACCAAGCGTCAGCCCCCCTCTACTCGCTGGCCATTTACTGGCGCGCGGCCGACGCGAGCGATGCCAGCGTTTCGAGTTACGTCTTCGACCTTTCCAACCCGAGTCCAAACGCCTGGGTCGGCGGTATTCAATCGTTCTCCGGCGTGGACACCACGAACCCCATCGACGTGCAGAATGGTCAGGTCACCGCGAGCGCCTTGACCCATGCGACGCCGAGCGGCCTGGCGACTACGGGACCCAATAGACTGCTCGTCACCACCCACATGGTCAGTAACGGGACCGTCACCGGATGGACTGCGCCCGCAGGCATGACTGAAACCCTCGACTTCCGCTCGGGGATAAATTTAACAGGAGCAGTCGCAACGAGCACTGTGCTGCAAGCAACGCAGGGGACCATCCCGACAAAGACGGCAACCATAGCCGGGGCGACGGCCTATACGGGTGCGGCCCATATCCTCGCGCTGCGTCCCGCCGCGTCCGGCGGGTCGAACACGCTCACGATCGCCAAGCCCGCGGGCGTGCAGCAGAACGACGTGATGATCGCTTCGATCGCGGTGGGGCCGTACGACGTGACGATTACCCCGCCTGCTGGCTGGGCGCTCGTGCGGCGCACGAACCAAGCGAGTGGTACGAGCAACTCGCTCGCCGTCTACAGCAAGCTCGCGGGCGCACCCGCAAGCGACCTGGGGCCCTACGGCTGGACGTTCTCGGCCAGCCACACCGGCGCGGCCGGGGGCATCCAGGCGTTCTCGGGCGCCGATCCGCTGATCGCTATCGCTGAGGAGAACGGGCAGAACGACACCGCGTCCGTCACTGCGCACGCGACACCGAGCGTGAACACGACTTATAGCAACACCATGATCATCACCTCGTACGGCGTGGGCGCCACGAGTACCTGGTCCCCGCCACCGGGCATGAACGAAACGGCCAACCTGCAGGGCGGAAGCCAGGCCTTCGAAATGAGCTACGTGCTGCAAGCGGCCCCAGCCTCGGGAATCAGCAAGACCGCCACCTCGTCGAGCTCAGGCTACGGCAACGCCCACATCCTCGGGCTGCGGCGTGTGCTGGGAAGCTTCAATGGAGTTGAAACCGGCACGTCCGCCACTACCGGTGTGATTAAGACCAAGATCGCCGGCACATCGGTCAACCTCGACATTGCCGCCTTGAATGCGGCGAAAGACTTGATCGCACCGGCTTTCGTAGGCACGGTCGGGGTCGAGGTGGTCGACGCCAGCGATATTTTGGGGGGGACGCTCGTCGGCGAGAACTGCCGCTCGACCTGGACGCTGATCCAGACGCTCTCCGATCTTACTTTTGCCGCCGGCGACAGTGGGCGCAAGAACATCAGCTTCACGGTCCCAAACTCCTATCGCAATTTGCGCCTGCGCATGACTTCGCCGACCGGTGCGCCGGCGATTACCGCCTGCTCGAGCGACGCCTTCGCGATCCGTCCCAACACGCTCGCCAGCTTTGCCGTCACCGACACTGACTGGCAGACGACGGGGACCCCGGGCGCTCGCGTCTTCAACCTCCTCACGTTCGCGGCGACCACGCCCATCCACAAGGCAGGTCGGCCATTCAGCGTGCGCGCGACCGCGGTCAATGCGGCCGGCACGCCTGCTACGACGACCAATTACACCGGCGCGCCGACCGCGACGCTCACCGCGTGCGTCGGTGCTGCCTGCACCGCGACCTTCGGCACGCTGACACTCGGCGCGACGTTCGTGGCGGGGCAGCTCACCTCCGATGTGGCGTCCTACGACAACGTGGGCTCGTTTACGCTGCAGCTCGTGGACTCGGATTTCGCGAGCGTGGATGCAGCCGATACCACGGGCGACTGCACGGCGAGCGGCCGCTACGTGTGCAGCGCGACCCTCGACGTCGGGCGCTTCGTGCCCGATCACTTCGCGGTGGCGCTCAACACGCCGTCCTTCGGCACGGCCTGCGCGGCGGGCGGCTTCACCTATCTCGGCCAGCCCCTCAACTACACGACCGCGCCGGTGATCACGGTGACGGCGCAGGGTCTCGCGAACAACACGACGACGCTGTACGCCGGCGCCTGGTCGAGGATCACGAATTCGACCTTGATGCCCGCCACCCAGCTGAGCCGCTACTCGCGGTTCGATGCGCTCGGCGGGGGCAATACGCCCGCGCTGGACCCTACAGGTTTACCGGCGACAACGGCTGATCCGGTCATCGGGACGTTCACCGCAGGCGTTGGCGCGCTCACCTTCGGCTCCGGCACCGGGCTGCGCTTCGCGCGCGCCACGCCGGTCGCGCCATTCAACGCCGATATCGCCCTGGCGCTCAATGTGATCGACGCTGACAGCGTCGCCTACGCCGGCAATCCGGCGGCCTTCGGCACTGCGACCGCAGGCAACGGCATCGCGTTCGGCAGCGGCAGGCAGATGCGCTTCGGCCGGCTCGCGCTCAGGAATGCGAACGGTTCGCAGCTCGTGCCGCTGCCGGTGCAGGTGGAAGCGCAATATGCGGTGACGGCAGGCGCCGGTATCGTATTTATCACCAACAAAGACGATAGCTGCACTTCGCTTGCGAACAACAACGTGCAGATGAGCAGCTTCACCGCGAACCTTGCGGCCTGCCAGACCGCGGTAAGCGGGGGCGGTGCGCTCAGCTCGGGACGCATAAGGCTGCTACTTCCGCCACCTGGCAACGCGAATAACGGCAGCGTGCTCCTCACCGCCAACCTCGGCACATCCTCGAGCGGCACGACCTGCACCAGCGTCGGCGGCGGCACCGTATCGGCGGCAGGCGCGAGCCGCACCTACCTGCAAGGCAACTGGGCGGGCTCCGCTACTTACGCGGATAACCCAAGCGCTCGCGCCACCTTCGGCACGTTCAAGGGCTCGGAAGAAGTCATCTTCATCCGGGAAAACTTCTAAACCAGCCTCAGGCAGTACGGAACACCGCTTGCGGTTACGCTGAAGTCCAAGGTCTCTTGAACCTTAGCGAGGTGCCGTAACGTGGACCACGAGCTCTACTCCAGCCCCGGCAGGATTTAACTAGAGCGCAAATTCCTGACCTTCGCTCACGAAGCTCTCGCTGCACGATGCGAAGTAAGCGGAGAGTTTTTCGAGGATACGTTGACTGAGTGCACTTCTGTTCATGGTGGCTCTCCTTGTTGGAGGCAAGGATGCGCGCCGCCGGGAGATTGCTCAAACGGTAAATTGTCAAGCCACGCGTGAGAAAAACTAACGCGGACAGCCCGTGTACCGTCTGCAGGGCCTAAAGGAGAACGTGATCGTCGGTCGGCTCATCCCGGCGGGCACCGACCTCGCGTAAGGCGGTATTCTCTGGAGACTACAGGGGCGTCTTCGGGCGCCCTTTTTTTATCGGGCGCCGCGGGAAAGAGCGAGCATCTTCAGTGCGAGCACGAACTCCGTCGTATCTTCTCCGGCCCCGCTCAGCCGCTCGATCTCGGCTTCAAGCTCCGACTGCGTGAATTCGGCAGAGCGCACGAGTTGCCCGTTCTTTTTCTTCCAATAGAAGTATGCTTTTGGCAGTGCCTTCTCCCGCGGCTCGCGTTCAGGTTCGTGCCCGACCTTCCAGGTCAATTCTTCATCCACTCTGCGCGCTCCCATTCGCTCCCCGTGATTTCGGAAACCCTTGACAGTGCGGCAGCTTAGAAGATCGCGCGCGGCGTGCGTGCGAGTCGGCCTGCTCTTGACAACTTATGACCGTAACAGGGGAAACAGACGGAAATTCCTGACAGAGTTTTACGCATCACCGGGCGCTGAGCGGCGGGCCAAGCCTTGACCGACCCTGCGAGAAGATGTAGCGCTCGAACTACAAATTGCGGACATTCCGATAAATTCGGGGCGCAGCTTCAAGAGATCTGGCCCACCCGAGCTATGGCTTGTCTCGCCTCTGTAACACACATTTATCGTAAGCTTGGAGTAACCAAGCGGAACTATGTACAAGATCACCGCCGAACCGGGCTATCTCCGGGCGGAATTATTCGAACGAGAAACGGTAGAGGAAACGCGTGCTTTTCTTGACGCTGTGATTCGCAATAATGCGACTCACCGGCGTTCTCGCGTCCTGATCCTGGTTCGTGAGTCGAAGTCAATATTTCAGGTTGTCGCGCACGGACTCGTGGAGTGCTTTGAACAGCTGTCAGCGACGGTGCCAGGCCAGATCGCCCTGGTGGGCGATACCAGGGATCTGCGCCTGTCCCACGAGTACATTGAGGTGATTGCGCGACAGCGCGGGTTGAATGTGCGCAGCTTTCCGGACGAGGCGACGGCACTTGCGTGGCTCAATGACCGGCGCCGAGAGCCCGGTCGGCGTCAGCAAGCTGAACGGCGTCAGCAAGAAGAGCGACGCGAGGCGCAGCTGGGGGATCGTCAAGCCGTCCGGTGACCGCCCGGCGGAACGGCGCCGCCGCTGGTCATGGGCGTTACTTCGTTCGCCATCACCACGCAATTGCGTCCCGCCGCCTTGGCCCGGTACAGCGCGGCGTCGGCGGCCTGCAGCACCGCCTGTCCGCTGTCGCCGTGATCGGGAAATATCGCGATGCCCACGGACAGGGTGACAGGCCCAACGCGCCGCCCGTCGCTTTCGATCTCGAGGTTCTGCACGCCCAGGCATATTTTTTCGGCGCGCTCCAGCATCGTGCCGGGCGAGGCGTGCGCCATGACCAGCGCGAACTCCTCGCCGCCGTAGCGGCACAAGATATCCTCGCCGCGCGCGAGCGACAGCATGTGCTGAGCCACCGCGCGCAATACCGTGTCACCCGCCGCGTGGCCGAACGTGTCGTTGCAGCGCTTGAAGTGATCTATGTCGATCATCATCACGCCGAGAGACTGGTTGCCGCGCCTGGCGCGGCTCTCTTCGCGATCCAGCGACTCCTCCAGGTAGCCGCGGTTGTAAAGGCCGGTCAGCGCGTCGCGCACCGCCCTGTCGTGCAGACGGAGGTTTGCCTGCGTCAGCTCCCTTTCCGCCCATAACCGCTTGGTCACTTCCTGTTCCAGGGCGGACCTCGCGACTTCGAGCTGCTCGGTGCGCCCGGCCGCGTGCTGCTCCAGCTGGGCGTTGAGCCGTTCCAGCTCCGCCATCCGCTGGTAGAGCTTGCCGATGATCGCGTGGAAATGCATTTCGTCAGAGCCCGGCTCGGGGGGCGGCTTTCCCGCCTGCGGTGGCGGCCCGGAGAGCGCGGCATCGATGAGCGCGAGCAGCGCCTCGGGCTCGGCGGGCTTGACGATCAGCTCAGATACCCCGCAGGCGAGCGCCAGCGCGCGCGCGTCGGCTTCCATGTCGGCGGCAGTCAGGAAAACCAGCCGCGGCCGGGCCGGGCCCGCTTCCGCGCGCAGAGACTGGGCCAACTGGCAACCGTCCATGTTCCCGACCAGGGTGTCGGCGAGGACCAGGTCAGGTTTCTCAGCTCGGACGATGGCCAGCGCTTGCTCGCTGTCGGCGGCCTCGAGCACGCGGTGGCCGTGACCCCCGAGCAGCGTTACCAGCCGGTGATTAGTGGTCTCCTCACCAACGATCACGATGGTGGCCATGACCCGCTCCGATCTTTCGCAGCGGGCATGTCGAGAAATGATGGCCGGCCTTAGTCCGTTCGGACCCATTAGCGTCATACCCCGATCATGCACGAGCGAATTGGCGTTCGCCATGGCAATAGTGCGCGCTCTGCACGCGAACGGTTAGCGTTTTCTTTTGGATCTGTAGTTCCCCCGCTACTCCAAATCGTTGGAGCGCTACCAAAAGATCAAGCTTGCGCGATAGTGAGCCACGGAGCCATGCCCTACTATCTTTTTGTCCTGCATGATCATTTCTCTTTAACTGGATCCATACAAATCTATGAGCAGCACAATACTCGTGGTCGAAGACGAGCCGGAAATGCAGCAGCTGATCGCGGTCAATCTGCAACAGGCCGGATACCGCGCGCTGCGCGCAGCCAATGTTCCGGCGGCCGAAACGCTGATGCGCGAAGTGCGGCCCAACATGGTGCTGCTCGACTGGACGCTTCCCGAGACCCTCGGGGTGACGTTTGCGAGGCGGCTGCGCGGCGATCAGCGCACCGCGGATATCCCGATCATCATGCTGACTGCCCGCGCGCAGGAATCGGACAAGGTCACAGCCCTCGACGCCGGGGTAGATGACTACATCACCAAGCCTTTCTCGCTGCGCGAGCTGCTGGCGCGCATCAGGGCCGTGATGCGGCGGTGCGCGCCCCAGCTTGGCGATGACGTCATCGAAATAGCCGGTCTGAAGCTCGAATCGGTCGTGCACCGGGCGAGCTGCGGCGGCCACGACATCGAGCTCGGGGACATCGAGTTCCGCATGCTGCATTTCTTCATGACTCACGCCGAGCGCGTGTACAGCCGCGCTCAGCTGCTCGACGAAGTCTGGGGCGACCGGGTCTTCGTCGAGGAGCGCACCGTGGACGTCCACATCCGCAGGTTGCGCCAGGCGCTCGCGCCGACCGGCCACGATCGGCTGATCGAAACGGTGCGCGGAACAGGCTATCGCTTCCGTCGTAACCCGGGCTGAGAGCTGCTTATGGCGGCGCGCTATCAGTCCCTGCAACGGGACAAACCGCGTGCAGCGGATTTTCAGGAAGATCGGCGTATGCAACCCGGCTCAGGCCGCAGCGAAGTAGCGGAGGACTACGGGGCTGTGGCACAGGTGCCGGCGCGGGTCGCGTTCCGCAGGGCTGGCCGCATGTCGGTGGGACGCGCCCAGCTGCTCAACGTGCTCGAGATGACGCTCGAACCGCTGGTCCTGGTGCTGTCGCTGTGGGGCGTGGCGCTGCTGATCGAAGGGCAGCTGCGCGCGCCCCACATGATCCTGGCATTAATCGTTTTCTCGCTGACCTTCCCGAGCGAAGCGCGGCTGTCGCAGCCCGCGCGGCGCGCGATCAGGAACCTCCTGCTGGGATGGCTGGCGCTGTCGGGGCTGCTTGTCCTCTTCGGCTACGTCAGCGATCTGCTGCAGTATTTCGATCGCCGCACGCTGCTCGCCTGGTGGTGGGTGGCGCTCGCGTGCCAGGTCGGCTCGATGCTGCTGCTGCGCTGGATCGCTCCGGCGGTCCGCGAGCTCGAGGGCGGGCGCAAGCGCGCGGTCCTGGCGGGGATGAACGAGCCCGGTGTCGAGCTGGCCAGGCGCCTGAACGCCGATCGCTATTCGAGCATCCACGTGGTCGGCTTCGTGGATGATCGCGCGCGCGACCGCCTCACGGGGATCGATGATTTCTCGGTGCTGGGCAGCATTCAGGAGCTGCCGGAATTCGTCAAGAAAAACCGCATCGAGCTGGTCTACCTGGCGCTGCCGATGGCTTCACAGCCACGCATCCTGTCGCTGCTCGAGTCGCTGCGCGACACTACTGCCTCGGTGTATTTCGTCCCCGACATGTTCGTCACCGATCTGATCCAGGGGCGCATAGACTCGGTAAGCGGCATGCCGATCGTCGGGGTCTGCGATACGCCGTTTTCCGGCGTCGACGGCCTGGTCAAGCGCGGGAGCGACATCGTGCTGGCGCTCCTCATCCTCGCATTGATCTCGCCGCTGCTGCTGCTGCTCGCGCTGGCCGTCAAGCTGACTTCACCCGGGCCGGCGATTTTCAGGCAGCGCCGCTACGGCCTCGACGGCGACGAAATCGTCGTCTACAAGTTCCGCACCATGACCGTCACCGAGGACGGCGACACCATCAGGCAGTGCAGCAAGGCCGACGCGCGCGTGACGCGGCTGGGAGCCATCATGCGCAGGACCTCGCTCGACGAGCTGCCGCAGTTCGTCAATGTCCTGCAGGGCCGCATGAGCATCGTCGGACCCCGGCCGCACGCCGTGGCGCACAACGAGATGTACCGCAAGCTGATCAGGGGCTACATGCAGCGGCACAAGGTCAAGCCGGGAGTCACCGGCTGGGCCCAGGTGAACGGCCACCGCGGGGAGACCGAGTCGCTCGCGCAGATGAAGTCGCGCATTGATTACGACCTCGACTACCTGCGCAATTGGTCGCTGCGCCTGGATCTGTACATCATCGCGAAGACGGTATGGGTGGTCCTCAGGGGCCAAAATGCGTATTGACGCGACTGCCAGTCGAAAAACGCGCTACGGCTAGGGAAGCGCGTTGAGAGTCCTTTATCTGGTCGCCGGCGCCCGTCCCAACTTCATGAAAATCGCTCCGCTCGTGCGCGCGCTGCGCGCACACGGCGACTCGTTGAGCTTCAAGATCGTCCATACCGGCCAGCACTACGACCACGAGCTGAACAATGTGTTCTTCGACGAACTTGGGATCCCCGCACCCGACGAGTTCCTGGGTGCGGGAAGCGGCTCGCACGCCCAGCAGACGGCGAAAATCATGCTGGGCTTTGAACAATGCTGCCAGACCGACCGACCGGACTGCGTTCTCGTGGTCGGAGATGTGAACTCGACTTTGGCCTGTTCTGTCGTTGCCAAGAAGATGGGCGTTCCGGTTGCACATGTGGAGGCAGGGCTGCGCAGCCGTGACATGGCCATGCCTGAGGAAATCAACCGCATCGTCACCGATTCGATCTCCGATTGGCTCTTTGTCACGGAGCCAAGCGGGGTAAAGAACCTGCTGGGCGAGGGAAAACCGGCGGAACGTATTCACCATGTCGGCCATGTAATGGTCGACAACCTGATGTACCAGTGCGACAAGCTTGCCGTTACCGATACCTCGTCTTTCGAGTCTGCCGGCCTGAAAAGTCGACTCGGCACCTACAGCGTGGTGACACTGCACCGCGCCTCCAACGTGGACACGCGTGAGGCGCTCGAGCGGATTGCTGCGATGCTGCGGATGGTGGCTGACAGGATCCCGCTCGTGTTTCCGGCGCATCCCCGGACGCGCGGCAACCTCGACAAGTTCGGCATCTCGCTCGGCGAGCGGGTCGTGCTCACCAGGCCGATGCCTTATATGGACTTTTTGAACCTGTGGAAGGAAGCCAAGTTCGTGCTGACCGACAGCGGCGGCCTACAGGAGGAAACGACAGCGCTGGGCGTGCCTTGCATCACGGTGCGCGAAAACACCGAGCGGCCGATCACCGTTGAGCAAGGCACCAATGTCGTCGCGGGCACCGATCCCGGGAACGTGAAGATCGAGGCGTTCAAGATACTCGAAGGCCGCAGCAAGCAAGGCCGTCGCCCGGCACTGTGGGACGGCAGGGCAGCGGAGCGCATCGTGGCGATCCTGGGCCGGGAGCTGGCATGAACGGCCGCATTGAAATGATGGGTTGCCTCATCGACAACCTCTCGATGGAAGAGACGCTGCAGAGGATCGAGGCCTTCATCCGGTCCGGGCTTCCCCACCAGCACGCGGCGGTGAACGCAGACAAGCTCCGCAAGGCCAGCAAGGATCCGGAGCTGCGCCGCGTCATCAACGAGTGCGCATTGATCAATGTGGACGGCGTGCCCGTGGTGTGGGCATCGAGGCTGCTCGGGAAGCCGCTTAAGGAACGGGTGGCGGGGATCGATCTGTTCGAATTCTTGGTAGAGCGCGCCGCCGAGAGGGGATGGCGCGTTTTCTTTCTCGGCGCCCAGGAGGAGATCGTGCAGGCCGTCAAGGCCCTCTACGAAAAGAGATTCCCGCGCTTGCAGGTCGCTGGCTACCGGAATGGCTACTGGAGACCCGAAGAGGAGGCGAGCGTCGTCAGGCTGATTGCCGACAGCCGGCCCGATCTGCTGTTCGTCGCCATCAGCTCACCCAAAAAGGAGCAGTTTCTCGGTAGGTACCAGGCAGAAATGAGGGTTCCGTTCGCCATGGGCGTGGGCGGAAGCTTTGACATTGCAGTCGGCAAGGTGAAGCGCGCACCCATGTGGATGCGGCAGTGCGGGCTGGAGTGGTTTTTCCGGTTCCTGCAGGAGCCGAGAAGAATGTTCAAACGCTACTTCATCGATGGCACGTACTTCTTCTGGCTCCTGCTCAAAGAGTTGCTCGGCGAGTGAAGCGTCGGCCTTGAGTCGGACAGGTCTATACGAGAATCTATACGATGGACAGGATCTCAGAAAGCACGGCTTGCGCGGTTTCGCTGCTTGAGCGCTTCACGAATTGCACCGCGCGCGTCGGCGTCATTGGGCTGGGCTACGTCGGGCTGCCGCTCGCGCTGCGTTTTTCCGAGGCTGGATTCCGCGTCATCGGCTTCGACATCGATGAGAGCAAAGCCGATGCCATCAACTCGGGGCGAAGCTATTTCATGCACATCCCGGATGCCGCGGTTGCAGCGGCCCGGCAACGCCGATTCGAGGCGACGACCTGCGTCTCGCGGGCGGCCGAAGCCGATGCGCTCATCATCTGCGTGCCTACGCCGCTCACCGCGTCCAGAGAGCCCGATCTCAGCTTCGTCGTTAATACCCTCGAGTCGATCCTGCCTCATCTGCGTGCGGGGCAGCTGATCTCGCTGGAAAGCACCACCTACCCCGGCACCACGGAGGAAGAGCTAAGGCCGCGAATCGAGAAGCGCGGCCTCAAGGTGGGCGAGGATATCTTCCTGTGCTTTTCGCCCGAGCGCGAGGACCCCGGCAACCCGCATTTCACGACGCGCAACATTCCCAAGATCTGCGGCGGCTCGACCCCCGCCTGCCTCGAGGTCGGCATGGCGCTGTACGGCCAGGCGGTGGACCGGGTCGTGCCGGTGAGCTCCACGCGGGCCGCGGAGATGACCAAGCTCCTGGAGAACATCCACCGCTCGGTCAACATCGGCCTGGTCAACGAAATGAAAATCATCGCCGACCGGATGGACATCGACATCCTCGAGGTGATTCGCGCGGCCGCGACCAAGCCGTTCGGCTTCGTGCCTTATTACCCCGGACCGGGGCTCGGCGGCCACTGCATACCGATCGATCCCTTCTACCTGACCTGGAAAGCGCGGCAGTACGGCCTGCACACGCGCTTCATCGAGCTGGCGGGGGAAATCAACAGCGCCATGCCCCACTGGGTGGTCGGCAAGGTCATCGACGCGCTCAATGTGCAGCTGAAATCGGTCAATGGAAGCCGCATCCTGGTGCTGGGCATCGCCTACAAGAAGAATGTCGACGACATGCGCGAATCGCCCTCCGTCGAGCTGATCTCACTGCTCATGGCGCGGGGCGCCCAGGTCGATTACGCCGACCCGCACGTGCCGGTGTTTCCCAGGATGCGCAACTATAAGCTCGACCTGAAGAGCGTGCCCGTCACCGCCGACAGCCTGGGCCGTTACGACCTCGTGCTGCTTGCCACCAACCACGATGCGTTCGACTACGAATTGATTCGCAAGAATGCGCGCCTGGTTGTCGATACCCGCGGTGTTTATCGGGAATCAGCGCCGAACATCATTCGGGCTTGAATGACAATGATTGAAACGCTGCCGCAGCTGACCCGAGGTCGTAAGCTGGCGTTCACGGCGATCATGCTGTTGCTGATGATCGCTGCAATGCTGGCTTTTCTCGAGCTTGCGGTGCGTGTCGTTTTTCCGCAGCCCGAGCTTTATCCGCGCTACCGCTACTCCGAACGCTACGGACATCTCCTGCCCGCCTCCGCGACCATTGTCAACCAGCTGCCAGGCGCCTGGCGCTTCGTCTACCACACCAACGAATACGGCTATCGGGTCTCGATGCCGGAACTCTCCAGCCGCTACGATCTGCCGAACGTCGTTGTTCTCGGCGATTCCTTCACCTTCGGCACCGGGGTCAACGACGGCGAAGAGTATCCCGCCGTGCTTGCGAAGCAGCTCGCCGCAAAGGCGAGCATCGTCAATCTCGGCGTCGGGGGCTTCGGCCTGACCCAGGAGATCCGTACGTTCTACGAATTCGGGCTGCTATTCCAGCCGGCGGTCGTGGTGCTGCAATTCTGCTCGAACGATCCCGATGACAATTTCTACGCAAAGGTGACGACGGTCGAGGACGGCCGCCTGCGTTTCCATCGGGACCAGTCCATGGGCAGCGGACTGAGCCGCCTGAAGGACTGGCTCGGCGGCTCGATCGTCCAGCACAGCGCCGCCTACAACCTGGTCAGAAATCGAGCGTACAAATACTGGGAAGCCCGCGTCGTCGAGCGCGAGTCGGTCGGCGACAGGCAGCGCAAGGAGACGTTTTACGACGAATTGCTGAGCGCCTTCGCCGGAGACCTGCGCCGCCGCGGAATCCGGCTGCTGCTGTTCGACGTGCCCGGACAGCTCGCGAGCTGGCCGGGGATCCAAAGCCACGCTGAAGCACTCGAGCGCGGCGGCCTGCTGCGTTATCTGCGCACGGAACATTGGTTTGACGGCGTCTCGGACTACGGCTCGCCTGAAGGCCATTGGGGCGCAAAGGGCCACCGCGTCGTGGCTGAGCAACTGGTGGGGCCGCTGCGCGCAGCGCTGCCGGTACTGACTGCGGCGCAAACGACACCATGAACGCGCCCGCACTTCGTTTGCCGCTGCAACCGCCGGTACGTCCGGACCCTGCGCATGCGCTCGCCAGCCTCACCCTCGAGGATGGGACTGCGATGCACGGCCGCGGCATCGGCGCCGCCAAGGCGGTGCGAGGCGAGGTGGTTTTCAATACCGCGATGGCCGGGTACGTGGAAGCGCTCACCGACCCGTCCTATTGCGGCCAGATCCTGGTCCTCACCTACCCGCTGGCCGGCAATTACGGAGTGCCGCCGCCGCGCAGGCCCGAAAGCCTGGACGGGCCCTATGAGTCAGGACGCATTCAGGTGCAGGGCCTGGTGGTCCAGAATTACGTCGAGGCGTACAGCCATCACGCGGCGTGCCGCTCGCTGCACGAATGGCTCTCGGCCGAGGGAATTCCGGGACTGACCGGCGTCGACACCCGGTTCCTCACCAAGCGGCTGCGCGAACGCGGCACCATGCAGGGATGGCTCCTGCCTTCATCGAAGAGCGGGCCCGAGGCGCGGCAAGGCGCTGCGGCGGTGGACATGCGCGAGGAGGTGTTCCGGATCGTCGCGCCGCGCGGGCCGGTCCGCTACGGAGAAGGCAAACCCACGATCCTCCTGGTCGATGCCGGCGCCAAGGACAACCTCGTGCGCTCGCTTCTGGGCCGCGGCGCCTCGGTACTGCGCGCCCCGTGGCATGCGGATCTCGCCGCATTGGCCGGCCAGTCGGACGGCATCCTGATCGGCAACGGCCCTGGCGATCCGAAGGACCTGGCGCCGCTCGTCGGCCAGGTCCGCGCGCTGCTGGCGAGCTACCGCAAGCCGATCTTCGGGGTGTGCCTCGGCAACCAGATCCTGGCGCTGGCGGCCGGGGCGGACACGTACAAGCTCCCGTACGGGCACCGCGGCGTCAATCAACCGGTGCAGGATCTCCTGACGCGGCGCTGCTACGTGACCAGCCAGAATCACGGCTATGCGGTGCGCGATCAGTCCCTGCCCAGGGACTGGGAGCCCTGGTTCGTGAACATCAACGACGGCAGCAACGAAGGCATCCGCTCGCGGCATCATCCGCACTTCAGCGTCCAGTTCCACCCTGAGGCGAGCCCCGGCCCGCAGGACACCGGGTTCCTGTTCGACGATTTCCTGCGCCGGGTCGCTTCCGTGGCGCAGCGTTGACCATGTACGGCGTTTATCTGCCGAGAAAGCCGCGCCGGGCGATGGTGCTCGGTTCTGGCGCGCTGCAGATCGGACAGGCGGGCGAGTTTGACTACTCCGGTTCCCAGGCGATCAAGGCGCTGCGCGAGGAAGGCATCGCTACCGTTCTGGTCAACCCGAACATCGCGACGATCCAGACGAGCCAGGGGCTTGCCGAGCGCATCTATCTCGCCGCCGTGACCCCGGAGCTGGTCGAGAAGATCATCGCCAAGGAAGGGGTGGATGCCATCGCGCTCGGGTTTGGCGGGCAGACGGCGTTGAACTGCGGTCTCGCGCTGCACGATGCAGGCGTGCTTGCGAAGCACGGCATCCAGGTGCTCGGCACGCCGATCCAGGCGATCCGCGACACGGAGGATCGGCGCCTGTTCGTCGAGCGCCTGGCGGAGATCGGCGTCAATACCGCGCGCAGCCGTGCCTGCGATACGCCCGATGCAGCGCGGCGCGCGATCCGCGAGATCGGGCTGCCGGTCATGCTGCGCGGCGGCTACGCGCTCGGCGGGAAGGGCAGCGGCATCGTGCGGCTCGAGGCGCAGATCGAAGCGGCCCTGCGGCGCGCTTTCGCCGGCGGCGTCACCCAGGTATTGGTCGAGCAATGTCTCGAGGGCTGGAAGGAGATCGAGTACGAGGTGGTGCGCGACGCCCGCGACAACTGCGTCACGGTATGCAACATGGAGAACGTCGACCCCATGGGCATCCACACCGGCGATTCGATCGTGGTGGCGCCGTCGCAGACGCTCGATGACGCCGAGTATCAGCTGCTGCGCTCGGTCGCCATCCGCACCGTGCGGCATCTCGGCATCGTCGGCGAGTGCAACATCCAGTTCGCGCTAGATCCGAAGAGCACGGACTATCGCGTCATCGAAGTCAACGCCAGGCTGTCGCGCTCGAGCGCGCTCGCCAGCAAGGCGACCGGCTATCCCCTCGCCTACGTCGCCGCCAAGCTCGCGCTCGGCTATGCGCTCACCGAGATCCCCAACGGCATTACGCGCCGCACCACCTCGTTCTTCGAGCCGGCTCTGGATTACCTGGTGTGCAAGTTTCCGCGCTGGGATCTCGCCAAGTTCTGGGGCGCGTCGACGCGGCTCGGCAGCGAGATGAAAAGCGTCGGCGAGGTGATGGCGATCGGCCGCAGTTTTGCGGAAGTCATTCAGAAAGCGGTGCGCATGCTCGACATCGGCGTGCGCGGCCTCGACCCGGACGCGTTCCGCTTCGACGACCTGCGCGAGCAGCTGCGCGACGCCACGCCCCTGCGGATCTTCGCCGTGGCGCGGGCGATACGCGACGGCCTCGGCATCGACGAGATTCACGAGCTGACCCGGATCGACCGCTGGTTCCTGCATGCCATCGAGCCGATCGTCGAGATGGATGGCCGGCTCGCGCGCTCGAGGTTTCCTCTCCCCGCCGGGGTGCTGCGCGACGCCAAGCGTCTCGGATTCTCCGACCAGGCTGTCGCGGCGCTCACCGGCTCGGACGCGCAGAGCGTTCGCGCCGCGCGCAAGGCGCACGGCATCGAGCCGCGCTTCGCGCAAATCGACACCATGGCCGGGGAGTTTCCCGCCGACACGAACTATCTGTACGCGACCTACCATGCCGATGCTTGCGACGTGGCCCCGTCTGGGCGCAAGAAGGTCCTGATGCTCGGGTCGGGCACCTACCGCATCGGCTCCAGCGTGGAGTTCGACTGGTGCGCGGTCAACGCCGTGCAGGCGGCGGCGGCCCTGGGCTACGAGACGATCATGCTCAACCACAACCCGGAGACGGTCAGCACCGACTACGACATGTGCGACCGGCTGTACTTCGACGAGATCAGCTTCGAGACGGTGCTCGACCTGTACGAGCACGAGCGTCCCGACGGCGTCGTGGTGAGCATGGGCGGCCAGGTCGCGAACAATCTCGCGCTGCGGCTGGCGCGGGCCGGCGTGAAGCTTCTCGGCACCAGCGCGGAGTCGATCGATGCCGCCGAGGACCGCGCGAAATTCAGCTCGCTGCTCGACGAGCTTGGAATCGATCAGCCGCAGTGGGCGCATGTGACCGATGCAGCCGAGGCGGACCGGATCGTGGAGCGGCTCGGCGGCTATCCAGTGCTGGTCCGCCCGAGCTATGTTCTGAGCGGGGCGGCAATGGCGGTTGCGCACGAAGCGAACGAGCTGCGCCGCATCCTGGCGCGGGCCTCGGTGATTTCGCCCGAGCACCCCGTGGTCTTCTCCAGGTTCGAGGCCCACGCGCGCGAAATCGAGATCGACGCGGTGGCCGACCGGGGAGAGCTCGTGCTGTGGGCGATCTGCGAGCACATCGAGGACGCCGGTGTGCACAGCGGGGACGCCACCCTGGTGCTGCCGCCCCAGACCGTCTATATCGCGACGATACGGCGCGTCAGGCAGATCGCGGCGATGCTGGCGCGCTCGCTCGCGATTACCGGGCCGTTCAATGTCCAGTTCCTCGCCAGGCACAACGCGGTGAAGGTCATCGAGTGCAACTTGCGCGCCTCGCGCAGCTTTCCGTTCGTCTCCAAGGTGACCGGCGAGAACTTCGCCGGCGAAGCCATGCGCCGGATGCTGGGCATATCGCGCGCGATCGCGAACCGCAGCCTGGACCTCGACTACGTCGGCGTGAAGGCGCCGATGTTCTCGTTTTCGCGGCTCACCGGGGCTGATCCGATGCCGGGCGTGGAAATGCTGTCCACTGGCGAGGTGGGTTGCCTCGGGCGCGACCTGCATGAGGCGTTGCAGCACGCGCTGCTTGCCACCGGGATCAGCCTTCCGCGCAAGGGCGTGCTGCTCTCGCTGGGTCCGGTATCCGACAAGTACTCGTTTACCGACGAGGCGCGCATCATTGCGCAGGAATTGAACCTCCCCATCTACGCGACGCGCGGCACGGCGGAAATGCTCGCCGCGATCGGCATTCCGTGCACCGCAGTGGAGAAAAGCTCGGGCAGCGGCGTGAGCGGGCTCGACGTCATCGAGCAGGGCCTGGTGGATCTGGTGATCAACATTCCGCGCGAGTACGACCAGCACGGACGTCCCGACGGCTACCTGATCCGCCGCCAGGCGATCGACTCGGGCGTGCCGCTGGTCACCGATCTACCCTTCGCCCGGGCGATCGTCGAGGCGCTGCGCTCGAGGAAGTCGGTGCCGCTCGAGGTCATTGCCTGGAATGACTTCCTATCGAAACCTGTACCGGACCATGGCGCACGAAGACCTGCTTCGTAACCAGCACGTTGAGGGATCCTCCGACCGCAGCTTCGGCCTGGTGTTTGCCGCAGTGCTGGTCGTCATAGCTGGCTGGCCGCTGTTGCATGCACAAGCGCCGCGCTGGTGGGCCTTCGGGATTGCCGCGGCCCTGGCGGTGATCGCAGCGGCGAAGCCGGCTCTTCTGGCCGGCGCCAACCGACTGTGGACCAGGCTCGGCGTCCTGCTCGGCAACGTGGTGGGGCCGATCGCGGTGAGCCTGCTCTTTTACACGATTGTCACGCCGCTCGGCTTGGTGATGCGGCTGACCGGAAAGGACCCGTTGCGACTCAAGCTCAACCCCGGCGTCGATTCCTACTGGATACCGCGCAAGCCGCCCGGCCCGCCTCCCGACTCTCTCACCAACCAGTTCTAGGCAGACATCATGTCAATGATCAAGGAACTCTGGGTTTTCCTGCTGACGCGCAAGAAGTTTTGGCTATGGCCGATCTTCGTCATGATGGCCGTATTGGGCGTGCTGATCGTGCTGGCGCAGGGCTCGGCCGTTGCGCCGTTCATTTACACGCTGTTCTGACGGCGGTGCGCATCCTCGGAATCTCGGCGTTCTACCACGACAGCGCCGCGGCGCTGCTTGACGACGGCCGGATCGTCGCCGCGGCGCAGGAAGAGCGCTTCACCCGCAAGAAGCACGACGCGCGCTTCCCGCTTCACGCGATCCGCTACTGCCTCGCCGAGGGCGGCATCGCGGTGGGAGATCTCGACCGGGTGGTCTTCTACGACAAGCCGTTCGTGAAGTTCGAGCGCCTGCTCGAGACCTACCTGAGCTTCGCGCCGCGGGGCTACAAGACCTTCCGCATGGCGATCCCGCTGTGGCTGAGGGAGAAGCTGTTTCTCAAGGACCTGCTCCTGAAGGAGCTGAGGAAGATATCGGGCAGCGGCAAGTGGAACGAAGAGCTGCTCTTCAGCGAGCACCACTTGAGCCACGCGGCGAGCGCATTTTTCCCGTCGCCTTTTGACGAGGCCATCGTGCTCACCATGGACGGCGTAGGCGAGTGGGCGACGACGTCGGCGGCGATCGGCAGGGGCAACAGCCTGGAAGTCCAGAAGGAGATCCATTTCCCGCACTCGCTCGGCTTCCTGTACTCCGCTTTCACCTACTACACCGGGTTCAAGGTCAACTCGGGCGAATACAAGCTGATGGGGCTCGCCCCGTACGGCGAGCCCAAGTACAAGGACAAGATCCTCGAGCACCTGATCGACGTGAAGGCCGATGGCTCGTTCCGCCTGAACATCGGCTATTTCGATTTTTGCACCGGCCTGACGATGACCTCGCAGCGCTTCCACGACCTCTTTGGCGGTCCGCCGCGCAAGCCCGATCAGCTGCTCACGCCCTACCACATGGATCTGGCGGCCTCGATCCAGGCAGTCACCGAGGAGATCGTGCTGCGCCTCACGCGCTCGCTGTGCGAGGAAACGGGAATAAGAAACCTCTGCCTGGCGGGAGGCGTCGCGCTCAATTGCGTCGCGAACGGCAAGGTCTTGCGCGATGCCTGCTGCGATCGGATCTGGATCCAGCCAGCGGCGGGCGACGCGGGCGGCGCTTTGGGCGCCGCGCTGGCCGGCTACCACCTGCAGCTCGGACGGGCGCGCACCGCCAACGGGGATGCGATGAAGGGATCCTTCCTCGGGCCGGCGTTCACCCAGCGCGAGATCGAGGATCGGCTGACGCGGTGCGGAGCGCGCTTCGAGGTGCTGGCGGACAGCGCCTTGATCGCGACGGGCGCCGAGGACCTTGCACGATCGAAGGCGCTGGGATGGTTCCAGGGCCGCATGGAGTTCGGCCCGAGGGCGCTCGGCAACCGCTCGATCCTGGGCGACCCGCGCTCGCCCGGCATGCAGAAGACGCTCAACCTCAAGATCAAGTACCGCGAGTCCTTCCGGCCGTTCGCGCCGTCGGTCCTGCGCGAGCGCGTAAGCGACTGGTTCGAGCTGGACTGCGACAGCCCGTACATGCTGCTGGTCGCCGACGTCGTGAGGTCCCGCCGGCGCGAGATGACGCGGGAGGAGAAGCAGCTTTTCGGCATCGACAAGCTCAACGTGCCGCGCTCCGAGATTCCGGCTGTCACCCACGTCGACTACTCGGCCCGCGTGCAGACCGTGCATGAGGACACCAACCCGCGCTACCACGCGCTGCTCTCGGCGTTCGAGCGCAAGACCGGCTGCCCGGTGCTCGTGAATACCAGCTTCAACGTGCGCGGCGAACCCATCGTGTGCACGCCCGAGGACGCGTTTCGCTGCTTCATGGGAAGCGAGCTCGATGCTCTCGCCGCTGGAAATTGCTACCTGCGCAAGGAAGGCCAGGATCCCGCCCTCAAGCGCAACTACGAGACGGCCTTCGAGCCCGACTGATGAAGAAGGCGTTCTTCTACTGCGTCCTGATCCTGCTGCCGTTCGTGATCATGGAGGGATTTTTTCGTCTCCTGCCGGTCTCGAATCCGCCTTACCTGCTCCCCGTCACGGCAGAGCATCCGGTGGTGCACTACCAGCCCAATATCGAGTACCTCAGCTCCGGGGGCTGGAACTTCTCCATCAGAACCAGGATGCACACCAACAATTTCGGCTACAACAATCTCTGGGACTACCATCCTGAGGACACCACGCCGCTGCTGATGGTCATCGGCGACAGCTTCGTCGAAGCCCTGACGGTCGATTCGGGAAAGAGCGCAGCGGAGATTCTCAATTCCGCGGTTTCAGGAAGGGGACGTGTCTATAGCATTGGAGTCTCCGGCGCTGCGCTGTCTCAATACCTCGCTTTCGCGGAATTCTCGAAGAACAGCTTTCACCCGAGCGCAATGGCATTTTTCATCATCGACAACGATTTCGATGAGAGCCTTCTCAAGTACAAGGCCGAGCCCAGATTCCACTACTTCAAGGAGAACGGGCATGGCTTCGAGCTGCAACTCGTCGACTACCACAGATCGGCCATCAAGACATTCCTGAGGAAATCCGCCCTTCTTCGTTACGTGATGTTCAATCTGCAGGCTGGGGCGACGCTTGAAAGGCTTCGTCACCGCTGCCGATCCGAGGATCCTTACGCCTGTGCGGCAGGTTCGCCCGCGGCGCTGGAGCAGCGCATCGTGGATTCGCAGCGGGCGGTCGACTTCTTTCTTGATCAGGTTCCCGTGAAGTCCGGTCTGGGCCGCGATGCCGTGATCTTCGTGCTGGACCCGATGCGCCCTGCCATGTACTCGCCTGAGGAACTGCGCAAAGCCGAAAACAGCTCTATCTACCGAATGAGGCAGTACTTCAAGACGCAGGCGAGCGCACGCGGCTATCAGGTAATCGACCTGCAGCCGGCGTTCATCCACAGGCACCGGCTGGATGGCTCCAGATTCGAGTTTCCGACCGACAATCACTGGAACGGGCTGGCCAACAGGCTGGTCGCCGAGGAAATACGGAAATCGACAGTCTTCAGTCGTATTTTTCACACGGAGACTCACGCCAGCAGCGTCGGTGCGGGCAACTAACTGGTAACGCTTCTGTACGCAGTCGGATACCGAGATCCGGAATGAAGACGCTTAACGTCGGCCTATTGCTCGACAGCGTGCGTTCAGACAAGTACGTAGAAGAACTGGCCCTTTGGGGCAAGAGCCAGCCGGCTATCGACATCTCGCATCTGATCGTTCACCCGCACCGAAAGCGCCGGCTGCACCTCCTCCCGTCGAGAGCAGTATTCCAAGTCATATTGTGGGTCGAGAGGCTGCTCCTGCGGCTGAGTGCCTGCCACAGCGATCACCATGCCGTGCGCGATCTCGCGAGGATCGTCGAGCGCGTCGTGCACATCCGGCCCATCGTTTCCCTATCCGGTCACGAATGCCGGTTCGCCGATGAGGATGTCGACAAAATCAAGGCCCTCGATCTCGATCTGCTGATCAGCTGCGGGTCGCGCATGCCGCGCGGCGCCATTCTCGGTGCGGCGCGGCTCGGTGTCCTCTCGTTTGTTCAAGGCGGATTCTGGGAGTGCTACCGCCGGTGGCCCCAGACCAGCTTCGCCATCCGGAGGCTGAGCGAAGGTGCTGGCATCGGCGACGAGCTGGCCGGCGGCTCGTTTCGAACCCGGTTCTACTACTCGCTCAACCAGGCCAACGTGTACAAGAAGTCGGTCGCGCACCTGAAGAACCTCCTCAAGACGGTGGCATCGAGCGGCGAGCTGCCTTCGAACGGGCGCGCGCCGCGACCCTACCCGGGTGAACTGCATCGCGCCCCCAACCTGCTTGAGTGCTTGGTCTATGCGTGCAAGCTGTTTAAACGAATTTCCATCAAGGCAGCCGCCAGAATGCCGATGCTGAGGGAAAGATTTAGCATCTCGGTCTTACGCGGCAAATGGGATCAGGCGATGTCCTGGCGCACCGTCGCAGCCTCGCACCCACGGCGGCGTTATTGGGCCGATCCATTCCTGCACACGCGTGGCGGCAGGACATTCTGTTTCGTCGAGGACCTGGTGCAGAAGACGCAAAAGGGACACATCACGGCGCTCGAGCTCGTCGGCACGCGGATCGTCGAGCATGGCGTCGCCCTGCAGGAGCCGTTCCATCTCTCGTTCCCGTTCCTGTTCGAGTATCAGGGCGAGCTTTACATGTGTCCCGAAAGCCGCGCATCGAGGCAGATCAGGGTCTATCGGTGTACCGAATTCCCGCTGAGATGGGAGCTGGCGAAGACCTTGATGGAGGGCGTCTCTGCGGTCGACTCCATGCTGTTTCAAAAGGGCGGCAAGTGGTGGATGCTCACGAGCATCGATGAATCGGGCGCCGGGGACCACTGCTCGGAGCTTTACCTGTTCTCGGCCGATTCGCCCCTCAGCGCGACATGGGTGCCGCATCGGCAAAATCCGATCCTGGTCGATTCCATCGGCGGCAGAAACGGCGGCTTGGTCATCGACGGGGAAAGACTGTTCAGGCTCGGCCAGTGCCAGGGATTCGACCAGTATGGGCAGAGCCTGCGCGTGTACGAGATCAAGGAGGTATCCGAGTCGCGTTATGCCGAGGAGCTGGTGACGGAGATCAAGCCGAATTTCCGCAAGGGGATTGTGGGCACGCACCATCTTTCGACGGACGGCAGAACCACGGTGATCGACCATACCTCGGGCTGCTTTGTTTCCTAGATCTCGAACCAGCGCGCAAGACGGGCTGATATCGCTGCGTGGCGATTAAAGTGCAAAGCGTGGGTCCAGAGGCGTTCGAGGACATCTATCCGCTCCTCGCCGGCCTTCCGACTCGAACCATGTCGAAGCAGGACTGGCGCTGGCTGCTCTTCGAGTACCCCTGGGCGCCCGGCCCGCACCGCGGGTGGGCGCTCTGCGCGGATGGCAGGACGGTCGGGTTCATCGGCGCGGTGTTCAGCGCTCGGCCTCTGCTGGGGCGTGTCGAGAAGTTCTGCAACCCCGCGTGCTGGGTCGTCCTGGAGAAGTACCGCTTTGCAGGCACTCTGCTGTTCATGCCCATCCTGGCGCTCAAGGATCACACCATTCTGGGCCTGCGGCTGTCGCCTGCCGCGTACAAGGTATCCGCCACGCTGGGCCTGCGCCCGCTCGAGAGCGAGCAGCTGGTACTGCCGCCCATCCCGCGCCCCGCCGAGGCGATACGCGCCTTGCGCGGGTCCTTCACGCTTGCGCCCGAAGAGATCCGGGCCGAGCTCACGGGCGCCGAGCGCACGATGCACGAGGACATGTCGTCGAGCCCCGTGGCGCGTCACGTGCTCCTGCGTCGCGGCGACCGGCAGTGCTATCTTGTCGCGACGCCGTGCCGCAAGTGGGGCGTCCCCTACGCGGATGTACATTACTTGGGGGACCGGGAGTTCTTCTGGGAGCACCGCATCCTGGCGCAGGCGGCGCTCGTTGCTGCCATGGGCATCGCCGGTTTCGCCGTCGCGATCGACCGCCGCTTCCTGGTCGGACGCCCGCCGCCGCTCACGCAGCGCATGAAGATGATGCGCCTGTACCGCCCGGCGCACGACGACATTACCCCCATGATGATCGACGGGCTCTACTCCGAGAGCATCGGACTGCGCTACTAGAAATGACCGCGAAAGCATTTGCCAGGAAACTGCTCCATCCTCGACGTAGCGCGGTCACGGATAGGGCATGCGCCCAAGAGAAACGGTCACATCGTCCACATAATGGACAAACGGAGTTGGCGTCAGGCCAGCGCCATAATTATTGTTCGCGGTGTAAGCAAGGAGGCTTTGGCTAACATATGGAAACTGGGTCTTGATGCTCGAAAGGTCAAAGAGCACCTGGCCGTTCATCCAGATTTTGAGCGCTCCGGTGAAGTCGCCGCGCGGGGTGACCATGACCTCGAAGAACACCCACTGTCCGACGGGAACGGCTATCGGAGCTGTGTAAGCCCTGCTGCCGCTTTCTCCGTTGTGCGGCCCATTCGCAGGAGCCAGACCGTTGGGACTCCAGGTGAGGTTCATCGTCATGCCGGAGTTGTTGAAGCCGAGTACCCAGATCGGAGCGTTGCCGCCAGAAGCATCATTCGACATGATCTGCCAATGGTTGTACCAGCCGCCTGCGCCGATCGAGAGCGCCGCGGGGAAGAAGTCCCACCAGGAGTAGTAGAACGTGGTCCCCGCCTTCGCTAAGGCGTTAACCTCGGTATAGCGCGACATTCTTGTGCCGGAGGCCTCCGTGACCCCGGAGGGGCTGTTCCATGACTGCCTCAGGACCCAATTGCCGGTCTTGGGCGGGATACCTGCGACGAAAGCAAGAACCGCGGCAGAATCCGCGTTTCCGGTGTTGACTTTTTCGCTCCACGCGCTTAGATCGCCCGTTTCCATCCCGGTGGACCATTGGATCTGAGGTAATGACACCGGCGGTGGCGGCGGTGGCGCCGGCGGCGTTGGCGCAGGCGTGGGCGCTGGCGCCGGTGTGGGCGCGGGCGTTGGCGCAGGTGTCGGCGCCGGTGTTGTGGGTGTAGGCGCCGGTGTGGGCGCGGGCGCCGGTGTAGGCGCTGCCGTAGGCGCTGGCGCTGCCGCCACGGTGCTCGACGAACTCGGGGCCGGAGAACTCCCGGTTGTCGTACTTGAGCTACTTGACGGAGCGCTTGACGGACCAGAGGTCATGCCGCGCGCTAGCGAACCACCACCTTGAGAACCAGCCGAGCTTCGGGCGCTAGCACCGCCGCCTCCGCCACCCCCGGCTAGGGAGGATGTTCCTCCAGAGCCCGCGCTAGGGGGTTGATTGCTGGCGCCGGCAACGGAGGGAATAGCGACGCCTGATCTGCTGAGACCTTGGCGTCCTGGAGAAGGGTGGGGGGCGGCAGCTGATGCTCCTTCTCCCTCCTGTAGGCGTTTGACTTTGCACGCCATGCCTGGCGGACAGCGATCAGAGTAGTTCGCATTGCCCTGTGCATCGCGCCAGAAATAAGTGTGCTGGGCGTGGCTGACGGTAGCCAGAGTCAGGCCCGAACTGATCGCTATCCCAAGGAGCATCCGTTGCAGGTTCACAATGCCTTCGCCCGTCCGTGCGATTGCTGCTGCTTTGACTGATTTTCACAAACAGTGAGCTTGACGGCCAAGGTACAAATGCCCGACCGGGACGCGCGTTTCGTGAATTAATTGGCAGGATACGCATACCGCACTCACGGGGCGTAGGGCATGCGCCCAAGAGAAACGCTCACATCGTCCACATAATGGACGAACGGAGTTGGCGTCAGGCCGGTGCCGTAATTGTTGTTCGTGATCCAGGTAAGGAGGCTTTGGCCAACGTATGGAAACTGGGTCTTGATGCTCGAAAGGTCAAAGAGCACCTGGCCGTTCATCCAGACCTTGAGCGCTCCGGTGAAATCACCGCGCGGGGTGATCATGACCTCGAAGAACACCCACTGTCCGACGGGAACGGCTATCGGAGAGGTGTAAGTCCTGTCGCCACTTTCTCCAACGTGAGGACCCTGGACAGGAACCGATGCAGTAGGGCCCCAGCCGAGCCACATCGTATTGCCTGAGCGATTGAAACCGAGAGCCCAGACCGGGGTGCCGGTGTTTGAAGCATCGTTCGATTCAATTTGCCAATGGTTGTACCAACCGGAGGCGTCATAGGAGAGTGCGGTTGGGAAAAAATCCCACCAGGAGTAGTAGAACGTGGTCCCCGCCTTCGCTAAAGCGTTAATCTCGGGATAGCGGGCCATTCTGGTACCGGAGGCCTCGAGGACCCCGGAAGGGCGGATCACCGACTGCTTCATCACCCAAGCTGACGGCGAATTGAACAATGTGCTCATTCGGGCAGGAATGCCTGCGCTTGCAATCGTCACCGCGGCAGAATCCGCGTATCCGGTGTTGACTTTTTCGCTCCACGCGCCTAGATCGCCAGTTTCCATCCCGGTCCGCCACTGGATCTGCGGGTCATAAGGCGGCGGCGTTGGCGCGGACGTCGGCGTTGTAAGCAGCGGCGTCGTCACGGACAAAGGAGCGGACGACGCCGAGGCGTTGCCCGCCGCGTCGACGGCCGAGACGGTGAAGGAGTACAGCACGCTTGCCAAAAGCCCGGTGATCGAGACGGACGTGCCGCCGGGAGAAGCCACCAGCGTGCCGTCGCGATATACCCGGTAGCCGGTTACGCCGACATTGTCGGAGGCAGGGCTCCACGAGAGGGTCAACGACGTGGAGGTGACTGCGGAAGCGGCAAGGCCGGTCGGCGTCGCCGGCGCAATCGTGTCGGCAGGCGCTGGCGCCGGCTTGCGCCACCAGTGCCCGTGCTGCGCGTGGCTAACAGTAGCCAGAGTCAAGCCTGAGATGACCGCTATCGCAAGGAGCATCCGTTGCAGCTTCATAATGCCTCCCTTCTCAGGGCATGCGCCCAAGAGAAACGCTCACATCGTCCACATAATGGACAAACGGAGTTGGCGTCAGGCCAGCGCCATAATTATTGTTCGCGGTGTAAGCAAGGAGGCTTTGGTTGACGAATGGGAATTGGGTCTTGATGCTCGAAAGGTTAAAGAGCACCTGGCCGTTCATCCAGACCTTGAGCGCTCCGGTGAAGTCGCCGCGCGG
>Ga0209472_1000411_pt1 | contig 25963 bp, 30 predicted proteins | sample GraSoiAngelo_130_FD_185887 | JGI IMG/M metagenome (GOLD analysis project Ga0209472, IMG submission 185887) | Grasslands soil microbial communities from the Angelo Coastal Reserve, California, USA - 14_0929_02_20cm (SPAdes) (version 2) | ecosystem: Environmental > Terrestrial > Soil > Grasslands ...
CGCGATCTCTTCGTTCAGCACCGTTTGCGGCAGGCGGAACGAGGGAATGTTGGTGCGCATCAGCCCGCCGGGCTCGCCATACTGCTCGAAGATCGTCACCTGGTAGCCGAGCGGCATGAGGTCGTTGGCCACGGTGAGGGAGGCGCAGCCGGCGCCGATGCAGGCGATGCGCTTGCCGTTCTTCGCCTTCGGGATCTTCGGCAGCCGGCCCGCGACCTCGTCGCGGTGGTCGGCGGCGACGCGCTTCAGGCGGCAGATCGCCACCGGTTTCTGAGCCTCGAGGCGGCCGCGGCGGCAGGCCGGCTCGCACGGCCGGTCGCACACGCGCCCGAGGATCCCGGGAAACACGTTGGAGTGCCGGTTCACCATGTAGGCGTCGGTGAAGCGGCCCTGCGCGATCAAGCGGATGTATTCAGGAACATCGGTGTGGGCCGGGCAGGCCCACTGGCAATCCACAACTCGATGGTAGTAGTCCGGATGGGAGGTATCGGTGGGTTCCATTCACTGCTCGGACCGCAGCCCTGAGCCCTCGTCGGCCAAAAAAGAGGACCGTGAGTATAGAGGTGCGCTGCGGATTGTCATCGTGGTCGAACACAGTATGAGAAGCGCGGCAACAGCCAGCCGGACGCATATTATTGCGCTGCAGCAATCCTGTCGTCCAGCCGTCATTGCCTATACTGCGTCTCAAATCCCATGTCCGACCCCATTGCCACCGAGATCCGCCTGCGCCGCGCCTCGCGCATGCTCGAAGTGAGCTTCACCGATGGCAGCCGCTTCGAGTTGCCGTTCGAGTACCTGCGGGTGCACTCCCCGTCCGCCGAAGTGAAGGGGCACGGACCGGGGCAGGAGGTACTGGTGCTCGGCAAAGAGAACGTCGTCATCACGGCGGTGGAGCCGGTGGGGCAGTATGCCGTGAAGCTCGTCTTCGACGACGGGCACGACACCGGGCTGTACACCTGGAAGTACCTGCACGAGCTTGGCCGCGATCGAGCGGCGAAGTGGGCGCGCTACCTCGAGCGGCAGGCGCGCGAGCGGCCGAAGCCTTGAGTGCGCGCCTCGAGCGCGCGCCTGGCGCCCATAAGGGAAGCGGGCCGGACCTGATGCCCGGCCCGCTTCGTGCGCAAGACCCCCTCGACGGGCGCGATTCTGCGCGTCGCCGGCGAAAAAATGCAACCGCGATCGCCGCGCCGGCACTCGCTGCCAATCGACTAGAATGCGTCTCATCCGATTGCGATCGCGCACCGCCATGACCGACGAGCGCTCCACCGACTTCGGCTTTCAACACGTGCCGCGTGAGGACAAGGCGCGCCGCGTGCGCGCAGTGTTCGACTCGGTCGCGGACCACTACGACCTGATGAACGATCTGATGTCCGCGGGCATGCATCGGATCTGGAAGCGCTTCACGCTGGCGCTGGCGAATCTGCGCCCGGGTGCGCGCGCGCTCGACGTCGCCGCTGGCAGCGGCGACCTCGCGGCCGGACTCGCCCGCCAGGTGGGCGAGCGCGGCCTGGTCGTGCTCACCGACATCAACGCCGCCATGCTCCGGCGCGGCCGCGACCGGTTGATCGATGCGGGCTGCGTCGGCAACGTCGCGTACGTGCAGGCCGACGCCGAGCGTCTGCCGTTCCCCGACGGCAGCTTCGACTGCATCACCATCGGCTTCGGCCTGCGCAATGTCACCGACAAGAGCGCGGCGCTCACCGCCATGCGCCGCGCCCTCAAGCCCGGCGGGCAGCTGCTGGTGCTCGAGTTCTCGCACCCGCAGGTCCCTGGCCTGAAACCGCTCTACGACGCCTACTCCTTTCGCATTCTGCCGCTGCTCGGCAAGCTGGTGGCGCGCGACGCGGCGAGTTACCGCTATCTGGCCGAGTCGATCCGCGTGCATCCGGACCCGGAGACGCTCGTGAAGATGATGCAGGACGCGGGACTGGAGGGCTGCCGCTACCACAGACTCTGCGGCGGCATCGTCGCGGTACACCGCGGTTACAGGTATTAGCGCTCGACGCGCCCAAGCAGGAGCAGCGATGCTCAGCGCGACCCTCGACAACCTGCTGAACCGCGGCCTGCCGCGCTCGCCGCGCGCGCGGCAGCTGTGCGCCGAGCTCGAGGGCAGGAGCATTGCGCTCGAGATTCGCGCCATCACGCGCCTGCGGGTGGCATCGACCGGTCACACCCTCAGCGTGACGCGCGACGACGCGCCTGCGGACGCCACGCTCACGGGCGGGCTCTTGAGCCTGCTGGCGCTCGCCGGCGAGTCGGCCGACGCCGTGCTGCCGGGCGAGGTCGCGATCGGCGGCGATGCGCAGCTGGCACAGAAGTTCCGCGAGCTGGCCAGGCTCCTGCGCCCGGACCTCGAGGAAGAATTGTCGCTGCTGCTCGGGGATGTGCCGGCGCATCAGCTCGGACGCCTCGCGCGCCTCACGCTTCACTGGAGCCGCAGGGCCGCCGGCACCACGCTGGAGAACCTCGCGGAGTACCTGGGGCACGAACGCGCCGATCTCGTGCCGCGCAACGAGGGCGAGCAGTTCCTGCGCGGTGTCGATGCGGTGCGCGAGGGTGTCGATCGCCTGGCTGCGCGCATCGAGCTGCTCAGCGCGCGGCGCGGCGCACCGTGACGGCTCTCGGCTACCCGTGAAGCTGCGGGTGCTGCTGCGGCTCATCGAGATCCAGCGGGTGCTGCTGCGGCACCGCCTCGATGACTACGTGCGCGCCACTCATTTATATCGGCCGCTGCGCTTTGTGTTCTTCCTCTCCCCCGGGGTGTGGTTCGAGCGCCGGCGGGGGGTGAGCCGCGCCGCGCGCCTGCGGCTCGCGCTCGAGGAGCTCGGACCCATTTTCGTGAAGTTCGGCCAGGCGGTCTCCACGCGCCGCGACCTGCTGCCGGCGGATATCGCCGACGAGCTCGCCAAGCTGCAGGATCGCGTGCCGCCGTTTCCGGGCGCCATTGCCCGCGAGTCGATCGAGCGCGCCTACGCTCGGGCCCTCCCGCAGGTGTTCGACGCCTTCGATGAGATCCCGCTCGCCGCCGCCTCCATCGCACAGGTGCATGCCGCGCGCCTGCCCGGCGGCGCGGAGGTCGTGGTCAAGGTGCTGCGGCCGGGCATGCGCGCGGTGATCGAGCGGGATCTGGAGGTGCTGCAGGCGCTCGCCGATCTTGCGCACCGCTACTGGGCGGAGGGCCGGCGGCTGCGGCCGCGCGAGCTGGTCGCGGAATACCACAAGACCATACTCGATGAGCTCGACCTGATGCGCGAGGCGGCCAACGCCTCGCAGCTGAAGCGCAACTTCGCCGCTTCCGAGCTGCTGTACGTGCCGGAGGTGCACTGGGATTACTGCCGCACCGACGTCATGGTCATGGAGCGCATCCACGGCGTGCCGATCAGCGAGCGCTCGCGCCTCCAGGCCGCCGGCGCCGACATTGCGCAGCTCGCCGAGAACGGCGTGCGCATCTTCTTCACGCAGGTGTTCCGCCACAACTTCTTCCACGCCGACATGCACCCCGGCAACATCTTCGTGCTGGTCGATGACCCGCAGCGGCCGCGCTACGCGGCCGTGGATTTCGGCATCGTCGGCACGCTCGATCCGGCCGATCAGCAGTACCTCGCGGAGAACTTCCTGGCGGTGTTCGATCGCGACTACCGGCGCGTCGCGCAGCTGCACCTGCAGTCCGGCTGGGTGCCGCCGGACACGCGCGTCGATGAGATGGAGTCCGCGGTGCGCACCGTGTGCGAACCGATCCTCGACCGCCCGCTCAAGGACATCTCCTTCGGGCGCATCCTGCTGCGCCTGTTCGAGATCTCGCGGCGCTTCAACATGCAGATCCAGCCGCAGCTCATGCTGCTGCAGAAGACGCTGCTCAACGTGGAGGGCCTGGGACGCGAGCTGTATCCGGAGCTCGACATCTGGAGCACCGCGAGCCCGATCCTGCGCGAGTGGATGCGTGAGCGCACCAGCGTGCGCGCCCTGGTGCGCGAGCTGCGCACCCGCGCCCCGGAGCTCATCGCGACGGCGCGGGCTCTCCCGGCGTTCATCGAGAGTCGGCTGCAGCGCGAGCGCGCCGCAACGGACAAGCACGCGGCCCCGCCCGCGCCCGGGATCGCGGAGCTCCTCGCGGAGCTCAGGGCCGTGCGTCGCCGCGACACCCTGGCCTTCGGGGCGTTGTGCCTCGCCTTCGCCGGGCTATGGCTCGCGCTCAGCCGCGCGGATCCCTGGCCGGGGTGGGCGCTGCTCGCTGCCGGGGCCGGTGTCATCGCCTGCGGCCTGAGGCGCTGAGGGCCTCTATCTTATGCGTATTCGCCCGGGCGCGCCGGCGGGCGCAGAATCCATCTTGCCCCGCGTCCTGTCAGGAGTGATCGGTATGCAAACCCGCACCCTCGGCCCCAAGGGTCCCAAGGTGTCCGCACTCGGCCTCGGCTGCATGGGCATGAGCGAGTTCTACGGTGCGCACGATGACGCCGAGTCGCTCGCCACGCTGAATCGCGCGCTCGAGCGGGGGGTCACGTTCTGGGACACCGCGGACGCTTACGGGCCCTATACCAACGAGGTACTCGTCGGCCATGCCCTGCACGGCAGGCGCGAGCGGGTGTTCCTCGCCACCAAGTTCGGCTTCCTGCGCGACAGCGGCAAACCCACCGCGCGCACCATCGACGGCAGCCCCAGGCACGTGCGCGAGGCGTGCGAGGCGAGCCTGAAGCGCCTTAACGTGACGCACATCGACCTGTATTACCTGCACCGCGTCGACCGCAGCGTGCCGATCGAGGATACCGTGGGCGCGATGGCGCAGCTGGTGCACGCCGGCAAGGTGCGCTACCTCGGGCTCTCGGAAGTTACCCCGCAGACGCTCGAGCGCGCGCATCGCGTGCATCCGATCACCGCGCTGCAAAGCGAGTACTCGCTGTGGACGCGCGATCCCGAGGACGGGGTACTGGAGAGCTGCGAGCGTCTCGGCATCGGTTTCGTGCCCTACAGCCCTCTCGGACGCGGCTTCCTCACCGGCGCCATCAAGAGTCCCGACGACTTCGCGCCCGATGACTATCGCCGCAGCACCCCGCGCTTTCAGGGCGAGAACTTCGGCCGCAATCTGGCCCTCGTCGATAGGGTGCGGGAGCTGGCGCGCGAGAAGGACTGCACGCCGGCGCAGCTGGCGCTTGCCTGGGTACTGGCGCAGGGAGAACACATCGTGCCGATTCCCGGCACACGGCGGGTGCGCAACCTCGAGGAGAACGTCGGCGCGCTCGAGGTGCAACTCGACGCCGAGGACCTCGCCGCCATCGAGGCGGTGTTTCCGGCCGGCGCCACCGCCGGTGAGCGCTACCCCGAGACGATGATGCGCCTGAGCCGCGGCTGAGTCGCGGGCGCGCGCCGCGCGCCCCGGCCCTCAGGCGCTCGCGGGGGGAGCGCGCGGCTCGATCCACAGCGCGCGCGCCTTGCCGCACAACTCGCCCTCGCCGTCGAAGATCGCCGTGCCGGCCTCGTGCTTGCGGCCGCTCGAGCCGATCGCCCAGGCTACCACCGTGCAAGCCTCGCCGATATGGACGCGGCGGTGCACGTGCGCGGTGAGCTCCGCGAGCAGCATCATGCGGTCATCGGCGGCGACGGCGTAGTAACCCGGACAATCGAGCGCCGCCGACATGAACTCCGCGCGCACCTTGCCATCACCCAGATCGAGCGAGGCATCGGGAACCCAGGGCGCCGCGACCACCCCGCGCTCGGGCATGGGGCCCGCGAAAATGCGCAGGCCGTCCCCGCGCACCCGCCGCACGCCGCACACGAAGCAGCTGGGGAAGCGGTGATAGCGAAAGCCCGCGTAGCGACGCGAGGCTTCCACCGCCTGGAGATAGTCCGGGGCGGGCGGAACATCGAGCTCCAGCAGCGCGGGGTGCGCCTCGCCGATCGGCTCTTCGCCCTGCACGACCTGCAGCGCACCGTCCGCGAGCTCCCTGACGGCGAGCTCGGTGTCCAGCGGTGGCGGCTTCAGCAGCCGCACCGCCAGCGTCCGGGACGCGAGCGTCGCCACCAGCCCGGCGAAATAACCACCGTTCGAAGAGCTCGCAGGCCCGCAGAAACGTGCGGCGATGGTCAGGGTCTTCATCAGTCGCGTGAGGATCGGCGCTTTGGCAATGATAGGCAAATTTCCGCGAGTTGATTGACTTGACGCCAATGGAAGCAAACTCGCAGGCCTCCTGGTCCGTGGAATAGGCGAATCTGCTGCAGCATTCAGCGGGCAAGAGCGAAACCCGACTCTTCTGAGCCGTAACGTATATACTCCGCGTATCTATTAGAGGACTCTCATGAAGATCGCCAAGATATTCAAGCACGGGAACAGCCAGGCCGTGCGCTTACCCAAGGAATTTCGATTCGCCGGCAGTGAGGTGCAGATCAAGCGCTCGGGCAGCGGCGTCCTCTTGCTTCCGAGCAGGCTCACCTACGAGCAGGTCATGACCGCAGTCGGGCAGTTCAAAGGCAAGATCAAGCGGCAGCAGCCGAAAGATCAGAGCAGGCAGTGGCGATGATCTGGATGTTCGATACCGACATCCTCATCTACTTTATCAATCGCAAGCCCGGCTACGAGCGCATTGCGCGCCGTATGGCCGGCCGTTCCCCCGGAGAGCTACGCTTGTCGGCGATCACTTTGTCGGAAGTGCATTTTGGAGTAGAGAACGGGGAATTCCGGGACGAGAACAAACGCGCACTGACCGATGTCCTGAACTTGTTTCAAGCGGATGACTTTCCGTGCGACGCCTGTGAGGACTTCGGGGAGATCAAAGCAACCCTCTTGGCCAAGGGAAAGACGATCGGCGCTTACGATTTGCTGATTGCCGCACACGCACGTCGGACGGGCGCCACGCTCGTGACGAACAACGAACGTGAGTTTCGGCGCGTGCCCGGGCTGTCCGTGGAGAATTGGCTCTAGCCCTAGCCGGAGCGCAGCCTCCCCAGCCACGCCGCGGGGTCTTCCCCCCGCTCCAACACCTCCACCAGCGCCGAGCCGACCACCACCCCGTCGACGTGCCCACGCAGCCGCTCGACCTGCTCGCGGCTGCGGATGCCGAACCCGGCGCACACCGGGATCGGGGAGCTCGCGCGCACGCGATCGAGATAGCCCAGCACCTCATCCGGGACGGCGACGTTCTTGCCGGTCGTGCCGGTCATGGTGACGGCGTACACGAATCCCTGGCTGCCCGCGCACAGCTGCGCGAGGCGCTGCGGCTCGGTGACCGGTGTCACCATCTGCACCAGCGCGATCTGCCGCGCATCGAGCGCGGCGCGCAGCTCGCTGCTTTCATCGAGCGGCAGGTCCGGCACGATGAATCCGCTGACGCCGGCGCGGGAGGCGGCCTCGGCCAGCCGCCCGACACCGAAGGCCAGCAGCGGATTCAGATAGCTCATGAGCAGCAGCGGGGCGCGCAGCGCGCCGATGGCGGCAAGCTCGGCGAGAATCCACCTCAGGGTCACGCCCTGGGCGAGCGCTGCGAGGCTCGCGCGCTGGATGGTGACGCCGTCGGCCATCGGATCGGTGAACGGCACGCCCACTTCGACCGCATCGGCCGCGGCCGCCAGCGAGCGCACCTGCTCGCGAAATTTCTCGCGCTGCGGAAAGCCTGCCGTGAGATAGGCGACCAGCGCCGGCTCGCCGGAGGCGGCGGCGGATTTGATGGCGTGGGCGATGCGCTCGCGCGGGCTCATGAGGGCTGCGGCCCGAGAAGCGTCTGCTGCAGAGTCGACATGTCCTTGTCGCCGCGGCCGGAGAGGCAGACCAGCATCGAGCGGCCCGGGTGTGCCCGTGCCCAGCGCTCCGCGCCCGCCAGGGCGTGCGCGCTCTCGAGCGCCGGCAGGATCCCTTCGCATTCACTCAGGGCGCGCACTGCGGCGACTGCCTCCGCGTCGCCCGCGGTCTGGTAGTGAACGCGTCCGATGGCCGACAGCAGCGCGTGCTCCGGGCCGACACCGGGATAGTCGAGCCCCGCGGACACCGAATGCGTCTCGCGGATCTGGCCGTCTTCGTTCTGCAGCAGCATCGAGTACGCGCCGTGCAGTACGCCGGGCCGCCCGAAGGCGAGCGTCGCGGCGTTCTCGCCCAGGCCCGCGCCGCGCCCGCCCGCCTCGACGCCGATGATCTCGACCGTGGCGTCGGGAATGAAGGCGTGGAAGGTGCCCATGGAGTTGGAACCGCCGCCGACGCAGGCGATGAGGGCATCCGGCAGAGCACCCGTCGCGGCGAGCATCTGCGCGCGCGCCTCGCGCCCGATCACCGCCTGCAGCTCGCGCACCAGGTAGGGGTAGGGATGCGGGCCCACGACCGAGCCGAGCAGGTAATAGGTATCGCGCGGATCGGACACCCAGTCGCGCAGTGCCTCGTCGATGGCGGCGCGCAAGGTGCGATCGCCGCTGGTCACGGGCACGACCTCGGCGCCCAGCAAGCGCATGCGCCCCACGTTGGGGGCCTGGCGCTCCATGTCGATCGAGCCCATGTACACCGTGCACGGCAGCCCCAGCCGCGCGCACGCTGCGGCGCTGGCGACGCCGTGCTGTCCGGCGCCGGTCTCGGCAACGATGCGCCTGGCGCCGAGGCGCTGCGCGAGCAGCGCCTGGCCGATCGCGTTGTTGATCTTGTGCGCACCGGTGTGCGCCAGGTCCTCGCGCTTGAGCCACAGCCTTGCGCCCCAGCGCGCCGACAAGCGCGCCGCGAACGTGAGCGCCGTGGGGCGGCCTACCCAGCGGGTGAGCTGTTCGGTGAGCTGCGCCTGAAAGTCGCGCTCATGCAGGTGCTCGCGCACGCCCCGCTCGAGGCGCTCGAGCGCGGGGATCAGCGTTTCCGGAACGTAGCGGCCGCCGAACGGGCCGAAGCGGCCGCGTGCGTCCGGGAGCCTGCCGGCGATCAGCTCGGCGAGCAGGCGGGCGGCATCAGGCAGTGCGGCGGGTGTACTCATGCGGGATCCTCGGCGCGCAGGGCCGGCGCGTGCGATGCGGCGCGCGCGGCCGATGCAAAGCTCACGATCTGCTCCGGACTCTTCACCCCGGGGCGCACCTCGACACCGCTCGACACGTCGACCCCGAAGGGCTGCACGGCGCCGATGGCGGCGGCCACGTTGCCGCTGTTGAGACCACCCGCGAGCACCAGCTGCGTGCAACGCGCGAGACGGCGGGCGGCGGCCCAGTCGCCCGCCACGCCGGTGCCGCTCACGGGCCCTTCAAAGAGGATCCGGCCCGGCAGGGTTGCGGGCGCATCATCCCCATCACGCACCACCGGCAGCAGACCCAGGCCGGCCGGCAGTTGCAGCCGCGCGAGATCGGACAGGTCCGTCTGCAACAGGTCCGGGCTGAACACCTTCAGGATCTCATCCACCGCGGCCTGGGCCGGATGCCGGGTCACCGCCACGCAGCGCACCCGCCCGCGCGCGGCTTGCGCCAGGCGCGCGGCACGCTGCGGCGTCAGCCGCCGCGACGACTCGGCGAACACGAATCCGATGGCATCCACGCCCGCCTCGAGCGCCGCGCTCACCGCCTCGGGAGTGGTCATGCCGCAGATCTTGACCCACATCTCAAGTGGCCTCGGCCTTGGCCGCCGCTCGTCCCGCCGCCAGCACCGCCGCGGCGAGCCCCTGCGGATCCTCGGCCTGCATCAGCGCGCCGCCGACGAGCGCCAGCTGGTAGCCGGCCGCAACGAGCTGCCGCGCATCCGCAGCCGTCGCCACGCCGCTTTCCGCGACCCGTGGCGTGCCCGTGGGCAGGAGCGGCGCGAGCTCGAGCAGCCGCTGCGGCAGCACCTGCATCGTCGCGAGGTCGCGGCAATTCACGCCCGCGAGCAACCGGTTCGCGCCCGCGTGCGCCTCGATCAGCTCGCACACGAGCTCGAGGTCGCGCGCGTCGAAGGCTTCCAGCAGCACGAACAGTCCGAGCGCACGGGCGCAGGCGAGCAGCGCATCGATCGCGCTGCGCGACAACATGCGCACGATCACCAGTACCCCGCCCGCGCCCGCGGCGCGCGCCTCCAGCACCTGGTAGGGATCCACCAGAAAGTCCTTGCGCATGGCGGGAACCGCGTGCGGCGCCAGCGCCCGCGCGGCGCTCGCCAGATGCTCGAGTGAGCCATCGAAGCGGCTCGGCTCGGTGAGTACCGAGATCGCGGCCGCCCCGGCGCGCGCGTACGCCGTGACGCGTGCCGCCACGTCCTCGGCCCGCGGACCCAGCCGCCCCGAGCCCGGCGAGCGCAGTTTCACTTCCGCGATGAGATCGAAGCCGGAACGGTCGAGGCGCAAGGGTGGCGGCGCGGGGCTCTGCCGGGCCGCGGCCTCGAGCGCGCTTTCCGAGCGGGTCTGCTTCGCCGCCCGCACCCGCTCGCGGCTGGCCTCCGCCATTTCATCGAGAAACGCGCCCCTCACGGCTTGCGCTCCCCGTCCGGCCGCCGTGCTTTGAGCGCCTCGAGCAAGCGGCGCGCGGCGCCGGAGTCGATGGCGGCGGCGGCGCGCGCCAGGCCCTCGCGGGGCGCACGCGTCTCCCCGGCAAGCTCGAGCGCCAGCGCGGTACCCAACAGCAGACAATCGCGATGCGCGCCGCGATCCTCGCCGTACAGCACCGCCGCGAGCGCGCGCGCATTGTGCGCGGCGTCGCCTCCGGCCAGATCACTCGCGCTGCAGGGAGCGAGTCCGTACTGCGACGGCGCGCGCACCTGCATCTCGACGCGCCCGGGGCGCACATCGAACAGCGTGAACGGACCTGCGGGCGTGGGCTCATCCCACCCGAGCGCGCCGTGCACGACGAAGGCGCGCTCCATGGGCAGACCCTGGAACGTGTCGGCGATGAGCCGCGCGACCTCCACACTGAACGCGCCCACCAGATGCAGCGGGGGCTGCGCGGGATTGACCAGGGGGCCGAGGATGTTGAACACGGTGCGCACGCCGAGCGCGGCGCGAATCGGGGCGATCGCCCTGGTGGCCGGATGGTAGTGAGGCGCAAACAGGAAAGTGAAGCCGGTGGCCTCGAGACAGGCCAGCGCGGCCGGCGCATCGGGCGGAATCGCCAGCCCCAGGGCTTCGAGCACGTCCGCGCTGCCGCAGCGGCTCGAGACCGAGCGGTTGCCGTGCTTGACCACCGGCACGCCGCAGGCGGCGGTCAGGAGCGCGGTGCCGGTGGAGATGTTGAAGCTTCCGGAGGCATCACCGCCGGTGCCGACGATGTCGAGGGCGCGCAGGCCCGCGGGCAGCTCGGGCCGGTGCGCCAGGCGGCGCATCGCCTGCGCGAAGCCCCGCACTTCATCGGCCACCAGGCCCTTGGTCGAGAGCGCCGCGAGCAACGCCCCCGCCATCGCGGGCGGCAGCTGCGGGTCGGTCAGGTGAGCGAGCAGCTCCTCGGCCTGCGCCTGCGACAGGTCGCGGCGCTCGAGGAGCTGCTGCAGCAGCTCACGCGCGAGCGCCATTGCCTGCTCCGGGCGCGGCGTGCGCGGCGCGCTCGCCGGCGGTGTACTTCAGGAAATTGCCCAGCAGCCGTGGACCCTCGGGCGTGAGGATGCTCTCGGGATGAAACTGCACGCCCTCCACCACCAGCGTGCGGTGGCGCACCGCCATGATCTCCGCTTCCGCGGTCTGCGCACTCACCTCGAGCTGCGCGGGCAGCCTCCCGGGAGCGGCGATCAATGAATGGTAGCGCCCCACCTCGCACGGCTGCGGCAGACCCTCGAACAGCGTGCGCTGATCGTGACGGATGAGCGAGGTCTTGCCGTGCATGAGCCGATCGGCCCGCACGACCTTGCCACCGAACACTTCCACGATGGCCTGGTGTCCGAGGCAAACACCCAGCACCGGGATACGGCCGGCGAAGGCGCGGATCATGTCCATGGACACGCCCGCATCGTACGGCGTCCCGGGACCGGGCGAGATGCACAGGTGCGAGGGTGCGAGCGAGCACGCCTCCTGCGGGGTGAGCGCGTCGTTGCGGTAGACGCTCACCTCAGCTCCCAGGACCAGGAACGCCTGCACCAGGTTGTAGGTGAAGGAGTCGTAGTTGTCGATCAGCAGCAGGCGCGGCTTCACAAGCCCTCCCCGGCGAGCTCGAGCGCGCGCACCAGGGCCGCGCTCTTGGCCAGCACCTCTTCGTGCTCGCTCTCGGGCACGCTGTCGGCGACGATGCCGGCGCCGGCCTGGTAGCTGTACTCGTCGCCCGAGAACACCAGGGTGCGGATGGTGATGGCGTGATCCATGTCGCCGCGGGCGCCGAAGTAGCCCACCGTGCCGCCATACAGGCCGCGATTCACCGGCTCGAGCTCATCGATGATCTGCATGGCGCGCACCTTGGGCGCACCCACCAGTGTGCCGGCCGGAAAGGCCGCGGCGAACAGATCGAAGGCATCGCGATCGGCGGCCAGCTCGCCGTGCACGCCGCTCACCATGTGCATCACGTGACTGTAGCGCTCGATCGAGCGGTAAGGCTCCACGCGCACGCTGCCGGCGCGCGCCACGCGCCCGAGGTCGTTGCGCGCCAGGTCCACCAGCATCACGTGCTCGGCGTTCTCCTTGGGATCGGCGAGCAGCTGCGCTTCGCGCGCGCGGTCGGTGGCGGCATCGGGCGAGCGCGGCCGGGTGCCGGCGATGGGCCGCAGCTGCGCGCAGCGCCCGTTGAGCTTCACCAGCGCCTCAGGAGAGGAGCCCACCACCGCCACCTCCCCGAGCGCGCAGTAGTACATGTAAGGGGAGGGATTGATCAGCCGCAGCGCGCGATACGCCTGGAACGGATCGAGCTCGTGGCGGCCCGAGAAGCGGCTCGCCAGCACCAGCTGGTAGACATCGCCCGCGGCAATGTACTCCTGGGTGCGCCGCACGCCGGCCATGTACTCGGCGCGTGCGTAGGCCGTGGTCGGCGGGGCGTAACGGCCGCGGCGCCGGCCGTTGGGCAGCGCGCCGCGCAGCGCGCGCACCACTTCCTGGCGCAGCGAGCGGCGCTCGGCTTCCGCGCCGGCATGAAGCAGCGCGATGCCGCGCGTCAGGTGATCGAACACCAGCACCGAGCGCGGCGCCACGTAGTGCAGCGCCGGCGCGCCGCCGACACCCGCCGCGCGCGCCGGCAGGCGCTCGAAGTAGCGCACCACGTCGTAGGCTGCATAGCCGACGAGTCCCCCCGCGAGCGGTACGCCGGCGATATCGGGCTGCGGCCTGGGTGCCCGTCCGAGCGCCGCCCGCAACGCCGCGAGCAGCTCGGCGCCGGAGGCGGGAGCCGGCCGGCGCTCGTCGCCGATCGTGAGCCCTGCGCCATCGAGCCGCACCTCGAGGCCGTCGCCGAAACCGATGAACGAGTAACGCGCCAGCCGCTCGCCGCCCTCGACGCTCTCGAGGAGGAAGCGCGGCGCGAAGGCGGCGAGCTTCATGAACGCCGACACCGGCGTGTCGAGATCACCGGTTATGTCGAAGGGTGGTTGCAACGCTGCAGGACTCCAAACGTGGATCGGAACAACAAAAAACCCATCCCGGGGTCATCCGGAGATGGGTTTCTGGTGCCGTAAAAGAGTTCTTTAAGTCGCGAGAAACAAACCAGCCGTCAGCCCACTCCGTTATGAGGGGCGCCACCACCAGGAACGCGAAGCGCTGACGGGCTGCTGCGACATGGCTCCGAGTATCACCGTCGGGCGGTTGGGACGTCAAGCGAAACGCTGCGCGCCGTGCGCGGCGGTGGCGCGAGCCCTCATCGTCGACCTGACTCAGACCGACCCTTACACGTATCTCGGCGAGCGGTGAACCGTCCCCACGCGGCCGCCGATCCCGGCGCGCGCCGCGGGAGGCGCAGAGAGCCTCGGGCGAGGCGCCGATGCACGGCGCCCCGACCTCGAGCTGCAGTTGCGAATCGTCGCCTCGCGCGACCGCCCTGGAACCGCTACTTCAGGCACACGGCTTCGACGTTGTTGCCGTCCGGATCAAACAGGAACGCGGCGTAGTAGGTCGGGCTGTAGTCCCGCCGCATACCCGGCGCGCCGTTGTCGCGCCCGCGCGCCTTGAGCCCTTCGCGATGGAACGCATCGACCGCCGCACGGCTGCCGGCCGTGAACGCCAGGTGCACCAGCGAGTGGGCGAGCTTCGCGTCCGCATACAGCCACAGCGACGAGTTGCCGCGGGAGCCGAAGGCCGCGGTCGACTCGTCCTGCGAGGTGGCCTCGTAGCCAAGCGGCGCCAGAGCCATGGTGTAGAAGCGCACGCTGGCATCCAGATCCTTCACCCTCAAACCGATGTGATCGAACATGAAACCCTCCTGGCCCCACCACCCGGTCGTTCGATGCTACCGCGCGTGGGCGCGCCGTCACAACCGCGCCGGGGCGCGCACGCTTTCCGCTAGAATGCGCGCCCGGGCCCTTGAGGCCGGCGGGGTGGTCTGCAGGTGAGTTTCAAGGAGTTGCTCGACAGCTGGCGCGAGCGGGCGGCCGCGCCGCGCACCGCCAAGGTCTACGCCGTGCGGCTGCCGGTGGATGATGCCGCGCGGCTCGCGGCGCTCGCGGAGATGTTTCCCGGGCGCGCGCCCGAGCAGCTCATCACCGAGCTGCTGGGCGCGGCTCTCAGGGAAATCGCCGCCGCGATGCCCTACGTCGCGGGTAAGCGGGTGATCGCCACCGACGAGCAGGGCGATCCGGTTTACGAGGACGCCGGCCCCACACCGCGCTTCATGGAGCTCGCGCGCAAGCATCGCCGCGAGCTCGAACCGCGGACGGGTCCCGCGAGGCGCGCGAAGCCGGCGCGCAAGGCCGCAAAGCCAGGGCGGCGCCGCAGCTGAGGTCCCCGATGCCCTCCTTCGACACCGTTTCCGAGCTCAACGCCCACGAGGTCGCCAACGCGCTCGACCAGGCAAACCGCGAGCTGGCGCAGCGCTTCGACTTCAAGGACACGGGCGCGCGCTTCGAGTTGCAGGAGCTCACCGTAACCCTGCACGCGCAGGTGGACTTTCAGCTCAAGCAGATGCTGGAGATCCTCAAGCTGCGCCTCTCCAAGCGCGGCGTCGACCTCGCGTGCCTCGAGGTGAAGGAGCCGCAGACCAGCCTCTCGGCCGCGCACCAGGAAGTGGTGCTGCGGCACGGCATCGATCAGGACACCGGCAGAACGATCATGCGCCTCGTCAAGGACTCCAAGCTCAAGGTGCAGGCGAGTCTGCAGGGCGACAAGGTGCGCATCAGCGGCAAGCAGCGCGATGAGCTGCAGGCGGCGATCGCGCTGCTGCGCGGCGCGAAGCTCGACGTGCCGCTGCAGTTCAACAATTTCCGCGACTGATAGTGTCGCGCCGCGCGTGCAGCGCTGCGGTCAGCGCTGCACGTGGCTCACAAAGAAATACGCGACCCCGAGGAGCAGCGCGAACTGCCCCATGATCGCCCCGTACATGTGGCGCACGCTGCTGGTCATGGCGGCGTGAAAATCGCTTTGGCTCAGCTTCCCCTCGACCTCGTGACGCAGCCCCGTCATCTCCGACTTCAGTTCGGTGCGCAGCTCCGCGATCTCATGCCGCAGGATCAGGATGTCCTGCTTGGTGGCGAGGGTGTCCTTCGCCCCGGCGATCTCGATCTCGATCGCCTGCACGATGGCGCGCGCCTGCGCGGGCGGGACGGCGGCCTTGTCCAGGATTTCGAGCGATGCGGCTTGCACGGCCATCCAGCATAGCCTCGATGGACTTCGGCGGCGAGCTTACAGAGCCCTATGCTGGAGGACAGCGGCAAAAAGCAGCGCGATCGTGCGGATTTGCCGCACGCTAATCGCCACGGCGCACGCCGCCATCACGCACCCGCGCGAGGGTGCGGCACAGCGCCTCGGTCGCGTCGACGACGCTCGGTCCCAGGCGGCTCAGTGCCTGGTCCTCGAACACCACCAGCCGCCCGCTGCGCACCGCCGTCAGAGTCGCGAATCGCTTCCAGTCGGCGAGCCACGCCGCGCCTTCCCCCGGCGGCGCCGCCGCGATGATGATGTCGGGATCGCGGGCGATGACCGCCTCGGTATCCACCAGCGGGCCGGCTTCCGGCAGGTCGGCGAACACGTTGCGCGCGCCGCAGATCTCGAGCGCATCGCTCATGAGGTGCCGACCGCCCACCGTGTAGATGGGGCGATTCCAGACCTGCAGCAGCACGGCCGGCGCTCTGCCGGCGCCGGCCGCGCCGTAGGTGCGCTTCAGCGCGGCGAAGCGCGTTTCGATGTCGTGCGCGGCGCGCTCGGCCGCGGCCGCGGTGCCGGCGAGCGCGCCCAGGCGTCGCACCGAGACCGGCAGGTCCGCCAGCCGCACCACCTGCTGTTCGTAGACCGGGATGTGGAGTCGTGCGATTTTCTCGCGCTGCGCGGGATTGCCGCCCGCCGGCCACGCCACCACCACGTCTGGCCGCAGCGCGACCAGACGCTCCATGTCGACCGCGGCCACATCCCCGATGCGCAGCACGCGCCGCGCCGCCGGCGGCTCATCGGAATACTCGACGGTTGCGATCAGCTCCCCGCCCGCGCCCGCGGCGAACAGCATCTCGGTGGCGCCGGGCGTGAGGCTCACGATGCGCAGCGGGGGCTCGCGAACCGTGACCTGGCGACCCGAGTCGTCCGACACGGTGTGTGCCGCGGACGCAGGCCCGACACCGAGCCCGAGACACAGCGTCAGCGCCAGGACAGCCAACGATCTGATGGCAATCGACAAACGTCCAACCGGTGTGCACATGACCGGTCGCCATGGTCCGCAATTTCCCGCGCCAGCGCGAGAGACCCGCGGCAAGGCCCAGGGCCTTCAGGCCGCCACCGCCTTGCCCATGCTCTCCCCGCTCACGCTCTCCAGCACCCGCGCCACGGCATGCACCGTCGCCGCGATGCGCACCGCGCTCTGCACCGCCTCACGCGCCAGCCCGTGCTGGCGCAGTTGCCGTTCGTGCGAGGCGACGCAACTTCCGCAGCCATTGATCGCCGATACCGCGAGCGAGAGCAGCTCGAAGTCCGCCGTGGCGATGCCGGGTGCGCCGATGACGTTCATGCGCAGGCGCGCCGGAAGCTTCGCGTACTCCGGATCCTCCACCAGGTGCAGGAAGCGGTAGTAGACGTTGTTCATGGCCATGATGGCGGCGGCGGCGTGCGCGGCGCTCACGTGCGCGGCGTCGAGGTGCCGTGCCGCCAGCGCCTGGAATCGTAAGCTGAAGGCCGGGTTACGCGAGGCGGCGGCCGCGGCGAGCGCCACCGCCCAGATCTGCCGCTCGCTGAGGCCGGGCGCTCCGGCCGGCGTGAGTACCGTGCCGAGGTTCAGCTGCAGGTCGCGCGCGTAGCCCGGCAGCGCCTCACGAATGTCCTCCAGAGTGCTCACCTCAGGCCGCCTTGAGCGTGTCTTCGCCCTTCTGCCAGTTGCAGGGGCACAGCTCATCGGTCTGCAGGGCGTCCAGCACGCGCAGCACTTCCTCGGGGCTGCGGCCCACGTTGAGGTCGGTGACGTAGACGAAGCGGATCACACCCTGAGGATCCACGATGAAGGTCGCGCGCTGCGCCACGCCCGCTTCCGGATCGAGGATTCCCAGCGCCCCGGCGAGCTCGCGCTTGACGTCCGCGAGCATCGGGAAGGGCAGCTCCTTGAGCTCCTCCTTCGCGCGCCGCCAGGCGAGGTGCACGTACTCGTTGTCGATGCTGGCGCCCAGCAGCTGCGCATCGCGCGCGCGGAACTCCTTCTCGAGCCTGCCGAAGGCGGCGATCTCGGTGGGGCACACGAAGGTGAAGTCCTTGGGCCAGAAGAACACCACCCGCCACTTGCCGGGGAAGCTGTCCTGGGTGAAGGACTGGAACGCGTGGGTGACATCGCTCGACACCACGCCCGTGAGCGAGAACTGCGGAAAACGCTGGCCGACGCCTGACATAGACGGGACTCCTTGACTGCGATGGGCGCTCGAGGCCCGTAGCGGAAACGGCGCCATCATGCCAGCGGATCTGCTATCATTCCAATCGATTGATTTTATCTTCTTGATAGATTCCGTATATCTCTGTCATGGAGCTGAAGCTCAAGGACCTGCGCTACCTGGTGGCCGTGGCCGATCACCGGCACTTCGGCCGCGCGGCCGCGCGCTGCTTCGTCAGCCAGCCGACGCTGTCGGCGCAGCTGAAAAAACTCGAGCAGGCCCTCGGGGTGCAGCTGATCGAACGGGCACCCAACAACGTCTCGCTCACCGCGGCCGGGGAAGAGATCGTGGCGCGCGCGCGGCGCATCCTGGAGGCGAGCGACGAGGTCGTCGCGCTGGCGCGCAGCCAGCGCGATCCGCTCGCCGGCAAGCTGCGGGTGGCGCTGCTGCCGACCATCGGACCGTACCTGCTGCCGCAGGTCGCACCCGCGATCCGCAGGAGCCTGCCGCGCCTGCAGTTGCGCCTGTACGAGTACCAGACCGCGCCGATGCTCGAGAAGCTGCACGGCGGGGAGCTCGATGTGGGCATTCTCGCCCTGCCGGTCGAGATGGCCGGCCTCGAGGCGCGCGAGCTGTACCGCGAGCCCTTCACCGTGGCGCTTCCCGAACGCCATCCGCTCGCCGCGCACGACACGCTGCGCGTGGCCGACCTCAGGGGCGAGACGCTGCTGCTGCTCGAAGACGGTCACTGCCTGCGCGAGCAGGCGCTGGAAGTCTGCAGCCGCGCCGGCGTGCGCGACTCGCAGGACTTTCGCGCCACCAGCCTCGAGACCCTGCGGCAGATGGTGGCGACCGGTGCGGGCGTGACGCTGCTGCCGGAGCTCGCCGGCCGCGGCGCCTACCGCAACGCCCGCGGGGTGGTGCTGCGTCCGTTCGCGAAGCCCGCGCCGCAGCGGCGCATCGGTGCCCTGTGGCGCAAGAGCACGGCGCGCCGGCCGGCGATCGATGCGCTCGCGAAGCTGATCACGGAGCATGCGTTGTGAAGAACAAACTACAGCTACTCGTGCGGCGCGCCGCAGCCAACATCCTCAATGACTACACTCCTCCGACCCTGGGCTGCTCGGAGGAGCTGCTTGCGGAGCTGGAGGCCGCAACCCGGTTCGGGCCGGCGGGCAGTGAGTGGGCCCGGTTCGCCGCCGAGATCAGCAATGCACTGCGACGCAACGGCACCGAGCAGTTCTTGCGGCTGCCGCCCATAGCCAAGACTCTGCACTCCCGCCAGCGCAGTCACACGCGACGGTACTTGACCTACCTGCTGGCATCCAAGCGGTTCAGCCCGACCATACACAAGGCCCTCACGGAATCCCCGGTCGGCAAGCCGCTGGTGAATCCGCACTACCCCTTGAGCAGCCCGTTGCTCGTACAGCACGGGTATCACCTGACACGATTGCTCGAGTCCACGGACTTTGACCTGTCGAGGCTGCGACTGGTGGTGGAGTTTGGCGGCGGCTATGGCAGTTTCTTTCGCCTGCTGCGCAACCTGGGCTACCGCAACAGGTACGTCATCTGTGATCTGCCGGTCATGTGTGCCCTGCAGCGGTTCTATCTGCGCAACGTGTTTCCAACCGAGCCGGGCGCACAGCCCCCGGCCAATCTGCAGTGGTGGGCGAATGATGATTATGGGGGATTGAGACAGGAGGCAGCGCAGCACAGCCCCTCGCTGTTCGTCGCTACCTGGTCCCTCAGCGAAACGCCGCCGACCGTGCGCAGCGGGATCGCAGCGGTCGTGGGCCTCTTCAGCTACATCCTATGCGCCTATCAGCGGACCTTCGGCAGCTACGACAACGTTCAGTACTTCACCTCGCTGCAGCAGACACTGCCGCACTTCAATTGGCAGCACGCCGAGTGCCCGGTGTACAGGAACAACTTCTATTTGATAGGGCAGAACACCCGCGGTCAGGGAATGTAAGGGGCTTGTTCGCCAAGCGTCACCGCGACTTGCTGTGGCGCGGCGCGCTCGACCGCAGGGACGCGCGCGGCAGCCGAGGCGCCGGCAGCGTCTCCAGGTCCGGGAGCGGGGCGCGGCGCGCGGTGCGCGCGAGTGCGATCGCGCCCAGCACTATGCACCCGCCGGCAATCTGCCATGGCGTGAGCCGCTCCTGCAGCAGCAGCCACGCGTAAGCGGTCGCGGCGATCGATTGCAGATACAGTCCCACGGAGCTGAAGGTGGCGGGCAGGTGCGCCAGCGCATACGCCACCAGGCCCTGGCCGAGCACCTGCGCCGACAGCGCGCAGCCTGCGAGCAGCAGCCAGCCGTGCGGCGTGGCGGGCAGGAACTTCTGCGTGAGCGCCAGCGGCAGCAGCAGCAGCGTGAACACCAGCGTGCTGTTGAACATGACGATGCCGGCGCCGTAGCGGGTGCGCAGACGCGCCACCGCGAGGATGTAGAAGCCATAGAAGCACGCCGTCCCCAGCCCCAGCAGGTCGCCGGCGAGGGCGGGCGGCCCGTGCGCGAATTTCGTGCTCACGATCAACAGCAACCCGACGGAGGCGAGCGCCAGCGCCAGCAGGAAGCTCGGCCGCGGGCGCTCGCCCCACAGCGCCCACGCCCCGAGCGTCACGACCATGGGCGCGCAGTTCGCCTCCAGCGTCGAGGCGGCGACCGAAGTGAGCAGGAGCGAGGCGTGCCACAAGGCAAGATCGCCGGCGAAGAACACTCCGGCCCAGAAGAACATCGGATCGCGCCAGCTGCGTTCCGTGGGCGTTGCGGCGGGTGGCGGCGCGGCGGGTGGCCTCCCGGCGGGTGGCGGCGCGGCGGCGCGGGCGCGCGCTTCCAGCGCCGCCCACACGGCCAGCAGCGGCAGCGCAAAGGCGCCGCGCCAGAACGCCGTCGCCGTCGGTCCGGTTTCCGACAGCCGCACGAAAATGCCCGAGCTGCCGATCGCCAGCGCACCGGCAAACAGCGCAATGAGTGCGGGAACCTCGGACGCGTCGTGGCGGGCCGGCATGGGATGTTTGCGGACTGCGCATCATAGTCGGTGGTGCCCGGACCCGTCTGGCATAATTGCCCCGCGCGACCTCGACGCCGGCGCGCACAGGATCGCCGCCGCAGCCTTCGCGTGATTTCTCCCGACTCACCGCTCGATCACGTCACGCCCTACGACCGCTTCGCATGGAGCGATGAGCAGATCGAGCTGTGGCTCGCGAGCGGGGAGCGCCAGCGGGAGCTGTCCGCCTACTTCGGCGCCGCCGAGTATCGCGCGCTCGCGGCGCTGGCGCGCCGTGCGCGGAGCGCGCCGGCGGCCGACGCTGCGCTGCGGGTGCTGGTGGTGCCGGGCATCATGGGCTCGCAGCTGGGGCTGCTGCGCCCGCCGCCGCTGCCGCATGACATCGTGTGGCTCGATCCCATCGACATCCAGCTGGGGCGCCTGGCGACGCTGCGCTTTCCGGGACCGGCGCCCATCGTGTCGCTCGGCGTGGTGCTGTTTTCCTACCTGCGGCTGAAGTTATATCTGCGCGCGCAGGGCCTGGCGGCCGAGTTTCATGACTATGACTGGCGGCTGCCGGTCGCACAGCTTGGCGGCGCGCTGGCCGAGCGCGTGCGCGCGGCCGGCAGCCGCGTGGCGATCGTGGCGCACAGCCTGGGGGGACTCGTCGCGCGCGCGGCGCTGGCCCTCGCAGGTACCGGCAACGTCGAGCGGCTGGTGCTGCTGGGCACGCCTCATTGCGGCTCGTTCGCCGCCGTGCAAGCCCTGCGCGGCACCTACGCCGTGGTGCGCAAGGTGGCACGGCTCGCGGGCCAGGCATCCGCCGAGTGTCTCGCCGCCGAGGTCTTCAGCAGCTTTCCGAGCCTGTATGAGCTCTTGCCCGCCGGTGGCGGCGCCACGGATCTGTTCGATGAGCGCGCCTGGCCCGCCGCGGGTCCGCAGCCCCGCGCGGCGCTGCTGCAGGCGGCGCTCGCGGCGCGACAGCGCCTCGCGGCGCCGGATGAGCGGTTCATCAACATCGTCGGGGTGGGTCAGGAGACCGTCACCGCGGTGGCGCGGCGCAACGACGACTTCCTCTACACGCTCACGCGCCACGGCGACGGCACCGTGCCGGCGGCGAGCGCCGTGCTCGCGGGCGTGCGCAGCGCTTACGCGCGCGTGGCGCACAGCGACCTGACACGCGATCCGCTCGTGGCCGCGGCGGTGGTGGACATGCTGCGGCGGGGTGCGACGACGCGCCTGCCCGGCAAGTGGCTCAGCGGCAGCCGCGCCTGCACGCAGGTGAGCGATCGGCAACTGCGCCGCAGCCACGCCCACAAGGTGGACTGGGCCGCGCTCGCCCCAGAGGAGCGGCGCCTGTTCCTGCAGACTCTGAACGAGCCGCCGCACTTCAAACTGCGCGTGCCGGGCGCGCCACGCCGCGCGCGGCGCGGACACGGTTGACGCAGCCATCTTGACCTGGATCTCGGCCACGCGCGCCCGGCGGGCGTGCTTCAGCGTGCGCGGGAACGCGATCGGGTAATGTTGCTCTGCGCGTCGCTGCGCTACGACACGTTGTCGGCCACCTCACTCCTTGTTCTGATAACGCCGCGTCCGGCAACAAGGGAGTGCTCTCATGAAGACGACCTTAGCGGCAGCAGGGGCGCTGGCGGTGCTGGTGGCCTGCGGGGGCGGTTCAACCGGTTCCATGCCTCAGGCCGGCATGCAGCCGGTAGTCACTTCCGGAACGATCACGGCCTTTGGCAGCATATTCGTCAACGGCGTGCGCTATGACGTATCCGCCGCCAGTCTGACCAAGAACGACACCTCGGTTGCGCAGTCCGCACTCTCGGTCGGCGAGGTCGCTCTGGTACGCGGTCGCGAGGATGCGCAAAGCGGCCAGGGCGCGGCCGATAGCGTCGACGTCGAGGACCGCGTGGTCGGCCCGATTACGACGATCGATGCCGCCGGGGGCCAACTCACCGTGCTCGGTCAGACGATCAGCGTCACCGCCAGCACTTCCTTCGGCCCGGGCATCACGCCGGCGGATCTCACCGGCCTGAAAATGGGTGACGGCATCGAAGTGAGCGGTCTTGCGGGTACCGGCGGGCTCATCATGGCCACGCGCATCGGACGCACCGAGGGCAATGAACCCATGCAGGCAATGGGCACGGCCAGCACGGTGGACACCGCCGCTCATACCCTCATGATCAACGCCCTGACGGTGGACTTCTCCGCGGCGAACCTGATCGGCTTTGCTTCCGGCGAACCGGCGGCCGGCGATCTGGTGATCGTGCGCGGCAGGGTCTTCGATGCCACCGCCGGGAAGCTGACCGCGACCACGCTGCGAAAGGCGGATACGGATCGCGACGACCAGGCAGAGGGTGGAATGGTGGAGGAGGAGGGCCTGATCACGCGCTTCGCGTCGGCGACGGATTTTGACGTCGCGGGCGAGAAGGTGACGACCACGGCGTCCACCGTATTCAAGAATGGCACGGCCGCGGATCTGGCGCTCAATGTTCGCGTGGAGGTGCGCGGCACGCTGGATGCGAACAAGGTGCTGGTGGCGGATGTGGTGGAGATCGAGCGCATCGCGGTGATCGGTCTGGCGGCGACCGTCTCGGCCGTGACGACCAATACTCTGACCGTGCTCGGCGTGACGATCAGCGTGGATACCAACACCCGCCTCGAGGATGTGAGCAACGCGCACGTACACATGTTCAGCCTGGCGGATGTCAAGGTCGGCGACACGGTGTTGGTGCTCGGCTACGAAAATCCGGCGGGCAGTGGCATGGTCCTGGCGACCAGGCTGGTGCGGCTACCGCCGTTACCGATGATGAACGTCGGGGTCCGTGGGCCGTTCACGGCGACCACCGCGCCGCAATTCAAGATACTCGGCATCACCATCGATGCGACGAGTGCCAAGTTGTTCGGAACGAGAGGCCAGAGCTTGACCGCTGGTGAGTTTTTCACCCAGGCGGTGGGGCAGATCGTGGACGTACGTGGCACTGCGAGCGGCAGCACGGTGACGGCCAGCGTGGCGATCATCGATCCTGTAAAGGAGCGCTAGCGCACAGCCGTCGATCGACACGCTGCACTGAAGCCGGCGCGACCCTCGCGGGTTGCGCCGGCTTTGTTTTTCCGGTGCGATTCACTCCCGGTGCGATCGGGTCACAAAATGGGGCATCCGGGCGTGAAGTCCCTTTACTTTGCGCCGCCTCCACGGCTACCGTTCCGGCTGCCAGGATCAAGCTGAAGGGAACGTATGACACGCGCGCACTCTCGCTCACTCATCGGCGTCGCCACAGTCGCAGCCCTCGTCCTCGGTCTGGCCGGCTGTGCCACCGAGTCCCATCAGGCGGTGCAGGTCGAGAAGCCCGCCGCTGCCTCGATCGCCTACTCGGGCCCCAGGAGCGCCATCGCCGTGGGCAAGTTTGACAACCGCTCCACTTACATGCGCGGGCTGTTCTCCGACGGCATAGACCGCCTCGGCGGTCAGGCGAAGACCATTCTCGTCGGTCACCTGCAGAAGACCGGCCGGTTCGACGTGCTGGATCGCGACAACATGGAGGAAAACGCGCGCGAGGCACAGCTGTCGGGTAAGCAACAGCGACTTCAAGGTGCTGCGGTGATCATCACGGGAGATGTGGTGGAATTCGGGCGTAAGGAAACCGGCGACGAGCAGCTGTTCGGTATCCTCGGAAGCGGCAAGCAGCAGGTTGCCTACTCCAAGGTTACCCTGAACGTCGTCGACGTGATCACATCGCGAGTCGTGTATTCGGTTTCCGGAGCCGGAGAATATGCGTTGAGCAATCGGGAGGTCATCGGTTTCGGCGGTACTGCCGGCTACGACTCCACGCTCAACGGCAAGGTACTCGACCTTGCGGTCCGCGAGGCGGTCGACCGCCTGGCGGAAGGCCTGGACAAGGGAAGCTGGACGCCAGCCGGCCAGCGTCAATGAAGTGGCTCATCTGGCTCGTTGCAACCACGGCCGCAGTTGCCGGGTGCGCCACGCCACGCACTCTGTATACGTGGGGAAACTACGAGGAATTGATCTACGCTTCGTACGTCACGCCGGACAAATTGCCGCCGGAAAGTCAGGTGGAGATCCTCGAGAAGGACTATCAGCAATCCCGCGCCACCAACAAACGCATGCCGCCGGGCTGGCACGCGCACCTGGGCTATCTCTATTACCAGCTGGGTAAGCCGGATGAGGCGCGACGCGAATTGTCGACCGAGAAGGCGGAGTTCCCGGAGTCCGCAGTCTTCATGGATCGCCTGCTGGCGAATGTGCACAAACCATGAACGCCCGCACACCCGTACCTGTGGCGCTGTGCGTGGCCGCATTGTCGGCGCTCGGCGGCTGCCAGACGACCAAGCCCTACGACTACACCAACTTTCGTGCGCATCCGCCCCGCTCCATTCTCATACTTCCGCCACTGAACGAGAGCACGGCTCTCGAAGGCACCTATGGCTACCTGTCTACGGTAACGCTGCCGGTCGCGGAACACGGGTACTACGTTTTCCCGGTCGAAGTCGTCGACAGATTCCTCAAGGAAAACGGCATGCCAACAGCAGGTGAGATGCACCAGGTGCCGCTGAACAGGGTGGCGGAGATCACCGGCGCCGACGCCGTCCTGTTCGTCACGCTCGAGCAATACGGCAGCAAGTATCGCGTGCTGAACAGCACGGCGATCGTGAAAGTGCGGGTGAAACTGGTGGACACCCGCACCCAGACACTGCTGTGGGAAGGCCGCAGCGAGGCCGAGCAGAGCTCATCAGGATCGGGGAACCTCCTGGCCGATTTGATCGCGGCGGCGATCGTGCAGGCGGTCAATTCCAAGACCGATCCGGCACACAAGGTGAGTCGGCTGGCCAACGCGAAGCTCTTCGCAGCGGGGAACGCCGGTCTGCCTTACGGGCCATACAGCCCGCAATACAACAAGGAGCCCTGACTGGCGGCAGGTCGCCGGCCGAGCATTCCCTGGCGCCAGCCGCGGCGGCCGGCTCACCGTTGAGTCATGGCGCGAACGCCTGGACGATCGCTGCACGCTGGCGCGCGCCCGGCAGCCGCCCGCGGCCGGCGGCGAGGTTGTCCTGCAGGTGCGCGAGCTTGCCGGTGGCGGGAATGATGCAGGTGACCGCGGGATGCGCGGCGATGTACTTGAGTGCCAGCTGCCCCCAGCTCGCGGCG
>Ga0209472_1000412_pt1 | contig 25929 bp, 21 predicted proteins | sample GraSoiAngelo_130_FD_185887 | JGI IMG/M metagenome (GOLD analysis project Ga0209472, IMG submission 185887) | Grasslands soil microbial communities from the Angelo Coastal Reserve, California, USA - 14_0929_02_20cm (SPAdes) (version 2) | ecosystem: Environmental > Terrestrial > Soil > Grasslands ...
GGCCGGAAACAGGAGCTCCTCCTCCAGGATGAACAGGTCCTTGTTGAGATCGACGACGTCCTTCTTGAGGTCCTGGATCTCCTGATCGAGACCGCGGGTATCGGCGGCGCCCTCGGTCGCCGGGGTTACGCCTTCCGCGGCCGGCGCCGCGGCCGCTGCGGCGGGCGCCGGCTCGGGGACGGCGGCCGGCACCGCCGGGGTGGGGGTGTCGCGCCCGGCGGGCGGCGCGGCGCGGGCTGCGGGAGTCGCGAACGCCAGCAGCGCGGCCAGCAAAACGACGCGTGTCATCTGCAGCATGGGTTCGCTCCGGTCACTCATTCAGCAGAGCCCGCAGCTGTCGCAGGTAGAGCTGTTCGCTATCGGCGCTGTAGTCGCGCAGCACGTGACGCACCGTGCCGCTGCGGTCGATCAGCACGGTCATCGGCAGATTGTCGACCTGGTAGCTGCGGCTCACGCTCTTGGCGGGATCGAGCAGCAGCGCGAAGCTCACCTGGGCGGAGCGCGCGAAATCGTGCGCCTGAACGGCATCGTCATCGACACCGATACCGAACATCGTGAGTCCCGCCGAGCGGTAGGTCGCGAGACTGCGGTTGAGAGCGGCGAGCTGCGTGCGGCAGGGCGTGCAGCGGCTGCTCCAGAAGCTCAACACCACGACGTCGCCACGGTGCTCGGAGAGGCGGGCGTTGCCGCCGATGGCCGCGTGCAGCGCGAAATCCGGGGCGCTCTGGCCGATCAGGGCATAGGTGGGCTCGGCCCACGAGACGAAGCTGCCGCCGAGCGACGTCAGGGCGACGCACAGCCCCTTCGACAGCCGCTGCATGAGGCGCGGCCGCGGCCGGAGCGCCGCCGGGCGGCGGGCCCGCGGCGGCCTCGAGAAGGGTTCCCTGGCCAAAGGGTCGTGCGTCGTCAATGAGATGCGCTCACGCTGAAAGCGCTCAAAATTGCACAGCGCACTTAACACTGTCAACGAAGGCGCGGGCGAGAAAACCCGGCGTCCGTCGTCGGCAGGCGACAGCGCCGTGCGGACGTGGCGCGGCGCGGGTCTGTTGCAGCGCGCTCGGGCGGCGCGCCGACCGCGCTCACACGATGCGCGCGAAGGCGGTGAGCCCTGCCAGGGCGCTCGCGGAGCCGAGGCTCTGTGTGGAGAACAGCGTCGGAAACTGCGCGTCGGTGCCGAGCAGCCCCATGTAGTTGAGGATCACGACCTGCACGAGCTGGTTCACCGCGTTGGCGGCCGGGCTCGAGGTGCTCACCACCGAGCCGTCGGAGCCGAAGTAGCCGATCTGCTGCCCCGCGGTCCCGTTGCGCAGCTGCGGCCGGCCCTTGGGGCTGTAGGCGAGGAAGAAGGTGGAGGCCACGGAGGAGTTGTCGCCCTGCCAGCCGAGCTTGCCGCGGCCGCCGGTGCTGCTGTCGACCATGCCGGTGGAGGTGAGCGAGCCGTCGCTGAACACGTAGATCATGACCGGCTTGCCGACGCGCTGGGCGTATTCCAGCACCGCGCCGATCATCTGGCCGGCCTTGAAGTTACGGCCCTCGCCGGTGGCGCGTGTGCCGTCGTGATAGTCGTAGCCGCCGAGGGTGATGGTGCCGGCGCCCGCGAAGCCATCCAGCACCAGCTTCATGACGCTGGCGGTCTTCTGGACGTCGTTGTCCATGAAGTCGCTGGCGGTGAAGATCGGCGTCGTGCCGCCGACGATGTTCGGATCCTGGGTCGGATCGAGCGCCGCCGGGTTGCCGAACACGGCGGCGGTGTTGGCGGACTTCACGTACGCGCAGCGCACCTGGTTCTTGAGCAGGGTGTCCGTCACCGGGTCCGAATACAGCTGCACGCCCGGGGTCGAGCCGTTGGGCGCGCTCAGTGCGCCGCCGAAGGAGCCGGTGTTGCCCGACTGGTACGGGGTGGTGCCGCCGCTGATGCGCGCCTGCGACTCGAGCACCGCCACCGCCACGGGGTCGGCGGTCGCGCCGCCGGTGTTCACCAGCGCGGTCGCATCCGAGGGCTGGCTGATGGTGGTGGGCTGGAGAGCCGGGTCGACGAGCGCCATGGGCGCCTGCGAGTTGCCGCCGGAGACCGTCGACTCGGTGCCGGCGAGCGTCAGGAGCAATCCCTGCGCCCCCGCCTTGGCGATGCCGTACATGGGGTTGTGGGGATTGTTCTGGGTGTCGTTCTGCGACATCGCGCAGATCACCGCGCCGTTGGTGCCGGCGGCGGTCGCAGGCGTCGTCGCCTTGCTCAGGATGCCGCGCTTGATCGCGCCGTCGGCGTGCCACAGGAGCCCGAGCGAGGCGTCGACGTTGGCGCTCGAGGTGGGCACCATGTTGCCCGGCACGCCGAGCTTGCCGTAGCCGGCAGTCGACAGGAAGTTGGTCTGTCCGCCCTGCACGCCCACCAGCACCTCGGAGCCGACCAGATTCGCCCCGCCCGCGAGGTCGAAGCAGATGAACGGCAACCCGCCGGCGGCGGTCGGCACGTTGCACTGCCCGGAGCCGAGGAGCGCCTGAATGTCCGGCGACAACGGCACTCCGGCCTCGGCGCGGCTCGCCTCGAGGAGCGCGCCGAGCCACGCCGGCCCGATCACCATCGCGGGGCCGGAGAGAAAGCCGGCGGCGACGAAGTCGCGCCGGGTCACCGGCAGCGGGTGATTCTCGTGCAGCAGCGGCTCGCCGAGTGCGTGCGATCGCGGGGGTTTCTTGCGGATCAGCATCTGGTGAGTCTCCCGAAATCCTCTTGCTTCACTCAAGGCTCACCACCGCGCTCCCGAGCACGGCGGCGCAGGCGGCGGTGGTGGCGTCCGCGACGGTGGCCGCAGGCTTCAGCGCCGGCATGCGCGTGATGAGCGCATCGACCTCGCTGCGCACCGCGCCGGCCGCGGCGGGCGAGACGTTGGTCCCGACCGCGTTGCTGACCAGCGCGTTGATGACGATGCTGCGGCTGGCGCTGCCGCTCGAGCCGAAGAAGCCCGAGGCGCTGCTGTTGATGCTCGCGTCGAGCCCGGTGCCGAAGAAGGCATCGCGCAGCGACTGGGTCTGAGTGAGCTGGCCGCAGTAGGCGTTCGCAAGCTGCGCGATCGCCGTCTGGTGCGAGGGCAGGAACGCCGAGATCAGCGGCTGCGACGGGAGCGACTGCTGCTCGCTGTGGTAGAGAGCCGACACGACGGTGTTGGTGATCGGCACCCCGGTGATTCGCGCGAGCGAGTGGTTGATGCGCTCGAAGGTCGCGACGCCGAAGTCCGGCTGCGGGGCTTCGTCGGGCGCGGGCGGCGAGACCACCACGGTCGGCTCGACGTAGGCGTGCACGTGCGAGCCGAGCTGATCGAAGGACAGGAAGAAGAGGTCGTTCGCGGGCCCCAGCGTCGCGGGCACCACCGTGCCGAGCGTCGAGAGCAGCTGTCCGTTGGCGGCGGTGTAGGCGCTGCCGCCCACACTGACGCTCAGGGTCGAGTACGCCTGGCCGGCCGGGGCCAGCACGCCGTTCACGCCGAGGCGCATGCCGCTGATCTGCAGGTTCGACGGCACCGCCGCCTGGGGATCCAGGCTGATGAACTTCGGCTGCGAGAAGAGGTAACCGTAGGTGTCGTACTGGGTCGCCTGAAACAGGATGTACGACTGCGGCACGCCCGTGAGCGCGCTGACGCCGAACAGCAGGTAGTACTTCTCCCCCACCCCGGCGGCGAAGTTCTGCTGGATCTGCGCCTGCGTGAGCGCGCGATTGTGGATCGCTACGAACTTGATGACGCCCTGCCACTGGCGCTGGCCGGTGGTCTCGTTGCCGAGCACCAGCGCGAAGGTGCTGTCCCAGTTGGCGAGCGATCCGCCCTTGGCCGGATCGGCATCGCCGGTCGAGACGCCGTTGACGTAGATCCTCTGGCCGTTGACCGGATCGTAGGTCAGCACGACGTGCTGGAGCGCCGCCTGCGCGGCGCCGGTCGTGGTGGTGGTGGCGAGGGGCGGCGCGCCGTTGGTGTCGGTGGTGCTGCTGCGCGCGCGTCCCTCGTACTGCATGGCCTCCTGACCCAGGGTCGTGTCGCGCGTGGTGTTGCTGCCCGAGTAGCTGACGATGTAGGCGCTGGTCTGATTCACGTTGGCCGGCGCCACCCACGCCTCGATCGAGTACTCGCCCGAGGACTGGATCATCGCGGCGAGCTTGCTGCTGGTGCTGGTGGAGGCCTGCGCCTTGCCGCCCATGCCGATGTCGATGCCCCAGCCGCCCACCCATGTGACGTTCCCCGAGAGCGACAGGTCCGCCGCCGGGGTGACGCCGCTCGTGTCGTAGGCGGTGCTGCCGCTGCCGGTCTGGAACATGTACTTGGCGACCAGGTTCGCCTCATAGCGGCTGCCGCCGGAGGCGATGGTGCCCTGCTTGAGCGTGACCGCGTTCGAGACTACGAGCGCCGGATCGATCGGCGTCACCGGGATCCCGTTGGCGAAAGCGGTGATCGCGGCCAGCATCGCCGCCGAGCTCCCGGGGCAATCCGGGGCGCCGCCCGAGGTCGGCGTGACCCAGCAATGGTGGAATTCCTGCGACAGCCGGATGTAAAAGCGCGACTGATCGGGACTCGCGAGATTCATCTTCGGCTGCGCCGCGGCGTAAGCCTCGTTGATGTTGGAGCTGGCAAAGTAGGGCTGCTGCGCGGTGGAGGAGCTCGAGGTGTGGCAGCCCGTGCAGAACTTGGTCAGGAGCGGATACACCGTGGTCTGGAAGCTCGGGTTGCCCGCGGTCGGATCGGCCGGGAACTGCTTGCCGCCACCGGCCGCCTGCACGGGTGGCGCGACCAGCTGCACGCTGGTGGTGGAGGCGGAGCCCGCTCCGATCCACGCCTGGATCCACACCAGCATGGTGGCGGCGCAGGCGGAAGGGTCCGCGACCCAGCAGTTGTGACCGCTCCCGACCTTGAGGACCAGGGTCGACTGGTCGGGCTGCACCAGGTTCACGAGGGGAAGCGCAGCCTGGTAGGCGAGGTTGACGTCGTCCGAGCGCGCGAACATCGGCGACTGACCGCCCTCGTGGTGGCAGCCGCCGCAGCGGTTCGCCGCGCGGATGTTCTCCCACAGGTTGATCTTGAAGGCCTGCACGTCGGCGTTCCCGGGCGCAGGTCCCGTGTAGGCGTTGGCGGTGTTGTTGGGAGGGGTGGTCACCGGGTTGACCGTCGTGGCCGCGCCCCCGCCGCTGCAGCCGCCGAGCGCGGCGAGCAGCACGAGCGCCGCGCCGCACCCGAGCGCGGGCGCGGCGTGTGACATCGGCCCCGCGGGCGACATCGGCTCCCCGGGCAGCGGCGGCAGGCCGGCGACAGACTTACGCGTCATGGCAGCGCTCCCTTACTGGCCCGGGCAGGCGGCAGCGGACAGCTGGAACACCTGCTTCAAGCGGTAGCCGCCGGACTTGAAGCTCGCCTTGATGGTGGCGACGGTCGCCTGATCGGCGGCGCTCGCGGGTGCGCGGAAACACACCGCCTGGAAGATCTTGGTCACCTGGCATTGCGCGAAGGCGTCGCTCGATGCCAGCTCCTGTCCGAGCGACTTCGCGCCGTTGCCGCTGCCGGGCAGGGTCGGATCCCACCCGAGGAACGCGTTCGAGCCCGCGCGCCAGCGGTTCGCCCAGCTGTCGTCGGGGGTCACGAAGCCGAAGGGGAAATTGGCCGCGTTGATCAGGTACTTAGGCTGCACCTGGTTCGGGGTGTACACGAGCTGACCCGCCGTGGCGTCGAAGTTGTAGTAGGCGAAGGCCTGCGCCATGGGATCCATGCCGCTGTGGCAGCCGACGCAGGTGTTGAGAAACACGCGGCTGTCCCCGCCCGGGGAGCGCGCCACGTCCTGGCGGATGCGATCCGCGGGGCGCGTGATGTCCATCACCGTCTCCATGTCGTGGCAGAGGTGATTGATCATGGTGAAGCGGAACATGGCGCGGTTGGTGCCGTTGATGAAGAACGCGGAGGCCGCGCCCCGCGTGGTGATCAGTCCCGCGGTCGCCTGCGCCGGCGTGCCGTAGGCGCCCGACTGCGTGGTGCGCTTGAGCGCCGCGCTCAGGTCAACGCCGTTCGCCTCGGCGGTGGCGTAGTGATCGTTGTTGGCGCTTGATGGCGCCGGGAGCCCCGGCGCGTTCACGGTGTAGAGAATGTCGTCCGACAGCGCGGTGTTGAACGCCACATCGTCGCGCGTCATGCCGATGACGGTCGCGGCGTAATCGTTGAGCGGGGCGAACACCGTCTGGTCACGATTGGTCCAGGGGACCACCAGGTTCTTCAGCGTCACGTTGTAGAAGGACGGGGCGCTGGTGGCGATCGCCGCGGCGTTGAGCAGTCCCTGCTGGCCGGGTGTGGCGGTGATCGCGGCCGACATCTGGGTGAGCGCGCTCGCCGGCGGCGGCTCCCCGGCGACGCGCTCGTAGATACGCTTGGCCTGCTCGTTGGGGCCGGCGTGGGCGCTCACGGTGAGCTGCGCGAGCAGCCACAGAGCGACCGTCGCCGCGCGGCGAGCCGCGCCCGAGGGGACCTGTGCCTGGTTCAATCTAACATTCATGGCGCTCGTCAACTCCCTGAACCGCCCGAAGCGCGTGCGGACTATAAGACGCGCCAATGCACTCCCCGAATGTCTCACGCGGCTGACGTCGCGGATCGACGACAGTTCCGGCCCGTAGGGCTTCGCGGAGATCATTGCGCGGCGAACTGCGAGAGGCGTCACGGCGGGCCGTCGAACCTACGCCTACCTAGTGGCGCGAGCGCGCGGCGCGATGCGGGCTCCATGAGAACCGGAGTGCGACCGGTGCGCCGTGATGGGATCGCGGATTTGGGCGGCGGCGGCGCGATTAAGTCGTCAGCACCGGCGCGAATTACGTTACATTTCACGCGGCGGACAGTCCGCGTAGCTGGGAGGACACATGAACGCGGCGCGCGGCCAGCACATTCTGATGCAACGCACAGCGCGGGCGGCGCCGCTGCCGCGGCGCGCCGCCTTCGTGCTCACCGCAGCGCTCGTGACTGCGCTCGCCGCCTGCAGCGGCGGCGGCAGCGTCAACATTGCCAACAGCCAGCGCGGCGATCCGGCGACCGTCGACTTCCCCATCTTCTACGTGAAGCGCACGGTGCCGAAGAACGCGGCCGGCGTGGTGCAGCAGGACGATCTGCGCGTGCTGCGCGATGCGGTGCCGTCCGCGGACCTTTTCATGCGCGCCACCGCCTCCCCGAGCGCGACCGAGACCAACATCACGGCGCGCCTCACCGCCGGCGCCAGCTGGGACGTGAAGGACGTCGATACCTCCGCCGACGGCGCCAAGGTGGTGTTCGCCATGCGCGGCCCGCTCGCCATGAACCAGGATCCGAAGCAGCCGCCCTCCTGGCGCATCTACGAGTACGTGATCGCCACCAACACGCTGCATCCGCTCATCGATCCGGCCACCGATCCCGACCCGCTCACGGTCAACGACGTCTCACCGCATTACCTCCCGGACGGACGCATCCTCTTCTCGACCACGCGCCAGTCGCAGTCGAAGGGGATCCTGACCGATGAGGGCAAGCAGCAGTTCGAAGCGCAGGACGAGGACCGGAACGAATCCGCCTTCGTGCTCGAGGTCTACAACCCCAACGGGTTGAACGCCGACGGGACCAGGATGCACCAGATCTCCTTCAACCAGAGCCACGACCGCGACGCTACCGTGCTCGCGAACGGCCGCGTGCTGTGGAGCCGCTGGGATCACGCGCCCGGCAAGGACGCCATGCACCTGTACTCGGCCAATCCCGACGGCACCGATCTCGAGCTGTACTACGGCGCCAACAGCCACATGACGGGCACCAACAACACCGTCGTCGAGTTCGTGCAGCCACGGCAGATGCAGGACGGCCGCATCCTCGCGCTCGAGCGCCAGTACACCGGCGTCGACTTCGGCGGCAACCTCGTCATCATCGACGGTGCGCACTACGCCGAGAACACGCAGCCGCTGGCCGCCAACTCCTCGCTCACGGGACCTGCGCAAACGCCCGCCACCACCACCAACGTGCAGACCATCCCCGGGCCCTCCCCGGGCGGGCGCTTCAATTCGGGCTACCCGCTCCAGGACGGCACCAGCCGCATCCTGGTCAGCTGGAGTCAGTGCCGGCTGATCGACAACACCCAGACCCCGCCGGCGATCGTGCCGTGCACCTCGAACGCGCTCGCCCAGCCGAACGTGCAGGCGGCGCCGCCGCTCTACAGCGTGTGGATGTTCGATCCGGTGCAGAACACCCTGATGCCGCTGATGCAGCCGGTCGAGGGCATCATGGTCACGGACGTGGCCGTGGCGCAGCCGCACCCGCTCCCCGCCGTCATTCTCGACAAGGTGGCGGGGGTCGACCTCGACCAGAACCTGGTGAAGGACGTGGTGGGCGTCATCGATATAAGAAGTGTCTACGACATCGACGGCATGGATACCGCCAACCCCAACATCCCGACCGTCGCCGATTCCGCCAAGACGCCGCCCGGTCAGCGGCCGGCGCGCTTCATCCGCCTGGAGAAGGCGGTCTCGATCCCCGACCGCACCATCGTGAATCTCTCCCCGGCCGCCTTCGGCGCGAGCGACTACATGCTCGAGATCATGGGGTATGCGCCCATCGAGCCCGACGGCTCGGTGCAGATCGAGGTGCCGGCGAACGTCGCCTTCCGCCTGAGCGTGCTGGACGCCAACGCGCGCCGCATCAGATCCGCGCAGGGCGTGTGGCTGCAGGTGAAGCCCGGCGAGGTGGTGAAGTGCAACGGCTGCCACCAGCCGGCGGCGGCGCAGAACGTGCCGGCCTGCACCACGCCCGGCCAGGTCTGTCCGACCGCGCATTCGCACGGCCGCCAGGGACTGTTTGCCTCCGCCTGGGCGGGAGCCGCGGTGGGCGGCGTGCCCTTCCCGCACACCATAGCCGCAGGTCCCGGCGCCTTCATCCCGCAGGCCGGCGAGACCATGGGCGAGGCGCGCATGCGCGTCAGCTGCGCGAACGACAATCCGCCCTGCAAGCAGATGGTGCCGGGTGTCAACGTGACGTACGCCGACGTCTGGACCGACCCCGCTCAGGCCACACCCGGTGCGCCGATCAACTACCGCTACGACGACGCGACCAACCCGATCCCGGCGATTCCGACCACCGCCGTTTGCGTCACCGCCTGGGCGGCCAACTGCCGCATCGTGATCAACTACCCGGAGCACATCCAGAAGCTCTGGGATCTGCCGCGAACCGGCATGGTCGGCGGAGTCGCCTTTGATCACACGTGCTCGCAGGCCGGTTGTCACAATCCGACGAATGCTGCAGGTGCAGCGCAGACTCCGGCCGGCAATCTCGATCTGACCAATTCCGCCTCCACCGACGTGCCGCAGGAATTCACCTCCTACCGCCAGCTGCTGTTCCCCCATAACACAGTTATCATGGGCCAGCCGGGACCCACAGTGGGTCCGTACATGAATGCGGGTAGCGCCAATGGCGGGGCCTCGAAGGCGTTCTTCAGCTGCTTCGCAACAGGTTCCGGGTGCAACAACCCGTCGCATACGGGTTGGTTGAACATCGCGGAGCTTCGCCTGCTGTCGGAGTGGCTGGATATTGGCGCACAGTACTTCAACAACCCGTTCGATCCCGCCGTTCCGGTCAACTGAGTGCAGGCCCGAATGGAGCGCGCGGCTGCGCCAGGTCGCGCTCGCGAGCCTCGTCCTGCCGGCCCTGCTGCTCGCGCCCGCCGTCGCGCGCGCGCGCGAGTACCTGCAGGTGTTCGTGGCTCAGCCGTATCTCGAGCTGCACACCGGCCCCGGCCGCGGCTATCCGGTGTTTCATGCCGTGCCGCGCGATGCGAGCGTCGACGTGCTGTTCCGGCGCACCGAATGGTTCAAGGTGCGCACCGAGCGGGGCGTCGAGGGCTGGGCCTCCCAGGCCGAGATGCTGAAGACCGTGCTGGCCGACGGCTCGCCGTTCGTGTTCGGCCTCGGCGACCGCGCCGGCTTCACCTCGCACCGCGGCGAGATGGGCCTGTTCGCCGGCGCCTGGGGCGGCGCCAACTACGTGTCGGGCTACGCCTCGCTGTCCTTCAACCCGCAACTGGCGCTCGAGGGCGCGGTCGGACAGTTCCTCGGCCGCTTCTCCAACGGCGTCACGGGCGATCTCGGCCTCACGCACGTGATCGTGCCCGAGGCCCGCGCCTCCCCGTTCCTCATGCTGGGTGTCGGCGAGGTCCACACCGAGCCCAAGGCCACGCTGGTGCAGGCGAGCAACCGCACCGAGTCGATGGCCTACGTAGGCGGCGGTGTACGCTTCTATCTCGCGCGGCGCTTTTTCGTGCGGGGCGAATTCAAGGCACACTGGATCCTGACCAAGCGCAACCGGAATGAGGAAGCAGACGAATGGAAACTGGGATTCGCATTCTTCTTCTGACGGCGCTGCTGGCCGCGCTCCCCGGCTGCGCCTCGGTGCGCGACTGGTTTCACCAGCGCGCCGAGCGCCGCGCCGAGCGGCGCGCCGCCGAGGCGCAGCGCACGGAGCCCCGCGAGAGCGAGCCCCCCCAGGATGAGAGCGCGCCACCCCGCGTCATCGAGCCTGAGGTCTCGCGGCGCAAGATCACCGTGCCGCGCATCAGGAGCTCGAACGTCGAGCTGGGGCTCGACTACGGGGCGCTCTCGATCGAGGACTTCGGCACTAACCCGGTGTACGGCATCACCGCCGGTTATCACATAACGGAGGACTTCTTCTTTCAGGCCGAAGCCGGGCGCTCGCGCGGCGGGCGCACCAGTTTCGAGACGCTCGGCGGCAACATTCAGCTGCTTACCGAGTCTGAGAGGCGCTTCACGTACTACGACCTCTCACTCGGATACAACTTTCTGCCGGGCGAGGCCTTCATCGGTCGCGGCATCGCCATGACGAACGCCTTTTATCTCCTCGGCGGCATCGGCGGCACCGATTTCGCCGGGGATACGAAGTTCACGGTGAACTTTGGCGCCGGCTACCGCATCGTGCCGGCCGACTGGCTGGCGGTGCACGTGACGGTGCAGGACCGCGTGTTCCAGTCGAGCCTGCTCGGCACCACCAAGCTCACCAACAACCTCGAGGCGCGCATCGGTACGACCGTCTTCTTCTAGAGGGACACCCGATGAAGAATCGTATCGCAACGCTCGCCGCCGCCCTCGCAGTCGCCGTCGCCGTGCCGGCGCCGGCGCCGGCGGACTCCGCCGGCGGCCCGGCCGCCGCCCCGCAGTTCACCCTCACCGGCCGCGGCGGTCGGGACGTGAGTCTCGCGCAGTACCGCGGACAGGTGGTGATGATCAATTTCTGGGCCAGCTGGTGCGGCCCCTGCCGCCAGGAGATGCCCTTGCTCGAGAGCATCTACAAGAGGTACAAGAAACTCGGCTTCACGCTCCTCGGGGTGAACGTGGAGCCGGACTCCAATGCGGCGGATGAGTGGCTGAAGGTCACCCCGGTGAGCTTTCCGATCCTCTACGATAAGGACAGCAAGGTGAGTAAGCTGTACGAGGTCGCCGGGATGCCCTGCACCGTGATCATCGACCGCAGCGGCAAACTGCGGATACTCCATCGGGGCTACAAGCCCGGCGATGAGAACGAGTATCTCGACAGCATCCGGAACCTGATCCGGGAGTAGCGACGGCGCACGCCTCAAAGGGGATGAGCGTGAGGGTGACGGTGAGGGTGACGGTGAGGCTGGCATCGAGAATGCTGCTCGCGGCGCTGCCGCTGGCGCTGCTCGCCGGCTGCGCGGCGCCCACTCCCTGGGTCAAGCCCTACGAGCGCGAGCACTTCGCCGATCCCATCATGTCCTTCAATCGCGACCCGGTCTCGAGCGTCTACCTCGATCACGTGTTCGAGTCGCGCGAGGGTGCGCGCGGGGCCACGGGTTCCGTCGGCGGCGGCTGCGGATGCAATTGAGGGCCGGCGGAAGCGGCGTGCACGGCGGCTCCGCCCGGGCCCTGAGTCCCTTCACGCGCACGCTGCTGGCGCTCGGAATCGCCGTCGCCCCGGCGCTCGCCGGCGTGCTGCCCGAAGACCGCGCGGATGTGATGTGGCACCTCTACAGGGGCGGCGACATCACCATCCAGGGTCCCTCGGTCCTGGTGCGCAAGAAGGTGGGCGACAACCTGTCGCTTTCGGCGAACTACTACGAGGACATGATCTCGAGCGCTTCCATCGACGTGAAGCTCTCGGCGAGCCCGTATCACGAGACCCGCCGTCAGGAGAGCGTCGCCGCGGACTATCTGCACGGCAAGTCCACCTACAGCGCCGGCTTCATCACGAGCAAAGAACCCGACTACAAGGCCAACACCGAGTATTTCGCCGTCAGCCAGGACATGTTCGGCGACCTGACGACGCTGACCCTCGGCTACCGCCGCGGCTGGGATCGGGTGTACCGCGACATCAAGAGCCCGCAGGGTTTCATCGAGAACGATCCCACGTTCCACGAGCGCGCCGATCATCGCGGCTACTCGCTCTCGCTCACCCAGATCCTGACGCGCAATGCCATTCTCGGCTTCAACTACGAGCTGCTCACCGATCAGGGCTATCTCGCCAATCCCTACCGCAAGATCCGCTTTGTCTCGCCGGGCCAGGGCGCCGGATTCACCCTCACCGACCAGGTGTATCCGACCACCCGTACCAGCAGCTCCGCCTCCCTGCAGCTCAAGTACTACCTGCCGTACCGCGCCGCGCTCACCGGGCAGTACCGCTTCTTCCACGACACCTGGGGCATCACGGCGCGCACCGCGGAGGTCGATTACACCCACCCGGTGCGCAAGCACTTGATCCTCGACGGGAGCTTTCGCTACTACCACCAGGGCCCCGCCGACTTCTACAGCGACTTGTTCCCGCGCGCCAACTACCAGAACTTCATGGGGCGTGACCGCGAGCTGGCCGCTTTCAACAGCTACACCGTCGGCGCCGGCGCGTCCTGGCTGTTCGCGATGCCCTTCGTGCCCGCGCTGGGCAGGAACAGCATCAACTTGCGCGTCGATCACCTGATGATCGACTACAGCGACTTCCGCAACGCGCTGCTTGCCGGCACCTACGGCGCCGGCAACGAGCCGCTCTACAAGCTCAACGCGAACATCTTCCAGGTGTTCGTCTCGATCTGGTTCTGACGCGGTTGGTCTGCAAAGCGCACCGCGCGCGCGGCCGAGGGTTGCTGAACCGATGCTGAACGCGACCTGCGCGTGTCAGAATCACAACAGGGCTGCGCGGCGATGGGCGAAGTGGGTTAAGCTTCGCGCCCGTCGTTAGGTTCGTTCGCCGCCTGTCGGCCAACGGCGACAGTCAGGCGACCAAAGGGGATATTCACCATGCGTATCCGCTCTACTCTCTCGACGCTGCTCGCGGCAGTGCTGCTCGCCGGCGTCGCCAACGCGGCCCATGCGCAGGCACGCGAGCAGGGGCGCCTCCTCATCGCGAGCGAGGTGCTCGAGGAGATTCGCGACTCCCGTGACCAGTCGATTCCCGAGCGGCTGCTCCAGCGCGCCTATGCCATCGCGGTCATTCCCGACCTGACCAAGGTCGCCTTCTTTGCCGGCGGGCGGCGAGGCCACGGCGTGCTGGTCGTGCGCGACAAGCAGGGGCGCTTCAGCAACCCGGTGCTCATCACGCTGACGGGCGGCAGCTTCGGCTGGCAATGGGGCGTGCAGTCCACCGATATCGTGCTCGTCTTCACCACAGCGAAGGGTGTGGAGGGCATCACCGGCGGCAAGGTGACCCTCGGCGCCGATGCCTCGGTCGCCGCGGGCCCGGTCGGACGCCAGGCGGAAGCAGCCACCGACGCCACCTTCAGGTCGGAGGTCTACTCCTACTCGCGCAGCCGCGGCGTGTTCGCCGGGCTCGCGCTGGATGGCAGCGCGCTGACCATCGACGACAAGGCGAACGCCGCTCTCTACAAGCGACCCGGAATCATGGCCAGCGACATCCTCGCCGGCAACGTGACGACGAGCGACGAGTCCGCACGGCGCTTCCTCGCCGCGGTGACCGCGAGCGCCGGCGCACCGCGCACCGCGCTCCAACGCTCGGCGTCCGCGGCCCCTGCACCGGCCGCGCCGAAGCCGCAAGCCAAGCCGGCACCGGGCAGCGCGAAGTCGTTCCCGCTCTCCGACCCGAAGCCGGGCGAGGAGCCGAAGTAGCGGCGACGGGCTCAGCCCTCGGGGCTCGAGGTCACCGGCACCGCTGCGGAGGCGGCGGCGCCGGGTGGCTTCGGCGACGCTACGAGTCTGCGCCGGAACTCGCGCCGCAGCAGCGCGAGGCTGGTCAGGGCCTGTAGCGTTACCGAGGCGACCGACAGGTACCACACCTGCATGAGCGTGAAGTGCGGCAGCGTGGACAAGAGCACCGCGGGCAGCACGAAGGTGAGCAGGCGGGCCCCCGAGCTCGCGAGTGACGGCCAGGTGTTGCCGAGCGCCTGGAACATTCCCGAGCAGCTGAAGATGAGTCCGGTCGCGAGGAAGTTCCAGGCGATCACGCGCAGGTAGGTGGCGCCGACCTCCACCGCGTCCGGCTGGCGCGTGAACAGCTCGATGAACCACTCCGAACGCCACTGACAGAGGAGCGTGAGCGCGAGCATCAGCGCGCTACTGAGCGCCGTCGCCTGGCGAAACGTCTCGCGCACGCGCTCGTACCGGCGTGCGCCGAAATTCTGTCCGGCGACCGGCGTTATGGCGAAGGCGAGCGCCATCACGGGCAGGAACAGCCCCTGCATCACGCGCCCCCCGACGCCGAATCCCGCCTGCGCCGCCGGCCCGAAGCCGCGGATCACCCAGTAGATGACGGCCAGGATCACGAACAGCATGAGGAACTCGCCCCCCGCGGGCAGTCCGACGTTGAGAATGCGCCGGATGAGCTCCGGGCGCGGCCGCCATTGCTGCGGCTCGAGCCCGACGTAGTGCTCGAGGCGCACGAAGTACACCCATAGGAACACCACGCCGACCGCGATCGACACGCTGCTCGCCAGCCCCGCCCCCGCGGCGCCGAGCGGATGATGCGTGCCCCAGCCGCTGATCAGCACCGGCGCCAGCACCGTGTTCAGGATCACCGTCAGCATCTGCACCATCATGGTCGGCCGCACGATGCCCGTGCCGCGCAACGCCGAGCCCATCGCCACCAGCGCGAACTGCAGCGCCAGCCCCGGGGTGTACCAGTAGAGGTAGGCGGTACCGGCCGCGACCACGTCCGGGTCGGCCGCGATCGAGCGCACGTAGGCGCCGCCCGCCACGAAGCCCGCGACCAGCGTGAGCACACCGCAGATCGCCGACAACAGCACCGACTGGTTGAACACCAGGTTCGCTTCCGCCTGGTCCTTGCGGCCGACCGCGTGCGAGACCAGCGCCACCGTGCCGACGCCGAGCATCTGCGTCAGCGCGAGGATCACGAAGCCCGCGGTTCCCGCGCTGCTGACGCCCGCGATCGCTGCATCCCCGAGCCGCGCCACGAAGTACAGGTCCACCAGCAGGTACAGGGTCTGGAACAGCATGCCGATCGCGATCGGCACCGCCATCGCCACCAGCGCGCGCGTGATGGAGCCTTGCGTCAGATCTTTCATCGCGTCCCCCCGAATCACCCGCACCGGTCACGGCTCAGCGATTCGCCCAGGCGTTGGCGGTGCCGATTCCCCCGCTGCATGTTGGCATGCTTGCCGCCCCTCAGCCAGAAGCAGCCGGCTCTCGCTGCGGCGGCGCGAGGCCCGTACGGTGCATCCATCCGCAGCCGCCTCACCTCGATGGGCACATGGGCAGGCCCGATCGGTCGTGCTAGATTTGTCACATGAAGGCAGGGGGCGGCGCAGCGCAGCCGGTGGGATCGCTTGATTCCGCGCTCGCCCACGCGCTGGACCTGATCGACGGGCAGCCTGCGCTCGCGCTCGAGCAGGCCACCGAGATCCTGAAGACCGTTTCCGGGCACCCGATTGCCACGCTGGTCGTGGGCATGGCGCAGAGGCGCCTCGGAGATCCCGCCGTCGCGCTCGACACTCTCGAGCCGCTGGTGCGCTCGCAGCCGCAGGCGGGAGCGGTCCATTTCGAGTACGGACTCGCGCTCGCCGACTCCGGTCAGGGCGAGGCGGCGGTCGGTGCGTTGCGCCGTGCCGTCGAGCTGAGCCCCGCGCTGCCCGGAGCCTGGCAGGCGCTCGCCGACCACCTCACGGCCATCGGCGACACGGCGGGCGCGGATGCCGCCTACGCCCGGCACATTAAGGTCGCCACGCGCGATCCGCGGTTACTGCGACCGGCGGCGGCATTGTGCGAGAACGATATACCGCTCGCCGAAACACTGCTGCGCGAGCACCTGTGCGAGCGTCCGACCGACGTGGCAGCGATCCGCATGTTCGCCGAGGTCGCCGCACGGCTCGGCCGCTATCAGGACGCGGAGAACCTGCTCGCCCGCTGCCTGGAGCTCGCGCCGGGCTTTCACGGCGCGCGTCACAACTACGCGGTCGCGCTGTTCCGGCAGGGCAAGCATGCCGCGGCGCTTCCCGAGATCGAACGGCTCCTGGCCATCGAGCCGCGCAACCCCAATTATCGAAGCCTGCACGCCGCAGTACTTGCCGGGGTCGCCGAGTATGCCCGCGCCATCGACATCTATGTGCAGGCGCTCAAGGAGTATCCGCGCCAGGCCAAGATCTGGCTGAGCTACGGCCACGTGCTGAAGACCTCCGGCGCGGCAGGCGAAGGCATCGGCGCCTATCGCCGCGCGCTCGAGCTCGAGCCGCGCCTGGGGGAGGCATGGTGGAGCCTCGCCAACCTCAAGACCTATCGCTTCGATGCCGCCGATATGGCGCGGATGCGCCAGCAGCTGACCCGTGCGGACCTCGCCGCCGAGGACCGCTACCACTTTCACTTCGCACTCGGCAAGGCGCTGGAAGATGAGCGGCGCTACGCCGACTCCTTCGAGCACTACCGGCAAGGCAACGCGCTGCGGCGCGCGCAGCTGCACTACGACCCCGAGCGAATCGACGGGCACGTCAAACGCTCGAAGTCGCTCTTCACCCGCGAGTTCCTGGCGCGCGCCTCCGGTCAGGGCGCCCCGGCGGCCGACCCGATCTTCATCGTCGGACTGCCGCGGGCAGGCTCGACGCTGATCGAGCAGATCCTCTCGAGCCACCCGCAGGTGGAGGGCACCATGGAGCTGCCCGACGTGCCGGTGCTCGCGCACGGCATCGGGACACAGGCGACCGACGGCGGCCCCCGCTACCCGCAGGTGCTCGAGACACTGTCCCCCGGACAGCTGCGCGCGCTCGGGGAAGAATATCTGGCGCGCACACGCATCCAGCGCAAGACCGGACGGCCGTACTTCATCGACAAGCTCCCCAACAACTTCCTGCACGTCGGCTTCATCCACCTGATGCTGCCGAATGCCCGCATCATCGATGCGCGCCGCCACCCCCTCAGCGGCTGCTTCTCGGCGTTCAAGCAGCACTTCGCGCGCGGCCAGAACTTCACGTACGATCTGGCGGAGCTCGGCGCCTACTACCGCTCCTACGTCGAGCTGATGGCGCACTTCGATGCGGTGCTGCCGGGGCGCGTGCACCGCGTCTTTTACGAGCAGATGGTGGAGAACACCGAGGGCGAAGTGCGGCGGCTGCTCGAGTACTGCGGCCTGCCCTTCGAGCCCGCCTGCCTGCGCTTCTACGAGAACGAGCGCGCCGTGCGCACCGCGAGCTCCGAGCAGGTGCGGGTGCCGATCTATCGCGAGGGTCTCGAGCAGTGGCGCCACTACGAAGCCTGGCTCGAGCCACTCAAGCGCTCGCTCGGAGCGGTGCTCGAGCGCTATCCGCAGGTGCCCGATTTCACTGACCCGCCACACGACCGCCGACCACTACAAAGCCAGTAGTCCATGGGGAGATGACATGCAACGCAGCCGATCTCGCGAGCTGGAGAGAATCGCCATCGCCGACCGAGGGGCCCGCGTCTCGCGCGCCCCAGTACTGCTGCGGCGCGCGCCGATAGCCGCCGCCGTCATGGCGGCGATACCCCGATTGTACGCCGCCGAAGCGACCGGAGGCCTCGAAGAGGTGGTGGTGACAGCCCAGAAGCGCACCGAGAATCTCCAGAACGTGCCGGTCAGCATCACGGCACTCGGTACCGAGAAACTGCAGGAGCTCGGGGTGCAGAACTTCGACGACTACGTGAAGTTCCTGCCGAGCGTCGCCTACCAGACCGGCGGGCCGGGTTTCGCCAAGCTCTACATGCGTGGAGTCGCCAGCGGCGACAACGCCAACCACTCCGGGCCGCTGCCGAGTGTCGGCGTGTACCTGGATGAGCAGCCGGTCACCACCATCCAGGGTCCGCTCGACATCCACATCTACGACATCGAGCGCGTAGAGGCGCTCGCCGGACCGCAGGGCACGCTCTACGGCGCGAGCTCGGAGGCGGGCACGGTGCGCATCATCACCAACAAGCCGGACGCTTCCGCGTTCAAGGCGGGCTACGCTCTCACGGGCAATACGCTCCGCGGCCAGGGGGGCTACGTCGCGGAGGGCTTCGTGAATGTCCCCGTCGGCAGCAACGCCGCGGTTCGGCTCGTCGGCTGGTCGGAGCGCGACGGCGGCTACATCGACAATGTGCCCGGCACCCTCAGCTATCCGAGCGATGGGTGCCTCTCGAACTTCAGTCCGCCCGCTCCGGGCTGCCAGGTCTCACCGGTGCAGGCGAAGAAGCGCTTCAACCCTACCGAGACTTACGGCGCTCGAGCGGCACTCCGGGTCAATCTCAGCGACAGGTGGACCGTGACGCCCACTCTCATTGGGCAGAGCACCCGGCAGGACGGCACCGCCTTCGGGGATCCGGGCATCCAGGGGATTCTGACCACACAGCGCTTCTACCCCGACTCCATTTCCGACCAGTGGTGGCAGGCGGCGCTCACGGTCGAGGGCCATGTCAGCAACTTCGACATCACCTACTCCGGCGGCTACCTGCGCCGCAACGATCACACGGTGTCCGACTACAGCGACTACACGCTGCTCTACGACCGGAACACCACCTACATCGCCTACTTCGAATCCAACGTCGCGCCGGTGGCCGGTCACACGATCAATCCGTCGCAGTGGATCAACGGCCAGGATCAGTATCGCAAGATGAGTCATGAGTTGCGGGTGACGACGCCGAAGGAAAACCCGCTGCGCTTCATCGGTGGCCTCTTCTACGAGCGCCAGGAGCACTACATCCTGCAGGACTACATCATTGACGAGCTGCCCGTGTCTCAGTCCGTCACCGGCTGGCCGCACACCTTCTGGCTCACCGACCAGATCCGCGTCGATCGCGACTATGCGGTGTTCGGCGACCTCAGTTACGACCTGGCACCGAAGTGGACCGCGTCGGTGGGCTACCGCTTCTTCCGCTACGACAACTCGCTCGATGGGTTCTTCGGTTTCGGCTTGAACAACCCGTACGGCTCGCCCACCGGCGAAGCCTCGACGCTGCCCACGCGCGGCGTCGACTGCGTGAAGCCCGGTATTCTGGGCGGGCCCTGTGTCGACCTGTCAAGGGCGGTGAAGAAGAACGGCTCGACGCCGAAAGTCAACCTGACCTGGAAGGTCACTGACAATCACATGATCTACGCGACCTTCTCGCGAGGGTTCCGGCCCGGTGGCATCAACCGCCGCATTCAGATACCGCCGCAGGCGCCGCTCGCCACCTACGAGCCCGATTATCTGACCAACTACGAACTCGGCTTCAAGACGAGCTGGCTGAACAACCACCTGCGGCTCAACGGTGCATTCTTCTGGCAGGACTGGAAGAACTTCCAGTTCGGGTTCCTGGGCCAGAACTCCTTCACGATCATCCGCAACGCAGGCGCGGCGCGCATCAAGGGCGCGGAGCAGCAGCTCGAATGGGCTCCCGTCCAGGGACTCTCCCTGAGCCTGGGAGCGACCGAGCTCGATCCCAAGCTCACCAAGGACTTCTGTCTCGATGTCGACCCCAGTGGCCAGCCGCTGCCGCTCACGAGCCCACCGCCGCCGCTCGCGACCCCGACTTGTCCGGCGACCGACGCGGCCCCCCGTGACACGCAGCTGCCGATCGTCCCGAAGTTCAAGGGGAACCTCACCGCGCGGTACGCCTTCCCGCTGGGCGGCCAGGTCGAGGCCCACGTGCAGGGCGCCTTCGACTACCAGAGCTCGACCCGTGCCGAGCTCGTGCCGTACGACAACCTGCTGGTCGGCACTCAGCCGGCTTACGGATTGCTCGATGTCCTGGCCGGCATCGCCCGAGGCAACTTCACTGCGGAGATCTTCGCCAACAACGTGCTCGACCGGCGCGCGGAGGTGTACCGCTTCGCGGAATGCACCGTTCAGCTGGGGGGCACGCCAATCTGCGGCGGGAAGCCTCTGGCGGTGATCGGTACGCCGCGCACCCTCGGCATCCGTTTCGAACAGCGCTTCTAGTCGGAGGCGGCCAGGTCAGCGCGCGGTGCACTCCGCGGGTGCACCGCGCTGTCCTGCGCGGCTTCTCCTGCGGCCGCACCCTATTTAGAGGGATAGCCGGACGGGTCCCGATCGGCTTCAATTGGTTTCTTCCCGTGCAGGACCCTCTCATCTGAACGAATCGACCTCCACGCTCGCCCGCATCAGCACCGCCGGCGGCACTGCCTTCGGCATCCTCGCCGCGATCAGCTTCTGCCACCTCCTGAACGACATGATGCAGTCGCTGCTGCCGGCGCTGTACCCGATGCTGCGCGGCTCCTATCGCTTGAGCTTCACGCAGATCGGACTCTTGACCTTCACCTTCCAGTTCACCGCGTCGCTCCTGCAGCCGCTGGTGGGACTCTTTGCCGACCGCAGTCCCCGGCCCTATTCGCTGGCCGCCGGCATGGGTTTCACGCTCGCCGGCCTGCTGCTGCTTGCCTTTGCCGACAGCTACGCGCTGCTGCTCGTCGCGGCCGCGCTGATCGGCACCGGCTCCTCGGTGTTTCACCCCGAGTCCTCGCGCGTCGCGCGCATGGCCTCCGGCGGCAAGCATGGGCTCGCCCAGTCGGTGTTCCAGGTGGGCGGCAACCTCGGCACCTCGGCGGGCCCGCTCCTCGCGGCTTTCGTCGTGCTGCCGCACGGGCAGTCGAGCGTCGCGTGGTTCTCGCTCGCCGCGCTGCTGGGCATCGTGCTGCTCATCAACGTCGGGCACTGGTACAAGACGCACGGCGTCACGCGCCTGGCGCACGCGGCGGGATCACAGGCATCGCGCGCACCGCGAGGTCACGTCGTCCTCGCGATCACGGTGCTGCTGGCGCTGGTGTTCTCGAAGTATGTCTACCTCGCGAGCCTCACTAGCTACTACACGTTCTACCTCATCGACCACTTTCACGTGTCGGTGCGGCATGCTCAACTACAGCTGTTCGTATTCCTGGCGGCGGCCGCGGCCGGCGGCATGATCGGCGGCCCCCTCGGCGATCGCCTGGGGAGCAAGTACATCATCTGGGCCTCGATCCTGGGCGTCCTGCCGTTCACGCTCCTGCTGCCGCACGCGAATCTCTTCTGGACCTGTGTGCTCACCGTGCCGATCGGGCTCATCCTCTCCTCCGCCTTTCCGGCGATCGTGGTGTACGCGCAGGACCTGCTGCCGGGGCGCACCGGCATGGTCGCGGGACTGTTCTTCGGGCTCGCCTTCGGCATGGGCAGCGTCGGCGCGGCGGTGCTCGGCAAGCTCGCGGATCACGTCGGCATCGATTTCGTCTATGCGCTCTGCGCATTCCTGCCGCTGATCGGGCTGCTGGCTGCCTTTCTCCCCGATGTCCACAAGTATCAGGGCCGGGCTGCGGCCTGACAGGAGGTGGCGTGAAGCTGCTGTCCCGAACCCTGCTGGATGAGCTCGTCGCGAAAGCGGCGGCAAGTCCCCGTGCCCGCGCGCATCATAACCTCCACGCGGGCCCGGAAGATCCGGTGCAGCGTTTCGTCGTCGCGGCGTGCGCGAATTCGTACTTCCGGCCGCACCGGCACGCCGCCCGCTCCGAGCTCGCCGTGATCGTGCGGGGGCGCTTCGATGTGCTCACCTTCGACGCCGCGGGCCGCGTCACGGCGCGCTACGGACTCGGCGACGGCACCGGCGCGATCGCTTACGAGACGCCACCGGCCGCCTGGCACACGCTGGTGCCCGGCCCCGAGGGCGGCGCCTTCCTCGAGATCAAGCAGGGTCCCTACGACCCGGCGACTTCGAGCGAATTCGCCGACTGGGCCCCCGCGGAAGGTCACGCGGCGGTGCCAGGGTTCCTCGAGTGGCTGCGCCGCGCGCAACCCGGAGACACGCCGCCCGGCTGATCCGGTCGCGCTGTTTGATCAGCGCCTGAAGTCCGCGCGACCGACTCAGCCCTCGCCGCGCGCGCGCGCCTGCTCCTTGAGGTACCCCGCGAGCTCATCGCCGCGCATGAGAGTGTCGACGTAGCCGAAGGTGCCCGTGTCCTTCACCTCGCGCGCCGCGGCCATGAGTCCCGTCATGGCCGCGCGATAGAGCGTCGTCGACAGGCTGATGCGCTTCACTCCGGCGGCGGCGAGCTCCCGCACCGTGAAGGACTTACCGCGGATGCCGACCATGAAGTTCACCGGTTTCTTCAGCGCCCGACATACCGTGCGCACGGCGGCCAGATCGGGCAGCCCCGGCGCGAACAGCACATCGGCGCCGGCTCGTTCGTAGGCCTGGAGGCGCCGCACCGTGTCGTCCAGGTCGGGCCGCTGGTGCACGAAATTCTCGGCGCGCGCCGTCAACACGAAGCCATGGCGGCGCGCCTCCGCCGCGGCGGCGGCCACCCGATCGACCGCGTGCTCGAATTCATAGATCGGCGCGGCCGGATCGCCGCTTGCATCCTCGATGGAGCCGCCGGCGAGACCGGCCGCCGCCGCGAAGCGAATGGTCTCGGCCACGGTCTCGGGCGCATGTCCGAAGCCGTTCTCGAGATCGCCGGCGACGGGACAGGCGCTGACGGACACGATGAGCCCCGCGTGGGTGAGCGCCTCCTCGCGCGTCACCTCTCCGTCGAGCTTGCCGAGCGTCGCGGCGCACGCCGCGCTCGAGGTGGCGAGCGCCTCGAATCCGAGCGCCTGCATGATGGCGGCGGAGCCTCCGTCCCAGACGTTCGGGATGACGAAGGGTCCGGCGCCCTGATGGAGCGCCCGAAAGCGCGGCGCGTGCTCGCTCTGACCCGGCATGGACGACTCCTTCCGCCGGGACAGCGGCGGGCGTTGCGGAGCGTAGACTCTGTCACACCCGCCGGCCCGGCAGCCACCTTGAAGATTCAGCGCCTCATCATCCCGCTGCTCGCAGCGCTCTCTGCCGCTGCGCCCGCCGCGGCGGCCGCAGGCGCCGCTATCCGTCAGCGAGCCGTTCCACATCTACTACCGGGGGACGGCCGCCCCGCTCCTCGGGCAGCTCGATTTTCTGCTCGCCAACGTGCATCCGCTCTTCCAGCCGTGGTTTCGCGACGCCGACGACGGCACCTCCGCCCAGTTCGTCGCGAACGTGGTGGATAAGCTCGCCGCCATCCACTGCGGGCCGATCCTGGTGAAGGAGACCGGCGTACCGACGGCCCCGGCGAGCGCCGGGTACAACGAGGCCCGTCAGGCCTTGTTCTACCGGCTGCTGCGCGAGCGGCTGCCGGCAACGGGCGGGCACGCCTTCGCGTACTTCGCGGCCTTCGACGCTCCGTGGCGCGCCTACGACGCCCTCGCGGCGCCGGGCGCGCCGCCCCGAGTGCACCCGGAGGAGGCGCACTGGGGCCTCTACGATGCCGGCCGGGAGCCAAAGCGGGCGGCGCGCGAGCTGCCGCCGCTCACTTCACCGACTTCTCCACCCTGACCTTGTCGCCGGTACCGGCGACAAGCCGTCCGGCACCTCGAATGCTTCAGTCGTCGTGGTGTCCGTGCCCGTGGTCGCGATCCTCGTCGCCGTGCCCGTGATTGCCGTGCTCGCCGTGATGCCCGTGCCCGTGCTCGTGCTCCTCACGCCAGCGGTCCATGCGGAAGCCCGGCTCATACTCGGCGGACCTCACGAAATACACCGGCCGGTTGCAGGCGTTGTATTCGTGACAGTGCTTGCGCCAGTGCTTGGCGTGACCGGGCGGCACGTGCAGGTAGATCGGCTCCACCGACACCGGCTCGGCCACGACGACCGGCGCGGCGAGCACCGGCTGGACATAGACGACCGGTGGCGGCGGGCCGTTACCGAGCACCACCTGGCCGTAGACTCCCGGGACGATCTCGCCGGTGATCGTGACTCCCACGTTGACATTCTGCGCGCGGGCCAGCGGCACCGCCGCCACCAGCGCCAGCGCCAGCGCCGACGGCAACACGAAACGAATTGCTCTCATGACACTCCTTCCTGCTACGCACACATGGCGCGCACTATGCCAATCGCCAGCGGCAATGACACACCGCCGGTGGTGAACGCACGGTGAATTGTGACGGGCGTCGCATTTTGAGCAGGCGCCCTCGGCGGCTCAACGTGGAGCTTCGTGCGGCTCGATCAGCGACGCGTCGTTCGGCAGCTTCGGGCTGTTCACCCTGTGGCTCACCCGCCAGGCTTGCATCCGCTCATCGGGAAAGCTCGTCAGCGCCCGCCTCGCCCCCGGCAGCGCTCCGCGCAGCCACACCTCGTGATCGCTCTCGGCGAGGATCGCCGGCATGCGCTGCTTCGCGTTGTGAATCTCGGCCAGCATCCGGTTCGCCGGCACCGTGATGAGAGTGCAGGAGAACACGTACGAGCCGTCCTCGCGCCGCGAGCGATCCCAGAGCCCCGCGACGCCGAACACCTCGCGATCCGCGAGTCGCACGAAGTAAGGGTCGCGGGTGCCGTCCGCGTTCACGTGTGGCTCGTAGAAGCCGCCCATGACGAGGATGCATCGCTGACCGTGCTGCCAGGGATCGCGGTAGCTCGGCGCGCTCGCGATGCGCTCCACGGTGGCATTGATCGTCGAGGCGCGCAGCGGCACGCCATACGCCCACCAGGGGATCAATCCCCAGCGCATCATCGCTGCCTCGGGGTCGCCTGACTCGTCGACGACCACCGGAACCTGCTCGGTCGGCAACACGCGATAGCTCAGCGGATATTCCCAGCGCCCGCGCCGGATGCCCATCGCACGCTCGGCCTTGGCCGCCTGCGCCAGGATGTACTTGCCGCACATGGATTTGGCTCAACCAGTGTCGGGCTCACTCTAGCACTGTGTGGACGGGCGCCGGGGCCGTTGGCCACACTGCCCACCATGTTGCCGTGGAACTCGATCGAGCGGTTGCGCGATCACTTCGGCGACTACGTCGTCGTCGTCACCTGCCGCAGCTGCCGGCACTCGCGCGAGATGACGCCCGCGTTCCTCGCGCGCCATTGCCGCAGCGGCTGGGACGAGCCGATCGCCAACATCATCGCGAGATTCCGCTGCCGTTGCGGCCGGCGGCTGGTCGACGTGCAGCTGGGCTTCAACCGCAAGCCGCGGGGCTGGGTGAAGAACCCGAGTTAATGGGGCGGTATGGCCGCGCGGAAGAATGACGCTCGCTCGCGAGCACCGCGTATCCAGTGCTCAGGCGACACTGGTACCGGATGAGCGCGCGCCGCGCCGGTGCCGGATCCAGTAGGTCGCGGTGAGGACGCCGAGGAACGGCAGCCCGAACACCAGCGTCATGCGGAACGCGTCGGTGAAGGCCGTGGTCAGCAGAATCGCCGCCATGAGCGCGGCGCCGAGGAGCGTCGTCGCCGGATAGCCGAACATGCGAAAGGGCAGCGGCGCAGCTCCGGTGCGCGAGGGCTCGCGGCGGAAGCGATAGTGGGTGATGAAGATCATCAGCCACGCAAACATCGTGCCGAAGGCCGAGATCGACACCATGAGGATATACGCCGATTTGGGCGAGACCACGCTGAGCACGGCCGCGAACGCGATGCCGAGGCTCGAGAGCAGCAGCGCCTGCACCGGAACGCCGCGGCGACTGAGCGTGCCGAAGCGCCGCGGCGCGTGACCGGCGCGCGACAGGCTGAACATCATGCTGGTGGTGATG
>Ga0209472_1000420_pt1 | contig 25650 bp, 24 predicted proteins | sample GraSoiAngelo_130_FD_185887 | JGI IMG/M metagenome (GOLD analysis project Ga0209472, IMG submission 185887) | Grasslands soil microbial communities from the Angelo Coastal Reserve, California, USA - 14_0929_02_20cm (SPAdes) (version 2) | ecosystem: Environmental > Terrestrial > Soil > Grasslands ...
GCCCGATTGTATTCATCCACGGCGCCTCACAGTGCTGGCTCCAGTGGAGCCGCCAGATGAACTCGGGCTTGGCTGCGGACCATCGATTGGTTGCGCTGGATATGCGTATGGCGAGGAGCGAATCGGTGGCCTGCAGTTCGTCGGCGCTATCACGAAGCTGGGCAGTGAGGAGGCGATGTCGCGGCCAACGAGCTGTACGTCATGCTGGGGTATGAGGTCTGCGTCCCTCCGTATGTCCGGCAGGGTCTGTTCTCGCGCTCCATCAATAACGACGACCTCCTGTCGAAGATCCGCAGCCTGTGCTGATCATCAAGCGCCCCCGCACCGTGCGGGCATGGGTGCGCGCGGCAGTCAACGTGCAATGTCATACCCCACGAAGGCCCCGAGCTCATATCAGGCCAGAATACACTGTCGCAGTCGGCCGACTCACGAGCAGGAAATGTCATCATGCGAAATCGACTATTAGACGCTTGCCTCTTCTCCGCCTTTTGTCTCATTGGTGCGCATCACGCGTGGGCAGACACCATGCGTTGTGGCGACAGGGTCATTGCGGACGGCGAGTCCATGGCGACGGTGAGGGCGTTTTGCGGCCCCCCGACAGTGGTGCAGCACAGCGTCAAGGTGAGTGCAACCACCACACCGGCAGGAGACGCCACGAACAGTCAGTCGCACACAGTCGGCGCCGCCGTTGCCGTCGAAACTTGGACCTACGACCGGGGACCGAACATGTTCATGGTGAACATCCGGTTCGTCGATGGGACGGTCGTCGCAATCACGACACTCCACGAATATGGTCATTAGAGGCCGTCTGCACAAAGCGATGCTGGAGTATCGATACTGCGTGCAGTAGACAGCTCGATTGCTACCCTACTGCGCACGCCCCATCACGAAGTGGGAGGTTGCTCGACGCGCCCGAGATCTTCAGCACCGACCAGGGCTCGCAGTTCACCAGCGAGGAGTGGCTCGCACCGCTGAAAGCCGCCGGCGTCGCCATCAGCATGGACGGGCCGCTGGATCGACAACGTGTTCATCGAACGGCTGTGGCGGAGCGTGAAATACGAGGAGGTCTACCTGCGAGCGTACGCGAACGGACACGAGGCGCAGCACTCGCTGTCGAAGTACTTCGCGTTCTACAACGCGCGACGCCTGCACGAGACCCTCGGCTACGCCACGCCCGACGAGGTGTACTTCGACGCTCTGGCCGACACCGTGCCGGCGGCAGCCTGAAGCTCGCGGAGCTTCTCCCGCCCCTGCGGGGCGTGAGACTCCACTGCGGTGAAGACATTGACGAAGACCGAAGAGGAAGAGACCATCATCATCAACCGCCCAGACTGATCCACTTATCCCGAAGAGAAATCTGTCTCAGAAGCGGAGCCACTCCTTTGATCGCCGGCGGTCTATCGCCGCACAAGCCGGAGCTTGCCGCCATCGCGGCAGCGCGTGTGCGCCAGGGCGGACACGATGTGCCGCGGCTCGATGTCATCCGGCGATTCACGCGAGGCTGGGAGAACTTCCAAAATATCCAGCGACCGATGGCGGATTCATGGGCGGTTTACGAGAACTCTGATCCGCCGCCGCAGTTACTGGCGAGAGCGCCATGAAAGCCAAGACCCGCGCAAAAAAGCCCGAGCATTTTTCGGTCGGCGTCGGACGCGCGTTGCGTCGAGCGGCCAAGGACGCACGCAAGACGGCGCGTATGTACGGTACGCCACTGTACGTGTGGGAGAACGGCAAGGTCGTGGCGAAGAAGCCTTGAGTTTTCTCATAATGCTTCAAGACGAGCTGAATTCGGACGACAAATGAGCCGTGGGACAAGGTCCCGATAGCGGCCGGTCGGCGACGCTGCCGACCCGCAGGATCAGCGCAGGATGAGCACGGGAACATAACATAATAATGCGCAGGTACCATGCTGAGGTAATGCAGGGGTTTGCTTGACGCGTTGAGGCGTCGAGGCGAAGCGGACCTGCATGCCAACCGCGCGCCAGAAGAAGCGGCGCTCGCCGTTGACATAATTCAGAACGACGACGGCCGCACGCTGCCTAACTGCTAGAGCAGCTCATGCAGGACGCAAAGCAACCATTTTGGCGTGAGGTTTGGATTCAGGTAACGGCCGGCCTGATCGTTACAGCTGTCGCCGCATGGCGCTGGCAGAACATCAAGCCGTACCTCGCGACCGCGGGGGCACTCATCACAGCCGCCCGTTCGGCCGTCGCGTATTACCTGGCCGGCAGCGTGCACGTTCGTCGCTGGCTGCTGCTCGCGCTGCTCGGAGCCTGCGTCGCATTGCCTGCAATGATCATGCGATCTGTCTCCTGGTGGCATGCCAGGAGAAGTGAGCGAGAGCTCGCACTCGTTGTGCCGCACGACTTCAGCCCAACGGTCTTGCAGCGGGCTGTGATCGTCCTCATGCTCGAGAACTATCCGCACAGCATCAGCGCCGATGACGCAGCGCTCTCGATAATGGGCCGCATACCGGGCCAGCATGTGACGCGGGCTCAGGCCGAACTGGTGCTCGAGGAACTGTGCCGGGTCTATCTCATCGCCCCCGAGCGCAATGGCGGGTATCGACTGACCGGGGCGGGCCGTGACTGGACCCTGGCGAATCTGGACAAGCCCTGGACACCTTGAATGTGCGGCTGGGTGGGCAGGTGACGTGTGGCGATACGACCCGAACAGCAATTTTCGCGCGCCCGGAGAGATTGCTCGCGGGCTGCGCCCGCTCGTCCCTCGCTCACGCTCGGGACCGCCCGCGCGGAAGCCGCGCGTGCGTCCAACTTGGCTCGGGGACTCGCCAAGTTGTCGAACTCCCGCGCCGCCTGCGGCGGCGATCGGGAGTTCGAACCCGCCTGACCGCAGGACAGGCTCTCCGAACTCGGGCTGCCAGGTGATTTTCGCGCGCCCGGAGAGATTCGAACTCCCGACCCTCAGGTTCGAAGCCTGATGCTCTATCCAACTGAGCTACGGGCGCGGCGCGCGGATTCTACCCGGGACGCGGGGCAGATTCCCCTCCGGGCGCGGCTGCGCGCAGAATGCGCCGTGGATCGACCCGAGGGGTTGTCGCCATGAGCCTGTTTGATCTGTCGGGCAAGGTGGCCCTCATCACCGGCTCGAGCCGCGGCATCGGCAAGGCGATCGCGATGCAGATGGCGCTGCACGGGGCGCGGGTGGTCATCTCGAGCCGCAAGCTCGAGGGCTGCGAGGCGGCGGCCGCGGAGATCACGGCGGCGGGCGGCACGGCGTTCGCCCGCGCCTGTCACGTCGGGCACAAGCCCGAGCTCCAGGGGCTCGTCGACGCCACGGTCGCGAAATGGGGTCGCATCGACATCGTGGTGTGCAACGCGGGCGCGAACCCGCACTTCGGCCCGTCCGCGAGCCTCACGGACGAGGTGTTCGACAAGATCATGCACACCAACCTGCTGAGCAACGTGTGGCTCAGCAACATGACGCTGCCGGCGATGGCGCAGCGCAAGGACGGAGCCCTCATCGTCGTCTCCTCGGTCGGCGGCTTCGTCGGCAGCGCGATGCTCGGCGCCTACTGCCTCTCCAAGGCCGCCGACATGCAGCTCGCGCGCAATCTCGCGGTGGAATGGGGACCGCACAACATCCGCGTCAACTGCATCGCTCCGGGCATCATCCGCACCAGCTTCTCGCGGGCGCTGTGGGCGGATCCGGCTCGCGCCGCGGCCTTCGCGCGCGCCAATCCGCTGCGCCGCCTCGGCGATCCCGACGACGTCGCCGGGCTCGCGGTGCTGCTCGCCTCGCGCGCCGGCGCCTTCATCACCGGCCAGACGCTCATAGTCGACGGCGGCGGCCTGAGCGGCGGTGGTGAGCCCCTGACGTAGGCCGCCGCCGTCGGTCACGCCTTCTGAGGAGCGCGTGATTTCGACGCGAGGTAGCCGATGGTGAGCAGCCCAAACCACACCGGCGCCACGTAGAGCGCCACCCGGTTGTCCGGATCGCGCCACAAAAGCGCGCTCACCGCAACGAGAAACGCGAGCACCGCCCAGTTGGCGAAGGGCGCGCCCGGCATGCGGAAGGGGGCCGCGGGCACGCGGCCGGCGAGCACTGCCCGGCGGTAGTTGAGATGTGATACCAGGATGATCCCCCAGGTCCAGAACGTCCCGACCAGGGCCACGCTCGTGACCCAGATGAACACACGCTCGGGAACCATGTAGTTCAGGGCTACCCCGAGCAGCATCACGGCGGCCGAGGCGTGGATGCCGGCGGCCGGCACGTGCCGCGGGCTCAGGCGCGCGAAGGGGCGCGGTCCGTGGCCGCGCTGGGCGAGCGACCAGAGCATCCGGCCGGTGCTGAAGAGGCCGCTGTTGCAGGAGGAGCTGGCGGCGGTGATTACGACGAGATTGATGAGGCCCGCGGCCGCCGGAACGCGCAGCTTCTCGAACACGAACACGAAGGGACTCACGCTCGGGCTGAGCTCGTTCCACGGCACCAGCGCCATGATTACGATGAGTGCGCCGATGTAGAAGATGAGGATGCGCAGGATGATGCCGTTGGTCGCCCGCGGCAGCACTACCTTGGGATCCTCCGCCTCGCCCGCGGTGACGCCGATCAGCTCCACGCCCACGTAGGCGAACATCACGATCTGCATGGTGAGCAGCATCCCGCCGACGCCGTAGGGCAGGAAGCCGCCGTGCGACCAGAGGTTGCTGAAGCTCGCGCCGGCGCCGAGATCCCCGACGTGGAACACGAGCACCACCAGGCCGCAGACGATCAGCGCGACGATGGTGACTACCTTGATGAGCGCGAACCAGAACTCGAGCTCGCCGAACATGCGTACCGCGAGCAGGTTCGAGCCGTAAAGTGCGAGCAGCGCGACGAGCGCGGGCAGCCACTGCGGCACGGCGGGCAGCCACCAGCGCACGTAGACGCCGATGGCGGTGAGCTCGGCCATCGCCGTCGCGATCCACGCGAACCAGTAGGACCAGCCGGTCACGAAACCCGCGAACGGGCCGCAGAACTCGTCGGCATAGGTGGCGAAGGAGCCGGCCACCGGGCGGTAGGTGAGGAGCTCACCGAGAGCTCGCATGATGAAGAAGATGGCGATGCCCCCGAGCGCATAGGCGAGCACGAGGGCGGGACCGGCGTTGTGGATCGCCCTGGCGGAGCCGAGGAACAGCCCGACGCCGATCGTTCCGCCGATCGCGATGAGTTGGATGTGCCGGCTGCGAAGCCGGCGCGAGAGATCGGACCCTGGTTGCGACATGAATATTCCCCTGTGAGTCTCAAGGCGGCGGCGGCGGCGGCCCGAGCAGCGCGTACCGCCGCCCCTGCGGCAACTCGTAGCGTCGCACGAGCGCGGCGGCGCCGGATGCCGTGAGGCTCCCGGCGACGCCGTCGCTCTCGGGAGGCGGCGCATGGAAGTGCTCGAGGTAGCGCGTGAGAGCGCCACGGGCGTGGCCGGGAACGAGGATCAGCACCCGCGCCTCGCGCCCCTGGTCGCTGAACCAGCGGGTCACGATGGCGCGCGAAGTGCCGTGATCAGATGTCAGGATGGTGAATCGCGTGTCGAGCCCGTGATCGAGCACGGCGATCGTCGTCTCGTCCGGATCGAGCAGCGCGAGCGGCGCGCGCGCGCAGTCGGCGTGGATGCGCCGGGCGAGCCCGGGCAGATCCTGCCAGCGGTCGAGCACCGGCAGCAGCGCGAGTGCGCTGAAGCTCACCGCCGCCGCGTACGCGGTATAGCTCCAGAGGAGGCTGCGCTTGAGATCGCCGCGCTGCTGCGCCGCGCGAGCGAGCAGCAGTGCCGCGATCGCCGGAATACCGGCGCCGAGTGCCGCCGCGAGGCACGCGAGCGGCGGACCCGCGCCCGAGAGGATCAGGAGGGCGAGCGCGGCGAGCAGCACGCCGGCGAGCGCCGCGACCAGAACGCGCGTGCCGGTCACGGCGAGCCGGTCGAGCCGGGTGGGCGCGCGCTCGGCCTCGCGGCTCCACAGGCCTGCGAGCGCGGCGAGGCCGAGGATCGCCGGCGCGGCGTAAATGTCGCGCGCGGTCGCGGCCAACGACAGCACGGCAAGGAAGGGCAGGCTCGCACCGAGCGCGAAGCGCCACGCCGTGCCTGCGGCATCAGGCTCGCGCACGCGCCGCCAGGCGTGTACGAGCGCCGCCGCCACGACCGGCGTCCACGGCAGCAGGTAGAACGGAAGCTCGAAGAGATACTTGCCGGGTGCGTTGCGATGTCCGAGGGTGTAGTCGAGGGCGGCGGGGGAGTCGATGCGGGTGAAGCGTCCCACGACGTTGTTCCAGAAGAGCGCCCGGAGAGCGTCCGTGCCGTGCTCGCTGCGCGCGACCGCGAGAACCCACGGGCCGATGATCAGCCCCTGGAGCGTGAGGCCTGCATACAGCTCCCAGCGGCGCAGCTCCGACCAGCGCCGCTCCCACACGATGAGAGTGAGGAGCGCCAGGGCCGGCACCAGCCATCCGGGCGCGCTCTTCGCCATGAATCCGACCGCGGCTCCGAGGTGCATCAGAGTGTAGCCGGCCGCCTTCGCCGGCCCGGGCGGTGCGCGAGTCCCTCGCCAGGCGCCCAGCAGCGCGAGCGCGTTGCCGGCGAGGAGGCAGGCGTCGGGGGCGAGCCACACGCCGACCCGAAATGCGGTCAGGGCGCTCGCCGCGACGAGCGCCGCGATCAGCGCCGCGACGGCCCCCGTGTCCATGGCGAGCGCGAGCGCCCCCACGGCGACGGCCGCGACCGCCGCGTACAAGAGGTTCGGGGCGCGTTCCGCCGCGGCCGAATCGCCGAACAGCGAGATCGCGGCCCCCGACATCCAGTAAGAGAGCGGCGGCTTCTCGAGAAAGGGTGTGCCGGCGAGCTGCGGCAGGGTGCGATCGCTCTGGCGGCTCATGCGCCAGGCGATGTCGGCCTCGCGCGGCTCGTCAGGGGTCCACAGCCCGCGGCCGAACATGCCCGTAACCCACAGCGGCGCCAGTGCCAACACGATGAGCACGGCCACCGAACGCGCGGATGGATGCGGCGCAGAATCCAACAGCCCACCTCACGGGGCGACCCCCGCAGGCGGCCATTATGCGGACCTTCGGGCTATAGGGAGTAGCGCACGAGCACGCGCACGCTGCGCGCGTGCTCGGCCGACCAGTGCGTGAACACCTGGCAGACCTGCTGTGTGGCGCCCTCGGGCGTGCTCTGCGAATATTTCTCCGCAAAGCGCGCCTGGCCGGATTCCTGCCCCGGCACGAAGCGGTTCGCGCTCCACGGTGCATCGCTGTCGGCGAGTCGGCTGAAGAGCTGGACCTCGGTGACCTTGGCGCTGCCCGGGATGGTGGCACACAAGGTGATGGGGCTCGCTTCGGCTTCGGTGCACGCGCGGCCCGCCTCCGCGGATGCGCCGGGAGGCGAGGCGGTGCCGGGCGCATTGATCACCAACGCCGGCCGGCACGCGGCCACGGTCGCCGCGACGACCACACCGTCGGCGCCGATCTGACGCAGCACCGCGTTCTCGATCTCGGCCCGGGCTCCCGCGCGGGTGAGCTCGAGCTGACTCGCGGTGCGGCTGATCTCCGCCACGCGCGCCTGCAGCTCCTGCTGGAGTGTCTTCTGGGCGAGCCGCTCGCCCGAGTTGAGCCACTGCGAGAGCGCGAAGCCCGCCACGGCCGCAGCGCCCACCACGATGAGCAGCAGGATCGTCTGCACGCGGTTCTTGCGGCGGCTGGCCGATTGGCCACGGGCGGCCTCCCTGAGCAGGGCGGAACGCAGCTGCAGCAACGAGGCCGACAGCGTCGCGGTGCCCGCGATGATGGCGGCAAGCACGGAATCGGACATGGGGATCGACATCACTTAAAGCTCCCGGCGGCAACGCTACCACGGTCGCCCGCCGAGGCGCGGCGCGAGGGCGGAAAATCGCGATACTGGTCACAGGCGGCGCTGTTGCCTCAGTGCGACGCGAGCGCGGATGCGCGCGGGAGGCTCTCGAGCCAGCCCTCGAGGGGACGGGTGTCCTGCCCGAGCAGCTGCAATCCGAGCTTGGTCCGTCGCCACAGGATGTCCTCGGCCGTGCGCGCGAACTCCTCGCGGGTGAGGTACTCGACCTCGCGCTCGTAGAGCTGCGGCAACAGCTCCCGCCCGAGATCGGCGAGCGAGCCGGGGGGGCCGAGCACGCGCTCGAGAAGGGAACCATAGGCGTGCGCGCACCGCAGCCGGAGCCGCGCAGGGAGGTAGGGGTAGCGCCGCTCGACCGTGCGCAGGAACACGGCGAAGCTGCCCCGCGGCAGCTCGCCCCCCGGGAGCCTGGCGCCCGACGTCCAGGGTGAGCCGCCGGCGCCGAGAGCGGCGACGAGACGGTTCACCGCCTCTTCCGCGAGGCGCCGATAGGTGGTGATCTTGCCGCCGAACACGGACAGGAGCGGCGCCGGCTCGCGCTCGAGCTCGAGGGCGTATTCGCGCGTGACGCTCATCGGATCGCGCGACTCATCGGCAAGGAGCGGGCGGACGCCGGCGTAGCTCCACACGACGTCCGCGGGCGCGATCGGCTGGCGGAAGTAGCGGTTGGCGAGCGTGCACAGGTAGGTCACTTCCGCGGGGTCGGCCGCGACTGCGGCCGGATCGCCGCGGAAATCCACATCCGTTGTGCCGAGGAGCGTGAAGTCGCGCTGGTAGGGAATCGCAAACACGACACGCCGGTCCTCGTTCTGGAAGATGTAGGCGAAGCGATGCGTGAAGAGGCGCGGCACGACGATGTGGCTGCCCTTGACGAGGCGTGTCTGATGCGCCGCCCGGATCGGGGTGCATGCGGCGACGAAGCGGCTCACCCAGGGACCTGTGGCGTTCACCACCGCGCGCGCCCGGACGAGCCGCTGATCGTCTCCCGCCGCGAGCGTCGCGCTCCAGATGCCGCCCTCAACGGTCAGCCGCTCGCAACGGGTGCGCGTGAGGATCGTGGCGCCGCGCGAGCGCGCATCGAGCGCGTTCAGCACCACGAGCCGCGCGTCGTCGGTCTGCACGTCGGAATACACGAAGCCGCGCCGGTAGCTCTCCTTGAGAGGCTCGCCCGCGATATGCCGGCGCAGGTCGATGGAGGAGGAGGCCGCCAGGCGGGTGCGCCGGGCCAGGTGGTCGTAGAGAAAGAGCCCCGCGCGGATCATCCATGCCGGTCGCAGATGCGCGGCGTGCGGCATGATGAAGTGCAGCGGACGCATGACGTGCGGGGCGGCGTCGAGCAGTACCTCGCGCTCCTCCAGCGCCTTGCGCACCAGCGCGAAGTGATACTCCTCCAGGTAGCGCAGGCCGCCGTGGATCAGCTTGGTGCTGGCGGAGGAGGTGTGCGCGGCCAGATCGTCCTGCTCGCAGAGCAGCACCGCGAGGCCCCGCCCGGACGCGTCGCGCGCGATGCCGGTGCCGTTGATTCCCCCGCCCACGACCAGCAGGTCGTAGGTCGGCGCCGCCCGCTCGCTCACGCCCGGCGCGCTCGCTGGCCGTAGTAATCCGGATAGTCCTCGGAGAGGCCCTTGAAGCGGCGATGAATCCACAAGTACTGCTCGGGCGCGACGCGCACCTGTGCCTCGATCATATGGTTGAAGCGCGCGGTGTCGGTCACCGGGCAGTCACTCGGGAAGTTCTCGAGCGGCGGATGGATGGTCGCCCTGTAGCCCTGCGCTCCAGGGAGTCGCTGCAGGAAATACGGCAGCACCGTGGCCCCGGTCATCCGTGCGAGGCGGGGAGTGAGGGTGTTGGTGGCAGCCGGGATGCCGAAGAGCGGCACCATCTGGGCGCCTTTCTTGCGATAGCTCTGGTCGGGGGCGTACCACACGCACTCGTTATTCTTCAGTGCCGCGATGAACGCGCGGATGTCATCCTTCGGGATCCCCTGGCCGCCGTGCGCGCAGCGGAAGCGGCTCAAGGCGTAGGCCAGCACTTCGTTGCGCGTCGGCCGATAGAGGAATCGCACCGGGGCCACCGATGCCAGCGCGCGGCCCGCCATTTCCATGGGGGTAAAGTGGGCGGTGAGGAGGATGACGCCCTGGCCGCGTGCCACGGCCGCCCGCAGATGCTCGGCGCCCTCGACGCGCACCATGCGGGCGATGCGCGCAGGCGGGCTCCACCAGGCGAGCGGGATCTCGAGCAGCGCGATGCCGAGGCTTACGAAGTGCGCATCGAGCAGCCGCTCGCGCGCCGCAGGGGAGAGCTCCGGGAAACACAGCTCGAGGTTGCGCCGTGCGGTTCTGACGAATCCGATCGGCAGGCGGCGCAGGAGCTTCCCCAGCAGCCCCCCAAGGGACACGATCCACCGGAATGGCAGCAGCGCCACCAAACGAAGCAACCCCAGCCCGGCCCACGTGAGCCAGTAGCGGGGCGCGAGCAGCCGCAGTCGCATTGCACCCCCTGTAGGTCCGCGCGCGCGAAGAATAACCCATCCGAGCACGGCAACTGTGATCCAATTCCCCGGATGAGCCGTTCCGCCACGCGATATCTCGAGGTGCGCCTCGAGCACGTGAGCCTGCACCGCGCCGGTCGAAGCGTCCTGAAGGACATCAGCTGGACCATCCGGCCCGGGGAACGCTGGGTGTTGGCGGGCGCCAACGGGGCCGGAAAGACGCAACTGCTGAAGCTCGTCGCGGGCGCTGTCTGGCCCACGCCTTCGACGCGCGCGATCCGCCACTACCTCCTCGGCCGCGAGCGCAGCAGCACCCCCGCCGAGGTGAAGGAGGAGATCGCCTATCTCGGGGCCGAGCGCCAGGACAAGTACCAACGCTACGGCTGGAACATGGCGGTCGAGCGTATCGTTGGGACCGGCTTGTATCGAACCGATATTCCGCTCGATGCGCTCACCGCATCGGACCGGGGGCGGATCGGTAAGGCGCTCGGGCGGCTCGCGGTCTCTCAGCTTGCGGCGCGCCGCTTCCTTTCGCTGTCGTACGGGGAGCGCCGGGTGGTGCTGCTGGCGCGCGCGCTCCTGTCACGCCCGCGCCTGCTGCTGCTCGATGAGGTGCTCAACGGGCTGGATGAGATCAATCGCGCCCGCCTCGAGCGCTGGCTCGAGCGGCAGAAGGGGCCGCTGCCCTGGGTCCTCGCCACGCACCGGCTGGAAGACGTGCCCCCGAGTGCGACTCACGCACTGGTGCTCGACGGTGGACGAATCGTGTACGCGGGTGCGCGGCGTGCGGCCCCGCTTTCCGAGTGGCTCGAGGCGCCGCACCGGCGCGCGGCGCTCCCTAAGCGCTCGCGCGGTGCGCAACGCCGCAGCGGGCGCACTCTGGTCCGCCTGGATCAGGCGCGGGTGTATCTCGAGGGCAGCCGCGTCCTCGAGGGGGTCTCGCTCACGGTGCATGCGGGCGAGTTGTGGGTGATCCACGGACGCAACGGATCGGGCAAGACGACACTGCTGCGCACGCTCTACGGGGATCACGGAGTCGCCGTCGGCGGCACGATCGTGCGCGCGGGCGCGGCCGCGGGCGTGCCGCTCGAAGCGTTCCGCAAGCGCGTGGGGCTCGTCGCCCCGCACCTGCAGGCCGACCACCCGCAGGAGCTCACGGTGGAGGAGGTCGTGCAGTCCGGGCGCTACGCGAGCCTCGGACTCAACGAGCCGCCAACCGCGGCCGATCGCGCGGCTGCGCACCGCGCGCTCGCCGCGCTCGGGCTCACCCCGCTCGCCAGGCGCGCGCTCGGCGAGCTGTCCTACGGACAGGCGCGACGCGTACTGTTCGCGCGCGCTCTGGTGCGGGCTCCCCGGCTGCTGCTGCTCGATGAGCCCTTTGCCGGCGTCGACAGCCTGACCCGCGGCGCCCTGCTCGAGCGCGTGCTCGAGCTCGCCGCAGGCGGCACCGCCGTGGTCGTGAGCGCTCATCGGCCGGGCGAATGGCTCAAGTCGGCGACGCACGAGCTCGAGCTCGCCGCGGGCCGTGCACGCTATTGCGGTCCGATCCGGACTGGCCTCGGGTCCGGTCGCGCGGGCGCAGGAAGCGCGCGGTGAGGGCGCACTTTCTGCGCTCGAGGCCGGCGTTGACGGCGGCGCTGCTCTTCGCGGGGGCGATCGCCGCCGGGGCGCTCCTCTGGCTCGGCCATCGGGCGTTGGGTGAGCGGCCGCGCGAGCGGGTCGTAGGCGGCAACGAGCCCCCGGCGCCGCGGGTCGCCCCCGAGCTCGAGTCGCTCGATGTGCGCGCCCTCGAGGAGGCCGCACATTACGCGAGCCTGCACGACTCGCAGGCGCTGATTGTCAGCCGTCACGATCACATCGTGTTCGAGCGCTACTGGCACGGCAGCGGCTTCGATACCCTCTGCGATGCGCAGTCCTTCACCCCGTTGCTCGCCGCGCTCGCCACCGGGGTGGCGATCTCGCATCGCCGGATCGGCTGGCCGGACGAGCCGATCGGCGCGCTGATCGCCGAGTGGAGAGATGACCCGCGCGGCGCCATCACGGTGCGCAACCTCCTTGAGAGCTCGAGCGGAGCGCAGCGCCTCGCCCTGATCCTCGAGCGCGCCACGCGCGAGCGCTACGCGAGCTATCTGTCCGAGGCGCTCTGGCGGCGAATCGGGGCGGGGGACGCCTGGCTCGAGGTCGACCGTCCCGGAGGGACGGCGCGAGCGGACTGCTGCCTGCTTGCCCGGCAGGGCGACTGGATCCGCATCGGGCAGCTGCTGCTGCGCGATGGCAACTACCGCGGCGATGAGGTGATTCGGCCCGGCTGGGTGGCGTTGCTGCGCACGCCCAACCGCGCCGACCCGCGCTTTGGCGCGTATCTGCGGCTCGGCGGGCCGGTCACGCCCGGTGGCGGGGGGTACGCCGCGCGTGACCTCTACGCGGTCTCCGGCGAGGGCGGAAATCGGCTTTGGCTCGTGCCCTCGCTCGAGATCGCGATCCTCCGGACCGCCGCCGCGGTCGATGCCGGGTGGGACGAGACGCGGATCCCCAACCTCATCATTCGCGGGGTACGCGATTTTCTCCCGCCGCCCGCGCCCGCGCCCGCCCGCGTCGACGTGTCGGCGCTCGTTCCGGGCCACCAGCCCTGAAGGCGTTGGACCGTGCGCCGACGGCTGGCCGCGCTCTTCGGCTTCTGCGTCATCGATATGCTCGGGTTCGGCATCCTGATTCCGCTGGTGCCGTACATGGCCGACCGCTTCGGCGTCCCGCCGCAGCTCATCACGCCGATCCTCGGCAGCTATTCGCTGTGCCAGCTGCTCGCCGCGCCGCTCTGGGGGCGTCTGAGTGATCGCTACGGACGGCGGCCCATCCTCATGAGCAGCCTCGCCGGCGCCTGCGTCTCGTACCTGCTGCTCGGCGGCGCGCGCAACGTCGGGTGGCTGCTCGCCTCGCGAATTCTGGCGGGTCTCATGGCCGGCAACATCGCCGCGGCCTTCGCCTACGCTTCCGATGTGAGTCCGCCGGAGAAGCGCGCCGCGACGCTCGGACTCATCGGGGCGGCCATCGGCGTCGGCTTCACTATCGGCCCGCCGCTCGGGGGCGTGCTCTCGGGGAAGGATCCCGCGCGCGCGGACTTCCTCGCGCCCGCGTTGGTTTCCGCGCTCTTGAGCGTGCTCGCGATCCTGCTGGTGAGATTTGCGCTGCCCGAGAGTCACACGGCCGAGCATCGCCGGCTGCATGCCGGTGAGCCGCGACGCGGGGCGCTGCGGCTGCTGCGCGAGCGGCCCGCGCTCGCCACGCTCGCCGCCGCGACCCTCCTCGTGACCTACTCGCAGTCGATCCTCGAGTCGATCTTCGCCATCTTCGCGATGCACCGCTACGGTTTCGGACCGCGCACGGTCGGTCTGCTGCTCTTTGCCGCGGCACTGCCAGCGCTCGTGATGCAGGGCGGGGCGGTGCGCATCCTCGCTCCGCGCCTCGGCGAGGCGCGCCTCGCGATGTGCGGGGTCTTCGTCTACGTCGCAGGCCTCGTGATCCTCGGCGAGGCGCCGGCGCTCGAGGCCGCCATAGCCGGGCTGGTGTTGTGCGGCATCGGACTCGGCGCCTACAACCCGAGCGCGTTCGCGCTCGCTTCGAAGCAATCCCGCGGCCATGACCGCGGGGCGGTGCTGGGTGCGTACGCGGCGAGCGCGAGTCTCGCGCGGGTGATCGGGCCCTTCACCTCCGGTCCGATCTATGCGCTGCTCGGGGCCGCGGCGCCGTTCCTGATCGGCGCCTGCGTCACGCTGCCGGCGGCCTGGCTGGTGCGCCGGGTGCGCGGGACTTAAGGGGCGGTGGGGCGAGTCAGCGCCACTTCGATCGTGCCCTCGACGATGCGCACGGCGTGGGTCGCCAGCGGCACCTCCGCGGGCGGCGCGAGCACGCGCCCGTCGCGGATGTCGAACGAGCCGCCATGCAGCGGGCACACCACGCGCGTCGCACGCAGCCGCCCTTCGCACAGTCGCGCGTGGGCATGCGTGCAGATGTTGTCGAGGGCGAACACACCCTCGCGGGTGTGACAGATCAGGATCTCGCGCCCGCCGATGAGGCAGGTGCGCATGCCCCCGAGGGGGACCTCGGCGAGCTTCAGCGCGGCTTCGAACTGCGGCATGGGATCTTTTCTAGAAGCTCAGAACTCCATCTCGGTCTCGAATATCGACACCGCCTGGCCGCTGATCCAGACGCTGCCGAGCGCCTCCCCCTTGAATTCGAGCTCGACCTCGACCCGCCCGGGCCGGTGGAGCGATGCGCCCTGGATGCCGGAGAAGCGCACCCGATCGCCGCTGCGATCGAGCAGCCGCAGCTGCGCGAGGTACGCCCCGAGCAGGCCGTGAGCGTTGCCGCTCACCGGATCCTCGGCGATGCCGAGCGCCGGGCAGAACATGCGCGACTCGGTCAGATGGTCCGCGGCACCCGGTGTCAGGGTGAAGACGAAGTAGCCGGCCGCGCCGATCTGCGCCGAGAGCGTCGTGAGCCGCGCCAGGTCGGGTTTCAGCTGCTTGAGGGGCTCGGGCCCGCGCACCCCGACCAGCAGCCGCGCAGCGCCCACACCGACGATCCGCAGCGGTATGCGCGGATCGAGGCTCTCGGAGGCGAGCGCCAGCGCATCGAGCACGGCGAGGCGCTCGCGGTCGTTGAGCTCGCGCCCGATCGTCGGGGGGCTGCGCCGGATCGCGATGCGGCGTTCCGCATCCGTGCCGCGCACCTCGATGTCGACGATGCCGGCCTTGGACTTCTGACGCTGCCAGCGCGGCGCATCGAAGCGCCGCGACAGCACGTACTGGGCAGCCACGGTGGCGTGGCCGACGAAGCCGGCCTCGGCGCGCGGGGTGAAGAAGCGCGCCCGCACCGTGTGATCCGTGCCGTCGGCGGCGAAGATGAAGGCGGTCTCGGCGTTGTTGAGCTCGCGCGCGATGGCGAGCATCTGCGCCTCGGAGAGCGCATCGGCGTTCAGCACCACACCGGTGGGGTTGCCGGTGAAGGGCTCGCGGGTGAACGCATCAACCTGATGGACCTGGATCCTGCGCGTCATCGTGCCTCGCCCGTTGGGGTTCGCCCGGGCGGTCAATTCTAGACCCCAGACGCGATCATAGCCGCAGGGCGCACTCCGGGCGTGCAATACTCGGGAACAGGTCTCAAGGCCTTAGGCGAGCGTCATGGACATCGGGGTCGAGATCAGCCTGTACCCGCTCAAGAGCGATTTCGTTCCGGAGATCCGCGCGTTCCTCGCGCGGCTGCACCAGGACCCGCACCTCAAGATCGTGACCAACAGCCTGAGTACCCAGGTGTTTGGAGCGTACGAGGAAGTGATGGAGGCGCTGCGACGGGAGCTGCGCGCGACGTTCGAGACGGTGGCGAAGGAATCTCACAAGGCGGTGTTCGTCATGAAGGTCCTCGGGCCGCTGCCGCAGGCGTGAGCCGTCCGGCATGGGCTGGCGGGGCGCCCGGCGAAGCGGCAAACTAGCCGGCCCGGGGCACCTCCGCCTCAAGAAAAAATCCCGAGCGGTCGCCGAGGTAAGTGCATGGCGCTGATGCGAGTCGTGGATCGCGACGGAGTCGAGCACGAAGTCGAGGCCAGGACCGGTCTGAAGGTGATGGAGAACCTGCGCGAGCTCGACTACGGCGTGGCGGCCATCTGCGGCGGCATGTGCTCGTGCGCCACCTGTCACGTGTACGTGGATCCGGAGTGGCAGTCGCGGCTGCCCGAGATGATGTCGGATGAGCGCGAGCTGCTCTCCGAGCTCACTCACTACCAGGAGAATTCGCGCCTCTCCTGCCAGGTCGAGTTCACCCCGGAGCTGGCGGGGCTGCGCCTGCGCATTGCGCCCGACGAGTAGCCGCGATGGCCGCCGCCACTGTCGAGGTCGAAACCCGCGGGGCCGTGGCGATCGTCACCCTCAACCGGCCGCAGAGCGCCAACACGCTGAACCTGCAGATGGCGATGGACCTGCTCGCCGCCGCCATGACCTGCGCGCGCAACGCCGCGGTGCGCGCGGTGGTCCTCGGCGGCGCCGGACGGCATTTCTCCTTCGGCGGCGACCTGCGCGGCATGGCGGGCCACGAGCGCGCGGGCGGCGACTACGTGCGCGAGCTCACCACCTACCTGCACGCGGCGATATCGCACTTCGTGCGCATGGACGCCCCGGTCGTCGCCGCCGTCAACGGCACCGCCGCGGGTGCGGCGGTGGGGCTGGTCGCCATGGCTGATCTCGCCGTGTGCGGCCGCAGCTCGCAGTTCAATCTCGCCTACACCAACGTGGGCCTCACGCCCGATGCCGGCACCTCGTTCCTGCTGCCGCGGATCGTCGGTGCGAAGCGCGCCATGGAGCTGCTGCTCCTGAATCGCGCGCTCTCGGCCGCCGAGGCGCTCGGCTGGGGACTGGTGAACGAGGTCGTGGACGATGAGCAGCTGCCCGCGCGCGCGCTCGAGCTCGCCGAGCAGCTCGCGCGCGGAGCGCGCGGCGCCTACGGCGCCACCAAGCGGCTCATCGCGCAGTCCCTCGGCGCCTTCGAGTCGCAGATGGTTCTCGAGAGCGAGACCATCGCGGCGCATGCGGTGAGCGCGGAAGGAATGGAGGGGATCGCCGCGTTTCTCGAGAAGCGCCGCCCGCAATTCCCCGAGGCGCCCGCGCCGCTGAAGCCGCCGAGGGGGTGAGCGCACCGCCATGTGGTGGTTCTTCCTCGCCCTGGTGGCGGCGCTCGGTCTCATCCTGGTACGCGTCTACGTGAAGCTGCGCGCCGCGCGCAGCTCGCGTCGCGAGAGCTGGGACGAGCAGATCGTCGGGCGGCTGCGTTCGCAGGGTTACGCGCCCTTCAACGACTACCGGGTCGATTTCTTCCTCGCGCTGCCGGATGACGCCGCCTGCCAGGCGGCGCGCGCGCGGCTCGAGCCGGAGTTCAGCGTCGACGTGAAGCCGCTCGAGAACGATACGGAGCTCTTCTTCAGCTTGCACGCCACGAAGACGATGCGCCTCATCGTGCCGGACATCCAGGCGATCAGCCGCCGCCTGGGGGCGCTGGCGGCCGAGCACCGCGGTCGCTACGACGGCTGGGCGGCGTAAAGCACCCCACGAAATCAAGCATTACACGAACGGCAGGTGAGTGCCGTGCATCAACGCTTCTCGGTCTGGCGCTTGACCGCTTCGGCGGCGGCGGCGACGGCCTGCGGATCGCCGAGGTAGCGGCTGCCGAGCGGCTTGAGCTCCGCGTCGAGCTCGTAGAGAAGCGGAACCCCGGTGGGGATGTTGAGCTCGACGATCTCGCGCTCGGGGATCCGGTCCAGCATCTTCACCATGGCGCGCAGGCTGTTGCCGTGCGCGACGACGAGGACGCGCGCGCCCGAGCGCAGCTCGGGAGCGATGCGCGCGTGCCACAAGGGCAGCACGCGCGCGAGCGTGTCGGCGAGCGACTCGGTGGAGGGAAGCTCGCGCGGATCGACGCCGGCGTAGCGCGGGTCGAGGCGCGGGTGGCGCGGATCGTCGCTCGCGAGCGGCGGCGGCGCAATGTCGTAGCTGCGGCGCCAGATCTTCACCTGATCCTCGCCGTGGCGGGCGGCGGTCTCGGCCTTGTTGAGCCCCTGCAGCGCTCCGTAGTGACGCTCGTTCAGCCGCCAGCAGCGCTCGACCGGGATCCACATGCGATCCATCTCATCGAGCATGATCCAGAGCGTGCGGATCGCGCGCTTCAGCACCGAGGTGAAGGCGACGTCCGCGGCGACACCCGCGCCGAGCAGCTCGCGGCCCGCCTGGCCGGCCTCGGCGAGTCCGGCGTCCGAGAGATCCACATCGGTCCAGCCGGTGAACAGGTTTTCCAGGTTCCAGGCGCTCTGGCCGTGACGGACCAGGATCAGTCTTCCGGGCACTCGAGTTACCCCGCGAGCCTGCGCACCGACTCGACGCCGACCGTGAGCGTGGCGAAGTCACCGGCGCCCGCGGCACGCATGTCCGCGAGCGTACGCTGCCAGAGCGCCAGGTCCTTGCCGGCCGACTCCGCCCAGGCGCTGACGCGCGCCTCGGCGCTGCCGCGCCCGGTGCGGGCCAGCACGCGCTCGCTCAAGCGCCGCTGGACGCGCAGCGCCGCATCGCGCAGCCCGGTGCGGGCGATCGCCTGCCACGGACCGTCCACCGCGAGCTTCTCGATCCGTGCGCGCAGCCAGTCGAAGCCGATGCGGGTACCGACCTCGAAGTAGACGCGGGCGGTCTCGGAGACGCTCACGCGGTGCGCGGCCGAGATCTCGACGATATCGAGCGCGGCGTTGAGCGCCTCGAGGCTCGCGACGCGGGAGGCGAGCGGCGGCGGCATGCCGCTGGCGGCGAGGCGCGCGCGGCTCTCCTCGAAGCGCGTGAGCTCGGCGCCGGCGAGCGCCTGGGGAATCTCCGCCTCGAGCGCGCGCACGCCGGCGCGGAACTCGCCGACCGCGGCGTCCACCTGGAGGGAGCTGCGCGAGGTGAGGAGCCAGTAGGTGGCGTGCCGGAGCAGCCGGCTGGTCTGGAATGAGCCCTCGTACTGGAGCCCCGCCGGCACCTTGTTGTCGAGCGCCTCGATGTGCTCCCAGAGCGCGCGCATGGCGAAGATCTCGCGCGCCGCGCTGTAGGCGCGCGCCACCTGCGCCGGCCCAGCGCCGGTGTCCTCCTGGGCGCGCGGCACGAAGGTCGGCCCCATGCGGTTGACGACGCTGTTGGTGGTGGCCGTGGCGATGATCTCGCGGCGCAGCCGGTGGCGGGCGATGGCGCGCGGAAAGCGCTCGCGCACCGGGGCGGGGAAGTAGCGCTCGAGCTCGGCGGAGAGGTACGGATCTTCCGGCACGTCGGACGCCAGCAGGTGATTGTTGAGCCAGATCTTGCTGTAGGCGAGCAGGATCGCGAGCTCCGGGCGCGTCAGCCCGACGCCGCTCTTGCGCCGCTCGGCGAGCTCATCGTCGCTCGGCAGGAACTCGAGGGCGCGGCTGAGCTCCCCGGAGCGCTCGAGCGAGCGGATCAGATGCTGGAATTCGGGCAGCCGGGCCGCGGACTGTGCCTCGAGCGTGCTGAGCGCCTGGCTCTGCAGGTAGTTGTTGCGCAGCACCAGGGAGGCGACCTCGGAGGTCTGACGCGAGAGCAGGCGGTTGCGATCGCCGTGCGAGAGCTTCCGCTCCGCGACCAGGGGATTGAGCAGGATCTTGATGTTCACCTCGACGTCGGAGGTGTTGACGCCGGCGGAATTGTCGATGAAGTCCGTGTTGAGGCGGCCGCCGGCGAGTGCGTACTCGACGCGCCCCCGCTGCGTGAGTCCGAGGTTACCGCCTTCGCCCACCACCTTGGCGCGCAGCTCGCGGCCGTTGATGCGCAGCGCGTCGTTGGCGCGGTCGCCGACCTCGGCGTCGCGCTCATCCTGCGCCTTCACGTAGGTGCCGATGCCGCCGTTCCACAGGAGGTCGACCGGCGCCCGCAGGATCGCGCGCATGATCTCGTTGGGCGTGGCGCTCGCGGCTTCCAGGCCGAGGAGCGCGCGCGCTTCCGCCGGCAGCGCGATCGATTTCGCCGTGCGCGCGAAGATGCCGCCCCCGCGCGAGAGCTTCCTGCGGTCGTAGTCGTCCCAGCTCGAGCGCGGCAGGGCGAAGAGGCGCGCCCGCTCGGCGAAGCTCGCGGCGGGGTCCGGGTCCGGGTCGATGAAGATATGCCGGTGATCGAAGGCGGCCTGCAGGCGGATGTGCCGCGACAGCAGCATGCCGTTGCCGAACACGTCTCCCGACATGTCGCCGACGCCGACGACGGTGAAATCCATCTTCTGCGTGTCGATGCCGAGCTCGCGGAAGTGCCGCTTGACGCACTCCCAGCCGCCGCGCGCGGTGATGCCCATTTTCTTGTGGTCGTAGCCGGCGGAGCCGCCCGAGGCGAAGGCATCGCTCAGCCAGAACCCGTACTCGGCCGAGATGGCGTTGGCGATGTCGGAGAAGGTCGCGGTGCCCTTGTCGGCGGCCACCACCAGGTACGGATCATCGCCGTCGTGGCGGACGAGGCGCGGCGGCGGGACGATCCGCCCGGCGACGATGTTGTCGGTGAGATCGAGGAGGCCGCGGATGAAGGTCTGGTAGCAGGCCACGACTTCGGCCTGCACGTCCTCGCCTCTGCCGGCCGGCGGGCGCTTGACGACGAAGCCGCCCTTGGCGCCGACCGGAACGATCAGGGTGTTCTTGACGTTCTGCGCCTTCATGAGGCCGAGGATCTCGGTGCGGAAATCCTCGCGCCGGTCCGACCAGCGCAGGCCGCCGCGCGCCACGTACCCCATGCGCAGGTGCACGCCCTCGACGCGCGGGCTGTAGACGAAGATCTCGAACTTGGGCCGCGGCAGCGGCAGATCCGGGATCTTCGCCGGATCGAGCTTGAAGGCGAGGTAGCTCTTCGGCGATCCGTCGGCGCCCTGCTGATAGAAGTTGGTGCGCAGCATCGCCAGCACCAGCGTCAGGTAGGCCCGCAGGATCCGATCCTCATCGAGGCTGCTCACCCCATCGAGCCCCGAGCGAATCTGGGCCGCGAGCGTCTCGGCGCCGCGCGGGCCGCCGCGGCGGCTGCGAGCGGCCGCCGGCTGGAAGCGCGCCTCGAAGAGCCGCACCAGATTGCGGGCGATGCCGGGGTTGGCGCCGAGGGCTCGCTCCATGGAAGCCTGGCTGAACGGCACGCCGGTCTGCAGCAGGTAGCGGCAGAACGCGCGCAGCACCACCACCTGACGCGCGGCGAGCTCCGCGCCGAGCAGCAGGCGGTTGAAACCGTCGTTCTCCACCGCGCCGCTCCAGGCGGCCGCGAAGGCCTCGCGGAAGTTGGCCTCGATGCGCGCGATGTCGATCGCGACCGCGTCGCGGTGCTCGAGCTCGAAGTCCTGGATCCAGGCCGAGCCGCCCTCCGGCCAGGCGAGCTCGTAGGGCCGCTCGGCGATCACGCGCAGGCCGAAATTCTCCAGCATCGGCAGCACGTCGGAGATCGGCACGGGGTCGCCGAGCCTGACGATCTTGAGATGCACGCGCTCACGTCTCTGCCCGGGCGGGCGGTGCAGGTTGAGCTGCAGCGCGCGCGGCGACTGGCGCAACGACTCGAGCCGGTCGATGTCCGCGAGCGCCTCAGCCGGGGCCACGTCGTCCTGGTAGGCCAGCGGGAAGGCCTGGCGGTAGCGGCCGGCCAGAGCCAGCGCGGCGGCCTCGCCGCGCCGCTCGGCGAGCACCTCACGCAGCCGGTCGGCCCAGGTGAGCGCGGCCTCGGCGATGCGGCGCTCGATGGCGGCGAGGTCCGCCCGGTGGCGTTGCGCCGGATCGGTGCGGACCACCACGTGCACGCGTGCGTGACTCGAGCCGGAGATCTGCGCGTGACTCTCGACGCTCTCTCCCGCGAAGCCCTCGCGCGCGATCTGCTCGATGCGCTGGCGGACCTCGGTGTTGTAACGGTCGCGCGGCACGTACACCAGACACGAGTAGAAGCGGTGGTACGGATCGCGCCGCACGAGCAGTCGCACCGTCCGCCGCTCGTAGAGATTGACCACGCCGCGCACGATGCGGACGAGGTCGGGGATCCCCGCCTGGAACAGCTCATCGCGCGGATAGGTCTCGAGCACGTTCAGCACCGCCTTGCCGTCGTGGCTGGCCGGATCCAGTCCGAAGTGCTCGATGACCCGCTCGACTTTGCGCCGCAGCACCGGAATGTCGCGCGGGCTGCCGTGATACGCGGTCGAGGTCCAAAGCCCGAGGAACCGGTGCTCGCCGTCCACCCGGCCGCGCTTGTCGAAGGTCTTGACGCCCACGTAGTCGAGCAGCTCGCCGCGGTGAACGGTCGCGGTCGAGTTGGCCTTGGTGACGATCAGGAGCTCCGGCTCGCGCGCGCGGGCGCGCACGTCACCGCGCAAGACGGTGACGCTCGCACGCCGGCGCCGGGGCCTGAGAATCCCGAGACCCGAAGACGCATCCGGCACCAGGCGGTCCTCGGAGCGACCGCGCTCGAGCCGGTAGTGGCGGTAGCCGAGGAATACGAAGTGCCGCCCCTCCATCCAGTCGAGGAGGTGATGCGCCTCGCTCACCTCCGCCGCCGGCAGCGGCGGCGGATCGCTCTCGAGCCGGGTGATGATCTCGCGTGCCCGCTCGCGCATCGCCGTCCAGTCCGCGACCGCGTCGCGCACGTCGGAGAGGGTCGCCTCGAGATCGCGCTGTAGCCGCGCGAACTGCGCCGGCTCGCTGACCCGGTCGATCTCGTACAGCTGCCACGACTCGGGGTGCGCGGCCTCAGCGCCGTTGCCGCCGATGTCGATCAGCTGTCCGCGGCGGTCGCGGCGCACCTGCAGCACCGGGTGCACGATCAGGTGCACGGCGAGCTCCGCCCGGGCGAAGGCCATGCCGAGCGAGTCGACCAGGAACGGCATGTCGTCGGTGACCGTGAACACCAGCGTGTGCGCCGACTCGAAGCCGTCGCGGTCCGCCTCGGGATTGAACACCTGCACCAGAGTGCGGCCCGGCGGGCGGCGTGCCCCGAACTCGAGATGTGCGAGCGCCGCGCGGGCCAGGTGCTTTGGTGCGCGCTCGGCCAGGTCCTCTTCGGCGACACCGTAGAAGTAGGCGCGCAGGAAGCGCTGCTGCAGCGGGCTGCGGCCGCGGACGCCGGTTGCGGCGCGTGCGATGCGCCCGATCAGCGCGACGCGCGCCGCCGGGATGCTGCGGAGCAGCTCCTTCTCTTCAACAGCCACTGACGCGTGCATGCAGAATGTCCTGCCCGGGGAGCGGCTCAGCTCGGCTGTGCGCGGCCGTGTTGTTGGAAGCAGGCCCCCGCCCCAGCTCCCGCGCTGCTGCGGCGGGCGATTATACATGCCATGCGCGGCGGGCGTGGCGGGTGCGGCCCGCCACCGGCGCGCGCCGTACGCCCCCCGCGCGCCCCGCACGGGCAGGTCGGGACCGCGGCCCCCGGGTCGCTATAATTGCGGTCGATTCTCAGGCGGGCCGATCAGCGGCGCCTTAGGACCTCGAGGTGAGCTCATGAGCGACTCGCACGACAACCCGATGGGCACGGACGGCTTCGAGTTCGTCGAATACACGGCGCCGGATCCGCAGCTCCTGCGGACGCTCTTCGAGCGGCTCGGCTTTCCGGCGGTGGCGCGCCATCGCTCGAAGAACGTGACGCTCCACCGCCAGGGCGGAATCAATTTCATCATCAACGCGGAGCCCGAGTCCCTCGCGCAGGCTTTTGCGCGCGCGCATGGCCCGTCGGCCTGCGCCATGGCGTTTCGCGTGCGGGACGCCGCCCGCGCCTTTCGCCGCGCGCTCGAGCTCGGGGCGAAACCCGGACCGCTGAGCGCGGGCCCCATGGAGCTCAACATTCCCTCGATCGAGGGCATCGGCGGCTCGCTGATTTATCTCGTCGACCTGTACGGCGATCGCACGATCTATGACGTGGACTTCCGCCCCGTGAGCGGCGCCGCGCCGCCCGAGGGGGCGGGACTCACCGTCATCGACCACCTCACGCACAACGTCGGCCGCGGGCGCATGGACGTGTGGGCGGGCTTCTACGAGAGACTGTTCAACTTCCGCGAGATCCGCTACTTCGACATCGAGGGCAAGCGCACGGGACTCTTCTCGCGCGCCCTGACCAGTCCCTGCAGCCTGATCCGCATCCCGATCAACGAGTCGCAGGACGACAAGAGCCAGATCGAGGAATACCTGCGCGAGTATCACGGCGAGGGGATCCAGCACATCGCGCTCGCGACCGAGGACATCTACCGTACGGTGGACGTGCTGCGCCGGCACGGCGTGGCTTTCCAGGACACACCCGACACTTATTATGAGAGCGTCGGCGCCCGCGTCCCCGGCCACCGCGAGCCGCTCGACGAGCTGCGCAAGCGCCGCATCCTGATCGACGGCAATCCCGAGAAGGGCGAGGGGCTGCTGCTGCAGATCTTCACCCGGAACGTCATCGGCCCGATCTTCTTCGAGATCATCCAGAGGAAGGGCAACGAGGGCTTCGGCGAGGGCAACTTCCGCGCGCTGTTCGAGTCCATCGAGCAGGACCAGATCCGGCGTGGGGTGGTTTAAAAAGCCTGGCGCTCAGCCGCACTCGCCCGCGCCGCCGTTCGCTACGCCCGGTGCTCGCGCGAGAGGTACTCCTCGCTCTGCATCTCGGTGAGACGGCTCGAGGTGCGCGCGAACAGCGCCCGCAGCCGCTCGCCGCGGTAGAGCTCGGCCGCCGACGCTACCGCCGAGACGACGAGGTTGACGTTGCGGTCGTAGAGCTCGTCGACGAGCGCAATGAAACGGCGCGCCTCATCGTCGCTCTCCGCCCCGAGGACCGGCACGCCGGAGACGATCACCGACTGGTACTCGCGCGCGATCTCGATGTAGTCGTCCTGACTGCGCGGCGCGGCGCAGAGCGCGCGGAACTCGAACCACGCCACCCCGGCGCCTGCGCGGATCACCGCGATCGGCCGCCCTTCGATCTCGATCGCGCCGCCGGATTGCACCTCGCCGTCCGCGAGACAGGCGAAGAGCGCGGCGAGCCGCGCCTCGGTGTCGGGAGCGCCCGCCGCGAGGTAGGTGCCCGCCTGCGTGAGCTGCCGCAGCCGGTAATCGGTCGCGCCGGCGATGCGCACCACCTCGAGATGGCGCTCGAGGAGGGCGATGGCGGGCAGGAAGCGCTGGCGCTGCAGGCCGTCCCGGTAGAGCTCCGCCGGCGGCACGTTGGACGTCGCCACCAGCGTCACGCCGCGGCGGAACAGGCCGTCGAAGAGCGCCCCGAGGATCATCGCGTCGGCGATATCCGCCACGTACAGCTCATCGAGGCACAGCACCCGCGCGGCGCGCGGCAGCGCCCGCGCGACCTCTTCGAGCGGGGAGCGCTGACCGGGGATGTTCTTCAGCTGCGCGTGCACCTCGTGCATGAAGCGGTGGAAATGTACCCGCCGCGCCTGCCCGGACGGCAGGCTCCCGGAGAACAGATCCATCAGGAAGGTCTTGCCGCGACCCACGCCGCCCCAGAGGTACAGTCCGCGCACCGGCGTGCGCGCCGTGGGCACTCCGAGTGCGCGCAGCGCCCGCGCGAGAAGCGCCGTGCCACCCTGCGGCGCCTCGATGAGACGCCGCCGCAGCGCATCGAGCCTCTCGACCACGGCGAGCTGCGCGACATCCTCCTCGAGCGCCCGCTCACCGAGCTCCGCGCGGTAGCGCTCGAGCACGGTCGGCGCCGCCGCGCCGGAGTCCACGGACGCCGCATCGCGCGCGCTCGAGGGGGCAGTGCGCACCTGAGATTCAGGACTGAAGGTCGGGGAGATCGCGGAAGTAGTC
>Ga0209472_1000427_pt1 | contig 25479 bp, 17 predicted proteins | sample GraSoiAngelo_130_FD_185887 | JGI IMG/M metagenome (GOLD analysis project Ga0209472, IMG submission 185887) | Grasslands soil microbial communities from the Angelo Coastal Reserve, California, USA - 14_0929_02_20cm (SPAdes) (version 2) | ecosystem: Environmental > Terrestrial > Soil > Grasslands ...
GTCTCTCGTCGGGCGGGTCCGCAGCCGCGGCGAGACGCTGCGCCATGAGCTCAGTGCAGCGCTCGCGCGGTTTGACGCAGTGGGTGACGTGCGCGGGCGGGGCTATCTGATCGGCATCGAATTCGTGCGCGATCGCGCCACACGCGAGCCTTTCCCGGCCGAGCGGGCCTTGAGCCAGTCAATCGGCCGCAGCGCGTTCGAGGACGGGCTCATCATCTATCCCTGCGCGGGCAACGTCGGCGGCGCGAGTGGCGACACCGTCATCGTGGCGCCGCCCTTCAACGCCAGCGAGGCGGAGCTCGCGGAGCTCGTCGAGAAGCTCACCGGGGCCATCGGGCGCACACTCGCGGCGGGGTGACGTTCAGCCCGGGAGACGGTATCGCTTCTGACTTACCGGATCGATGCCGGCACCGGTCAGTTCGCCAGGACCTCAGAACCGCATGCCCACCCTGACCCCGATCGTGCGTGGCTGCGCCGGGATGATGTACGGCTGCGTATCGACCGGCGTCGGCGTTCCGTTGAAGTAGCTGGGTGCGGTCTGAGTGAAGCGGGCGAGCTGTGCGAGCCGGTCGAACAGGTTCGTGATGTACAGCTCGCCAGTCATCTTGTCGTAGCTGGCACCTATTCTCAGATCCACCAGGGCGTACGCCGGCATGCTCCCGACGACGGCGTTTTGATCCACCCGCAGCTGAACCGAGGCCGAGGACTGGTACGTCCAGTTGCCCTGGATGTAAGGCTCCCATTTCCCAATCGGGTTCAGGTTGAACCGCGCGACCACGCTTCCCTTGAAGTCAGGGGTGATCGGCAACTTTGTACCGCTGCTAGCCCACAGATAGCTGTTGACCGTCGAGCCATCCGGAAGAGTATGCACCGTCGGAACGCCATACTGGTCCGCGCAAGGCGGTCCCTGGGAACAGACCTTCTGGGTTACGCGTGGGTTGATCCACTGGAAGTTGAGGCTCGTGAACAGTTTCCGCGTCGTCGCCCACTCGAGACTGCTTTCCAACCCCGTGATGCGCGCGCTCGCGGCGTTCTTGATGATGGTGACGCTGTTGAGACCGAGGAACGAATACTGGAAGTTGTCCCAGTCCTCCCGGAAGAGCGCGCCGTTCCAGCGCAGGTGATGGTCGAAGAGCTGCGTCTTCCAGCCGATCTCGTAATTCTTGAGGAAATCGGCGGCGTACGGCGGGACGCCCGCCTGTGCCGTCCGGTTCACACCGCCTGGCCTGAAGCCCTTGGAGTAGGTCGCGTAGACCATCGCGTCATGCGTGAACTTGTAGGTGAGGTTGCCGAGTGGCACATTGCCGCTGTCGGCGAGCCGCTTGGCAAGGTCGGTGCAGGGCGCGAACTTGACGGGCGTAGGAATGTAGTTTCCGCCAGCATCCTTGAAGCAATGCTTCATGCCTGAGTTAAATGGATAGTTTAGTGAGTATCCGAAGAAGCCATCGAGGGTGTTGTCGAACTTGTAGCGGCGAATTCCGCCCGTGGCCGAGAGCTTGTTGCTGATATCCCACGTCACCTGCGCAAATGCCGCCTGGTCCCGATCGACGCGTGTCTCGTCTGTCAGCCAGATGGTCTGAAACAGCGTCGGTATTGAGAGACTGGTTGCCAAACCCGCTAGATTCTGAGGCGAGCCGTACGGATTCACAAACCCGTAGCCGGGCATGGTGTACTGCTCAAAGATGTTGTGCAGCTGACGCTGTTGGAAGACGCCGACGGTCGCCTTCACCGGCTTGTCGGCCGGCGTGGTGATCCGCAGCTCGTTGCTCCACTTTTCGAAGTCGTGACGGCTGTTGACCAGCTCCTGCCCCAGGATCGGCAGGCCGTTGTTTCCCGTCCAGTAGTACCCCGAGCCGTAAACTCGGTCGTAGAACTCTGCGTAGTCGCTGTAATCAGCCAAAGAGTGGGCGGCGCGCTTGAAGAAGCCACCCGAGTACACGAGGTCGAGGTTGCTGAGCTTGCCCTCGATGGTCAGCGCGCCTTGATACCAGTTGTCCGTTGAGTTCTCCGGGGCGAAGTGCGCGAGCTGGAGGTCGCCGACGCCAGGGTCGTAGGCAAAGAAGCCTTCCGTGGAGACGTTCTGTGCCATGAAGGTCGGCGTCACAGTCCAGTCCCCGAGGTTCCAGCGGAGCGCAGCACGTCCGCCTTTGGTATTTACCGGGTTGTAGTCTTTTCTCACGTACGCAGCATTCGTGATCGCACCCGCCCCGATCGGGGCCGAAGCAACACATGGTGTCGTGTTCGGATAAGAGCTGGCGACTCCTGCCCAGGTCGGAAAGGTCCGCACGCCGTTCGCGATGCAGGCATTGGCGTTGGTGCCGGCCACGTTACTGATATATCCGCCGTCGTGCTCGCTCCAGCCCACCAGGCGGACGGCCGCATTCGAGGCGATCGGGATATTGACGAAACCCTCGACCTCGTAGCCGCTGCCGTGCTGCAGGATCTGATTGCCCTGCAGGTCCACGCTCGCGCTGAACTTGGTCGGATCGGGCTTGTTGGTGATGATGCGGACCGTGCCCGACTCGGAGCTTGCGCCGTAAAGCGTGCCCTGCGGCCCCTCGAGGACCTCGATACGCTGAATGTCGTAGATGTGGACGTCGACGTTGCCGTCGATGGTCGTGACCGGCTGTTCGTCCAGGTACTCGCCCACACTCGGCTGCGAGCCCGAATGGTTCGTGCCGCCGCTGACCACGCCGCGGATGTAGATATGGGACTCGCCCGGCTCGCCGTTGCCTCCCTGCCCCTCGCCACGCACGTAGGCGATGCCCGGCGCGAATTTCACGTAGTCGTCGATATTGGCGATGTTGAGCTGATCGAGCTTCGCGGTATCGAGCACCTGGACGCTGATCGGCACGTCCTGCAGGTTCTCGACGCGCTTCTGCGCGGTCACCACGACTTCCTCGAGCCCGCCGGCGGTCGCACCCGCACCCGCCGTCGCCGGTGCCTGCTGGGCGTAGGCTACCGGCATCGCTGCAAGTAGCGCTGATGCAACAGGAATGCCCGTGCGGAGGATCGTGCGGTGCTTGCGGGCCAGCTCCCGCATCAATTTGCGGCGTCTGCTACGACTCATCGATCGAGCCCCCTTGTGGTTTTTGTGCAAGCCCCGGACGGCGTAAGGCTACGCCAAGCACGTGCGGGATTTCAAATTGCCGTCGGCACAGCCGGGTATTCGCTAAGAAGGGGGCCCAGTGCCTCCTTCAGAGGACCGAGCCACGGCTCGTATGTTCTCCAGTGCTCGACGGCGTCGCGGAAGATGGGCTGGCGCACCTGCTCGGAGCTCGGCGTGCGGACGGCCCGCTCGTTCTCGTAGAACCTGAGGCACTGCTCCTCGAAAGGCAGATTGCAGTAAGCGAGCAGGCGCCGAATCTCCGCCTCCGTATCGGCGACGACGGTCTCATAGAGGACCCGATGAATCCTCCCGGGCAGCGCGCGATCGAAGTGCGCCATGAGGTCGACATAGTCGCAGTAGTAACGGCCGAGATCCCCGAGGTCGTAGGTGAAGTTCTGCCCGCGCGCAAAGTGCTGCTTGAAGCAGGAGAAGCCGCAGGCGAGCGGATGTCGCCGGGCATCGATGATCCGGGCGTTCGGCAGCATGAGCTGAATCAGGCCCACGTACAGGCAGTTGTTGGGATTCTTGTCGATGAAGAACGGCGCACCGGTCTTGCGCTGCACGCGCGTGGATTCGATGTAGCCGGCGCCGAGCGCGTGCAGCTCCCCGGGGTCGAGCTCGGCCAACGTCTCGGGAAATCCCTTCCCGCCCCCGCGACCCCGTAGATTCAGCTCGTTTGCGATCCTCGGCACATCGGGCAGCTCCATGGTGCCTTCGACCAGGGAGTGACTCGCGAGGATCTGCTCGAGGAGCGTCGATCCGGCGCGCGGAAGCCCGACGATGAATATGGGATCCGGCGCCCCGCAGCCGAGGTGAGCGCGCGCGGCGAAGAAATCGGCGGTGAACAAGGCCTTCGAGCGGCGGACGAAGTCCGAATTCTCGTCCGCGCGGTAGGGGTGCAATTTGCGACGCAACGCGTTGCCCCGTGCGTAGTGGGCAAACGACTCCTCGCAGGACCCCTCGTCCTCCAGCATCTTGCCGAGCGCAAACTCGAAATGCAGACGGTCCTCGTCCGCGAGATCCGGGCGCCCGAGGGCCGAGCGCATCGCGCGCGCATCTTCCCCGCTGAACTGAAATGTCTTGAGATTAGCTAGGCTCCAGTAGGCCTCGCCCAGCGTAGGCGCGAGCGCAATCGTGCGGCGATAGGCCGTGACGCTCTCGGCCTGGCGGCCGGTCGTTCGGAGCGCATGACCATAGCTCAACCACATTCTTGCCTGAGCGGGCAGTTCCTCGAGGAGCCTCTCGTAAACCCCGATCGCCGCGCTGTAGTCGCCGAGGTTGGCGAGAATGGCGGCCCGGAGATTCCGATAACCCGGATCGCGCGGCGCCTTGGCGAGCAGCTGTTCGACGTGCTTGAGAGCGGCCTCCGCTCTGCCGTTTCGGTTCAGCACCGTGGCGTAGTTGTAACGCGCGGCATCGAAGCCCGGCGCGAGCTCGAGACAGCGCTCGAGGAGCTGCTGCGCTTCCGGATAGCGGCGCAGGCGTGCCGCGACCTCCGCCTGCATCCGCAGCGCCGCAACGTCTGTTGGATAGCGCTGCAGGTGTGCGCGCAGCCGTGAGTCGGCGGTCGGGAGGTCGTTGGCGACGAGCGCGGCGGCGGCTTCCAGCAGCCGCGGATCGCGCGTCGCCGCCTTGATGAAGCGCGCGCGCGCCTGATCGGCACCGGCCGCATCGCCGGTGGCATCCAGCTGATCGGCGAGCAGGCGCCAGCCGTCCGCCGTGTCGGGCTCGAGCTCGACCGCACGGCGCAACGCCGCAATCGCCGCCTCGCGCTGTCCGAGCTCGCCGAGCGTCGCGCCGAGCTCGTACTGGGCAGCCGCCCAGCGGGGCTGTTGGCTGCAGAGTCGTTGCAGACTCTCGAGCGCCGCAGACGGATCGCCGCACGCGCGCTGCGCCGCGGCCAACAGCAGCATGGCCCCGGGGTGTCCGGGCACAACCTTTAGGATCTCGGTTGCCTGCTCGGCGGCGAGCGCCGGTTTTACCGGCAGCAGACGGGAGGCATGGCTCAACGCGACTTCAAGCGAGCCGAAGGGCTGTGGTTGGCCGCTCAATCCTTAGGTCCTGCCACGCTGCTGGTGGGGCGGCGTATGCTCCCCGTAACCCCAAAATAGCTCACGGTCTCTCGAATTGCCACGGAATCGGGGCGAGCTTCGGCACCATCCACACCCAGCCGATGAGGCCGAGGACACTGACGGCCGCCGCCACCACGAACGCGCCCGTGAAGTGCTGGCTCCGCTCGACCAGGAGCCCCGTGAGTGCAGGGGCGATCACGCCCGCGAAATTGCCGCAGCAGTTCTGGATCCCCACCCATCGCGCGGAAGCGGTCGGGCCTGCGAGGATCTGCGACATCGCGAACGCCCCTGGCGATGAGATCCCCGTCAGGACCTGATAGAGGAAGATGGCGCCGACCGCCCAGGGTTGCGAGCCGAGCGCGATGCACAGCATGCAGGCCACCGTCCCGGCGTGGGCGGCGACCATCACCGCCTTGTAGGCGAGGTTCGCGTGCCCGGCACGCGCCAGCCGGTCGATCACCCAGCCGGCGAGGAGCGCGCTCAAAGCGTTCACGACATAGGAGCTGCCCGCGAGGCTTGCCATCTCGCCGGTCGAGAAGCCGCGCTCGCGCACCACGTAGTACGGCAGCCACGTCAACATGAAGTAGAAGCAGTAGTTGGTCGAGAAGAGTCCGAGGCTCGTGCCCCAGAGCGAGGGCTGGCGGAGGAGGGCGCGAAGCGCCGGACCGACGGTGCTCCGGGCGACCGCGCTGCGTGGCAGCCGCACCTGTGACCAGGGAAGGAGCCAGAGGAGGGACGCCGCGCCGAAGACCCAGAACGCGGCCCGCCAGCCGAACTCGACCATGATGAGGCCCCCGCAATACGCGCCGACCGCGGGACCGAAGAGGTAGGCGAAGGCCACGATGCCATTGGCGGTGCCGAGGTCCTTCACCGGCACCACGAGGGCGAGCAGCTTCGAGACTGAGGGAAAACCCGCGCTCTCGCCGATGCCGAGCAGCAGGCGCAGCGCAAGGAGGGCGGCGAAGGAGTGCGCCAGGCCGACCAGCATCGTGGCGCACGCCCAGATAGCGAGCCCGGCGGCGAGGACGCGCTGCGCACCGTAGCGCTCGGCGACCCAGCCGACCGGAATCTGCAGCAGGGAGTAGGACCAGAAGAAGGCCGAGAACAGGAGCCCGAGCTGCCGGGGGGAGAGCCCGATCTCGTCCTGGATCAGATGGGCGGCGGTCGGCACGGCGCCGCGGTCGACGTAGTTGATGAAGAGCGCCGTGGCGAGCAGCCCGACAATCGTCCAGCGCGCGCGGGCGCTCAGGTCGGGCGCCGCCGGCGCCAGCGCTTCAGCCGCGGTCGGCGATGGCGTCAATTCGCATAGTCCGGCTCGCTGCGATCCAGCAGCCGCTTCAGAGCCTGAAAGTGCAGCTCGGTGCGCTCCGCGCCACCGACCTTGTCGCCGGAGCGGAACTGCGCGGCGGTCGCCTCGATCACCGATTGCGGCAGGATGTGGAGCCTGCGGCCGCTCGAGAGCGCGAGGATCTGCGCCTGGCAGGCGCGCTCGAGAAAATACAGGCGCTCGAACGCTTGCGCGACGGAGGCGCCGATGACCAGTGCGCCGTGATTGCGCAGGATGAGGACCGACTTGCCGCCGAGCGCCCGCGCGAGGCGCTCGCCCTCGCTGTAGTCGAAGGCGAGGCCGTTGTATTCGACGTAGGCGATTTCGTCGTAGAAGCCGAGGGCATTCTGTCCCGCCATCTCGAGGCGCGGGTCCTCCAGCATGCCGAGCGCGGTGGCATAGGGCATGTGGGTGTGCAGCACACAACGCGCCGCGGGCGCCAGCCGGTGCACCGAGAGGTGGATGTAGAGGGCGGTGTCCTCGACCAGCCCGGATCCGGCGACCACCTTGCCATTGAAATCGAGCTCGAGCAGGGCGCTCGCTTTCACCTCCGCCCACAGGAGTCCGAAGGGCGCCAGATAGAATCGGTCGGTCCGCCCCGGGACGAGCATCGTCAGGTGATTGTCGATGCCCTCGTTGAAGCCGAAGCGCGCCGCGAGACGATGACAGGCGGCGAGATCGATGCGCGCCTGGCGTTCGGCCTCGCTGCGCGACCAGACGGGTTCCCGTGACGCGTTCATGGATGCGGCCTCGCCCGCGAGAGTCGCAGGGTAGCCGTGATTATAGCCCGCCGGAGCGGGCCGCCGCGGCCCAACCGCCCTGACCTACACGAGCTGCAAATCGACGGGGGTGATCTGCGGGAAGATCTGCGCGCACTGCGCTGGGGTCAGAGTCCACAGCGAGCGGAACAAGCCGCCGAGGACTGCGCGGTAGTCGTTGAGAACCGGGTAGTCCCGGTCCTGGAACAGCGTGCCGCGCGCGAGCGCTCGCTGCGCGCCGGCGATCCGCCCCCCGTTCACGGAGCCTCCCAGAACCCAGTAGACGGTGCCATGTCCGTGATCGGTGCCGCGATTGCCGTTCTCGCGAAAAGTGCGGCCGAACTCCGACAACACTACCACGACCGTGTTCTTCCATTCGGCGCCGAGCGACTGCGCGAGGACCGTGAGGCCGCGGCCGAGACCTGCGAGGTTGGTGGCGAGCACACCTTGCGCCGCACCCTCGTTGACGTGCGTGTCCCACCCCCCGACATCGACGAAGCCGATGCGATACTCATCGCGCATGAGGCGAGCGATGCGCTCGGCCTCCAGCTCGAAGCCCTTGATGCTGAGCGCATCCCGGCCCGAGGATCGCATCTCGTCCGAGAGCGTCTGCATGGCCTGCGCCACCTCGCGGCGCAGCTCGAGACCGCTGGTGACGGCGGGCTCGAGCGGATGCCCGGCGTACATGGCGGAGATGATCCGTGCCTGCCGGTCATCGAAGGGCGGCTTGCCGACTTGCCTCAGCGAGATGTTCGGTATGTGGTCGGGTCCCTGAAGCGCAACGGGTAAGCCGTCGGTGAAGGCTATGGCGGCACTCGCGGCCGGGCCTTGCGACGTCAGCGTGCTGTGCAGCCGTGCCAGGAACCCCGAGCGGTAATCGCGCGGGCCGTCCAGGGGCTGACCGAGCTCGAGGCTGTCCTGTGTCTCGAAGTGACTCCGCGAGAGGTCCGGCGTCCCGGCGAACGGCACGAACGCCACCTGACGCTGCTGATAGAGCACGCCAACGGACTGGCGCAAAGCCGGCGCGAGCGCCCAGTCCGCATCGAGGGTGAGCGCGCCGGTGCCCGCTGAGGGGTCGGGCCGGGGGATCGCGATTCCGGGCCGCGCTTCGTAATAGAAGTCGCTCGAGTAGGGAATGAGCGTGTTGGTCGCGTCGTAGCCACCGCGCAGGAACACGAGCAGAAATCGCGGGCCACGCGGCGGGGCCGCGTACAGACGGCCGGCGGCTCCGAGGCTCGCGAGCGTCCCGCCCGCGAGCTTCAGCCAGCGGCGCCGGCTCATCAAACTACTCATAGTTCATCTCCGGGGAGGCGAGTAGGAAGGTGTTCCACTCCTGCGGCGAGCCCGCCTGGTCGAGCGCCGAGCGGGTGTTGGCGGCGAGGAACGGCTCGATGGCCTCGTAGTAGAGCCGGTTCGACAGCTGCGGGAAGCGATTGGTCGTCGCAGCGCCGGTGTCTTCGGCATCGAACAGGTGAACGTTTCCGGAGCCGATCGCGCGCGCAATCTCGAAGCGACGGCTCATCTGGCCTGGGCTCTCCCAGCCGGGTCCCGTGAGCGGATAGCCGTCGGGCGTCGCACGTCCGAACGGGGCCTCGCCGAGCGCATTCAACCAATCGAGCAACGGGCGCGTGTTGGTGATCGTGCGGCCGTCGTAGGCGAGGCGCACCGCCGAGAGCACGTAGCGCATCGGGTCCTTGAATTTGGGCGCGGGGAGCGCCGTGAGCTGCCTCGACAGGAACAGCGTGCGGAGCGTCGCCGCGATGTCGCCGTCGGTTCGCCGGAACGTGCCGGCCATCGCATCGATGAGCTCGGTCGGCGGGGCGTCGCCCGCGAAGTAGGTCGCGAGCTCGCGCGAGATGAAGTGCGCGCAGGCCGGCCGGCGCACGATGAGGGTCACCGCCCGCTCGACTTCGGCGAAGCCCTCGGCGTCGATCCGCTGCCCGAGGAGCATCTTCGCGCCGAAATCGTGCCGCGCCGGGTTGAATTCGAATGCCTCGTGGCGCACATACAAGCCCTGCGACTCGCGTCTCAGGTGCGGCTCGGCTCCCGTGTTGATTCCGACGCCGGTCAACACGCGGGCGAGCTGCTGCACGTCCTGCTGGCCGTAGCCGCCGTCGACGCCGAGGGTGTGCAGCTCCATCAGCTCGCGCGCGTAGTTCTCGTTGACGTGGCCGACGGCATTTTTGGCGTTGTCGAGGTACTCGAGCATGGCCGGGTGCTCGAGTGTCGCGAGCACCAGATCGCGAAAACGCCCGAGCGCATGCGGGCGGATCGCGCGTTCCTCGTAGTCTCCGATCAGCCAGCGCTCATCGGCCTTGTACTGGTGCACGCTGAAATGGTTGAGCCAGAACCACACCATCTGCTCGCGCAGCTGCGCCGGCGAATACACGGCCCGTAACAGCTGCCGACGCACCGCCCGATAGGCGAGGCGGTTGCCTTCTTCATTCAGCGCCTTGCGGGCCTGGTCCTGGTCTGCGCCCTCGCTCATCGCGTTGATCGAACGGCGCCGTTCGTGCAGCTCTTCTAGCTTGCCTGCCGGATCTGTCTGCGGGACTTTGAGCGCGCGGAGCTGGGCCGCGACCGGTTCCGGGAGCGCATCGTCCCGCGGATGCAGCTGCTGGTCGAGGTATCGCTCGCGGCCGAGGCGGCGATAATCGCCGACCGTGCGGCTGTCGAGCCCGAAGGTCAGCCGCTGCAGCCACACGACATCCTCGCGGCGCAGCGCCGCGAGCGCGCCTGCGGGCGGCGCGGCCGTTGCCGAGGTCGCAGAGCCGACCGGGGAGCCGGCCGTGGTACAGGCGGCGAGGGCGAGCGCCGCCGCGAACGGGGCAGCGCGTTGCAGAGCGCCGCGCGCGCCGTGCGAGAAGCTCTTTATCACGGCCGTCGGTTCCGTTACGTTTGCTCAGGCATTCTAACGGGCTATAGGGGGCGCCGTTGACCGGGAAGAATCCCTTGCCGCTCGTCATTGCGTTTGACATTTACGGGACCGTGGTCGACCCGGGCGGAATCGTCGGCGCTCTGGGGGAGACGTTCGGCGCGCAGGCGGCACTGGCCGCACGGCTGTGGCGAGACAAGCAGCTCGAGTTCACGTTCCGGCGCGGCCTGATGCGCCGCTACGTGGATTTCGACCGCTGCACCGCGCAGGCGCTCAGCCACGTGAGCGGCGAGCTGGGTGTCGAGCTGACCGAGGAGCGCACGCGCGCGCTGCTCGAAGCGTATCTACGCCTGCCGGCCTATCCCGATGCAGAGCCGGCGCTCAGGAGGCTGAAGTCCGCCGGCTGCAGGATCGTGGCGCTGACCAACGGCACCGAGCAGTCAGTCCGGACTCTGCTCAAGCATGCGGGCATCGACGGGTTCTTTGAAACGATCCTGAGCGTTGACAGCATCAGGACCTTCAAACCCGATCCCGCCGTGTATGACCTCGTAAAACGGGCGGGAGCATCCGGCGAGAAGGCCTGGCTGGTTTCCGGTAACCCGTTCGACGTCATCGGAGCGAAGGCGCACGGCCTCAAGGCAGCCTGGGTGCGACGGGACCCAAGGCGGATCTTCGATCCCTGGGAGTTTGCGCCCGATGTCGTGATCGGGAATCTGGAAGAGCTGCACCGGGCGATGTTGCCGCAGCAGTGACCGGTGCCGCAGCGCGATCGCCTCACTGTCGCTCGCCGGATACACACGTGAACCGGCTGCTCGACCTGAGCAGCCGCGGCATTATCGATGCGTTCGAAAGGGAGCACAATCAGCGCCATGGCCGAGGAGAGGGAGAGCGTGTCGCTGCGGCCTCCCGAGGGGTCGATCGTCGACACGCGCTACTGGCACCTGCTCGACGACGGACGCGTGCAATGCGACGTCTGCCCCCGGGCCTGCAAGCTGCACGATGGGCAGCGAGGGCTGTGTTTCGTACGCGGGGCAGAAGCCGGCCGCATCAAGCTCTTCAGCCACGGCCGGTCCAGCGGTTTTTGCGTCGATCCCATCGAGAAGAAGCCGCTCAATCATTTCCTGCCGGGGACGAGTGTGCTCTCTTTCGGCACGGCCGGATGCAATCTCGCCTGCAAGTTCTGTTTCTCTCCCGACATGTCCAAGTCCCGCGAGATGGACACGCTCGCCGACCGCGCCAGTCCCGAGGAGCTCGCCGATGCCGCCGACCGGCTCGGCTGCGCGAGCGTTGCCTTTACCTACAACGATCCGGTCGTGTTCATGGAGTACGCGATCGACACCGCGCGCGCGTGCCGTGCGCGCGGCATCAGGAGCGTGGCCGTGACCGCGGGCTACATGTGCGCGGAGCCGCGGGAGGAGTTCTATCGGCTCATGGATGCCGCGAACGTCGATCTCAAGGCGTTCACCGAGCGCTTCTATTACAAGATCTGTGGCGGTGCGCTCGCACCGGTGCTCGAGACACTCGAGTACCTGAAACGAGAGACCAGGGTGTGGTTCGAGATCACGACGCTGCTGATCCCCGGGGAGAACGACTCCGACGACGAGCTCGACCGGCTGACGCGCTGGATCGCAGACCGGCTCGGCCCCGACGTGCCGCTGCACTTCACGGCGTTTCACCCGGACTGGAAGATGCTGGATAAGCCGCGCACGCCGTCCGCGACGCTGACTCGTGCCCGCCACATCGCGCTCGCCAACGGCCTGCGCTATGTCTACACCGGCAACGTGCACGACCGGGAGGGAGGCAGCACCTATTGCCCGCACTGTCACACCCGCCTCATCGAGCGCGACTGGTACGAGCTCGGCGAATGGAAGCTGACCGATACCGGCGCCTGCCTACGCTGCGGCACCGCGATTCCCGGAGTGTTCGCCGGGCCACCCGGAGATTGGGGAGCGCGGCGACTCAGTGTGCGGCTGGCGGCGCGGATGGGGACGGCGCGCTGAGATTTCGCGGTATGGTTGACACAACTCCGCCGAGTCGGGTGCGACCACCAGCGGTGGCGGGGTCGTTTTACCCCGAGGAGCCCAGCGCTTTGCGCTCCATGGTGGAGGCCTGCCTGGCTCAGGCGAGACAGGCCCGCGGCACCCGCGGCGCCGCACCCCGGGCAGAAACGCCGCCTCCATCACGGCCGAAAGCCGTGATCGCCCCGCACGCGGGCTACATTTTTTCGGGGCCGATAGCCGGCTCGGCCTATGGCGCAGTCAGCGATGGGCTGGAAGGAATCGAGCGCGTGGTGCTTCTCGGGCCGAGCCACTTCGTCCCCTTCGCGGGTCTCGCGCTGCCGCGAGCCGAAGCCTTCCAGACACCGCTCGGCCTCGTTCCGGTGGACGCGGAGGCGCGCGGCGCGATTCTCCGCGCAGCGCACGTGGTGACGGCGGATGCGCCGCACGCGCGCGAACATAGCCTCGAAGTGCAGCTGCCGTTCCTGCAGGTGCTGCTCGGTGATGAGGTTCCCGTGCTGCCGATCGTCTCGGGCGATGCGACCGCGCCGCAAGTCACCGCGGCCCTCGAGCGCGTCTGGGGCGGAGACGAAACACTGATCATCATCAGCTCCGACCTGTCGCATTACCTCGACTACGCCAGGGCGCGCGCGGTCGACGCGGCCACGGCGAAGTCGATTCTCGCCTGCACGGCGGAGCTCGACGCGGACCAGGCCTGCGGTCACGTCGCAATCAATGGATTGCTGCACGCGGCGCGACAGCGCCACCTCAACGTGCGCTTGCTCGACCTGCGCAATTCGGGCGATACGCAGCCCGATCGCTCGCGCGTCGTCGGCTACGGCGCCTTTGCGCTGTACGAGGGACCGGTGCGCCAGTGAGCCAGGTGCAGCTCACGCCGCTCTACGATCGAGCCGCTTGCATGGAGCCATGGCAGCACCGCGCGATGCGCGCTACAGCTTACATTCCCAAAGCAACGCGAAGAAATTCGTCACTCCTGCGCAGCAGCTGGGTCCTGGCGCTCGAGTCGTCGAGGTAGTGATCGAGATCGTCCCAGGTCACGAGCTCGCACTTGCCACCGGCAGCCCTGAGCCGCTCACACATACGCTTCGATTGCTCGATGTGCACGTTCCGGTCGAATCCGCCGTGGAATAGCAAGACCGGCACTTTGATCTTGTCCGCGTGCTCGGCAGGCGAGCCCTCGTGGATGTGCGCGCCTTGGCCGATGAAGGCGCTTTCGAGCTCGAAATTGCTCCAGTGGCGGTACTGCTCCTTGAGTGCCGCGAGGTCAGTCACCGGCGCAATTGCGACCACGGCCTTGAACACCGAAGGGTCGACGACCGCGGACTGCAACGCGGCGTAGCCGCCATACGACCACCCGACGATTCCGAGCTTTGCGGGATCCGCCATGCCCTGGCTAACCAACCAGCGCCCGGCCGACAGTACATCGCCGATGGCGAGTTGCCAGGCCTTGAAGCCCTGGTCACGGAACCAGGCATCGCCGTAGCCACTTGATCCGCGGAAATTCGGTTGCAGCACTGCGAAGCCGCGCGAGGCAAAGAACTGCGACAACCAGTCGAAGCCCCATTCGTCTCGAGCGCTCGGGCCGCCGTGGGGCATGACAATTGCGGGCAGGCCGCGGGCGCTCTCGGCACCGGGGGGCAGCGTCAAGTATCCGGGCACCATGACGCCGTCTACTGATGGGTAGCGGATGCTCTTCATGGTGGCGAGCTTCACTCCTTCAAGCGCGGCTCTGACCACCAGGAACGTCTGCAGCTGGTGCGCTTTGCGATCGAAGATGTAGTACACGCCCGGATCCGCGTCGCTGCCTGCAAACAGCAGCATGCGGTTCTCGTCGCTGCTGGCATCCACTATCCGCAGCAACTGGTTCGGCAGCGCCTTTTGAAACGACGCGAGCAGCTGTTGGATTTGCGGAGCGAAGAACACCGGCTTGCGGGTATCGGTGGCGTAGGAGGCACCCACCACGTGCCGGTGCCGTCCGATCTCGATCAGCTCATCCACGTCGACCTCGGGATTCGCGTACACGAGCTGCTCCCGCAGCGAATCATCGAGGGCCACGGAGTACAGGGCCTGCCGCCCGTCCTTCTGCTTGAAACCATAAGCCACATTGAGATCGGGATCGACCGCATAGGGATTAAACCCGCTGTGATCGGTGTAGTTGTAATCGCTCAGCTTCCGCCAATCCCGGGACCCCGGCGGGTGGTACAGGTAGTCGATGATGCCGTTGTCCTGGGATTGGCGGACTTTCTGTTTGAGGCCGACGATGCGGATCGTGCCGTGCCCGTCGGTGATGTACTCTGTCGCATCCTCACGAGGCCTCTCGACCTGCTTGACGGTGAGGTCGCGCGTGTCGACCCAGTCGACTCCGAGCCCTTTTGTGCTGGAGCCGAAGCGGGTTCCGATTCTATCGTCGGGCACGTAGACGCGAGTCATCAGCACGGCACCATCCTGCTCGGGCAGCGAGTCGATGATCTCGCCACCCTCGAGCTGCAATCCGCGGCTGTACTGGCTGTCACGCCGGCTCAGGACCTGAACGTTGCTGCCATCGGCGTTCACCGCCACGAGTCGACTGAACGAGAGAAATCCGTATGTGGGGTCTTTAGCGAGAGCGTATACCTCACAGGCCAGGCGCTCGTTGGAGACCCAGTTGCAGTACGTGAGTCGATCCGGCTTGCCGGCGGCACGCAGAGCGGGCCTCGGCCGCGCATCCTTGCCGAGACTCAGCGTATACACCACCGACCCCTGACCGTCGGTGGGTGCAATGTACGAGACACGCTGCCCGTCCGGAGAGAGACGCAGGTCGGACACGCTCTGGCGCGCTCCGAACGCCGCCGGCGGGTCGAATGACCTGATCTCCTGCGCAAACAGCGACGGTGCGGCGCATAGCACCGCCACGACCGGCAGCTCCCTTAACACGTGGGGCTCTCCCGTGTTCGGACCTTAGCGGAAGGCAGCAGTTATCGCCGAGGCGTTGGACTTGTCAAGCCGCGCATTTCAGGCGGGCTCGATTCGGAATACGCGAGATCAGATGTTACACGGAGTCGAGAAGTGAGTTTTAACATATTGATATAACAGGGAAGATATTACCCTAAGTATGCTCACGCACACGGGACTGGCCGGCCATGCAGCAACGCGAGCTGCTGCTCGAGATCGCCGCCGGCGGGCTTGGGTGAGCTCGAGGAGAGCACCGCCGCGCGGTTCCTCGAGCCGCAGCCGGGCGCGAGTGCCTGGGAACGTTGCGCGGCCGTGATCGCCGCGAATGATGAGTATTGGCGCGGGGTTCTCGTCCGTGGTCTCGATGAGCCGCCGGAGCGAATGGCGCGCTCGCTCGCACTCGCGGCGGCGGTGCCGCTCGTGCGCGGCCTCGTCGCCGGGGGTAGCATACTTACAGGCGGTGCGCAGGCGTGATCGTGCGGAAAGGAGCGCGAATTGACGGCACATCGGCTCACCGTGGCGCAGGCGCTGGTCCGCGCGATGACGGCGCAGTGGGCCGAGGTGGAAGGCGAGCGCCGGAGACTGTTCGCCGGAGTCTGGGCGATATTCGGGCACGGCAACGTGGCCGCGCTCGGCGAAGCGCTGTACGCCGCCCGCGATGTGCTGCCGACGCTGCGGGCTCACAACGAGCAGGCCATGGGCCACGCCGCTCTCGCCTTTGCCAAGGCTTCGAACCGGCGCCGCATGATGGCGTGCACGACGTCGATCGGACCGGGCGCGACGAATCTCGCCACGGCGGCGGCGGTGGCCCACGTCAATCGGCTTCCGGTGCTGCTGTTGCCCGGAGACGTGTTTGCGACCCGAGCTCCCGATCCGGTCCTGCAGCAGGTCGAGGACTTTGGCGACGGCCTGATTACGGCGAACGACTGCCTGCGGCCGCTGTCGCGCTACTTCGACCGGATCACACGCCCCGAGCAGCTCGTGGTCGCTTTCAATCGAGCGATGCAGACCTTGACCGACCCGGCCACGTGCGGCCCCGTGACGCTCGCCTTGTGCCAGGACGTGCAGGCCGAAGCGTACGCGTGGCCGCAGAGTCTCTTCGAGGAGCGGGTATGGACACCACGGCGCCCGCCGCCGGCCCGCGAGGAGCTCGCGCGGGCCGCGCAGGCGCTCCGCTCGGCGCGCCGGCCGCTGATCGTCTGCGGCGGAGGCGTCTTGTATTCCGAGGCGGGCGGCACATTGCGCGAGTTCTGCGAGCGCCATGGCATTCCGAGCGGCGAGACCCAGGCCGGGAAGTCCGCGCTGCCGGGCAGTCATCCGCTCAACCTCGGCGGCATCGGGGTGACCGGGACCGCCGCCGCCAACTCACTCGGCGCGGATGCGGACGTGGTGCTCGCGGTCGGCACGCGCCTTCAGGACTTCACGACCGGCTCGGCGACGCTGTTTGACACGAAGGGCTGCCGGATACTGGCCCTCAACGTGCAACCTCTGGATGCGGGCAAGCACGGCGCGATTCCGCTGATCGCGGACGCGCGCGAGGGGCTGCGCGCCCTGAGCGAGGCTCTGGGGGCCTGGCGGGCGCCGGATGCCTGGACCGAGCGGGCCCGCCGGGAGCGCGACGAGTGGCTGAAGACTGCGCAGTCGTTCACGGCAGCGAGCGATCGGCCGTTACCGTCGGATGCCGAGGTCATCGGTGCGGTACAGCGAGCCGCGCGGGCATCCGACATCGTGGTCTGCTCCGCGGGCGGCCTGCCCGGGGAGCTGCACCGGCACTGGCAGGCCGAGCAGCCCCTCGGCTATCACCTCGAGTATGGATTTTCCTGCATGGGCTACGAGATCGCCGGAGGGCTCGGGGTGAAACTCGCGCAGCCTGAGCGCGAAGTCATCGTCATGGTCGGTGACGGCTCCTATCTCATGCTGAACAGCGAGATCGCCACCTCCGTCGCGATGGGACTCAAGGTGATCGTCGTGTTGCTCGACAACGGGGGCTTCGGCTGCATCGAGCGCCTGCAGCGGTCCACCGGCAACGCGAGCTTCAACAACCTGCGCCGCTCCCCCGGCGGCGCCTTCGATGCGCTCGACTTCGTGGCGCATGCGCGCAGCCTCGGGGCGGCGGCCAGGAAGGTGAAGGGTTGCGCCGAGCTCGGGAGCGCACTCGCCGAAGCGCGCGAGCGGGACTGCACCTCCGTGCTCGTCATCGAGACCGATCCGGCCTCCGGCACCACCGCCGGAGGGCACTGGTGGGACGTTCCGGTGCCCGAGGTCTCGGATCGCGCCGAAGTCGAATCCGCCCGGGTACGCTACGCGGTCGCACGTCAACTGCGCTCGGACGATGAGTAGTCCATGAGCATTCGTCTCGGCGTCAACCCCATCATGTGGTCCAACGACGATATGCGCGAGCTCGGCGCGGAAGTTCCGCTCGAGACCTGTCTCGCCCAGGCGCGCCAGATCGGCTTCGAGGGCATCGAGCTGGGACACAAGTTCCCGCGGGACCCCCTTCAGCTCACGACGACACTCGGCCGGTTCGGGCTCGCGTGCGTTTCGGGATGGTACTCGGCGCGGCTTCTCGAGCGAGACGCCGCCGCCGAGCTCGCGAGCCTTCGTCCCCACCTCGATCTCCTCAAGGCCGCGGCAAGCCCGGTGCTCGTCTTCGCCGAGGTGAGCGGCGCCATCCACGGCGACTTCCGCAGTCCGCTGTCGGCGCGGCCGCTTCTCAAAGCCAGCCAATGGCGCGAATTCGGCCGCCGCTTGACGCAGCTCGCTGCATGGACGGCGGCCGAGGGCGTGCGTCTTGCGTATCACCATCACATGGGCACGGTGGTGCAGAGCCAGGAAGACATCGACACCCTGATGGACGCCACCGGGGCCGACGTGGGGCTGTTGCTGGACACGGGACACGCGGCGTTTGCGGGAGCCGACCCCGTCGCGCTGGCGCGCCGCTATGCTCCGCGGATCGCGCACGTGCATGCGAAAGACCTGCGCGCCGGCGTGTGCGAGCGGGCGCGGGCCGGGGACTGGAGCTTCCTGCGCGCGGTGCTCGAGGGCGTGTTCACCGTTCCGGGCGACGGCAGCGTCGACTTCGATGAGGTGTTGGGTGAGCTGCGCGACTACTCGGGTTGGGTGGTTCTCGAAGCCGAGCAGGACCCGAAGAAGGCCGATCCGATGACTTACGCGTCGCTTGGGTTCGGGAATCTCCGGCGACTCGTGACGGAGCGCAGGCTATGAGCCCGTCGCTCCTCGTCAAGCCCGCGCTGCCAGCCGCCGGCGGTCAGGTGCACCGCATCACCCCTGAGAGCGCGGGCTGGCGTTACGTCGGATTCGAAGTCTTCGATCTGCTGGCCGGACAGGGACTCGTGCGCGAGTCGTCCGACCGCGAACAGTGCCTGGTGCTCCTCTCCGGGCGCGCCTCAGTGAGCGTCGACGGCCGCGACTTCGGCGCGATTGGCGGACGGCGCAGTCCATTCGATGGCAAGCCGTTCGCGGTCTACGCGCCAGCGCGGTCGCGGCTGACTGTCGCAGCGGAGGCCAACTGCGAGCTCGCGGTGGGCTCCGCGCCGGCCGAAGGGCGGGCACCGCCGCGGCTGATCCGGCCGGAGGATGTCGGCGATGAGGTGCGGGGCACGGGCACCAACACCCGCTACATTCGCGACGTACTGCCAGCGAGCGCGGCGGCCGAGCGACTCCTGGTCGTCGAGGTGCTCACACCCGGAGGCCACTGGTCGAGCTACCCGCCGCACAAGCACGACAGCGAGCAGGTCGGGGAGACTCAGCTCGAGGAGATCTACTATCACCGCCTCTCGCCCCCGGCGGGCTTCGCTTTCCAGCGCGTCTACACGGACGATCGGACGCTGGACCAGACCCTCAGCGTCGAGGATCGCGACGTCGTTCTGGTGCCACGCGGCTACCACCCGGTCAGCGCTCCGCACGGCTTCGAGCTCTATTACCTGAACGTCATGGCGGGGCCGGTGAGGCGCTGGCAGGTCACCAACGCCCCCGGTTACGAATTCATCACGCGACGGCGCTGAACGGAGATGCCGATGGTTGGCGTGGCGGTGGTCGGCTGCGGGCGCATTGGTCGGGTGCATGCACGAAACGCGGCGGGAAATTCCCGCGCGAGCCTCGTCATGGTGTTCGACGTCGCCGGCACGGCCGCGCAGCAGACGGCGACCGAGTTGGGCGTGAAGGCCGCGCGCAGTCTCGAGGAGGTGCTCTCGGACCGCAGCGTGGACGCCGTTCTGCTCGCAACGCCGACGGACACCCACGTGCCACTGATCACCGCGGCGGTCAAGGCCGGCAAGGCGGTGCTGTGCGAGAAGCCGGTCGACCTCGATCCGCAGCGTGCGCGCGAGTGCTGGAGCGGGATTGCCGGCGGCAACCCGAGGGTGATGGTCGGCTTCAACCGGCGATTCGACCCGTCCTTCAAGAGCCTGCGCGAGCGACTCGAGGGCGGCGAGGTCGGACCGCTGGAGCTGGCGATCATCACCAGCCGGGATCCGGCGCCGCCGCCTGCCGCGTACATCAGGTCCTCGGGCGGCCTGATGCGCGACATGACCATTCACGATTTCGACATGGCGCGCTACCTGGCGGGCGATATCGCGCAGGTGCACGCGTTCGCCGCGAATCTCGTCGATCCCTCGACGGCTGCGCTCGGTGACGTCGACACCTGCGTGGTGTCGCTGCGCGCCGCCTCCGGCGCGCTCATTCAGATCAACAACAGCCGCCGCTGCGTGTACGGTTACGACCAGCGCATCGAGGCGTTCGGGGCGGGGGGCATGCTGCAGGCGGGGAACCGGTACCCGACTTCCGTCGAATCCTGGGGCGCCGCACGCACCGGCGCACGCGATGGCGTACTCAACTTCTTCATCGAGCGCTATCGGGAGGCTTACGAAGCGGAGCTCGACGCGTTCATCTCGTGCGTGGAGGAGGGGCGGGCGATGAGCCCCGACTTCTCCGACGGGGTGAAGGCTCTACTGATAGCCGAGGCTGCCGAGCGGAGTTTCAGGACCGGCCGGGTTGTTGATCTCGGTTGAGGCGCCTCAGGCGCGCTGCCGGTACTGGTCCGCGATCACGGCGACGACGATGATCGCGCCCTTCACGATCTCCTGATAATAAGCGTCGATCCTCAGGAAGGTGAATCCCGAGGTCACGACTCCGAGGATCATCGTGCCGATGACCGTGCCGGTGATCCGCCCGACGCCTCCCGCGAGCGATGCGCCGCCGATCACCGCGGCGGCAATGGCATCGAGCTCGTACATGGTCCCCATGCCGGCCTGCCCCGAGACCGCGCGCGCCGAGGTCACGATGCCGGCCAGTCCCGAGAGCATTCCGGCGATGGTGTAGACCGCGATCAGGTGCCTGGCCACGGGGATTCCGGCCACCCGGGCGGCCTGCGGATTGGCGCCGATCGCATAGGTGAGCTTGCCGTAGCGCGTGTAACGGAGCGCGATATGGAATATCAGCGCGGTTGCGAGAAAGATCATCACCGGCAGCGCACCGCCGCCGATGTCGGCATACCGATCGGTGAGCATGCTCACCGGCTCGCCGTGCGTGTACCACTTGGCCAACCCGCGGGCGGTGACCATGACGCCGAGCGTCGCGATGAACGGCGGAATGGAAGTCCAGGCGATCAGCGTGCCGTTGAGGAGACCGGCCGCGGCTCCCCCCGCCAGGCCTGCCAGTACCGGCACGAGCACCGGCATGTCGGTGAGCGAGGGATAGACGGCGCGTGCCGCGTCGGAAGATTGAGCCAGGCTCGCCGCCACCATCGCGGTCAGCGCGACCACCGAGCCTGAGGAGAGGTCGATGCCTCCGGTGATGATGACCTGGGTCACGCCGACGGCAATGATGCCGATGACCGAGACCTGCAGGATCATCACCACCAGGCGCTGCTCGTTGAGCAGGAAGCTCTGCCCGACGAAGATCCACCCGAGCAGCTCGAAGGCCAGGGCCAGCCCGATGAGCACCATGAGGATGCTCGCCTCGGGAGGAAATCTTCGCGGGCGCCCGCCGGCGCCGGTCCGCGTGCTCGCCATCTGAGCCTAGGCCGCGGCCAGATCCATGATCTTCACCTGGTCGGCCTCGGCGCGGTCGAGAATTCCGGTGACGCGCCCCTCGCGCATCACCATGATGCGGTCGCTCATCCCGAGAATCTCGGGCAGCTCGGAGGAGATCAGCAGGACGGCCGTGCCCTCACCGACGAGGCGCGAGATGAGTTGATGGATCTCGGCCTTGGCGGCGACGTCGACCCCGCGCGTCGGCTCGTCGAGAATGAGGATCTTCGGCCGGGTGAGCAGACAGCGGCCGATCAGGACCTTCTGCTGATTGCCGCCCGAGAGATTTCCGATCGGCTCGTGCAGATCGGGCGTCTTGACCCGCAGCAGCGCGCACATCGCCGTGCAGGCCTCGCTCACCGCGCGCGTGCGGACGAACCCGAAGCGGACGAAGTCGCCATGCAGCACCGAGATCTCGAGGTTCTCGAGCACGCTGAGCGTGAGGAAACAGCCGCTCTCCTTGCGGTCTTCGGTGACGAACGCGAGGCCGTGCGAGATCGCGGACTGCGGTGAGTCGAGCTTCACCTCGCGGTCCCCGATCGAGAGCCGCCCCGAGCTCGCCCGGGTGAGACCGAACAGGGCTTCGGCGAGCCTGGTGCGGCCGGAGCCCACGAGGCCCGCTATGCCGAGAATCTCACCCGCGTGCAGCTCGAAGCTGACGTCTCGGAAGTGCCGCTCGAGCGTCAGATGGCGGGCGGCCAGCAGCACTGCGCCCCGCTGCACCTCGCCGACGGGCGCCGCCGGGGGCAGCTCGCGTCCGACCATCATGCGCACGATCGCCTCGCGCGTGAGGGTCGCGGGAGTCCCGCCGCCGACGTAGCGGCCGTCGCGCAGCACGGACAGCTCGTCGGCGATCTCGAACAGCTCCTCCAGCCTATGGGTGATGTAGAGGATGCCTTTGCCCTGGGCCTTGAGCTCGCGAATGATCGCGAACAGGTGTTCCGCGTCCCGCTCGCCGAGCGCCGAGGTGGGCTCGTCCATGATGAGCAGCTGCGACTCATAGGAGAGCGCTCTCGCGATCTCGACCATCTGGCGGGCGGCTACCGGGAGTGTGCGCACCTCGGCCTCGGGATCGATGTCGATCCGCAGCCGCTCGAGCAGGGCGCGGGTCCTGCGCTTCAGCTCGCGATGGCTGATGAGTCCCAGAGCGTTGATGGGCTCGCGCCGGATCCAGATGTTCTCCGCGACGCTCATGCAAGGCATCAGGTTCAGCTCCTGATGGATCATGGCGATGCCAAAGTCAAGCGCATCGCGCGGCGAGCGGAGGCGCAGATCGCGGCCGTTGAGGAGCAGCTCGCCGGCATCCGGAGCGTAGACACCTGCGACGATCTTCATGAGCGTCGACTTGCCGGCGCCGTTCTCGCCGCTCAAGGCGTGCACCGTGCCGCGCCCGAGTCGCACCGACACATCGTCCAGGGCCACGACTCCGGGAAACGCCTTGCAGACATTCCTGACTTCGAGGAGGCAGCCGTCTCCCGCGCCGTCGCGCATCGCTCAGTGCCTGCCGAGATAGCTCGCCAGATTGCCCGGCGTCACCAGCTCGAAGGGTACCCAGAGGAAGCCTGGGACGCTCTCGCCCCTGGCGAGCTTCAGCGCCGTATCGACGGCCCCTCTGCCCTGGGCGGGGGCGTTCTGGAATACCGTCGCCTGGAGCTCTCCCGCCTTCATCGCGGCTAGCCCGTCGGGGGTGGCGTCGATGCCCGCGACGAGGGTCTTCGAGAGCAGTCTTGCCTGCCTGAGGGATTGAATGGCGCCGATCGCCATCTCGTCGTCGTTGGCGACGACCGCCTGAGGCCGCAACCCGGCGCTCAGCCAGTTCGTCATGAGATCGGCCGCCTGAGTGCGCTTCCAGTCGGCCGCCTGCTTGTCCAGGACCCGTATGCCGCGGCACTCGGGTCTCGCAATCACGTCATAGACGTCCTGCGTGCGCTGACGGGCGGCCTGATTGGTGAGCTCGCCGATCAGGACGACAATCTCTCCCTTGCCCTTCAGGAGCCGGCACACCTCGGCCATCTCGAGCGTGCCCGATTGAGTTTCGTCCGAGCCGACGAAGGACACCCTGGGGGGCAGCTGCTTGTCGGCGGGCATGCGGTTCACGTACACGAGCGGAATGCCGGCGCGCGTCACGAGCCGCGTCATTCTCGGAGTCGCGTCGGTATCGACCGGGTTGACGACGATGGCGTCGACTTTCTGTGCGATGAAGTTCTGGATCTGGTTCAGCTGCCGGCCGATGTCGTTCTGGGCGTCCTCGAACTGAATCGAGACGTCGAGCTCGCGCGCCCGCGCTTTCATGCTGGCGCGCACCGCGGTCAGGAAGTTGTCGTCGAACAGGGCCATCGAGACCCCGAGCGTGGCGGCGTGCGGCGCCGCCGACAGCGCCGGAAGTACCGTGGCGAGAAGTGCCAGAGATGCGCGCTTCATCCCGCGAGCGGCTCGCGCCCGTCCTCGATCCTCGAGAGCGTGCATGTTAACGCGGCAGGCTGCTGCGCCGATACGTGGCGCTGTGCAGCCACTCGGGATTGATCTCGGCGCCCCAGCCCGGCGCCGACGGGATGGTCACCTGACCGTCCCGCACCGCGAAAGGGTCGCCGAGGAACAGTCCCTGCTGCCAGGGATGGTAGCCCGCACCCTCGATCGACAGCTCGAGATACTTCCCGGGGTTGGGAATCGCGCCCAACAGGTGCATGGTGCACAGCGTGACCAGCGAGAGGTTGGCGCTGTGCGGCGTACACGGCAGCCCCGCCGCCGCCGCCATCCGCACGACCCTGAGCGTGCGCGATATCCCGCCCATGTACATGACGTCGGGCTGAACGATGTCGACCGCGCGCATCTCGATCATCCGCGCCCAGGTGGCGAGATCCGAGTCCTGCTCGCCGCCGGCCACGTCGAGCTCGAGCGCATCGCTGACCCGTTTGGTCTCCTCGAGCTTCCAGTACGGGCACGGCTCCTCGTAGTGACTGACCCCCTCGGCCTCGAGCAGATGCCCGACCTCGATGGCGCGGCCGGGGGAGAAGCCGCTGTTCGCATCCACGAGCTTGGCGACCCCGTCGCCGAGCGCGCGCGCAAGGCGCGGCACGATCGCCTCGGTGCGGCCGGGCCATTCATCGACGTCGTGTCCGCACTCGGCGCCGACACGCCACTTGAAAGCGTCGAAGCCCTTTTCGTCCCGCAAGCGCACGAGCCGCGCGGCCTCGTCGGCTGGCTGAATGTCTCGTCGCATCGAGGAGGCATAGGCGCGAAGCCGCCGCGGCCTGCCACCGAGCAGCTCGACCACGGGCCTGCCCTCGAGCTTGCCGCGCAGGTCCCACAGCGCGGTGTCGAGCCCGGCGAGTGCGCGGCAGCGGTAGCTGCCCGGGAACTTGTGCTCGCGCTCCTCGATGCGATCGATCAGGGCATCGATCTCGAGCGCGTCGGCACCGAGCGCCCAGGGGGCGACCTGACGGTGGAAGATGGTGGCGGTGATGTCGGCGTTGTAGGTCGAGGTCTGACCCCAGCCGACCGCGCCCGTCTCGGTGGTCACCCGGACGAAGCACACGAACTCGTTGGTGAAAGTCTCGAGGCTCGAGATCCTCATCGCGCCGTCCCGACCCGCCCGGCAGCCGCACCTCCCGCGGGTCGGGCATTGAGAACATAGAGGTATCCGGCGCCGAACGCTGCGAGAGCACTGACGGCTGCGAGAGCGATGAAGACGCCCCCCCAGCCGAACGCCACCGCAAGTCGCGCCATGACGGTGCCGGCGAGCGTGCCGCCCAGGTAGCCGGTGCCGTCGACCAGGCCGGACGCGACCGCGCCCGCCCGCTTGCCGCCAAAATCCAGTGCGAAGGCTCCGGGCAGAAACGAGTAAGGCCCGAGCAGGCAGAAGGCGATGAGGCCGATGACGGCTACCGGCAGCCACACGCCGGACGAGGCCGGCCGGAGCGAGGTGAGCACCGCCAGCGCCACGGCCACCGACGCGAGACCCAGGAGGAGCAGCAGCGCGCGGCAATTGCGCCCGAGGCGGTCGCTCAGCCAGCCGCTGAGCAGCACCGAGACCGCTCCGACCGCCGGAAAGATCGCGGACATCGCGGCGGCGCGGCTCACGCTGAAACCGAGGAAGTCCCGCATGTACGCCGGTGTCCAGGTATTGAACGTCTCGCGCACCATCGTGGTCGCTAAACTCAGCAGGCAAACCATCAGGAAGGCACGGCTGCGCAGCAGCGGCAGCACCAGAGCAGCGAAGGTCCCGGGGCGCGATTCGGCTCCGGAAAAGACATTGCGCGGGTTCGCGATCGCCTCCGGGTAGCCCTCGTCGGTTCGCGATTCGCGCAGGAACAGCAGGTTGGCGAGGAACAGCAAGCCG
>Ga0209472_1000429_pt1 | contig 25415 bp, 19 predicted proteins | sample GraSoiAngelo_130_FD_185887 | JGI IMG/M metagenome (GOLD analysis project Ga0209472, IMG submission 185887) | Grasslands soil microbial communities from the Angelo Coastal Reserve, California, USA - 14_0929_02_20cm (SPAdes) (version 2) | ecosystem: Environmental > Terrestrial > Soil > Grasslands ...
AGCGAGCGTGGCACATTCCGCTCCGGCTCCTTTACTTCGCCGATGATGTAGGTCGAGGCATTCCAGCCCGAGTACGAATACATGACATAAACGAGGGCGACCGCGAAGGCGCCGCTGAAGATCGACCCCGCGTCGCCGGATTGCGGCAAAAAAGTGATCGCCTGTTTTTGTTCGACGAGAAATCCAGCTCCGATGAGCACGCTAATCAAAAGCAGCTTCACCACTGTCCAAAGATTTTGAAAGGCGCTGCCAAGGCGCAGGTTACCGAAATGGAAAAGCGCCACGACCCAAACGAGCACGAACGAAAGGACAACCGGTGAACCGAAGTCGAATACGCCGCGGAAATATTTTCCGAATGCCATGGCAGCTAGCGCAATGGGTGCGGCGAAGCCCACCGTGGCGGAAACGAAACCAGCCATGAACCCAATGGCTGGGTGATAAATTTCGGAAAGAAAATGATATTCGCCACCGGAGCGCGGCAGGGCGGCGCTGAGCTCGCCGTAGCAAATCGCGCCGCACAGCGCCGTGATCCCGCCTACAATCCAGAGCATCAGTAGCGCGAATCCGGATTGAATGCCCGGCAATTGAAACCCGAGGCTCGTAAAGATGCCGGTGCCGATGATATTGGCGATGACAATGGCGCTGGCCGTAATGAAACCAATCGTGCGCGGCGGTGTTGGCGCTTTCAACGAATGACGTTCAACGACACTGGTCATGGTTAGATCGACAATCCCGAAATAATCGGGACTCGCGAATTTTTTCGGAGTTGCATTCGAGTGGATCGTTCGCGAATGGACTCGCGCAGTTCCTTCCTGCTTTAAAATGAGCACCGAGTCACATGTTCAGATTTTGATGAGTTGTCAGAAGCGATTCCCGGCCTCACGGTAAAAACGCCATGAACCCACGCTCCAAGCTCTCCGTGGAATCGGCGACCCAACTCGCAGTCTTTCTAGCGAATCGTCCCGGCGCGCTTGCCCGCGTGTGTGAGGCGCTTGCCCAGGCCCAAATTAATATTCACGGGCTGGCTACTTCCGACACGGTCGATCATTCCGTCGTGCGCATGGTGGTGAGCGATCCGACCAAAGCGCTCATGCTTTTGGGCGAGGCCGGCGTGCTCGCGCTCGAGTCTGATGTGCTCACGATCGAGACCGAGAACCAACCAGGTGTGCTCGCAACAATTGCTGAACGACTCGCGAAGGCCGAAGTGAATATTGAGTACGCTTATCTTGCAGCCGGCCCCAAGGCAGCAAAAGGACTGATCATTCTGCGTCCATCAGATGTCGAAAAAGCGCAGAGCGCGCTGCGAGATTTGTAACGCGCGTTAGACATTTAGCCGCTAGTAAACGAACGGAATCAAACGTTTCGTCCGCTCCACATAGGCGCGGTAATTCTGGCCGAGCGCCTCAAGCAGGACGCGTTCCTCGATCCGAATGCGCCAGAGAAACGCAGCGATAATCGGTAGCGTCAGAAACAAGATCGACAGCCAATTTCCAAAGCAGAACCCCAAGCCGAGGAAAGCCAGAAGCGCGCCCGTGTATGTGGGATGCCGAATATGTCGATAGGGACCAGAATCGATCAGCTTATGTTCGGCCGAGATCGACACATCAACCGTAAAATAGCGACCGAGATATCCGATTGAGTACCAACGCAGAATCAGGCCGCCGAGAAACAGCAAGAAGCCGAAGAGGTAAAATCCGCTCGGACACGGCACGGTTGCGCTTGGGAAGAGCCGGACCATTTGGATCCCAGACCAGAGACTAGCAATGATGATTGTCCAAAGAAGAATAAGAGAGCGGCGGTCGCGGGAAACAGTTTGCGTCTGCGAGCGCCGAGTCAGCGCGAGATAAAGCTCCGAAAGACCGTAGATCGCCGCCAGGACCAATGGATTAGGCAATCGCATCGTGGTTTGTTACAAAAAAATCGGGCGGAAACGACCGAGCGAGTTTGAGCAACAAATATAAGGTAGGCTCTTCATGCTTCGCCTATTTTTCCGGCCGGGGCGCACATCGACAAGCTGAAAGCGCTCGCGTTCAACTCATGGAAGGATTTCAATTGTACTCTCGTCGGGCGTGACCCGCCAAAGCTCTTCGATTTCTTGGTCGCTAAGCGCAATACAACCAGCCGTCCAATCTTTTCGGCGATGAAACGCGCCGAGCCAACCGCGACCATTCGGAAGCCCGTGAACCATAATGTCATAACCAGCAGGGAACCCCCGTGCTGCGGCCCGCGCAGTGTCTTCAGCGGACGGATAGGAAATGTGGAGCGCGAGATGAAAATTGCTATGTGGATTGCGATTATCAATCCTGTAGACGCCTTCCGGGGTTTTCTGGTCGCCTTCTTGTTGTTTCGCACCGGTCGGATTGCGCCCTAACGCAACTCGATACGTTTTAAGTTTTTCGCCGGCACGGTAGATCGACAATTTTCTTGCTGATTTTTCGACGAGGATGCGATCAATCGTGGTATTTGGAGGCAACGGATTCCAATTGTGATGAGCGTAGAAATAGATCGCACTGGCAACGCCAAATATTACCCCAAGTAAAAGGATGGATTTGAAGCGCATCTCTCGTTCCGAATTGGCCAAACATACAACGCCCAGCGCGTGTAACACGGACATCTTGTCTGTTTGGTGGAGTAAAACGCCTCTACCGCTTATGACTTCGGTAAAGACTTGGCTCGGTTTTCCGTATCCATTGGGCTCGACGTGGCTGGGCAACGGCGTGAACTTTGCGCTTTTTTCGGAAGCGGCCACGTCGGTTGATCTTTGCCTCTTCGATAATATCGAGGCGCGCCAGGAGAATGTTCGCATTCCAGTGACCGAACATACCGATCAGGTCTGGCATGTGTTCTTGCCAGATGCGCGACCGGGCCAATTGTACGGTTTTCGCGTTTCGGGGCCGTACGAGCCGGAACGCGGTTTGCGATTCAACAGCTCCAAACTCCTCCTCGATCCTTATGCGAAAGCGATCGCAGGGGAAGTGAATTGGGCCGACGAAATGTTTGGCTATGTCGTTGGCGGCGAAGACGAAGATTTGACTCAAGATTTCCGGGACGACGCCTGGGGCGTACCCAAATCGGTCGTAATCGACAACGCATTCGATTGGCAAGGCGACAGGAAGCCTGGCACCCCGTTGCACAGCTCTGTGATCTATGAGGTGCACGTGAAAGGCTTCAGCAAACTTTGGCCGGAAATTCCTGAGGAATTGCGCGGCACCTACGCAGGTGTCGGCAGCGCGGCGGCAATCGATTATTTAACGAAACTTGGCGTCACGGCGGTCGAGCTATTGCCGGTGCACGCACATATCGACGATAAAGTTTTGATCGATCGCGGCCTCAAGAACTACTGGGGTTACAACACGATCGGATTTTTTGCACCGCACGCGGCGTATTCGAGCAGTGGGCAAATGGGCGAACAAGTCTCGGAGTTCAAATCGATGGTGCGCAGCCTCCATGCCGCCGGCATCGAAGTAATTCTCGACGTGGTTTACAATCATACCGCGGAAGGAAATCATCTCGGTCCTACGCTTTGCTTTCGCGGGATCGACAATGCCGCATATTACCGGTTGCGCCCGGATGATCCACGTTTGTATCTGGATTTTACGGGCACCGGCAACACTTTTAACCTGCTCCATCCACGCACGCTCCAACTGGTGATGGACAGCTTGCGCTATTGGGTTCTCGAAATGCATGCGGACGGATTTCGGTTCGATCTGGCTTCGACCCTGGCGCGCGATCACGAGGGCGTGAACAAACTGCACGCCTTTTTCGAGATCATTCATCAGGACCCGGTGCTCTCGCAGGTCAAGCTAATCGCAGAACCGTGGGACGTGGGCGAAGGCGGCTATCAGGTCGGAAATTTTCCCGTCCTCTGGGCGGAATGGAACGGCAAATATCGGGATACCATGCGCGGTTTTTGGAAAGGCGACGAGGGTCGCATTGGCGAAATGGCTTACCGGCTCACCGGCAGTCCGGATCTTTATCAACATAGCGGGCGCCGTCCTTATGCCAGCATCAATTTTGTTACCGCGCACGACGGTTTCACGTTAACCGACCTGGTCAGTTACAATAAGAAGCACAACGAGCTGAACGGCGACAAGAACAGCGACGGCGACAACAACAATCAATCCTGGAATTGCGGCGTGGAAGGTCCAACTGATGACCCGGAAATCAACAAACTGCGCGAACGTCAGCGTCGGAATTTCCTGACCACACTTTTTGTGTCCCAAGGTGTGGCGATGTTAAACGGCGGGGATGAGTGGGGCAGATCGCAAAATGGCAACAACAACGCTTACTGCCAGGACAATGAGATCAGTTGGTTCAATTGGGAGCGCGATGAAAAACATTATCGATCGCTCGAGTTCACCCGAAAGTTGATTCAGCTCCGGAAGGATCATCCGGTCTTTCGCCGTCCAAAATTTTTCCAGGGCCGGCGGATTCGTGGCTCGGAAATCAGGGATGTGATGTGGTTCAATGCGGGCGGCAGCGAAATGAGCGAGAAAGAATGGACGTCGCCGTTTGTTCGTTGCCTTGGCATGCTTTTGAGCGGTGATACGATCGATGTGCTCAATTTCGAAGGAGAACCAATCCGTGATGAGACATTTCTGTTACTGATCAATGCGCATTATGAGCCGGTCCCCTTTGTCCTGCCGGGACAGGAACACATCGAATGGCAACTCATTCTCGACACGACGCACGCCGAAGGTTTTTTGACGGAGGGGAGAAAATTCGCCTCCGGCGACGATCTCGATCTTGGCGGCCGTGCCACATGCTTGCTTAAACTAATTAGTGGCGCTCAAGCTCAAGCCCGGGAGGAATCTTGGAAAAAACGGCATGTCGAATTTCCCGCGCTCAGTGCCGAAGAAGAACGAGCGCGCGGGAAATAGTCCGTGCAATTAAGATCGAGATGAAAATTCAGCGCAATCTTGTTGCGAAAAACGAATCAGTTATAGAGTGTGATGCGCGCGCGTATTCGTGCGCGGCCAATCTTGGTCGTTGATTCGATATGACACCGAGTTCTCTGATCATCGTCACTGACCGCGGCAGTTTAAAAGCATATCGAGTGGATGAGACGCCCACACGCGGACCGAGCCTTAAGCTGGTGCAAGCATTCAATATCACCGACGCGCACGGAAAGCTTGTTGATAAGGTAACTGATTTGGCTGGTCGCTTTCCCGTGAGCGACGGCGCGGGCGGGCGGCATGCAAGTTCGATCGCGGAACGGACTCAGCTGGAGACCGAGACCGACCGCCGCATTCATAAACAGCTTGCCGATCAAATTGTAAAGATTGTGAAAGGCGATGGTGTCGAAGGCTGGTCGTTTGCCGCGCCAGCGGAAATTCATTCGGCGATTGTCGATCTTTTGCCGAGAAAAGTGCGCGACCGGATTGTCGAGCATGTAAAATCCGACCTGGTCAAGACTGAGCCGTCAAAATTACCGGCCCACTTTCGTTCGCTCCAGCAAATCTGAAGATGGTGTATTCAGGATGCTTAATTCTAGATGATGGCTGCGGGATCGCAGCGTCGACATTGTCCCGCTCAACTATCCGGCATCGGACACCATTAAAACATTTCGCTTCGCTCAACGGCGGAGAGAGCGTTAGTATCTAATTAATCATGCAACTGCCTGTTAAGATCAGTTATCGGGGTCTGGAAAAATCCGACCAGATCGACAATCTCGTGTTGGACAAAGCCGCGCGGCTCGAGAAATTTTGCGACCACATTAATCGGTGCGACGTCGCGATCGAACAACCGAACCACACCCATCACAAAGGAAATCAATACCGTGTTCGCATTGACGTGACCGTTTCGCGCGGTCACGAGCTTGTTGCCAACGAACAACAAAAGGACAACGGCACCCACGACCCCCTCAACAAAGTGATCCACGACGCCTTCAAAACCATGGAGCGCCAGTTGCGCCACCTCGTCGACGTTCAACGGCGGGAAGTGAAAACGCACGCTGACTCACGTTCGCCGAAATAGGACGCAGATAGGCGATTGGGGTCAATTGCCCCTACGTAAGAGCGAAATCGAATGCATAGCGCAGTAGAGCTGTTGGCTGCAGCACCTGGTTAGATGCTTCCCTGCTGCTGTCATGCTCTCGGTGCGAGCCGAACAGAGTCGATGAGGCGATCAACGTAGGCCTTCCGCGTGGGATCTGCCGCGCGGCGTGTAAGCGCCCATATCTCAAGTAGGTGACCGTTCACGAAGCAGGAAAGGCAGCGAGTATCGACGTGAGCTCCTGAGTCGTTATCGTGGCTGAGACAAATCTCGGCCCAGCTCCGGCCGTCACGCTCGACTATCTGATGCTTGATCCACCGGAAATGCGGCAGCTTCGCGTTGAGTCTGGTATACGACTCGACTTTCTGCTGCAGGAAGTCAGCAATATCGGGCGCTTTCAAGCTGTGTTTACCGTAGGTCACGCTCACTAAAAAGGTGCCGTCGGCAGACGCAAGGTTGGTAAGGACCGAGTATCGGTTTGTCTCTCCCGGTGCAACTGTGGCTCTGCGAAATATCTACTGGGCTGGCGAACGATAGCTGGCCGCCGAGTAGCTGAATTTGCTTCGCTACGGCTGAATGTGCCGCAAGCCAGAGAACAAGCCACGCGACGATGGTATGAAAGTGCACGTGCGTCTAACGAGAATTAGGCCGAATAAGATCCAATCCGACCTACAAAGAGCATCGCCTACCTTACGCGGGCGCGCCGCCGAGGGCGCCGGGGAGTGGTGGGGTGACGCCGGGCGCAGCAACAACTTGCTTGGGCGGTTTTTCAGGCGGCATTTTTTGACCGTCCGGCTGTGCGGTGCCACCGGGCGGATTTATCAAGCGGCCGTGCTCGACAATTTCTTTAATTTGCGAGCCATCGAGCGTCTCGTACTCAAGCAATGCTTTGGCGATGATCTCCAACTGGTCGCGATGGGCGATGAGAGTTTGTTTGGCCAGTTGATAAGCCTCATCGAGTAGTTTTTTTACTTCCTGATCTATCTGCTCGGCCGTGGCTTCGCTGTAATCCCGCGCGCGCGAAATATCGCGGCCGAGGAAAACGTAATCTTCATGGTCGCCATACTCGACCATGCCCATTTTCTCGCTCATACCCCATTCGCAAACCATCCGGCGTGCGATTGCCGTTGCCATCTTAATGTCGCCGCGGGCGCCATTGGTGATGTCGCCAAAGATAATTTCCTCCGCAACGCGGCCGCCCATGCTGACAGCAAGACCAGCGAGCAACTCATTTTTGCGGTTGGTATATTTGTCTTCCTCTGGCAGCCACATTGTCGACCCAAGCGAGGGACCACGCGGAATGATGGTGACTTTGTGCAGCGGCTCAGTGTGCGGGAGAAGCTCCAATAACAACGCGTGACCCGCTTCGTGATAGGCAGTGTTTTGCTTTTCTTTTTCGCTGAGCGCGAGACTGCGGCGCTCCTTGCCCCACCGGACTTTGTCGCGCGCTTCTTCTAGTTCGGCGAGCGTAATGCCTTTTAATCCGCGCCGCGCGGCGAGCAGCGCCGCTTCGTTGATCACATTGGCCAGTTCGGCGCCCGAATAACCCGGTGTGCCACGCGCGACCACGGCAAGATCGACGCCTTCGGCCAGTTTCACCTTCTTAGCATGAACACGTAGAATTTCTTCGCGCCCTTTCACGTCGGGCAGATTGACTGTGATTTGCCGATCGAAGCGTCCCGGTCGCAGCAGCGCCGGATCGAGAACGTCGGGGCGGTTGGTGGCCGCGATGATGATGACGCCTTCCTGGGTATCGAAACCGTCCATCTCTACGAGCAACGCATTTAGCGTTTGCTCGCGCTCGTCATGGCCGCCGCCAACACCGTGCCCGCGATGACGGCCGACGGCGTCGATTTCGTCGATGAAAATGATGCAAGGCGCGGATTTTTTGCCTTGCTCGAACATATCGCGCACGCGCGATGCGCCGACTCCGACAAACATCTCAACAAAGTCCGAGCCGCTGATTGAAAAAAACGGAACGTCCGCTTCACCCGCGATAGCGCGGGCTAGCAGCGTTTTGCCGGTGCCGGGCGGCCCGACTAAGAGAACACCTTTCGGGATGCGGCCGCCGAGCTTCTGGAATTTTTTCGGATCGCGCAAAAATTCGACGAGCTCTTGGACTTCATCCTTCGCTTCCTCGACGCCGGCGACATCGCGAAATGTAATTTTATTTTTGTCGCGCGCTAGCATGCGCGCTTTCGATTTCCCGAAATTGAGCGCGCCTTTGCCGGCCATGCGGATTTGCTGACGAAAAAGAAAGTAAAGCACGAGGAGAAAAAGGGCGATCGGGAGAAAACCGACCACCGTCTGCGCCAGAACATTGGATTCGGTTTTAATAGCCGGTTGAATGCCGGCGGCAGCGAGTTTTTCTTGCAGATTGCTTGTGAAACTCAAATAGACCGTGGTTCGAAAGGGAACCTGCTGCGCAGGCGCTGAACCCACGCCTTGCCGGATGTAAGCGCCACGCAAGGTTTGCGTCGGCCGGCCATCCTCAACAACGAGTTGAAGCGGATAATTCTTATCGGTCACGATCTGCTTGTTATCGAGCAGTTCGAGAAAACGATTGTAAGGGACGTCTTCGACCGGCTGCATCCCTCCCCGGTAAAAGAGCATGGCGAGTGCAATGAAGCTAAAGGCGATCACGATGAGAATGACGCCGCGCCAGTTAAAATTAGGCTCGTTCCCGCGGGATTTATTCTCCTTTTGGGAGTTGCGATCAGCTTGAGGCATGGAATTAAACGCGCTCAGCGCGAATGCAGGTTACCATGAAGGCTTTTTCAATGCAAAGAGCCACGGTCGCGTCAGCACAGTGAAAGCTGACAAGTGAATAGTGAAAAGATCGACATTGGGAGCGCTGAGATGTTTGAATTGTTAAAAGGTTGAAGCGAGACCTCCTTATCTATGTATCGTGCCTGCACATTGCGTCGCCCGTCGGTTTCGGGTAAAATTTGAGTCCGAATATCGACATGACAGAGCTTGTTTCATCGGTTGCAGACAGGATCGACCGTGCGGTGCAGCGCGTGACGCCTCTTGCCTATCGGGTGCGGCGGACTGGCCGCCGCTGGGTGCGCCGCGCCTTGCGCAAGCCCCGCAGCGTCTCGGAAGGTCCGAATCTGTTGCCGCTGTTGATCCAGGTGCTCGCCAGCTTTTCAAAGGCGGATGGCGTTCTATTAGAGGAAGAGATCGACTCGAGTCTCGGTTTTTTGCGTTACGATTATCCCGAGGCGGTTTACTCGGAGCTGCGGCAGTTATTCCGGCAAGCGCTCTACGAGCAGCAGGACCTTGCCGCGATGGCGCAGAAACTAGGCGCCCAACTGAGCACAGAGCGCAAGATCATGCTGGGAGTCCAGCTCTACGACCTCATTTCGCAAGCGGGATTGAAGCAGGAGCAGGTCGTCGCGTTCTATTCGTTCATGTCACAACTCGGCATGGCGGCGCAAGCCATCGACATAGTTTACCAACTGAATGCCTCGGAGGATTCCGATCCGTCGATTTATCAACGCGGCGCGTCCCCGCTCGAATCGCTCTCATTCGCCACGAACGGGAAGACGGATGTGATCCTTAAGAACCTCGACGGCAACGATCGGTTGATGGCATTCCGTTATCACGATCTCATTTTGCTCAAAAATTATAGCGGGCAGAATGTGTCGGTGCGCGGGCGACCGCTGGTTCGCGGCGGGTTCTGCCGGATTTATCCTGGGCAACGCATTCTCGTTGGTAATCAGGTGCTCAGTTATCAGGAGCTGGCGCAGTATTTCAACGCCAAGAAGAATGTTTCGCTTCCGCAGATTCTTATCCGGGTAAACAAGGACTCGGATGAAGTCGAGCTGGAGCGCTCGCGTACGCGCGACAGCTCACTCCGGATCACTTTCGGATTAAAGGTGCGCGTCAAGGCGTTGCGCGACGTGGATGCTGAGCTGAACGGGATAAAATTGAAAGCCGGCACGCAGGTCGAAGCGACGCTGGAAGACAAGATCATTTTCCACAACGACAGTGAGATGGATTTGATCGATCTGCGCCGGCGGGCCCGTGCTTTGGGTGGCCGATTTCAACTGAAAGCTTCGAAATCCGAATATTTGGTCTCGAACGATCCCAGCCGCCTGGAAGCCGGCGATATTCTGCTTTCACCGGGCACCAGCGGCGACGTGCTGCTGAAGATTTTTTGCGATTACGACCAGCGGGTCGGCCTGTTGGAGGTCATCGAAGCCGATCGCCCGATCATAGTGGGCGACACTCCCGTGCGCACAACCGCGCCGCTCAAAGACGGCGACACGATCCGGATCGACATCGGACAATTTCTTCGTTGCAATTTTTCAGAACGAATCATCGAAGAAGAGCGTAATATCATTCGAACTCTCGAGGTAAGCGAAGTCACTCATCGCTTCAGCAAAGACGAAATTGGGCTCGAAGGAAACTCTTTCAGCGTCACCCGTGGCGAGCTCGTTTGCGTGATGGGCGCGAGCGGTTCGGGAAAGAGCACGCTCCTAAAAGTGCTGGCCGGGCAACTTCAGCCAACTAGCGGCGAGGTCATCCTCAACGGACAATCGCTTTATCCGAACCTCGACGTTCTCAAGCGCTACATCAGTTACATGCCACAGCAAGACGCGTTCGACGAACATCTCACGATCGGCGAAAACCTGCAGTTTGCAGCGGCGATTCGTTCACCGCACCTCTCGCGCCGGGATCGCACGCGGCGGCTGGACGCCAAACTGATCGAGCTCGGTTTGGGCGAACGCCGGGACGCCGTCGTGGGCAGCGCGGACAAGAAGACATTGAGCGGCGGCGAGCGCAAACGCCTTAATATCGGTCTCGATATGATCGGCATGTCGGACGTTTATCTTTTCGATGAACCGACGTCCGGCCTCTCCTCGAAAGACTCTGAACACGTGATCGAGATCATTCGCGGCATGGCACACAACAAGATCATCATTGTCACTATTCATCAGCCGAGCTCGAAACTCTTCCAGATGTTTCACAAAGCGATCCTGCTCGACAAGGGCGGACGGCTCGTCTTCTTCGGCACGCCTTCCGATATGCTTCGCTACTTTGCCGAAGCGGAACACCAACATCAGTTCGGCGCCGAACTGGGCGCGTGTCCATCATGCGGAACAACCCGTCCCGAGTTTATTTTTGACGTGCTCGAGACACCGCTGCGCGATATCAGCGGCGACATTATTTACGAAGAAAATAGTCGCGGACAGCTCGTCGCGGCCCGCCGTTATTCGCCGGAATTCTGGCGCGACAAATACGAAGCGTTTCGATTAATCCAGGACGTCAAACAAGTTTCCTTGCGTAAAGAACCGGTGGCGCTGCTGCCTGCCGCCCCCGCCCAGAAGAAGAGGCTGCCGTTTCGCTGGCACGATGAATGGACGCAATTTCGGACGCTTCTGCGCCGTTCCTTCCTAAGCAAACTGCGCAATCGCGCCAACCTCGTCATCACAATCGGGGTTTCGCCTGTACTGGCGTTGCTTATCGCAACCATTCTGCGCTACTCGGACAGCGGGAAATACGATTTCGCGTCCGCTTATCACATTCCGACGTTTTTGTTCCTCAGCCTTATCGTCGCGATGTTCCTCGGCTTGACCAACAGTGCCGACGATATCATCCGCGATCGGCCGGTGCTGCAGCGCGAGCGCAATCTCAATGTTCGCCTCTCTTATTATGTGATCTCGAAAACGCTCACGCTCGGGATTTTTGCGCTGATCCAATGCATTCTTTTCGTTCTGATCGGCAATTACGCCCTCCAAATCCGCGGGATGTTTTGGATCGATCTCGGAATCATGCTCATGACCGCCATGGGCGGTGTGTCGCTTGGACTGCTTATTTCATCGCTCGTCGCCGATCCGAAGACCGCGGCCAACATCGTCCCACTCGTCCTAATTCCGCAGATCATCATGGGCGGTGCTCTCATCAAATATGAGGACATGAACCGGAACCTCGCGCTTGTTTACGCGCTCACGCACTGGTTTTCAGAACATCCCAACATTGAACAAGAAAAGAAAATGGGCAGCAAGCTGGAGGTGCCATTTGTCTGTCAGTTCATCGCCATGCGTTGGTCGTATGAAGAAATGATTGTCGCGCAAGCCAAGCTCAATCCGCTCACGCGGCGGCAGGATCTGACGCAGCGTGAGATCGATCGGATTGTCGCGAAACATCGACAAGATCCTGGTGAAAGTAAGCGGCTGGAGGAGCTGAAGGAAACGCTCGCTCTGCTTTCTGGCCTCGAGGCAAATTCCGTCGGCGACCTCGATCATTACCTTGGCTTGATCGATCAAATTCTGGATGGAAAGCGGCCGTTCGACCGTGCCCTTTTCAAGAACGCGGCCGGCCCGATTACAGCCGAGCAAATTTATGTGAACCAAAAGGTTTCCGATCTGATTTCGAACGCCGAGATGGAACAAAGCGATTATCGCCGGGGTGACCGGCCGAACGTCTTCTTCGGCGCACAAAAACGTCATTTTGGGATCAAGATCAGTGTCTTCGTCTTCAACACGGTCGTTTTGATTGGATCGACACTTGGATTGCTCGCCCTCCTCCATTGGATTCTGCGAAGACAACTGGAAGTGCGAAAAGGCTAAGCGGCCACCGATTGACGTGCGTTCGTGTTTGTCATTCCGAGCGGAGTCGAGCAATCTCTCATGAAAGGAGAAGCGCATACTTCAAGTTGGACGTGTGATTAGCAAGAATAGACGCGAGCTAATGTCCGCGGTACCTATTGTAATCGGTGGGATAAGCACGAAGAGTGAGCGTAAATGGAGAGCGAACACTGAATGAGTAGAAGAAAGGACAAAGCCGCCCTGCTTATCGTCGCCGCCAGCGAGACCGATCCAGACATGCTTTACGCGACCAAGTTTTTCGCGCCCGATCCGTTCATTTTTCTCCAGAAGAATGGCAAGCGCACACTTGTCTTGAGCGATTTGGAAATCGATCGCGGGCGCAAGCAAGCCAAAGCGGACGAATTCGTCATGTTCAGCCAGCTGGAGCGTGAAGTGCAGGGGAAATCGAAGAAGGCGCCACCTTACGAAAAAGTTCTTGCACATTTTCTCCGAAAACGGGGCATAAGATCGGCAATCGTTCCGTCGAATTTTGCGCTCGGTTATGCGCAGGAACTCATGGCGAATAAGATCCGCGTTCGGGCGACAAATGGACTTTTCTGGCCCGAACGCGAAGCGAAATCGGAGAAGGAAATTGAAATGATCGGTCGCGCGTTGCGGATTACGGAAACAGGACTGAAACGCGCGATTGAAGTTTTGAAAGCGTCGAAACCTGGAGCCGGAAAACGATTACGCTGGAGCGGCAAAACGTTGACCTCGGAAATGCTGCGTGCAGAAATTGACTCCACCATCTTGCGCGCAGGTGGAATTCCGACCGGCACGATCGTCGCGGGCGGCGACCAGGCCTGCGATCCGCATGAGCGCGGCTTCGGTCCGCTTTACGCGAACTCGTTGATTGTCCTGGATGTTTTCCCGCGCGACGCGAAGACCGGATATTTCGGCGACATGACGCGGACCGTTCTCCGCGGGCGCGCGAGCGATGCGCAGCGAAAGCTTTGGGAAACAGTAAAAGCCGGGCAAACGCTCGCTTTGAAAAAGATCAAAGCGGGAGTGGATGGAATGGCAATTCACAAGGCAATTCAGAAGTTCTTCGCCGAGCGTGGCTTTCCAACGGAGGTTCGCAAGGGCCGGCGCGTTGGATTCTTTCACGGGACCGGTCACGGCCTAGGGCTCGACATCCACGAGCATCCGCGTTTGCAAAAAGTTACGCTGAAAGCTCGACAAGTCCTGACTGTCGAGCCGGGACTGTATTATCCCGGGCTCGGCGGAGCACGTCAGGAAGACGTCGTGATCGTGACGAAAACCGGCTGCAAAATCCTGTCGCGATTTCCGAAACGGTTGGAGATTTAGGTGGATCGAGCAGTCCCTTGCTCGATGTTAAAACCACGCGGCGAAGCCGCATTTGTTTAGCATCGCCTGCGGGGCGACCGATCCACCAAATGAACGAAGCACACGGTCGTGCGTCTAATTTTCCAGCGGCGAAGTGACAATCGGTTTTGGCGGGCTAAATTAAGATCGACATGTTTTATCCTTACGGATTCGGTTTTGGATCTCATTGGTTGCTTTACATCGGCGTCCCATTGGTCATTGGGATTTGGGCTCAGATTCGCGTGAGCAGTGCGTTCAGCCGCTGGGGCAAGGTGCGGGCCACTTCCAACATTACCGGAGCGGAATGTGCACGCGAGATCTTGGAGGCGGCACAGATCCACGATGTCGATGTTGTCGAGACAAACGATTTTCTCGGCGACCATTACGATCCGACGAGCAAGAAACTTTGTCTTTCGAGCAACGTTTTCAGTACGCCGTCGGTCGCTGCGCTCGGCATTGCCGCGCATGAGACTGGGCACGCCATTCAACACGCAAAAGCTTACGCACCGCTCAAAGCACGTATGGCGATTGTGCCCGTGACGATGGTTGCATCGCAAATGCTACCGTTTGTGATTATCGGCGGGTTGTTTTTTCATCTCACCGGTCTGATCACACTCGGTATTTATTGTTATTTGATTCTGCTTGTCTTCCAGCTAATCACCCTGCCGGTGGAATTCGACGCTTCGCGCCGCGCGAAGATCATTTTGCAACAGATGGGAATCGTGCAGCCGGGCCGCGAACTGGCGGGCGTGAACAAGGTGTTGAATGCAGCTGCCCTCACTTACATCGCAGCTTTCATCGCCGCACTCGGCAACTTACTCTGGTTAATGTCGATCCGCGATCGGCGGTAATTGACTGCACGGTTGAAGAAGATGAATCCAGCCCTCGCACTACCCGCTCGCCGGATTTCGGATTTGTTATCGTCCGGTCTTAGTGCTCGTGCTAAATCTAAGCGCGACCCGATGGAGAAACCAAAAACGGATGAAGATCAGCAGTTGGTCGCGCGCACGCAATCGGGAGATGCGAGCGCGTTCGATCAACTCGTGGTCAAGTACACGCCGCGTCTTTACGGTCTGGTCTACAACATGACCTCGAACCACGAGGACACCAACGACCTGTTGCAAGACATTTTTTCCAAAGCTTACAAGGCGATTCGCGGATTCCGTGGCAAATCGTCGTTTTACACTTGGATCCACTCGATCGCAGTCAACATGACACTGAATTTTCTCAAAAAACGCGGCCGCCGTTTTCATCTCAGCTTGGACGATGTCGATGCCAGCATTCAAAACGACAAAGAGTTTCTCGAACTGACGGCGACGAGCAGTCCGGTGCGGGAAGCAGACCTTTCTGAACTGCAGCGAAGATTGAACGAGGCCATGATGAAATTGTCTGATGAACACAGAGCTGTGGTCACCATGTTCCATATCCAAGGAATGCCCCACGCGGAGATCAGTAAGATCTTGCGTGTTTCGGAGGGAACGGTACGTTCGAGGCTCTTCTACGCGAATCGGCAACTGCAAAATTATCTAGACGAATTCAGAAAAAACCCCGTTGGTTAACCCGCGCTGAAATGGACGAATTTAACGAAAACGAGATCGCCAAGCTTCTTCGACTGAAACGGCACGAGCAACCCCCGCCGGGCTATTTCGAAAATTTCCTGCACGAGTTCCATCGCCGGCAGCGTGATGAATTGCTCTGTGAACCGCTCTGGCGGATTCTTCTGGAGCGCGCTCAGGACTTCATGTTGCGGTTGAATGTTCGTTCGCTCACCTCCTACCCAGCGGCCATCACCGCGGTGTTGGTCTGCGCGGCGGTTATTTCGTTGAAGATTTATCAGGAACCGGGGACTGCCAATGTCGCCGCTCTCCAGAGCCAGCCGGCGTTATCTACAGCAGTGAATGCAGAAGGAGAATGGACGCTCGCATCCCCAGTGGCCACGCGGATCTTCAGGACGCAGCCGCTTCGTAATTTGAATGAAAGCGCCCACACTCACCGGGCCGCCACCCCGCCGCGCTACGTGCTCGATAGCGTCCCTGTGAGTTATGAGCCAACTTTCAGATTTTAGTCGCGCGCCGGAAGTTCCCTTCCGCTTTCGTTTCGTGTTGATCCGCAGACTCCCGGTCGCGCTAAGTCTTTTTGCGGCGATTTCTCTCGTTGATGCTCAAGAAGAGTCCGCCACGGCAGTCAGCCGCCAGGTGAAGGAGGTCTTTGAGCACGCCGCCAAAGCTGTGGTCAAGATTCACGGTGTTGACGAGCACTGCGAAATTTCGGGAACCGGATTTTTTATCGATCCTACGGGAACCCTTTACACCGCGTATACGGTCGGAGGTGAAGCGGGAAATTTCAGTATTGAGTTTAATGGCAAACAATATCCCGCGCGCCAGGTGTTGGCCGATATCCGCAGCGGCATGGCCATATTAAAGACAGATGTCGCAACGCCCGCGCTCCCGATTGGGAAGTCCGAGGAGCTGGGAGTGGCAACCCCCGTCGTAACGATTGGTTATCCATTGGATTTGCCGGAAACACCGAATTTTGGAATGGTCGCAGGATTTGATCGGAAATACCTCGGTCGTTATTTTTCAACCACGCACTTGCGAGTCAATCTTCCCACACAACGGGGAGAGGCTGGCGCGCCGCTCTTGAACATGAAAGGCGAGGTCGTCGGTATCCTGGTTAGCAGCCTCGAAAACAACTCTTCGTGTTATGCGGTGCCAATCGAAGCGGCCGAGAAAATCCGCGGCGACTTTGTCCGTTTCGGCGAAGCCAGGCATGGTTGGATCGGGATTAATGTTTCCGAGGCAGCCGCGCCGACGGAAGGTTCTCGTGCGCGAATGACGCAGATCATGGACGGCACGCCAGCGGCCAGTTCCGGGATCAAGGCCGGCGACATTCTCTTGCAAGTGGGGCGGAAAAAGGTCCACGAGCCGGAAGACGTGCTAGATGCGTCGTTCTTCATCACGGCTGGAGATACCGTTCCGATCACAGTGATCCGGGGCAACGAGAAGCTGACGTTTAACGTGCAAGCTGAGACTCATCCGGCCAGCCAGCATCCGCCACTAATTGCTGCGCCGACGATGAATCAGGCGATTCCACTCAAGCTCGATTCTGAGGCGCAGCGCACGCCTTGAGGTTCAGTAACGCGGTCATCGCGCCAGCATTTTCCGAAATTCTGCCTCGGTGAGAATTCGAATACCGAAGTGTTTCGCTTTCGCGAGCTTGCTGCCAGGCTCCGCGCCCGCTAGAACATAATCAGTTTTCCTGCTGACGCTGCCGCTGACATGACCGCCGAGCGCTTCGATCTTTGCCGTCGCTTCCTCACGCGTCATTGAGGGCAAAGTGCCGGTAAGCACAAAAGCTTTGTCGGCCAGCGGCAGCTTTGCCGCTTTCTTCGCCGAAATTTTTTCGATCTTGGGAGAAATCTGCAACTGTTTCATTCGGCGCAGAAGTTTGGCGCCGGCTTCCGACTCAAAAAACTCAAGAACGCTTTTCGCGACTACCGGTCCGACCTCGGTCACGATACCGGCTCCCTTTTCACTTTTGCTTTTTGACTTCTCAGCAAAACCCGCCTCGATCAAACGATTTGCGATTTGCTGGCGATTCTGATCGCTCCTTTCGTGATAGGTCAGAACGTCCCGTAGCAATTGTGAGCTCGCGATATCTTCGATCGTTTCATGGAAACGCGCCAACTGCGTAGCTGTCGTTTTCCCGACATCAGGAATTGCGAGGGCGAAAAGCCAGCGCGAAAGCGGCAAAGTTTTCGCACGCTCGATCGCACGAATTGCTTTGGTTGCGTTCTTCTGGCCGAAAACTCGCGGCGCCTCCTCTGTGCCAAGGTTCAAGGTTGCAAGCTGCTCGGTTTTCAACTCAAATAAATCGATCGGCTCGCGTATCAAACCACGCTCGACTAATTTGTCGGCAAGGATTCCGCCGATGCTTTCGATATCAAGGGCGCTGCGTGCCGCAAAAAATTCCACTCGCCGGGTCGTTTGGGCTGGGCACTGAATATTTTCACAGCGCCAGGCGACGAACTGTGGATCGCGCCGCACGGGGCTGCCACAGACAGGGCATTTGCCGTGAACGTGTTTGAAGAAATCGAACGGCTTTGCGTTGCGCAGCCGCTTCGATTTCACCACCTCGATCACTGCTGGGATCACTTCACCGGCCTTCTCGATCACAACTGTGTCGCCGATGCGAATGTCTTTGCGTTTGATTTCGTCTTCATTGTGCAGGGTCGCACGCGAAACCCGACTGCCGCTCACCGTTACCGGCTCAAGCACCGCCACTGGCGTAAGCACACCGGTCCGGCCGACCTGAACCAGAATGTCGATCAAACGCGTCTCTACGCGCTCCGCTTCGTACTTGTATGCGATCGCCCAGCGCGGCGATTTGGCCGTGAACCCAAGCCGTTCCCGTTGCGCGAACGCGTCTACTTTCACGACTGCGCCATCGGTTTGATACGCAAAATCGCCTCGAATTTTGTCCAGCTCGCGGATCGCGTTCAAAATTTCCTCGAACGAATCGGCCAGCCACCAGCGCTCGCTCGTGGGCAAGCCGAATTTTTCAAGAAGCGGAAACAGTTCGGAGTGTTTCTCGAGATCGACATCTTCGACCGCACCCGTGCCGTAAAACAGGATGCCAAGCGGTCGCTTGGCAACGATTGCTGGATCGAGTTGCTTGAGGGATCCCGCCGCTGCATTCCTCGGGTTCGCGAATAGAGGCAAGCCCGCCTTGCTCCGTTCTTCGTTTAATTTCGCGAAGCCGCGCTTATCCATGAAAACTTCACCGCGCACTTCGAAAACGCTCGGTCGTGCGCTGCGCAAGCGCTCAGGAATAGAACGAATGGTCTTAATATTTTGGGTGATATCGTCGCCCACCGCGCCATCTCCGCGCGTGGCTGCATGCCGAAGCCGCCCGTTTTCATAAAGCAATGAAACGGCGACGCCGTCCACTTTCGGCTCGATCACAACCGGGATCCTCTCGTTCGGTAAAAGGCGCGTGATCCGCGCATAAAAACTCGCGACTTCTTTTTCGGAGTACGTGTTATCCAAGCTCAGCATGGGGACTCGATGCCCGATTTGGGCAAAGGCCTCCAGTGGCTTACCACCGACGCGCTGTGTCGGGGAATCGGTTGACACGAACTGCGGAAACTGCGTTTCAAGGTCGAGAAGCTCCTGGTAGAGCCGATCGTATTCGCGATCGCTGATTATGGGCGCAGCTTCCTGGTAGTAACGGCGGTCGTGCTCTTCGATTTTGCGACGCAATTGCGCGGCACGTTTTGCCGCTTGCGTTTCTTCCTCAGTCATGTGGGATGATATAAGTCGGTCGAATCCTCGGCAATGGAGCGCAAAGAGAAAATCTTGGGCGTGGAAGGCGGCGGCACTAAGACTGCCTGGGTTTTGGTCGAGCGAACTGGAGCCGGGGGCGCCGATCCCGGCTCGCAACTGCGCATTCTCGATCAAGGAAGACTGCCTCCCTCAAACGTCCGGTTGGAAACGCCAGATCGACTGAGAGCGATCTTCTGCGAACTTCCGAGGGAGATCGATCGTGCTGGAATCTTTCTTGCCGGCTGTGGGACCGCCGAAGATCGACAATCGCTTTCACGGCTTTGCGCGGAAATCTGGCCAAACGCCAGAATCGTCTCTGGCAGTGATCGCGAGTCCGGCCTCGCAGCTGGCCTTGGACATGGCGACGGAATAGTGGTCTGCGCTGGAAGTGGCTCCTCGGTTACAGGGCGGCGGGGCGACAGAATCGAGAACGCCGGCGGCTGGGGACACATCCTCGGCGACACAGGCGGCGGTTATTTTCTTTCCATTCAGGCGCTGCGCCTCCTCTTGCGTGAATACGATTTGCACCGTGGCGAGATGCAATTCACCGCGAAAGTCTTGCACGCACTTTCGTTGAATAACCTTGATGAAGTCGTTCGGTGGGTCCAGACAGCAGACAAAATGGAGATCGCGATGCTCACGCCGGTTGTTTTTGAAGCCGCAGCCAGCGGCGATGCGCGCGTGACGGAAATTGTAGAAAACGGCGCCCAGGCTCTAAGCGAATACACGGAGGCAGTCGCGTCCAGGCTTCATCTGCTCGCGCCGAAGGTCGTGCTCCTCGGCGGGCTTTTTCATCGCGATTCGATCTACACGCACGCATTTCGGCGCAGACTGAAGAAGAATCTTCCCGATGCTCGTGTGGCAATTGCGGAGCGCACGCCCGAACTTGGCGCGGCGTGGCTGGCGGCAGAGTTGAACGATCACGTCGTTTTCCAATCGAAGCTTCCCGAAAGCGAAATTGACAATCTGGCTGCCGTCCTAACCGAGCAGCGCAATCCGCGCTCGGAGAATCTGGAAGAACTGAGTCCGCGCGCCTTGGTCGAACTCTTTGTGGAGGAGGAAAAATCTGTGCAGGACGCGCTGCGAGGCGCCATTGCCGATCTTGCGCGAGCCATTGAAATCGTTACCGAATCGTTGCGAAATGGCGGCCGCCTCTTTTATGTCGGCGCTGGCAGCAGTGGGCGTATTGGGGTGCTCGATGCGAGCGAAATCCCGCCGACTTTTGGCGCCCCGCCCAATCTAGTGCAGGGAGTGATCGCGGGCGGGGTAACTGCGCTCTATCGAGCCATCGAGGGTGCGGAAGACGAGGAAAGTGGAGGCGCGTTGGCCTTGGATGAGCGCGGCATTAAGAGCAGCGATGTTGTGATTGGTATCACGGCCAGCGGCCGAACGCCTTTTGTCCTCGGCGCGCTTGCGCGGTCGAAGTCGTTAGGCGCCAAGACTATTTTGCTAACCTGCAATCCGTCAGGCTCGCAAAAGTTGACTGTCGATCTTGCAATCAATCTCATGGTTGGACCGGAAGTTCTCACCGGATCGACCAGGTTGAAGGCGGGTACAGCAACGAAGATCGCGCTCAACGTTATCAGCACGGCCGCGATGGTGGCGCTCGGCAAAGTCCGCGGCAACTTGATGATTGATCTGCACGCGTCGAACTCGAAACTGCGTGATCGTGCGATCCGCTTGGTCGCTCAATTGTCGGGATCGGATTACAATTCGGCGCGCCAACAACTTGAAGCGAACGACTGGAATCTGCGTGCCGTTGTGGACAAGATCCACCAATGAAAAATGAAGTATTTTATGCGAGTTCCTGAAGATTGCTCGGAAATCCTAAGTCACGATTTTTGATGTCGATAAGCGCAAGGCTTGCGCGCGGCGCGAAGGAGAAGTGAGATTCAACCGAAAGGAACCTTATGCTCTGGACAATCTTTGTGATCTTGCTCGTGCTTTGGCTGCTTGGATTAGTCAGCTCCTACACCTTGGGAGGATTCATTCACATCCTGCTTGTGATCGCCATTGTCGTGCTGATTATCAATCTGATTCAAGGCCGGCGTCCCTTGTAACGTTACGTCAATGAAGCCGGCTGGCATCGTCGGTATCATTCTTATCGTTGTCGGCATTATCGCCTTCGCTTACGGCGGGTTTACCTACACGACTCGCGAAAAAGTGATCGATGCCGGACCCCTGCAAGTGAGTGCGGACAAAGAGCACCACGTTCCATTTTCCCCAGTGCTCGGCGGGATTTGTCTCGTTGGCGGAATCGTTCTCGTGATAGTCGGCGGCCGAAGGGCCTAATTGCCTAACCGGCACCGGCTTTTAATACGGCAAACGTTTTGTTCCCCTTGCGATCGAGATAGAGTAAGACGCCGCGTCTGGGGTCGGCTTTGTTGAGAGCTTCGCGAAATGATTGTATGTTGGTAACGGGTTTACCATCCACTTCAGTAATGATGTCCTCGCGCTGGATGTCCTGTTGGGCGGCGAGGCTGTTGTCCGCGACATCGGTGACGATGACACCCTGTTGGACACTGAGGTGAAGGCGTTCGGCAACTTCCTTGTTTAACTCTTGGACCTGCAATCCAAATTTGCCGGCATCTTCTTGTTTCGGTTGGCCAGGCTGGATTGGCTCGTTTGAAGCACGTGCGATCTCGTTAGGCAATTCACCCGTCTTTACAGGGACTTTTATCGTCTGCCCCTTGCGCCAAACCGTCAGTTCGACATTTTGGCCGATCTTCTTTTTCAAAATCTCGTGCTGGAGTTGCGAGTCGGTTTCGACCGGTGTTCCATCGACTTGCGTAATCACATCGAAAGGCCGCAAGTTGCTTTTGTAAGCGGGCGCGTCGGCTTCAACTGTGCGCACGACCACGCCCTTGTCGGCGCCTTTGAGCAAATCGCGGATTGCCGAATCGTCGCCGAGCGTCTCGATCCGAATGCCAAGCCAGGGCCGCACGATTTTGTGGCCGGCGATAAGTTCGGCGCCGATCTCCTTCGCCATGTTAACTGGGATGGCGAAACCGAGCCCACGGTTCATCCCGTTGATGAGCGTATTCATGCCGATTACTTTACCGTCGATGTCGCAAAGTGGTCCGCCACTGTTGCCTGGATTAATCGACGCGTCAGTCTGCAAATAATCCGAGATGGAGTAACCGCCAGTGGCGAGCAATTTGTTCCGGCCCTTGCCGCTCACCACGCCATAGGTGAACGTGTAGTCGAGCTTGAACGGCGCCCCAATAGCGAAGGCAAATTGACCTACGCGTACGCTATCGCTGTTGCCGAGCTGAACGACCGGCAAATCTTTCGCGTCGATTTTAATTACGGCGATATCGGTCTTCTCATCAGTGCCCACGACCCTGGCCGGAAATTCTCGGCCATCTCTCAATTTCACGTCGATTTTGTCAGCGCCCTCGACCACGTGAAAGTTCGTAAAGACATAACCGTCAGGCCGAACGATGAAACCGGAGCCTTCGCTTTGGATCGGCCGGAATCCGTTCGGGTTACGGCGCTGATTGCTTTCATCAGGCGGTCCTTGGAAGAACAGATCGTCGAATGGCGAACTCTCGCCGCCGTCGTTTTTCTTTGAAATCTCAATAATGACCACGCTTGGTGCCACGATTTCGAAGACCTTCGCGAATGCATTGTTCAATTGATGAACTACGTCCTTGCCTGCTTCCGCCGCCGCGGTAGGAACTGTAGGCGTCGGAACGACCTCGGGTTGCGCCGCAAACGATGTACTCATTGCCGCGCATGTAATCAAAATGGATAAACGCATTGGTTGGAACTTGGACAGCAGTGAACATGCAATGTTCAACTGGACCCGTCCAATCCCAGCTTGTGCGAAGGTGCGCTCGCAGTTCGATCCTACCCCTGTTAAACTGCTCGAAACGGCGTATATAGTTCGCGACCGGATCTTGCATATGCGTGCATCCAAAAGGCGAAGCCAATGCGGGATCGTAATTTTGATACTCCTTTGGGCGACAGCGATTGCGCCCGAACCCGGTACGCACATCTCAATTACGCCTTCCGATCTGGTCCGAGCGGTGACGATTGATCGCGCATCTCTTATTGACCTTTGCCTGATCGAACATGTCGATCCAAACGGGCGCGATGCGCAAGGGCGGACACCATTGCTAATCGCGGCGTCGCAGCGGAATTGGAAGACAGCGCAGCGGCTCATCGACGCTGGTGCACTCGTCGACCTTGCTGATAAAAACGGGTTCACGCCGCTGATGGCAGCGGCAATGGGTGGCAACCTCGCGATGTTTCGTTCTCTTCTGGCACATTCTGTGGATCTTCACGCGGAAGCGCCTTGCAGGGACGGCCGGGATCTTCTGGGAATGGCCATCGATGGCGGTAATTCGGAGATCGTCAATTCCGTAACCGAGCGCTTGCCCGTGATGCCGCAGTGGACAACCAGTACGCGCCGCGCTCTAACGGCAGCGTTGCAAGCCGGGAAGAAGGAGCAAATCCGATTGCTTCTTGGCAAACATCCATCGCCTCCGACGCCTGAAGGCAAGAAGGTGCCGTTTCTTGCCTATGCCATTGCGAGCAACAACTCCTCTCTTTTCAGCACGCTCCTGGCTTGTGGAGCCGATGCTAACACTGTTCTCCCCTCCCAATGTGACAAGGATTTTCTGGCGATGCTCTCATCGAAGGCGCTTCGCAGCTACGTGGATGAAGACAGGAACCTAACCGTCGCAATGCTTGCCGCGGGGCTTGGACAGGACGACTACCTGCGCGCTCTGCTCGATGCTGGTGCCAACCGAAATCGACTGACGAACCGGAACAAGATGTCTGCGTTGGATATTGCCGCCGAGACGGGCCACTGGCGTTCCGCACAAATTCTTCTCGGCGGCGGGCCTTCGCCGGACCAGTTGCGCCTCGAAATTTCCCTTGCGTTGCAACGAGTGGCTCTGGTCAAGAACGGCGTACCGATATACCGCACGCACTGTTCGACCGGTCGGGAAGGTTACTCGACGAAGACCGGTCAATTTGTGATTACTAACAAGGAGCGAAACCATCGTTCCACGATCTATAAAGTGGACATGCCGTACTTCATGCGTCTGAGTTGCCTCGATTTCGGAATGCATGCAGGAATAGTGCCCAATTATCCGGCATCGCACGGTTGTATCCGGCTGCCTTCAGAAGCGGCACGCAAGTTTTTCTCGGAAATTCCGATCGGCACGCTCGTCACGGTCCAGTGACCATGGCCTAGTATCTTGCGAGAAACGCCAGCCCCCGCGCGAATGGAATTCATTCGCAGGGTTGTCGCCGTCGCGAAGTAGGACGTTCGTGGCGCACTTTTCGGTGCCTCCGTTGACACGATTATTAACGACCTTAACGTTTTTTCGCAACTCAAAATGATCACTTTTGCGGCAGAAAAGGGCGACGGAAAAGAGTTCGTCTCACATGCGCCGGGCTGTTGGCCCAGGGTCGCACCGGAACTCTGGCAGGATTGGAAATGGCAGCTCAAAAATCGAGTTACTTCGCTCGCTCAACTCGAGCAACATCTCAATCTGAGCGAAGAGGAACGCAGCGGGGTTCTGCTTTCCGGGGACAAGCTCGCTCTCGCCGTCACGCCTCACTTTTTCAACCTCATCCCGCGGGACAATCCGGACGATCCAATCCGGCGTCAGGTCATTCCACGGATCGAAGAAACGTGGACATCGCAGTACGACATGACTGACCCATGCGGCGAAGACTCGCATATGCCGGTGCCGGGTCTGGTCCATCGATATCCTGATCGGGTTCTCTTTCTCGTGACGGATCGCTGCGCTAGTTACTGCCGATATTGCACGCGCAGTCGGGTGGTCAGCGGCGTCGGCGAGCAGGAATTGCACACGGATTTCGAAGAAGCGTTCCGCTATCTCGAGCAACACACCGAAGTACGCGATGTCCTTCTGAGCGGCGGCGACGCACTCATCTTCAGCGACGATAAGCTCGACAAACTGCTTAGTCGGCTGCGCGCGATTCGGCATATCGAGTTTTTACGTATCGGCACGCGGGTTCCGATTTTCCTGCCGCAACGAATAACGCCTGAGCTTTGCGCGATGTTGCAAAAACATCATCCTCTCTGGATGAGTGTGCACGTGAATCATCCGCGCGAGCTGACAAGTGAAGTGAAAGACGCTCTCGAGCGGCTCGCCAACGCCGGCATTCCGCTAGGAAATCAAAGTGTGTTGTT
>Ga0209472_1000431_pt1 | contig 25369 bp, 20 predicted proteins | sample GraSoiAngelo_130_FD_185887 | JGI IMG/M metagenome (GOLD analysis project Ga0209472, IMG submission 185887) | Grasslands soil microbial communities from the Angelo Coastal Reserve, California, USA - 14_0929_02_20cm (SPAdes) (version 2) | ecosystem: Environmental > Terrestrial > Soil > Grasslands ...
GCGCCGATGCGCCCGACTCGACTTCAGCCTTCCGGTGGCCTCGCCGCGGTCGAGCGTCATCTATTCATTGTTGAGCGGTGTATGCTCGGTGCGAGCGGTCACATGTCGCTGAAGGACAAGCTGCGCGTCGGATGCAGCGGCTGGGGGTACGACGATTGGCTGGGCGGCTTCTACCCGCCGAACACCCCCAAGTCCGACTACCTGAAACTGTACTCCCGGGTCTTCGACGTCGTCGAGGTCGACTCTTCGTTCTACCGCAACCCAGGCCCCGCCGTGACGAAGGACTGGTACAAGGCAACGCCATCCGGATTCCGGTTCGCGATGAAGATGCCGCGGCGGATCACCCACGAGAAGAAGCTGAAGGATGTCGCCGAGAACCTGGGCTGGTTCTACGCGTCCGCGAAGGAGCTCCGAGAGAAGTGCGGACCGCTCGTCGCCCAACTCCCTCCCTCGATCAAGTTCGATGCCGACTGGAAGGTGATGCAGGACTTCCTCCGCGCCCTCGACGGGGAACACTACGCCCACGCGATCGAATTTCGGCACAAGTCCTGGTTCCGCGAGGACGTGTACAAGCTATTGCGCGACCGAAACGTCGCGATGGTGTGGACGGAGAATCAGTACCTGAGAAGTCCAGCGGCCGTCACCGCGGACTCCATCTACCTGAGGATGGTCGGCGATCGCGAACTCACGGAGTTCAAGGAGACGCAACGGGACAAGTCCGCCGAGATGCGGGAGTGGTACAAGGAGCTGGACGGAGCCTCCGACTCGATTAAAGGGGCCCTCGTCTTCTTCAACAATCATTACGCGGGCTTTGGACCTGGCAGCGTGAACGAGTTCCGACGCCTGGCAGGCATGATGGAGTACGAGTTCCCTGCCAAGGCGGGCGTCCCGTCCAGTCAAAGGAGCCTGGGCGAGTTCCGCTAGCTCCGCCGGCCATCGTCCGAGTTTCGATTCGTTCGGCCTCACTTTGCGGAGTCGACCGACAACTCGGTGCCGCCCGGATCCGCGGGGCCGTCCGCCTTCGCTTCGCCCTCCGGGCCCGCGGAGGGATCGCGGGGCGCGGGTCTCGTTGCCGGATCCGGCTTGACAGAGGCACGCGATCGCGGTTGGTGCTTCCAGATCTGGGGCAGGAGGGCCACGAGGCCCCGCAGCTCGTCGAGGTCTCCCGACCAGTTCTCGAGTGCCATGCCGAAGCGGTTGTCGATGAGCCGAGACACCTTCCGGACGCGCTCCGAGAGCAGCCCCCGATCCTGGCCGCAATAGACGACCGCGATGAAGTGGGAACGTCCCCGCTCGATGATGATCTTGCGTTCCCCGACTTGGAGGGATCCCAACTGGTCCGTGGTCCCTTTCGCGAAGGCGTCGTGGATGAAATCTTGGACGACCTTGAACATCCCGACGAGGATGTCTTCGTCTTCATAGGGAACAAGGCCGGAGGATCGGTGAGCTAGTAGGTGACCTCCCATGCCCGCGACGAACACGTCCTCGATTTCGACATCGGAGCTGCGGCGGCGCCACAGGAAGACGAGCGCGATCAGACCCCCTGCGACGGCGGCCGCCACGAGCACCCATGCAGCGAGGTCCGTCGGTGTCGGGGGAACCGTCCCGGTCGCAGGCGCGATGAATTCGATGTCGATTCGTGGGCCTGAGACGGACGCGGAGGGGCTCCCCTTTCCGTCCGTGAATTCGAGCGCGAAAACGAAACTTGCAACGCTCGTATCCGCGGCCGATCCGAAGGTGATTCCCACGAGGAGGGCCTCTCCCGGCGCCAGGGAGGGGATCGTCCAGCTGTACCGTCTGCCTTGGTTGGACCGAGGCATCGAACCGTTGTCGGAGAGGAAGGCCGGCCCGCTCGGCAAGGTCGTGTTGAGCCAGCCGATGCCCGCCGCGTGTCCGGCGTTGCGTATGGTCAAGGTGAGGACGAACCGCGACGTCGTGTTGAGTTGGACGGCCGAGGCGGTCATGCCGAGGGTGAAGGAAGGGGCGAGGAGGTCGACCGATCGCGTGGGCGTGGACGGGACGAGCCGGTTCCCGTTCTTGTCCGTGGCCGTCCACTGGGTCTGGATGGTCATCGAGAGGCCATCGGCCATGCCCCGGAGGACGACGAGGTGCGCGGTGAGGGAGTGCGGCCCCGGGGCGAGGTTCGACCAGGTGACCTGGAATCCATCCGACACATTCGTGACGGGCAAGTTTTCTTCGATGTAGGCGAACCGGAAGTTTCCGCCCAGGGTCCAGTTGGACCATGCCTGACGGGCCGTCCCGGATCCCGTGTTGTTCGCGAAGAGCTTGGCGATGACGACATCCCCGTATTCCGCGGTGGCCTGTAAGGGCCGCAGCTGGGGGTCGAACACCGGGGCACGCACGCGGACCGTCGTCACGACCATTTTGGGAAGGAGAGGCGCCCCGGTCGCGTTCTGGTATGAGGCGCGGAAACGACAGAGAATCGTCGTGTTGTCCGCTGTTCCGGCCGCGATCCGGATCGTCCAGACGACGTCTATGCGGCCGCCGACGGCGAGACTGGCCACTGTCCACTGGAGGGTCCGGTTGACGGGGTCGTAGGTTGCGTTGGGAAAAGACCAGACGTAGGTTGAATTCGGGTCCAAAGGCGCCTCGACGGTCACGTTCGTCGCGGTCGCATTCCCCAGATTCCGAGCGTACGCGTAGAGAAGCACCTGGTCGCCCGGGTCCGCCAGGGAGACGTTCGCGGTGATCGAAAGGGTGAGGTCCGCATCCATGGGGCTTACGGGGGGACCCGCGACTGCCTCTGGCCGTGGCCCAGGGCCGTCCGAGGCGCTTCCTGCGGTTAAGGACGGTGCCAGCAACGCGACCAAGCACGCGATCGTGAATGCGGCGGCTACGAAGAGGCGTCGATGCACAGGTGTTCGACGATTGGGGCTAGGAAATACACTCCCGCCCCGTTATCATGGGTGATTCATTTCGGAGCCTCACGCGCGTAGAGGCTGTTTCGGGCCGGAGGCTTGCCTGCGGCTCTCGCCGCACGTCGACCGGTTATGTTCGTCGATCCCCCAACGCTAGCGTAAAGACGTAGTCAGGGTTTCGGAGACTCCGGTGCTCGCGTGGCCACGAAAACTCAAATCGTATTCGACTGTGCCGACCCGGATCGCCTCGCCAGGTTCTGGTCGGAGGCGCTGCACTACAAGGTGCAAGACCCGCCGCACGGATTCGCGACCTGGCAAGCGGCGCTGAAGGCGTGGAATGTGCCCGAGGAGGAATGGAATTCTGCGAGCGCGATTGTCGATCCGGATGGCCATGGGCCGAGGATTTACTTTCAACAAATGGACACGCCGAAGCCGGGGAAGAACCGCCTTCATCTGGACCTGAACGCGAGTGGCGGGCCTGCGGTTCCCCTCGAGGCGCGAAAAGCGCAGGTGGACAAGGAAGTCGACCGACTCCTGCGACTCGGAGCGAGCAAGCAGAAGGCCTGGGATGTGCCGCCATCGTCGAAGGCGGCACCCGGTGAATATTGGGTCATCCTGCAGGACCCCGAGGGCAACGAGTTCTGCGTCCAGTGAGAGATTACCAACGCCGCGCGCGCGAGAACAGAACCAGACTAATCAAGGACCATGCCGTTCTCGGTCCGTGGCCCGCGTGATCTTCCATGTGGACATGGACGCGTTCTACGTGAGCGTGGAGAGGCGGGAGAATCCGGAGCTCGTCGGCCAGCCGGTGATCGTCGGCGCGGATCCCAAAAAGGGTCGTGGGCGAGGCGTTGTGATGGCGGCCAGTTACGAAGCGAGGCAGCTCGGGATCCGAAGTGGGATGCCGATCAGCACGGCGTGGCACAAGGCCCCTCAGGCCGTCTTCCTGCGACCGGACTACGATCGGTATGCGGCCACCTCGGAGAGCGTGATCGAGGTCCTCCGATCCTTCGCGGACGTCCTCGAGCACGTCAGCATCGATGAGGCGTTCCTCGATGTGACGGGTAAGGTGAAGGGGTTCGATGAAGCCGCAGGCTACGCCGCCCGCGTCAAGGCGGCCGTGCGGGAGCGAGAAGGCCTTGCGTGCACCGTCGGTGTTGCCCCGAACAAGTCCGTCGCAAAGATGGCCTCGGACATGGCGAAACCGGACGGCCTCAAGGTCGTTCGGCCCGAGGAGGTCGTCGCCTTCCTGGACCCGTTGCCGATCACGCGGATCAGCGGGGTCGGGCCGAAGACCGCCCAAATGCTCGAGCGGGTCGGAGTCCGGACAATCGGGGAACTCGCGCGCTTTCCAGGCGCCGAGTTGAAGAAGCTCATGGGCAAGAACTCCGTGTGGCTGTGGGCCATCGCCCGCGGGATCGAGGAGTTGCCGGTCGAGGAGCGGCCGGACCCCAAGTCGATCAGCGTCGAACGCACCTTCGACAAGGACGTGTCCGACTGGACCCGAGTCGAGTCGACGATCCGCGATGTGGCCCGCAACGTGTTCCTCCGGGCGCGGGCCCAAGGAGCGACATTCCGGACGATTGGAATCAAGATCCGGTTCGAGGGCTTTCAGACCCATCTTCGGGAGAGGACCATTGCCTCCCACGTCCTCGACGAGAAAGTCTTGGCCGATGTCTGCGTCGACCTCGCAAAAGAATTCGCGGAAGGGAACCATCGGTTCCGGCTCATCGGGGTCAGGGTCACCAAGCTGGAACGCCCGAAGACGCGGCAGCCCCAACTGACCGCGTTCGAGTAGTCCGTGGAAGTTATAGTTAAATAACTATAACATCTCGGGCCCGAGCCTTCCTTTCAAGTCGCCGTATTCGGAGCTGCCTACCGTTTCCGTCGGGCACGTGGTTTCGGCGGGGCCCTCACTCCCACGTTCCGGGCGAGCCGGCGCAGCTCGCCCGCATCCATCCACTCGACCTTCAGGTACTTGAACAGTTCCCGGTCCGTCATCCCGAGCCGCCGCCCTTCCGCGATGCACACCTTGTACGCCTCGATCTCCGTGGGCGCATCCGGGTAATTGAAGCCCTCCGGGAACAGCTGCTTCCCTTCGCTGAACTGCCGGACATGGACGAGTTCGTGCACGACGTCGAGATAGATATCCCGCCGGTTGCCCGTCCGCAGGTAGTGCGTCGAGACCACGAGGTGGCCGTCCTCGTCGCTCACTCCCATATAGCCCCACTTGGAAGAGAAGAACTCGACCTTGAGTGCGCTGAGGACGGTCTTTGTCCTCGGTCCGAAAATCCCACGGACGGCGTCCACGTCCTCGAAGCCCTTGAAGTGATCAAGAAAACGCTCGTACCGAAGGCGAATGTTCCTCGGGATCTTGACATCGGGAAGTTTTGCGGAAGAGTAGGTCATCGTTTCCGCACCCCCGATAGCACCCGGAGGGCTTCTTTGCTGTGGGATTTCGGGTCCAGCCTACGGTAAGCGGCGAGGATCCTTCCGTCAGGTCCGATCACGTACGTGACCCGCTTCGCTAGGCCGTGGATCGCCACCGCGCGGAAGGCAGCAGTGATCTGTCGGTCCGGATCCGCCACGAGGTCGAAGGAAAGTCGGTACTTGTCCCGGAACTCCCGGTGGGACGACTCGTCTTGTACGCTCACGCCGAGGACCACCGCCCCGGCCTCCCGGAAGGCCTCCGTGTCATCTCGAAAGGCGCACGCCTCTCTCGTACAGCCGAGCGTGTCGTCCTGCGGGTAGAAATAGAGCACGACGGGACGGCCTCGCAGATCTCGGAGCCGGACCGGGGCCCCGTCCTGATTCGTCCCCTCGAAGTCCGGGGCCAGGCTGCCCGGTTCGAGGAGGTCCGCCATGGCGCCCGCCGATTCGTTCGTGGGATATGAAGGATTCTGGGCGGACGAAGAGAGTCGACTCCCCGAATCCGCGGCTGGCGGGATCAAATCACGAAGAGATCCGGTTCCAGTCTGCGAGGATCTCCCGAGCCGCGTTGTAGCCCGGTGCGCCGGTGACCCCGCCGCCGGGATGGGCTCCGGATCCGCACAGGTACAGGCCCTCGACCGGCGTGCGATATCGGGACCATCCGGGAACCGGTCGCAGGACGAGGGACTGGTCGAGCGTCATCTCCCCGTGATAGATGTGTCCCTCCGTGAGTCCGAATCGGCTCTCCAATTCCCGCGGGGTCAACACCTGTCGGGCCACGACAAGTTTCTCGAAACCCGGCATCTGCTCCTCGAGCAACCCGACGACTTTGTCGCCGAGCCTATCCCCTTCCGCCTCCCAATTGCCAGGACGCAGGTCGTACGGCGCGTATTGGACCAACGTGGAAACGACGTGCTTGCCCGTCGGCGCCAGATCAGGGTCGATGACCGTCGGCACGAAGACATCAAGGAATGGCGCGACCGAGACGCTCCCATATTTCGCGTCGTCGTAGGCCCGCTCCAGATATTCGAGGGACGGACAGATCCGAAAGTGCGCGGGGACCGCATCGGAAGCACCGGGAAATCCCGGCGCCCGGTCGAGGGCGAAGTTCACCTTCGCAACGACACCGTTCATTTCGAAGTTCCGCACGTGGACCAAGAATTCTGGATCCAGCTCCTCGGGATCGATCAGGTGAAGGAACGTCCGTTTCGGATCCGCGTTGGAGGCGACCGCGCGCCCCGCGATCCGTTCGCCGTCCGAGAGTTCCACGCCGGTGACCCGTCCGTCCGTGCTCGTGATCCGGCGGACATCGGCGTCGGTCCGGATCGTCGCACCCGCCTCCCTCGCGGCCAGTGCCAGTGCACTCGCCAAGGTGCCCATCCCACCTTTAACGAACGACCAGCCGCCGCCTTGGACGGCGGGCAGGAAGTGGGGAACGAGACCGAAGGCCGTCCCGGGGGAGAAGGGGCCTTGGAAGGTGCCGACCAACGCGTCCACGGCAAACGAGGCCTTCAGCAGGTCCGTCTCGAACCACTCGTTCAGAAAATCTCGGACCGACATCGGAGGCATGCGGAGCATCTGTTGCATCGTATCCTTGCCTAGGCGCCGGACCGCGAGCGCGCGCCGCAAGAGGCCCATCTGCTCTCCCAGGGTCGGTGCGGCGACGTTCGGCGGCGTCATCGTGACGAGGGGATCCAAGGCTGTCGCGAAGTCGCGCAGGAATGCGGTGAAGCGCGGGTAGGCCTCCGCGTCGCGCGAGGATTTCGTGATCAGTTCGGCCTGCGTCCTCCAGACGTCCCGCCAGATACGGAGGGAGGTGTGATCCCCGACGGCGGTCACCTCCGGGTCGAGGGCCAAAAGGCGCAGTCCCCGGTCCGGGAGGTTCAAGTCGTCGACAATCTCCGGTCGGAGAAGTCCACAGACGTCCGCGCCGGTCGAGGCCTGAAACCCAGGGGCGAGCTCCTCCGTCGCGACGGCGCCGCCCACCGCGGGACGTCGCTCGAGGAGCAACACGCGGCGCCGCGCTCGGGCCAGGTACGCGGCCGCGACGAGACCGTTATGCCCCCCGCCGACCACGATGACGTCGTAGGTGTCGGCCAAGGCTCACACCCGCAGGAGGGCCCAGTCTCTCAGGATCTCCCGCGCAGCGTTGAGCCCCGGCGCTCCCATGACGCCGCCTCCGGGGTGGGCTCCGGAGCCGCACAGATAGAGTCCCTTGATCGGGGTGCGATACTGGGCCCAACCCGGCGTCGGGCGGAGGAAGAACAACTGGTCGGGCGTCAGCTCTCCGTGGAAGATGTTCCCTCCCGTGAGGCCGATCATCTGCTCCAGGTCCCACGGGCTGAGCACCTGCCGATGAAGGATGATGTCCCGGAGGTGCGGGACGTATTCCTCGATCGTGTCGATAACCGTCTCCGCGAAGTCCTCGCGGCGTTCGGGCCACGTGCCCTTCCGCAACGTGTACGGCGCGTACTGGATGAAACAGGACATGATATGTTTTCCCGGAGGCGCCAGGGTCGGGTCCACGGTGGACGGCACGCACATGTCGATGAACGGGCGGTGGGAGAAGTCGCCGTACTTCGCGTCGTCATACGCCTTCTCGATGTAGTCGACGGTCGGTCCGATTGAGATGGCGCCTTGGAGCTGCGGGCCATTCCCCGGGAGGGCGGAGAAGCTGGGGGCCTCCTTCAGGGCGAAGTTCGCCTTACCAGACGATCCTTCGATCTTGAAGCGTTCGATGCCGCGAATGAAATCCGCCGGAAGATCGGATCGTTCCAGGAACTTCAGGAAGGTCCGCTTCGGATCCGCTCCGGAAGCGATCACCTTCGCCTCGATCCGTTCGCCCGTTGCCAGTTCGACGCCCACCGCACGGCCGTCCTTAACCAGGATCCGTCGGACGTCGGCGTTCACGCGAATGTCTGCGCCGAACGAGCGGCCGGCGCGCGCGATCGATTCGCTCACCATGCCCATGCCGCCGCGGACGTACCCCCAAGAACGGTAGGCGCCGTCGATCTCGCCCATGTAGTGGTGCATGAGCACGTACGCCGTGCCGGGAGAACGAGGACCGAGCAGCGTCCCGATAATCCCACTCGAGCACATTCCTGCTTTGAGCGCATCCGTCTCGAACCACTCATCCAAGTAGTCCGCGGCGCTCATCGTCATGAGTCGCGCGAACGTGTACAGCTCCTCCTCGGTGAGGGTCTTCACCTGTCTGTTCAAGGCGTAGAGCTTCCGCAGGTCCGCAGGGTTCAGGGAGCCGACATCGGGTGGCGTCATCGTGAGCGTCGGCGCGATGAACTTCGCGAGTCGGGCCATGAGCCGTCCGAACCTGGGATACGCCTCCGCGTCGCGGCGGGAGAATTTCGCGATCGCTTGGAAAGCATCCGCTTCGTTCCCGCGGCGGAACAAGTACCGTCCATCGGGCAACGGCTGGAACGTCGACTCTTGCGGGATCACCTCGAATCCATGGTAGGGGAGGTCCAGGTCCCGGATCACTTGGGGACGAAGCAGGCTGCATACGTAGGAGCAGACGGTGAACTTGAAACCGGGGAACACTTCCTCCGTGACCGCGGCGCCGCCGAGCACGTGACGACGTTCGAGGACGAGGACCCTCTTGCCGGCGCGCGCAAGGTAGGCGGCGGTCACCAAGCCGTTGTGTCCCCCGCCGATCACGATCGCCTGATATTGCGATGTCAGGGAGACGACCTCCTCCTACGGCGCAGCGTCGATGATCACCAGAAGACGCGCGGGGCCGCGGCCCGTAACGGGGGAGGGGTTATATCGTTTCTCCGCGGTCCGCGTTACCAGGAGGCGGAGTCATCCGACGCGGGTCGCCTTTTCATTCCCGGACCTCGGCGGCTTGCGAGAGCTGGGAGTGGCGCGGCTGGTCGGGATACCTTGCTGCGTCCTCGTATTCTCTCGTCCCGGAGATGGAGTACTACGCGATCCGGCATTCTGCGGGAATGCTCGACGTCTCTCCGTTGTACAAGTATCTCATACGCGGCAAGGACGCGCTCTCCCTGGTGAACAAGGTCGTCACGCGGAATGCGAGGAAGCTCGCGAAGGGGCAGATCTACTACACGCCGTGGTGTGATGAACGCGGGAAGACGGTCGACGACGGGACGCTCTGGAACTTCGGCGACGGTTCGTTTCGAATGACGTCCGCGGAACCGAACTTGAAGTGGCTCGAGGACGCCGGGATGGGACTCGATGCGGAGGTGCGGGACGTGTCCGAGGACATCGGCGCGCTCGCGGTGCAAGGTCCATCCTCGCGGGCAATCCTGATGGAGGGCGCGGATGGAGCCGTCCAGAAGCTGAAATATTTCCGATTCGTGAATACGACGTTCGCAGGAATCCCGGTCCAGATCTCTCGGACTGGATACACGGGCGACCTCGGATACGAGATCTGGGTCGAACGGGAGCGGGCCGAGGCCCTGTGGGACGCCCTGATGGACAAGGGTCGCGGGCACGATATCACACCCGCGGGCATGCTCGCCCTGGACGTCGCGCGGATCGAGGCGGGTCTCATCCTAGCCGAAGTGGAGTACATGCCCGCGCGGAAGGCCGTGATCGACGTGCAGCGGTATTCTCCCTACGAGCTCAGCTTGGACTGGACCGTTGCATCGGAGAAGGGACCGTTCATCGGACGCAGGGCGCTGCTCGACGAGAAGCGCCGCGGCCCCGCCCGCCGGACGGTCGGACTCGTGATCGATTGGCGGACGGTGGAGCAGCTCTATTTGAACATGGGATTGCCGCCGCAACCTCCGTCGGCACCGTGGCGCGCGAAGATCCCGCTGTATTCTGGATACCGCCAGGTTGGCTGGGCGACGAGCGGGTGCTGGTCGCCGCTCCTCAAGAAATACATTGCAATCGTGACGGTCGCAGCGGCGTATTCCCGGCCGGGGACGCGCGTCGATATCGACCTCGCGGTCGAGTGGGAACGTCACCGGATCCCCGCGACCGTCGTACAGCGACCGTTCTTCGATCCGGATCGGAAGAAATCGTGAGGTGCGGGATAACCGCTGATTGGGCCTCTGAACGGCCGTCCTCGAAGATTACCCGAAACTCGGGACAGCATCCCCCTAGGTTTCTCGGACCTGATCGTCGTAGTGGTTCGCGAATCCCGACGCCCCGCTCTCGACGAAGTTCTTCAGGCACACGAGGCGGTCGGACCACCGTCCTCGCTGACGCCGAATGCCGTCGAGGTCGCCGTTCCGAAATCCGGTCGCGGTAAGATAGACCGCGGTCCCGCTCGCCTTCTCTTCGAAGTCAAATCGAACCCGGCGGTCCGGTTCGAGCGATCGTTGAAGGACGACCCGCTGGTTGGGAACCCATTCGACCACGCTGTCCGGTTCCTCCACCGATTCGACGGAGAACGCCCCACCGGGGCGTGGCTCCACGCGGGCCTCTTGGCGCGGGACACCTCCCGTGGTCCAATGGGCGACATGCGCAGGATTGGCGAATGCGTCAAAGACCTTCGACGGAGCCGCCTCGATCAGGGCGGAGAGCCGGACGTCCGGAGAACTCACGGGCGAATGATCGGGACGCACGCTGTCCCCACGCCCCTCGGCGATCGACTTCAGGTTCCCGAGGCACATCCGCCATGCATCTTGGACGGAACCGCAGGTCGTCTCCCGGATCGGAACGCCTCGATGCGTCGCATGGAGGAGGGCCGACTCGCCTGGGCCGTCTTCGAGGTCGTATGAAACTCGAGTCTCCGCAGACTGGATGGGCCACCGGAACGCGAATCGTCGCAGGACGTCGCCTTCGTCGATCGTGGCGTCCCATGCCCGTCCTTCCGGCGGGAGGATGCAGGTCTCCCCTCCGAACTTGAAGCTTCCTCCGACCTTCGGCTCGATTCGCGACCAGCCGCAGAACCATCGGGACAGATGCTCGATGCGGAGGAGACGCTCGAACACGGTGGGTCGAGGCGCACCGATCCTCATCTGGAAATCGTAATCGAAGGGCATTCGGGTCCCGCTGACGTTCTGTGCCAAGTCGAATCCAAGGCGGAAGATAAAGTCGCGGCCGTGACGTTTTACGGGCGTTTCCCTTCCTCTCGTCGGCGGGCCGCGCGGCGGCCTTTCCGGCCGCCGTGGCGGAACCGTTTCTCCTTGGGACGATCGTCCTTCGGAGGTCGTTCCTTCTTCTTCATGGCCGAGATACGCCGGGGGACCGGAAGAGGGTTGCGGAAACCTCCCCACGTTGGATGCTTGGTGCCAGCCGGCTCCCTTATCAAGGATGACGGGGTTTCATTGTCGTTGCGGGAGAGCCAGGTCGCGTCGAACGCCCGCGATGCGGGTCGGTTCGGCCTCTCCGGAGACGTGCGACGAGTTCGGATGTCTCTCCGAATCCGTTTCGGGAGGACCCTCTGGACGGGCCTGCACGGCCTGTCGGAACGATGGCCATGCCGGCGGTGCCGGCCTTCCCTGGTCGTCTGGATGCAAGGTCTCCACGACGCGGTGAATGTGCGACTCGGGAAGCGCCCGCTCCGCCCCGAGGCCTTTGCTCGGTTCTCGGCCGGCGCCCTCAACGGCAGCTACCACATCGGTTGCTTCGGATGTCGTGTCGCGCGGTGGGGTTCGCGCCTCGTTGCGCGGACGTCGAGCCCTACGAGAGGGCCCGCATGAGGGGGCACGGTCTGCTTTGAAGGACCTATTGCCGGAAGAGCAACTCGGCACCTTCATCTCGAAGTACGCCCCGGAGATCGCCGCCCAAGCGCGCGCCGTTCTCGCGAAGATGCGAGCGTTCCTGCCAGGCGCGATCGAGTTGGTGTATGACAACTACAATGCCCTGGCCGTCGGGTTCGGCACCACGGAGCGGACCTCGGACACCGTGTTCTCGATTGCGGTGTTCCCGAGGTGGATCAGTTTGTTCTTCCTCCACGGGACGAATCTTGCGGACCCGAACCACCTCTTGAAAGGAAAGGGAAAGTCGGCTCGGCACATCGTCCTGTACGGCCCCGAGACGCTGGACATGCCTGCCGTCCAAGCCCTGATGGTCCAGGCGTTGAAGCGCGCGAGTCCTCCCTTTGATCCGAGGCGACCGAATCGAATTGTGATCAAATCGGTCTCCGTGAAGCAGCGCTCTCGACGCCCGAAGCCATTATAAACGGCCCTCACCTCCCCACCCCGATGGCCCGTTTCCCCGAGGCCGAACACCGCAGGCTGCACAAGATGATCTGCATGCAGTGCTACGCAAGGAACGCGATGCGCGCGACCCGCTGCCGGAAATGCGGGAGCACGGAGCTCCGCCCGAAGGCGAAGGAAGCCCGGAAAGAGTAGAGGACTTCGACACCGCCCGAGTGGGCATCAGCGCGGCGGGCCCACCACGGTTCCGAGGATCTTTCGCTCCGCACTCCGCAAGTGTTTTGAGAACGCAGCCCGGGAAATTCCGACGAGTTGGCCGAGACGGTGGAGCGAAACCTTCGCCGGGGTCTCGTAGTAGCCGAGTCGAAACGCGAGGGTCAGCAGTTCTCGCTGGCGAAGCGTGAGTGTGGTCCACGGATCCCATCGCCCCGCGGGAACTCGCCGGACGGCCCGCACCCAGTCGCGCCCCCCGAACCGGTCCAGGACGCTCCGGAATCGGCGGAGGACGCTTTCGGAGACGAGGAGCGAGACCCGCGCGCTTCCTGGGTCTTCCCGGATAACACGGAGCGGGACGATGCCGCCTTCCTTCCCAAAGGCCTCTTCGACCGCCTCCGGGATTTTCCATTCAATCCACGCGACGTATTCGCCGCGTTCTCGACTCGCGGACATCAGCTCGAACCGGGCGAGCCGATATCGCCGGACCAAGGCGCGGGCCTCGCGGCGGATCGCCTCGAGATCCTTGAACGGCCCGCGTCGGCGCACGCGGACGACGAACGCGAGCACATGCGGACGCACGGCGAACGACTGGAGGACGTCGACGGACTCGTTGTTGTGGAAGAACAATTCGGTCAAGATCCCAACGTCCTCGAGGAGCCGGGTCGGAACGACAACGTCGAGGTGCTTCACGGGTCCAGCCGGTTGACAGGTAAACCACTCGGCGGATAAAGCCGCGGTCCCTCAACCCACCGCGTAGGAGGCGTGGACACGGCCGGGAAGGAGGGAAAAGCGTTCACCACGGAGACGTCGGTGATCACGTGCAACATGGAGGGAGTCGTCCAGCAATATGCGGCGGATGCCGCGGACCTGTTCGGGTGGAGCCCAGAAGAGGTCATCGGGAAGATGAGCGTGGCCTCGTTTCACGTCCCAGAGAACGTGCCGGTCCTGGTCCCGCGCCTCCTGCGTGAAGCCGTGGAGAAAGGCAAATTCGAGGAAGAAGTCACCCTGATGCGGAAGGACGGCGCTCGGTTCCCCGCGATCCTCACAGTCCGTCCGATGTTCCGGGACGGGCAGCAGATCGGGTTCATGGGGAAGACCCGTCCGCTGGCGCCGCCAAAGAAGTAGACGATCTGGGAGTAGGCGATCGCCCTGGCGGATTCCGAGCGCTTCACGGACGAGACGTCCGTGATCACGTGCGATATGAACGGCATCGTGCAGCAGTACTCCGCCGACGCGGAGACCTTGTTCGGTTGGACCCGCGACGACGTCATCGGCAAGATGAGCATCGCTTGGTTCCACGTTCCGAAGAACATCCCGACCCTCGTCCCTCGGCTTCTGCGGGAGGCGATCGAGAAGGGAAAGTTCGAGGAGGAGGTGACGCTCATGCGGAAGGACGGCGCTACGTTCCAGGCGGTCCTGACTGTCCGTCCGGTCCTTCGGGACGGTCGCCAAGTCGGCTTCATGGGGATGACGAAGCCGCTGACACCACCGACCGGAGTCCCGGTACGAAAGCTATGGTTTCAGGCCCTTCGCGCTCCCTTTCTCATCGCGTCCGTGATCCCGGTCCTCGTGGGCGCTCTGGCCGCCTGGACGATTCGGAGCGCGTTCGATCCCTCGTTCTTCGTCCTCTGCCTTCTCGGGGCGATGTCGATCCACCTTGGTGCGAACATGGCGAACGATGCGTGGGACTACCGAAGTGGGAATGATCTCGCGGTCCGTCACCTGAATCCCTTCGCCGGCGGAGGTCGGGTGTTGCTTCGCGGCGTGTTGAGCACCCAGGCCCATCTCGCTGTGTCCCTCGCGTTCCTCGCCGCCGGCTCGCTGATCGGACTGTACCTGGTCGCCCAGGTCGGCCTGCCGTTGTTCGTCCTCGGCCTCTTCGGGGTGGCGATCGCCTACTCCTACGTCGGTCCACCGTTTCGCCTCGCTCACCATGGGCTCGGGGAAATCGCGGTCGCACTCGAGTTCGGTCCCGTGACCGTGCTCGGCACGTACTTCGTCCTTGCCCGAGCATTCGATCCCCCCACGATCGTCCTGTCGCTGTCCCTCGGTCTCCTGGTGGCAGGGATCCTGTGGATCAACGAGGTCCCCGACATCCCCGCAGACGCTTTCGTCGGGAAACGAACGCTGGTGGTCCGGCTCGGGGTCGCACGGGCTACCACGGCTTTCGCCAGCCTGATTGCGGCGGCGTATGTCGTCCTTCTCGTCGGCGTCCTGTTCGCCGGCTTGACGCCCTGGGCCCTACTTGGACTGTTGGCCCTGCCCCTCGCGACGAAGCCTGTGCGAGGGCTCCGAGCCGCCAAGGACGATCCGCACGCCCTCGTCCCATCGAACGCGGCAATGATCATGGCCATGCTGGCCACCGGGATTCTCCTCCTCGTGGGCTTGGCCCTTTCTGCGATCTTGAGGAATCCGCTGACGGGCGTCTGAGCCACCGTAGCATCGCGGATCCACTTTCGCCGACCTCCGCGGGCTATGACTTAATACCTCGCCTATGCATGCCCTCGTATCCTTCGAGAAGGGGGGATGAAGAACATGGTTCAGAAACCGAACAGCATTGTGCACGTGGAGATCCATTCGAACGCGCCCGAGAAAACGAAGTCGTTCCTGAAGGACGTCTTCGGTTGGAAATTTGAGGACATGCCGCAGATGAACTACTCGATGTTCCAGCCGCCAAGCGCGCCGGGTGGCGGATTGCAGCAAGCAGAGAATCTGCCCGCGGGCGTCCTCAATTACGTCCTCACCGAGGACATCGAGAACACCTTGCGGAAGGTCACCTCGTCCGGGGGCGCCGTCACAATGCCGAAACAGGAGATCCCGGGCATGGGCTGGTTCGCGGTATTCCAGGACCCGACCGGGATCACGCTGGCCGTCTACGAGGCGCAGGCGCCCCCGCGTCCCGCCCGAAAGGCCGCGCGAAAGGTGGCGAAGCGGTCTGGGCGCAAGGCCAAGAAGTCCTCCCGGCGATCCCGCTAGGTCGATTCGGCGAAGAAGGGCAGCGGCGCGACTTCATTCCACAGTCGGTCAGCGAACGCTAGGTTCTGGTCGGTCTACGCAGACCCGCCCGCAAGGGATGCCATGACCCGGCGTCGGACCGGAGAGGCCGGAAGTCGACGCTGTCCGGCTTGGCCGTCCGACTTCGGCGCCGCCTCTTCATTGGGAAGGATGAGGAGAATCCGGAGCGTGTCGGATCCCTTGGGGAGGATTTTCGATGCGCCGTTTTCGAGGATGGCGAGGACCTGTAGCCGCATGTGCCCAAGAGACAATGCCTCCGAAGGGGATAGGGAGGTAGCACGCGGGTCGATGTCGCATGTGAGCGACCTGAACAAGGAACCCCAAGGACGACGCGGTTGCGAGCCGTGCCTCCATATCCTCCCCTCCCGATACGCCGAACGGCAAGGGTCGTTTGAGCCGGTGGCTCGACCGTCCCTTCGCCAAAGAGCCAAGGCGCTCCGTTTCGACCGAAGAGAACGCTTAACCCGGTCCATCGGCTTGTCGAGCCTTCGATGTTCTTTGAGCAGCACGTGATCGGCGCGATGCAGAACTTCGGTTATGTGATCGGGGATCCTGCGACCAAGGTCGCGGCCGTGGTCGACCCGAGCTTCGACGCCCGCATCTTGCAGAAAGTCGCCGGAGAGAACGGGTACGCGATCGGGTTCATCTTCGACACGCACCATCATCCGGATCACGTGTTTGACAACGAGCGGCTCGCCAACGAGACCGGCGCGAAGGTCGCTGCCCATCGACTCAGCAACGTTCGAAAGGACCTCGTCCTTGAGGACGGCATGGTGGTCAAGGTGGGACAGCTGAAGGTGAAGGTCGTTCACACGCCGGGCCACTCTCCCGACTCCTGCTGCTATCTGGTCGCGGGGCACGCCTTCACGGGGGACTGCCTGTTCGTGGGCGACTGCGGCCGTGTGGATCTTCCCGGTTCGAGCGTGGAACAGATGTACGATTCTCTATTCAACAAGGTACGCAAGATGGAGGACGACCTGGTCGTGTGTCCAGGCCATCATTACGGAAAGAGCCGTACGTCGACGATCGGCGAAGAGAAACGCACGAACTATACGCTTCAGCCGCGCACCCTCGACGAGTTCATCCGGTTCATGCGGACGCCCTAGCCGGTGGGAAGGTCCGGTGCGATCGCCAGTGGCGTCGGCTTCTTCTTCCGCGGTGTTCGCTTCACGCCGCCCTTCGACTTGACCTTCACCTTTCCTGCCTTCTTGCGTTTGGCTTCCTTCGCGGGACATTGCATGTTCAGGCAGAGGACCCACGGAGGTCGGCCTCGGGAGATGACCTTAATCACGGGATGGCCACAGGATTTGCAACGCTCCTCCGTGGGCACGATGAGACCTCGTTGCGGCAGCGGATACGAGTTGTTACAAGCCGGGTAACTCGAGCACCCGACGAACCGCTTCCCGTAGTTGCCGTGCCGGATGGTGAGCTCGCCCGTCCCACATTTCTCGCAGCGACCGATGAAATTCTTCTCACGGACGGACGGGCAATCGGACGCGACGCAATACGTGGTCGTGCGGCCGCGATCCGTGTGCTTGATCATCGGTGCGCCGCACTCCGGGCAGTTCTCTTCCGCACCTTGGATGATCCCGATCTGCGGCAACGGGTGTGTGTTCCGGCAAGCGGGGTAGCGATCGCATCCGAGGAACCGCGAGCCCCTCCGAGATCGGATGACGGTCAGGTTCCCTTCCTTGCACAGGTTGCATTTGCCGATGTAATTCTGCTCCCGGAGGGCGGCCTCGATCTCCTGACCGATCGCCTCGCGGTTCGCCTCGAGGGTCTCGAGGACCTCGCTCAGCATCTGTTGGGATTCCCGGACGACGTCTTCTCGAGAGCGGGTCCCGGTCGCGATGGCCGCCATGTCGGCTTCCAGGTGGGCGGTCATCTCGGGTTCCGTGATCCGCTCCGCGTGATCCTCCAGGGCCTCGATCACGGCGCGTCCACTCGTCGTCGGGCTCGGATACTTCCCCTCGATGAACTTGCGGTCGTACAGCTTCTTGATGATCTCGTGCCGCGTCGACTTCGTCCCGAGTCCGACCCGTTCCATTTCCTGGATGAGGGACCCTTCGCTGTACCTGGCCGGAGGTTTCGTGCGATCCTCGCGGATCGTTACGGGACCGACGCGGTCCAGGGATTCGCCCGTCGTGAGAGCCGGAAGGATCGCCTCTCGGACGGTCCAATAAGGATAGTATTTCCGCCATCCCGGATCCTTGATCCGGTAACCCTCGGCAAGGAAGAGCTGGCCTCCGAGATCGATCTTCGTTTCCGCCGTCTCGGCGATGGCATTCGGGGCGACCGTGGCGAAGAAGCGCCGCACGACGAGCTCGTAAATGGCCCAATGGTCGTTCCGCTTCACCTTTTCTCGCGTGACCCCCTGGACCGGGTAGATCGGCGGGTGGTCCGTCGCCTGGGTACGGCCTCGACTCGCCACGATCCGCTCTTGCGCGGCGAGGGTCCGCGCCTCTTCCGCAAAGGGCGAATCCTGGAGTTTCTCGAGGACCGTACGGAGGTTCACGCTGGACGGATAGACCGTATTGTCCGTGCGAGGATACGAGATGTACCCAGACTGGTACAGATCCTCCGCGATCTTCATCGCCTGAGCCGCGCCAAAACCGATGCGGTTGGCCTCGGCGACGAACATCGTCGTATTGAACGGCGGGGGCGGACGCTCTTCTCGCTCGTTTTGAATGTACTCGCGGACGAGTCCTTGCGGCGCACGCTCGGCCAGCTCGAAGGCGGCCTCCGCCTCCGGGTGCGCCCAAAAAGGCCCGTGCTCGTGATTCGCTTCGAACTCCGCCGCGGCGCCGTCGGCATCCTTGCGGAACCGCGCATGGAGGGTCCAATAATCCTGCGGGACGAAATCCTCGATCTCCCGCTCCCGATCCACGACGAGGGCGAGGGTCGGGCTCTGGACCCGGCCCACCGAAAGGTAGTCCCGACCGAGCTGCTTCGATGCGATGGAGAGGAACCGCGTGAGGACCGCGCCCCAGGCCAGGTCCACGGACTGCCGAGATTCCGCGGACCAGGCGAGCGGATGGTCGACTTCCACGAGGTTCGCGAACGCGCTCTCGATGTCCCATTTCGTCAGGGCGGAGAAGCGCGCCCGCCGCACGCGGACCTCGGGTCGGACCTCTTGGATCAGGCCGAGGGCCTCGACCCCGATCAATTCCCCTTCACGGTCGAAGTCCGTCGCGATGATGACCTCGTCCGCGTCCGCGGCAAGTTGCTTCAACGCGGCACCGATCTTCCCCGCGGTCACGACCTTCTGCGGTTCCGCCCACACGAGTTCCTTCAAGTCGACGCGGGCCCAGTCGTTCAGGGCCTCCGGATAATCCAGGTTGATGATGTGCCCACGAAGGCCGACGACCCGGACGCGGTCCTCGCCCTGGCTGAACTCGAAGACGGAGGTGCCCTCCACGTTCGTCCGCTTCGCCTTCCCGTCGCTGAGGATGGTCGCGATGCGGACCGCAGCGTTGAACTTCTCTGTCACAATTAGTCGTCGCACGGAGGGGTTTGCAGGAAATGGGCTCTATTTAATCGTTTGTTGCCCGATGTCGTCGATCAGGGATTCTTCGCGCGCGCGTTTTCCGTGCGTGCGCGCACGAGGTGGATCAGGAGCGTCGGCCCGCATTGAGGGACCGCCGAATCTCCTCCGTTGCCCCGCGCGGATCGGCCGCGTCCATGATCGCGGAGACGACCGCGACTCCGGCGACGCCGTGCTCCGCGAACCGGCCCGCGTTCTCCGCGGTAATGCCTCCAATCGCAAAGACGGGAAGGCGTGAACGTTTCACGACGTCGTCGAGAAGGCTGAGCGGCAGGACAGGCTCCTCGGGTTTCGTGGGGCTGGGAGAAAACGGTCCCACGGCCAGGTAGTCTGCGCCCGCGGCCGCAGCCGCTTCCTCTTCCCCTGCGTTGCCATACACCGTCACGCCAACGATCGCTCGCGGTCCCAGGACCCCTCGAGCGGTTCGGGGTGACGGATCTTGGCGGCCTACGTGGACGCCGTCCGCATGGAAGCGACGTGCCAGCTCGGGGTCGTCATTGACGAGGAACGGCACATCGTGTCGGTCGCAAAGGCTCCGAACGCCTCGAGCCGCCTCGGACCTCTCTTCCGGAGTGTACACGCCCTTGTCCCGGAATTGCACGATCGAGGCGCCTCCTTCGAGGGCTTCCCCCACGATCGTGAGGAGTCTGGCCACGGGCCGCTTTGGTGATGTGACAAGGTAGAGGCCGCCCAGACGCCCGCTTCGTCCGCGAGGTCGGCTCAGTGGATCTCCCCGGAGAGCGCACGACTGAAGGCGATCCAGAACGGATCACGATCCGCAGGGCGGAACACGCGTCCGCGGTCCCAGCACGGTCGGCCCTTTTTCGTGAACGCACCGATGTCGACGGCCGGGATCCCCTTCTTGCGGAGAATCTCGAGGACTTTCGTTGCCGCGCCCGGCTCGCTAGCGATCAGGAGCGTGCCTTCACTGATCGCATCGAGGGGCTCCATGCCGAACAGCTTCGAAACCTCAGCGACGGCGGAATCGATGATGACCTTTGAGAGGTCGACGTCCACGCCGAGGCCCGAGGCCTGGGCCATCTCCCAGACGGCGTTCCGGACCCCGCCCTCCGTTGCGTCGTGCATCGCCCAGACTCCATTGCCCCGGAGCCCCACGGAGGCGGCGGCGAGGGCGTCCTCCACGGTGCTCATGGATTCGAACAGGGCCCGGGCTCGCGTGGTCACGTCGGCGCCGAGCCGTTTCTCCACGAGGTCGGGGAACGTGTTCGTCAGGATTGCCGTGGCCTCCAGGCCCGCGGTCTTCGTGACCAGGAGGCGGTTCCCGGGCCGCGCCAGGTCCGCGGTGACCCAGCCGTCCTTCGGGGCGATCGCGAGGAACGTGGCGCCGCCCACCATCGGGTAGGTGCATCCTTCGTAACGGCCCGTGTGCCCCGTGACGATGGCGGCGCCATACTTTCGGCACTCGCGGTCCATCACCCGGAGCATCGTTTCGATCTGATCGTCTTCGATGTCCATCGGGAGGTTCCAGTCCATCGTGATGTACTCAGGGGCCACGCCGGAGGTCGTCAGATCCGACGCGAGGATGTGGAAGGCGAACCAGGCCGCCCGCTCCCAGCCGTATTGGGGCACGATGTAGATCGGGTCCGTCGTCGAGATCATCGCGCGGCCATCCGGGAGGAGCACGACGCCGACGTCCACGCCGTTCGCGGGGCCCACCGCGACATCCTTGCGTCGCTCGCCAAGGTGGCGGGCGATTACGTTCTCGAAGAAGGCGCGGCTTACCTTGCCCATCGGGTACTTCCGCGGGATCGGGTCTGCCAAGGGTGGAGGAACTCCTCAGGGCCCGTAGCTGAAAACATCCTCGCGTTCCCTACGCCGGCATGACCCGGATCAGGTTCCAAGGGTCTATCCCTCACGCGGGATACTCTCAGCCCTTCTGGGCTCCCCGGGCGGGCGATGTGTCGTCCCGTAGATAAAGCTGGGCCGGCGGGAGTGTCGGCCGTGGCGGAACTCCAGACGAACACTTATGGTCCCGTTCGAGCCGTACCGCACTCGGCGCTTCCGCGAAGCCTTCCGGCAAGTGTTCGAAATGCGGCGGCGGGGTGACGCGGATGCTGCCGTCAGCGCCCGACAACTTGGGGGTCTGGTCTCGCGGAGGTGCGCTTCCTGACGCTTGGGTCATGGCCTACGTGTGTCGTCAGTGTGGTTTCATCGAGTTCTATGCCGAAGGAAGCGGTTGGGTTCCTCCTTCGCCGTGAGGCGCTGGTCAAAGATTCCCGCGTCATGTGGAAGCGAGCAGCTTCGGGACATCCCCGGGGTACTGTGCGACCGGGACACCCGCTTCGTCGAACGCGCGGACCTTTGATTCTGCGGTCCCCCTTCCCGCTTGGATAATCGCGCCCGCATGACCCATCCGTTTTCCGGGTGGCGCGGTTCGTCCTGCGACGTATGCAACGACGGGCTTCGTTACCTTCTTTTTAATGAATTCGGCCGCCTCCTCTTCCGCGGTCCCACCAATTTCACCCACGAGGACGATTCGATTGGTCTTGCGGTCCTTCTGGAACAATGCGAGAGCGTCGACCATGTTCGTGCCGTTGATGGGATCGCCGCCGATTCCGACGCACGTCGATTGTCCGAAGCCTCCCTGGCTCATCGCGTAGACGATCTCGTAAGTGAGCGTCCCACTCCGGGAGATCACGCCCGTGTCGCCTTCTTTGAAGATGAGGTTCGGGATGATGCCCATCTTGGCCTGGCCGGGAGACGCGATCCCCGGACAGTTCGGGCCGATTAGGGTGACCCCTTTGCTGCGGGCGAAGGGAACGAAGTCGAGGCAGTCGTGAAACGGAATTCGCTCCGTGATGATCACGACGAGCTTGATGCCCGCCTCGATGGCCTCCACGGCCGCATCCTTGACGTAGGGGGCCGGTACGAACAGGATTGATGCGTTCGCCTTTCGCTTCAGGACAGCGTCCCTCACCCGGTCGAAGACGGGAACTCCTTCGATCTTCGAGCCGGCCTTCCCGGGCGTCACGCCGGCCACAACCTTCGTCCCGAAGTCCCGCATCGCACGGGTGTGGAACTGCCCTTGATGACCTGTGATGCCTTGGACAACCACGCGGGCTTTCTTCGTCAAGAGGACGGCCAAGTCAGGGGCCTCCGGACTTCAGCTTGACCGCAAGTTCCGCGGCCTCCTCAATGGTCTCCGCGGCCTGACTGCCGACGGACCGGAGAATCTCCTTCGCTGCGGCTTCGTTTACGCCTTTAATGCGTGCGACGACCGGGATGGTCGCATGCATCTCGTCGAGAGCCTGTTTCACGCCCATCGCGACCGTGTCCGCCTTCGTGATCCCGCCGAAAATATTCACGAGGATCACGGACGGGTGCGCCTTGATGAGGAGCTCGAAGGCCTGTTTGACCTTCTCCGGATCGTCGGTGCCTCCAAGGTCGAGGAACACGCCGCCTCGTCCGCCTTTCAGATTCAGCGCATCGAGGGTCGCCATCGTTAGGCCCGCGCCATTCGCGATGACTCCGATGTCGCCGTCCAGCTGGATGAACACGATACCCTTGTCATGGGCCTCCTGCTCCAAGGGCGTCCGGTCCTGGTCCAGGCCTGCATATTCGGGATGCCGGTATTCCGCGTTGTCGTCGACCACGAGCTTCGCATCCCCCGCGACGACGCGTCCCTCGTCCGTCACCACGAGGGGGTTGATCTCGACGAGCTCGGCGTCCTCTTTCCGGAAGAGATCGTAGGCATGGCGGACGACCGCGGCGACCTGTTCACCGATGTCCTTGTCCAAGGCGAGGCCCCGCAGGAGGGACCGGACCACGTACGGCTGGAGGCCGACCATGGCGGGGATGTGCTCCATGAGGAGGGCCTCCCGCGGGACCTCCTCCACGTCCATGCCGCCCATCGCGGTCGCCATCAGGAGCGGCTCCCTAGCGGACCGGTCGATTGTGAGGCCCAGGTAGAGTTCCTTCCTGATGTGGAGGCGCTCCTCCAGGTACACCTGCTTCACGCGGTACCCATGGATGTCCATGCCGAGGATCTGGGCCGCGACCTCGCGTGCTTCCTCCAGGGTCTCTGCGGGTCGGATACCGCCGGCTTTCCCACGGCCTCCGACGAGCACCTGGGCCTTCACCATGCAGGGGAGCGGAGGATCCACGATGTCTTCCGGCCGCGACGCGAGGACGCCGCGAGGAACTGGAATCTCGTAGCGGGCGAAGATCTCCTTCGCCTTGTGCTCAAGGAACTTCATCGGGGACCGTCCCGGCGATGACGACGGTCTCCTTTAGATTTGCCTTCGCCGCCGCGTGCGTCAGATCGGAGTGCCCGTCGACATCACGAGGTCTCGGAAGGCTTTCATGATCTTCTTCGTCGTCGGCCCAGGCTTGCCATCGCCGATTGTCCGGCCGTCGACTTCGACGACGGGCGCGACTTCCGCCGCGGAACCCGTGATGAAGGCCTCGTCCGAAGCCCAGACATCGTAGAGGGTGAAGAATTGTTCTTTGGCGTCCAGGCCGAGGCTCGGAGCGAGCTCGAGGACGGTCTCGCGCGTCACGCCGGGAAGGTTCGTCGACGTGAACGGCGTCACGATCGTATGGTTGCGGACGATGAAGACGTTCTCCGCGCTCGCCTCCGACACGTACCCGTGGATGTCGAGCATGAGGGCCTCATCGGCGCCGTACTGATTCGCCTCGACCTTGGCCATGATGTTGTTCAGGTAGTTCAGGGACTTGATGGAAGGGCTGAGGCTCTGAGGGGGAACACGCCGATACGAGGACGTCACGACCTTCAGGCCGCGCTCGTAGACCTTGCCGAGGAGATTGATGCTCGGCTGCGCGATGACGACGATGCTCGGACCGGACTTGCATTTCCTCGGGTCCAGGCCGAGATCCCCAGGGCCGCGGGTTATGATGGGGCGGATGTACCCTTCCTTGATGTCGTTGTGCCGGCATGTTTCGAGGACGATATTCGCGAACTCCCCCTTTGTGTGCGGGATCTTGAGGTCGATCGCCTTCGCGCTGTGGAAGAGCCGGTCCATGTGGCGCTCGAGCTTGAACACTCGGCCATTGTACGCCCGAATCCCTTCGAAGACCCCGTCTCCGTATAGGAGGCCATGGTCGAAGACGCTGACCTTCGCCTCGGATTGCGGGAGGAATTTGCCGTTAACGTAGACACTCAAATCCGTCGTGCGGCCCCCGACTGCGTGTGTATGAATCGCCTTCACTAAAAGACTTTGGCCTTGAATCTTCGGGCATCGCGGTCAACGGAACTTTTCTCCCGTGAGTCGTTCGAACAAACTCACGTAGAGGTCGCTCACCTGCTTCGTCACGTCATCGGGAAGAGGCGGGATGTCCGGCTCCGGTTTCCCCGCAGCCCGCGCGTCCATAAGGGCTTGGTGATACCCGATCTTGCGATAGTATTGCCGGACGAATTCCTTGCTGAGTTCCACTTGCTTCCCCCTCTCGTATTCTTGGACATCCCAAAACCGATCCTCGTCCGCGGTGCCGAACGTGTCGACGAGCATGAGCCGCCGCTCGCCGTCCATCGCGAACTCCTTCTTGCCGTCGACGTGGATGAGCCCCCTCCGCTCGACGTCCTCGTTGAGCCGCGCATCGATCTTGAGGACGGCGTCGACGAGGTCATTGTACTCGGCCCGGCTGAGCTTCGAAATGGCGAGGGCCTCGTCCCGCGTAAGTTCGCGATCTACCTTCTCGAGCTTCGTCGTCACTTCGACGAACGGCTCCGGCAAAGGCTCGCCGTAGGCGGGCACGTGGCCCGCCGGAAATCCGGCATCCTCGGGTTGGATCCGCCCCCCTTTGATCCGGTCGTGGAACGATCCGGCCACGTAATACCGCGCGATCACCTCGAGAGGAATGAGGAAGTTCTTCGTGGACGGCATTATCTTGTCGTAGTCCGGGATCACCTCGACGCGACGCACCCGCATGCGGTCCCCGCCTTCGAGTCGGAGGAAATGGGTCCGGATCCCCAAGTCCTCGACGACCTGGAACCAATGGGCGGAGGTGCGGCAGAGCGTCTCTCCCTTGTGTGGGACTTGCGTGGGGATGACCTTGTCGAAGACGCTGATCTGGTCTGTGAAGAAGAACTCGAGTTCTCTGGGCGAGACCTCGTAGACCTCCTTCACCTTGCCCTTCCGAAGGAATCGAACCGTCCCGCCCCGGGGGCGGAAGATGAACCCTCTTCTTAGGGGTTTTGGTTTCCCTTGTATTCGAGG
>Ga0209472_1000432_pt1 | contig 25309 bp, 24 predicted proteins | sample GraSoiAngelo_130_FD_185887 | JGI IMG/M metagenome (GOLD analysis project Ga0209472, IMG submission 185887) | Grasslands soil microbial communities from the Angelo Coastal Reserve, California, USA - 14_0929_02_20cm (SPAdes) (version 2) | ecosystem: Environmental > Terrestrial > Soil > Grasslands ...
CCGCGAGGAAGCGCTCGATCTCACCGGCTGGACCCTTTCGGACGGCGAGGCCGCGGCGGTTTTCCCATTCGAATCAATCGTGCCCGCGAAGGGCCGCACGCTCGTCACCCGGAATGCGACGAGCTACGCCGAGGACACGCTCACGGCCGCCGACTTCACCTTCGACCGAGGCGAGGCGCGGGCGATGGAGGGAGGCGTCCTGCGGCTCGCGGACGCCGGCGACGAGATCCTGCTCCTCGACGCGAATGGATCTGTGATCGATGCCTACGTGTGGGGAGACTCGTCCTACACTGGTCCCGCGTGGACCGAGCGGCCCGCGGAGAAGATGGGGCGAGGCGAGATCGCAGTCCGCGTCCGCGATGAGAGTGGTGAGTGGCTCGACCGGAATAGGGCGGAGGACTGGGAGGGCCCTCGCCATCATCGCCTGGGACAATCGGCATTCGGCCTCGGCGAATTCGAGATGACGGGCCGCCTCACGTCGGTCCTTTCGCCGGATGAGGGGGACGGTCCCCTGATCGGGTTCCTCTCGACCGCCGAACGGACGATTGACGTGAGCGTCTACACCTTCACGAGCGAGCGGATCGCATCCGTCCTCGGGGACGCCGCCCGCCGAGGCGTCCGCGTCCGAGTCCTCCTCGACGGAGGTCCGGTCGGAGGCATCGATAGCGACGAACACAATGTGAGTCGCGGGCTCGCCGCGGCCGGTGTCGACGTCCGCTGGATGACCGGCGGAAAGGACATCGTGAAACGCTATCGATTCCTCCATGCGAAGTACGTGCTCGTCGACGCCCGCTCCGCATGGGTCGGATCGGAGAATTTCGGGGAATCCGGATTCCCTAGCGGTCGAAAGGGGAATCGCGGCTGGTCCGTCGTCGTTGACGATGCCGGAATCACTCGGGCCCTCGGCCGGGTCTTCCAGAGCGACTTCGATCCTCGGAGACGGGACACCGTCGCCCAAGAAGATGCGTCCGAGGACCGCCTACCTCCGGCGCCATCGCACTCGGCCTGGACCTGGCGAGAGGGTCCGCGGAATCGACGGGCCCGCCTCATTGTCGGTCCGGATGCCTCTCTGGATCCCGACGGGATCCTCGACTTGCTCGGGACGGCCCGCGACCGGCTCTCCATCGAGGCGTTCTATATCGAGGAGGCCTGGCGCAATGCGACGAATCCCTTCCTCGCGGCCGCGTTCGAAGCCGCATCTCGGGGCGTCGTCGTCCGGATCCTCGTCGATGGTAGTTGGTCGTCCGTCGAAGCCGATTCGGGGACGAACGATGACGTCGTCGCCCGGATCAATCGCGCGGCGAAGGATCAACGACTCCCGCTGGAGGCCCGTCTGCTCGAGCCGCGCGGCTCCATCGAACGGCTCCACAACAAGGGGGTCGTCGTGGACGGCCGTCAGGTGCTCGTGTCCAGCATGAACTGGGGCCTCGGGTCGGCGACGGAGAACCGGGAGATCGGCGTCATCGTCGAGGACCCCGAACTCGCGGGCCGGTTCCAAGCCGCGTTCGACGCCGACTGGGAGGGCCGTCCGACGACCTCCGGCGGATGGGGACTCGAGGACCCGCTCGCCCTCGCGGGGCTCTACCTGCTCGTCGGCGGGGCCTCCGCGGTCTCCTTGCGGAAATTGAGAGTCGGCGCCAAAGGCATAAAGCCCCACGCGCGGGTGCGAACGCGTGCCCCCGGATCTGATCGCCGCGGCGGACGTGGAGAAGTTCGGCTACTGCCCCTTGAGCTGGTGGCTGAGCCGGGGCCTCGCCCCCGAGGAAGGGCCGGAGCTCGGGGAGGGCGAGAAGAAGCACGAGGCCGCGGCGGCGGACCTGAGGGGGATTGAGGCGCACGAGGCCCAGGCCCGCGAGGCCGAGGCCGGGGTGCTGTACTTTGCCATCGCGGCCTCGATCGTCGCCACGGTCGGCCTCCGGTTCATCACGACCTCGCCGTTCCAGACCTCCCAGACCCTCAGCGCGATCTCCCTCATCTGGCTCCTCGCGGCCGTGTATTTCCTGTTCCGAGCGGATCGGCTCGCGACGCCGCAGGACAAGCTGATCTCCGAGCGGGTCATCCTGGCGACGGCGATGTCGGCCGCGGTCATCGCGACCGCCGCCGTCTCCCTCCAGGGCGTGCAGAACGATGCCCTCGCGCAAGGCTTCGAGGCCCTCGCCCTCCTGTGGCTCGTCGGGGCCTCCGTCTTCCTGTATCGCTCCATCGGCGCGCTCCAAATCGCCACGTCGACCCGCGCCGCGTACGATCTCGAGGGCGACCTCGTGTACATCGACTCCGCGGCGGAGAAGCCGAAGCTCTTCGTCTCCAAGGTCCACGGCCTCTCCGGTCGACCGGACGCGGTGGTGATGGACGGAGAGCATCATATCCCCGTCGAGCTCAAGACCGGCCGCGTCCCGCGGGGGCCGCTGTTCTCGCATATCCTGCAGGTCGTCGCCTACTGCGTCCTGCTCGAGGAGGAGTACGGGCGCGCGCCGCCGTACGGGATCATCCGCTACGGGGAGACGGCGTTCGAGATCGAGTACAACGAGGACCAGAAGAGCTTGCTGCTCCAGAAGCTCGGGGAGATGCGGGCCGCAATCGCGAGGGGCGGGGCCCACCGCAACCACAACCGGCCAGGGAAATGCATCCACTGCTCCCGCCGGGCCGCCTGTCCGGAGCGATTGGCCTAGGGCGGCTTGTTCCGGTTCCCGGGCGCGAGGCCGAGACGCGTCGCGATCTCGCCGAGGCGGTCGCTCAGCTCCCGCACCTCCTGGCGCATCCGGAGCATCTCCTGCTCGAACGGCGTGAAGCCTTTCGTGGAGAGGATGCGATGCGACACGAACATGCCGACGAACACGGCGCCGATGATCGACAGCACGGAGACGACCATGAGCCCGATGAGGAAGATGAGGAACGATCCGATCGGATCGAGCCGACCCGTGACGACGCCGATCTCGATCGCGACGAGGACGCCGATGATCAGGAGCCACAGGAGGACCCAGCGGGACAGCCTCATGGGACGGTCCCTCGGGCTGGGATGACTAAGTGCAGGTCCCCGCCGTCCGGTCGGGTGATCCGAATCGGCGCGCCTTGCCGGTCCTTCTCGTACGGGAAAGTGAAGACCATGACGGTCCGGTTTTGTGAGTCCATCTCACGCTGGACGGTCACGTTGTACTCGAAATAGTTCCTCCGCAGGCCCGTGCGGCCCACGTGGTCCACGAAGTAGACATGCAACGAGAACGTGACGTTGGCCGCGATCCAGACATGGAACCCGTACGTGTCGTTCTCCTCCACCGTCCGGTTCACGGAAGGCTCGGAGCCGTTGAGGGTCATGCGGACCAAGTCATACTGATACGCCTGGACCGCGGCCCCAAGGTTCACGATGAAGGCGGACTCGTTGCGGGACATGCCGATCGTCAAGAGCGGGACGGAGGCGAGCTCCGTCGACGTGCGGCCGAGGAGGCTCGGCGTGACGAGGATCAGGACGACGAGCGCGAGGATCGAGAGGACCATGCCCCCGCGCATCCACACCTCCCGCTCCACGGAGGTCGCGAAGGTTCGTTGCGTAATAAAACTTCGTCGCTCCTAAGGGAGAAAACTCACGCGGCGTCCGGACCGAACCGGAAGATCGAGGCGAGTCCGAAGAGCGCGGCGCTCACGGTCCCCGCGAGGAAGCTCGTCGCGACTGCGTCCATCCGACCGTAGAGCACGACGCCTACCATGGCCATCGCGAAGGTCGCGGCGCTGAACATGCCCGCGGAAAGCCAGAGGAACTTCCGGATCCTCGGTAGGGCGGCGAGCCAAATGGACTCGAGCAGCCTCGCGAAGGTCCGCACTTGGGAGTGGGTCGCCATCGTTCGCCGCGAGGCAGCGCCGACGACATGTAGATGGCGAAGCGGTTATCGCCGCTGAATATCACCCGTCGCTCGGAGCGAACTTGAGGACCGAGGTCAGGGCGAACAGTCCGCCGGACACGAGGGAGGCGAAAAAGTTGGACGCTGCACCTGCCACATTCCCGCTCCACGCATAACCGAGGAAGGCGAGGGCCAGCGCCGCGGCGCTGAACATGCCGGTCGACAGCCAGGCGAAGTGCCGGAAGCGCACGGGCAGTTCCGCGGCAACGTCGAACTCGCGCCAATGGTTCCGGAGCCCTGTGACGGTCGCCATCGAGAGGAGTCGTGGCCGTGGATGTCCTTAGCCGGATCAGTCGACGCGATTTGAAACGAGTCTCGTTCTTGATTCGCTTGACAAAATTCCGCCGCGAGCATCGGGCCTGCATCGAAAAGAAAAGTGGGTGGCTCTCTGGCCACCCAGTTGGGGGGGAGGTAATCGTGACGTCCGGCAGGTCGGCCTCTCCGCCGGCCTCCGGCACCTACTTGTTCATGTACTCCCGCTTGAACGCCTCGGCTTCCATCAGCGTGCGTTCCGCGTCTTTCATCTTCTTGAGCTTGTCCGTGACGAGCTCCACGCGGGCGTAGACGAAGTCGCGGATCGCCGCGCGGACCGCCTCGGATCGGCTCGGGAAGTCGTCGACCTCGACCAGGAAGTCGAGGGCCTTGAGGTACCGCGCGGGAAGCCGCAATGTCATCTTTTCCGAATCCGGATCCCGCATTTACTCCGCCCTACCTCGTGGGTCATATAGGCATATATTGACCGACGAGCGTCCGGCCAACTCTTACATCGTATTTAATCATTGCTGGGACTTCGTCAAACGAAACAGCTTCGGTTCGTGTGGAGCGACCTTCGTCAATCGCCGTGCCCTTGCCCGCCCTTCCGTATTCTCAAAATTCGAAACGCATCGTTTATCGCACCGACAGCAATCGGCGACGGGATGCCCGCGACCCCTCCGGACGTGTTCCTCCTCCCGGGACCCGTCAAGATGGATCCTCGGGTCCTGGCGGCGATGGCGAGACCCGCGATGAACCATCGCGGGCCGGGGTTCAAGGAGGTCCTGTCCGACATCCGGACGCTCACGCAATACCTGTTCGGCACCCGCCGAGAGGTCGCCGTGCTGAGCGGATCCGGCACCGCGGGATTGGAGGCGGCCGTGACCGGGCTGCTGCGCAAGGACGACCGCGTCTTGAATCTCGTGAACGGAAAATTCAGCGAGCGGTTCCACGACCTCTGTCGGACCTTTGCCGCGGCGACGGCCTTGCAATTCGAGTGGGGCTCCGCGGTTAATCCCGAGAACGTGGCCGCCGCCATGGAGGCCGAAGACTTCCGCGCGGTCACCTTCTGCTGGAACGAAACCTCGACGGGCCTCACGAATCCGATCGCCGACATCTCGAAGGTCGTGAAGGCCCACGACGCGCTCCTGATCGTCGATGGAATCACTGCCGTCGGAGGCCTGGAGAACCGGATGGAGCAGTGGGGGATCGATGCGCTCGTCATGGGGTCGCAGAAATGCCTCGCCGCTCCGCCCGGTCTGAGTGCGGTCGCCCTCTCGGAAAGGGCCTATGCGTCGCTCCACTCCGATACGTCCTTCTACCTGAATCTCAAGGCCCATGTGGACGCCCTCGCGAAGCAGGACACCCCGTTCACCCCCGCCGTCCCCCTGTTCCTCGCGTTCCGGGAAGCTTTGCACCGGCTCAAAGAGGAAGGCCTCGAAAATCGAATCGCGCGTACCGCGCGTCTCGCGGACGCGGCCCGGGCCGCGATCCGGGCCCTGGACCTCGAATTGTTTCCGGACCCACGTTTTGCCTCGAACACCGTTTCCGCAATCCGATATCCGGCGGGCATCGACGATGCGATGTTCCGGAAGGTCCTCCTCGAAAGCCATAGGACGATTGTGGCGGGAGGCCAGGATCGCCTGAAGGGCCGCATTTTCCGAATCGGTCACATGGGCATCTGTTCTTCCAAAGACCTCGAAGCGGGATTTCGGGCGATCGAGGCGACCCTCGCGAAGATGGGGCACCGCTTCGAAAGAGGTGCCGCGGTCGCAGCGATCACGAATCAAGCGGAGAACGAATGAGCCGGCCTCGCACGGCCACCGCTACCGCCAGGAGACCGGCACCTCGTCCGTCCGATACCGTTGGTCCACGACCGTGTCGGCAAGGGAGGCCCGAACGCCTCCGCGATGCATCTCGAGACCGGTCCACGCGATCATGGCGCCGTTGTCGATGCACAAATCCCCGGGAGGCACGAACATCTTCGCACCGCGGTCTGCCGCCATCCGGCCGACCATCTCCTGCAGCCTCTTGTTGCGGGCGACGCCGCCTCCCAGGAGAATCTCCGGATTGTCGAGGTGGGCCATCGCCCGCTCCGTCACCTCCGTGAGCATCGCGAACGCGACTTCCTGAATCGAGAACGCGAGATCTTCCATCGAGGTGCCTTGTTTCCGGAAGGTGAGGGCGGCGGTCAGCATTCCGCTGAATGCGACGTCCATGCCCTTCACGCTGTAGGGGAGGGGGAGCAGCGTTCGGCCTTCCCGGGCGAGCTTCTCGAGGATCGGTCCTCCGGGGAACGGAAGGCCGGCCTCCCGGGCGAACTTGTCGAGGAGGTTGCCCACCCCGATGTCGAGGGTCTCGCCGAAGACCCGATAGCGGCCGCGCGCAAACGCGATCACCTGCGTGTTGCCGCCGCTGACATAGAGCAGGACGGGATCCTTAGCCGCGGTGACGCCTCGCCCGATCTCCAAATGGGCGACGCAGTGGTTGACGCCCAGGATCGGGACCTCGAGCGCGAGGGAGAGGGCCCGTGCGGCGGTGGCGACCGTCCGCAGGCACGGCCCGAGGCCCGGCCCTTGAGAGAACGCCACGAGATCGACGTCGCTCAAATCGAGGCCCGCGACGTCCACGGCCTTGCGGATCAACGGGACGACCATCTCCGCATGATGATTCGCGGCTTCTCTGGGATGGATGCCGCCCTTCTCCGGCTTCACCATGTCGTACACATTGGCGAGGATGCGGCACGCGTCATCGACGATGCCAATCCCGACCGTATGGGCCGTCCCTTCGATCCCAAGCGCGTGCAACGTAGTCGGTACAGGCCGGGAACCAAAAGGATTTGTTTCCAACCGGAGGAGGCTTTTAGCCAAGTCTGCATTTCGACCGCCTCGCATGGAATTTAGGGACCGCGGGTCGCTCCTGTACACGTACCGCCCGATCCCCGCGAACCCGATGACGGTCGCGCTCCTTCTTCTCCTCGTCGTGGTCACGTTCCTGATCGGGCCCCTGGTCGCGGGTCCCGAGGGACTGTGGCCCCTTGGCGGACTGTGCTTCCTTCCTGTTGCGCTCGTCCTCGGTGCGATCGCCCTCTTCAAACCGAGCAAGACGCTCGTATTCGAGAACGGGATCGAGATCTCCCTCCCGTTGTGGCGCGTGATCCGAGGCGAACGGAGATACTACGCGTGGTCGGACATTCGCGACGTCTATCCACGCAGTTACGAAGTCGCAGGCTCCTTCTTGTCTCCTTTTGCCTCCTCGGCTGGCACGCTCGTCCACACCGGGATCGGACTCGAGACGCGGGAAGGCCGACGCCTTCTCATCCGCTTCACCCCGGGATCGATCCGCGGATTCCGGTCCGATTCGCGCGGATACCTCGAGTCGATGGCCGTGATCCGCGACCGATTCGCCCGTCGAGCGGAGCCGATGGTGCGGACGGCCCGCACCTTCTCCGACGCCCAAGTCCTCGAACTGCAGGCCCAAGCGCACGCGCCACTCATTCCCGTGTCGCGCGTGTTCCTAGCCTTCCTCCTGCCTCCCGCCATCCTCGCGGCAATCCTCGTCGCGCTCTTCGTCGCCCGCGTGACGCTGACAACCCCCATCGTCGCCGCCGCGTTCATCGTCGCGTTGATTCCTCCGGCCCAATCGATGATCCGGACCTTGCGCCGGAGCGAGCAACGAAACCTGCTTCTTTCGGAACTCGCGAAATATCAGGAGCACGTGAGGGAAGGAGCCTCCGCCGGGTCGGGCGATTCGGGGAAGGGCTGACCCGTCCTGCCTTGATGCCGGGCAGCGATGGCAGATCCGGTCGGGCTTCAGTCCCTCAACCGCGACCACAATCGGGCGAATCCGTCGAGCCGATCCTGCAAGGTGTTGGAGAAGGTCGCCAGCAGGGAGACGACCCGCGAAGGGTCGACGAGTTCGTACGTCTCCCCATTCGAACCGGCCCCGAGGGTCACGATCCCCGCGACGCTCAGCCGGGTGAGATGATAGGTGACTGTTCCCCGGGACCTCTTCAGACGCCGGGTCACTTCGCGGTGGGTCATCGGTCCCTCCACCGCGAGGCTCAGGATGATGGCGAGAGACGTGGCCCGTCGACATTCGGCCAACAACCGACGATCGACCTCGTCCAAGCGGCGGGCCTCCTTCGGAAGGACCAAGCGAGACGAGAAGAATCGACGGTAGTGACGGTCCGACACCCCAACGACGAGGCCTTGCCTCTCGAGCACCCGGACGTGATGGCTGATCCCGCTCAGCGAAATGCCGACGACCCGCGCGAGCTCGCGCATGTGGATTCCGGGAATCGAAGAAATCGCATCCAAGATGCGGCCGCGGACACCGGTCCCGCCGGCCGCCAAACCCTCACTCCCGGAAGAAAGTGGCCACGTAGATCAGGAGGAGGATCGCAACCTGGAGGCCCGCCACCACGAACAAGGGCAGCCCTCCGCCCCCTAGGAATCCGAAGACCAGCAGGCTGATTGCGACCCCTTCCCCGAGTGCGATTCCGAAAGCGCCCGTGAGGAAGAGGAAGGACCGGTGGCGATATCGCCGGAAGGTCGCGGCAGCGAGGAGCATCAGGGTGGCGGACAGGACCACGAGAAGGCCCGCCGCCACCGCATCCTCCACCGCCATCGCTTCGCGACCTCCTGCCGCGCATCATCGCTTCCGGCGTTCAACGAGGTAGATGGCGACGGCGGCCAACGCGGACGCGCCCACGAACCAACCGAGGAGCGAGGTCCAGTCGGTCGTTCCGGGCGAAAGGCCGCGGCCCGTGCCCCCTCCCGCGAGGATCTGGAGATCGAGAGACACCGCGCGGCTCGTGCCGCCTCCCGCCGCGGTCACGGCGACCGGGAACGTCCCCGTCGGTGCGTTTGACGCGACGATGAACGTCATGGTGGCGACCCCGGTGGCGAGGAATTCAGCGGTCGTGACGCTGACGCCAACGCCCGCCGGCAACCCGGACACGGATAGGACAACCGGGTTCGTGTAGTTGCCTTTCAAGGTCACGGTCACCGTCGCGGAGCCGATGCTTCCTGCCTCGATGGAAAGGACGGTCGCGTTCGCGGCGAGCTGGAGGCCCAAGACCTCGAGCTGGAAAGGCACCGAACGAATCGAAGTGCCGTTGTTGCCCCGGATGACCAAGGGGTAGACGCCGGGAGCCACGGCGGTGGAGACCGAGAGGGCGAGGGTGGCGGTCCCCGAGGGGGCCACGAAGGTTGGAGAGAACGTGCCCGCGACGCCCGGCGGAGCGCCGGACAGAAACAAATCCACGATCGATCCAGCATAGCCGTTCAAGGCGAGGACCGTCAGGTCCACCGTCGCATTGCCTCCGGGGGCGGTGCTAGTCCGAGACGGACTCGCCAACAGGACGAAATCGGGCTGAGGAGTCGTCGTATAGTAGGCCGTGAAGGAAAGCCCCGGTGCGCATTGGATCGTGTGGTCCCGCGCGCCGCCGTCGGACCAGGACGAGAACCAGTATTGGTAGGACCCGGAAAGCTGCGGGGATGTCGCATTCAACCAGACGGTCGCACCGTTCGGGCACCAGAATGAGGACGGTGTGGTGACGGCGCTCCCATTCACTTCCAGCCGCAGGCCCGAGGGTCCCGTATCGACCGCGGTCTTGTAGGAGACGGGGCCCGTCAGGCCGCTGAGCTTCACGACAAAACCGTCGTCGATCGTTTGCGACGTGGTGTTCACGTGCGGGGACGTATCGAACGCCCCCGGTGTGACCGGAAAGTCCGCGGAGCTCGTTTGGCCGGAGACATAAAGTTCCCCGCTCCCGTCAAGGAGGGCGCTCTGGGCTCGGTCCCCGCCCGATCCTCCGAGGTACGTCGACGAGAGCAAGGTGCTCCCGGTCGGATTGAGCTGACTGACGAACGCGTTCATGGTCAACGGGTCCCCGGGATGCGTTGGCTGGATGGCTCCTGAGGTGGTGGGGAAGTCCACGTCGATCGTGGTGCCGACGACGAAAGCGGCTCCGGCGGCATCCACCGCGACCCCGTACCCAGCCGAGGACCCTCCGGTCCCTCCAATGAACGTCGCGTAGTTGAGAGAAGTCCCCGAGGCGTTCAGTTCCGCGACGTAGACGTAGCCGCCCCTCGTCGACCCCGGAAACGTTGTGTTCCATGCTCCAGGCGTGACGGGAAAGTCGGAGGAATTAGTGGTCCCGGTCAAGACCGCGTTCCCGGCCGCGTCCAGGGCCATCGCGTAGATGTAATCGTAACGAACTCCACCGAGGAGCGTCGAGTAGACGAGTCCGCTCCCCGTCGGATTGAGCTTCGTCACGAAGCCGTCCATCAGGCTGGGCGCCGTCTGGAAGGCTCCCGGCGTGGTGGGGAAGAAGCGGAAAATCGTGGTCTCGCCGCCGACCACCAGGTTCCCTCCTGCATCCACGACGACCGCGTGAGCCTGTCCGTCTCCGATGAACGTGGAGTATGTCAACGATGACCCGTCGGAACTTAGCTTCGCCGCGAAGGCGGCGTTTTCCGAGAACGTCCGATTGTACGCGCCGATCGTCGTCGGGAAGTCCGAAGAGAGCGTGTGGCCTCCCACGTAGATGGCGCCGGCCGAATCGAGCGCAATTGAGGAGGAGTGATCTTCGAGGGCACCTCCGAGCAGCGTGGAGAAGATCAGTGCGTCTCCAGCGGCGTTCAATTTCACCACGAAGGCGTCGGAGGCGCCATGATAGGTCCGATCGAACGCACCGGCCGTCGTCGGGAAGTCGCTGGAGGTCGTTTCCCCCGTGACGTGGGCGTTGCCCGAGCTGTCCAAGGCGATTGAATGGGCCCGATCGATCCCGGAGCCGCCTAAGAACGTGGCATAGACGAGCGCGCTGCCGGAGGGATTGAGTTTGGCGACGAAGACGTCGGCGCAGCTCAGGGGATCGCATCCTCCGTGGAACGTGCGATCGAAGGCCCCGGGAGTCGTCGGGAAGTCGGCTCCGCCCGCGTACCCCGTCACATACACATTTCCCGATGCGTCCCGGGCAATCGCCTCGGCATCGTCGACGCCCTCGCTTCCGAGATACGTTGCGTAGATGAGCGGGTCGATCCGAAGCGGCTGATCGGGATTCGCGTCGATGCAATCGTAACCGACGGTGAAGCGGTCCCGAATCTCGAACATGCAACCGACTGCACGCCCCGATTGTTCTCCGGAGGGAGCGCCGTCCACAAATGTCCCCGCGGCCGTCTCGATCAGCAGCTCGCCCGCGGCGTCGAGGCGCAACGATTGAGCGCCCTCGAAATGGATCCCGATATCCTCCGCCTCCGCACCGGGCGCCAACAAGAAGTCATATTTCGTTCCCGCTTCGACGGACGAAAACACGAGGTCGATGCCGTCGTACAAGCCGCGATACGCGACCTCGTGATAACTCGGGACGTGGAGCCGCGTTCGTGACGAGTCGGGTCCCATCAGAAAATTGCTCGAATAAGAAAGTCGCCCCACCCCGATCGGTTCGGTTGGGTTCGCGTGGTCAAAGACCGCGCGCACGAAAGCGACATGCGAGCGATCCCGGCCCTCGTGCATGGCGAACAAAACCGCACCGGGGGCGAAACCGACCTGGAAAGAGCTTGACGAGGAATAGAATCGCACGTCGTTGGGGGCTATCTGCCCGAGATTCGCGGTGAAGCCGCGTCCCGACGGACTTGAGTCGGCGCGAGCGGTCGGCATAGAGGGATGAAGGGGCGTCGAACCTGGGGCCCCCGAGGTCCCGGAATCTCCTACGGCTGAAACCGTGAGGATGAGTATCGCGATGGCCGTCGCCATCGCGATCGTCGCCCGGAGCACACTCGCCCTCCCAAGGCCTCCACGTCTGCCCCGTGATGATAACGCTATCGGTGCAAGCCTCAAACTGGCCCGACCGACCCGAGGCTATCTCGATTCCAGGAGGCGCACCCGATTCGGTTCCGTCACGTCGTACGATCGACCTCGCCACCGAACCTCCGTCGGCTTTCGCGTCCGAAGGAGTCCTACCGCCATCACCCATGGGACCGCGAGGGCGGCCCCCGCGGAACGCCACTCGGATGCAAGCCAAGAGGCGGCAACGGCAGGCGCGGCGGAAAACAGCGCGCGTCTCCGCAGGGAACCTTTGAGGATCCCAACGGGCAGAGGCGCGAGGAACAGGACCCCGGGAAGGAGATACGCGGGACCCGCGAACCAAGCCGCGGCCAAACAACCGGCGCCGAAGAGGAGAGAGCCGATGAAGATGGAGAAGGCGGCGACGGCGTACCGACGGACAATCGGCAGGTAGAGCGTGGCCATCGTCATCTGTCGGAAGCACCATTCGAGGCAAGCAGGCCGATCGGCGCCATCGAACGTCGGGACGAGGGCGGCCGGGGCGTAAGCGATCTTCAGGCCTGCATCTCGGACGGTTCGGGTGAGGACGAGGTCATCGCTCAACACGTTCCTCCACCGGTCGGCGAGACTCAATTTCACTAGGTCGTCCCGACGCACCGCGCAGGAACCACCCCAGGCAAACGCGCGCCGCGGATCGAACAGGACATTGGCGCTGACCGCGTTCCACTCCGCTCGGACGAGCGACCAGAACGTCGGACGGGGAGGGAGGTACCAGCGGAAGCCGGTGGCCACGCCGACCGTCGAGTCCGCGAGCGGTTGCACGAGCTGCCGGAGCCAATCCGTAGGCGGCCGGATGTCCGAATCCGCGAAGACCACGACCTCGTCCTCGGAAGAGACATGGGACAACGCGGACCGCAGCGCGTTCACCTTTCCCGGTACGGGCGCCGGTTCCGAGAGGATGAGGGTCACGGGAATTCTCGGGAACTCTCGCGCGAGATCGTGGGCTCTCGCAGCGGCAGGTTCCGCCGGATCATCCGCCACGACGAGGATGTGGAACCGAGGATACGCCTGCGACAAGATCGCGCGCACGTTGTCGTCGAATCCCTCGTCCAGCCCGCGGACGGGAAGGATCACGACCACGGGAGGCAGGTACGCCCCGAAGGCGAGCCGCATCGCGCGCCGAACGTGAGCGCGGAGGCGAATCCCCTGCGCGAGGCTCGCCGCATTTGGCACGAGCGAGAGGACGGCGAGGATCGTCAGGACCGTCCAGACGAGATCGACGGCCATCCGGCGGCGAACCTGCGGGGTCCGAATAAAGCTTGGTCCTCACGCGCCGACGAGGACATCGTCTCCTTCCAGGCGGACTTCGTAGGTCTTCAACCGCGCGGAGGGATTGATCGTATTCTCCCCGGTCCTCACATCGTACTCCCATCCATGCATCGGGCACGTGACAATTGTCCCATCGAGCTGCCCCTCCCCCACGGGTCCTCCTCGGTGCAAGCACACGTTCGAGGTCGCGTAGAAGCGTCCGCCGACGTTGAACAAGGCGACGGGGAAGCCTTGCACGACGACCACCCGCGTCGTCCCGGGCGGAACCTCGGTGGCCTTCGCGACCCGGACGTAGACGGTCATCCATCTCGAGGAGCCCGCGGCCTCCTTTGAAGGTTGCGAAGTTTTAAAGGAGCCAAAGGGCCTTGGAGGGCGGGTCTCTCCATGACGCGCGAGGAACACGCGAAGTTCTTGGCCCAGTGCAAAGAGTTCGTCCTCGGGATGAACCGCCTCGAGCAGCGGATCGGCAAGATCGACGAGGTCCTCACGAAGGACGAGCAGCGGACGGCGTTCAAGGAGGTCTTCGACTGGCTCGGGACCACGACGGAAATCCCGCCGAACTCGTACACGCGGGAATGGGCGCGGGAACTTCTGGCTGCGATCGGAGCGCTGGCCCAGTACACGAAGTACGAGGGCTCCCCCGATACGTACATCGTCTGATCGGCCTCCGTCGGTCCGTCGTCCCGTCGTCCGCTCTGGGCTCGAAGCCCCGGAGGGCGAAACCTTATTCGCGGTCCCGTCATCCGTGACCGCGAGGGATTGCACTCATGGAATTTCGGAACGAGCGGACGTGGCAGAACGCCGTCGAGCTCGGGAAGACCGAGGAGTTCCACGTCGGCTACGAGACCGCCGTGGACAGGGTCCGATCGGAGTTTGGCCAGACGCTCCCGATGATCATCGACGGCAAGGAGGTCCGAACCACAGCGACCTTCCCCGACGTGAGCCCCGCCGACATCCGGGTGGTCCTAGGACTGTTCCAGCACGGGACGAAGGCCCATGCGAAGCGCGCGATCAAGGCGGCCCGAGCGGCCTTCCGGACGTGGTCCGCGACGCCGTGGGCGGAACGGGTGCGGATCGTCCAGCGGGCGGCGGACCTGGTCAGCGAGAGGAAGTACCGGTACGCGGCCCTCCTGTCTTTCGAAAACGGCAAGAACCGCTACGAGGCGATGGCCGACGTCGACGAGGCCACCGACCTCATGCGATGGTACGCGGCGGAGATGAACCGGAATCGCGGATACGAGCACGCCATGGGGCAGTTCCTCCCCGGGGAAACGGCCCGAGCGATGCTCAAGCCCTACGGCGTCTGGGCCGTCGTCGCTCCGTTCAACTTTCCCTTCGCGATCGCCGGCGGGATGTCGACGGGTGCGCTGATCACCGGCAACACCGTCGTGTTCAAACCCGCGAGCGACACCCCGTACATGGGCCTGAAGCTCGCGGAGCTCCTCCATGAAGCGGGCCTTCCCCCGGGCGTCTTCAACTACGTGACTGGAGCGGGCGCGACCGTCGGCCAGGAACTCGTGGACAATCCGGGGGTGGACGGCTTCGTGTTCACCGGATCGCGAGCGGTCGGACTTGCGGCGTTCAAGACCTTCACCCAGAGCCGACCGAAGCCGATCATCACGGAGATGGGCGGCAAGAACCCGACGATCGTCACCGGGAGTGCGGACCTGGAGAAGGCGGCCCTCGGCGTCATGCGCGCGGCGTTCGGGTACGGCGGGCAGAAATGCTCCGCGTGCTCGCGGGTCCTCGTTGACGGGTCCGTGAGCGAGGCCTTCCTCGAGCGACTCGTCGCGGAGACCTCGAAGATCAAGGTCGGCGACCCGACCCACCGGGACGTCTACCTGGGACCATTGATCAACGACGCCGCGGTGTCCACCTACGAGAAGGCGATCTCGGACATCCGACGGTCCAAGGGGAAAATCCTGTTCGGCGGGAAGGCGGATCCCAAGATCGGGCATTTCGTCGATCCGACGATCGTCGCGGGGCTCCCGCGAAACCATCGGATCAACAAAGAGGAGTTGTTCGTCCCGATCCTCTCCGTCATCGAGGTGGACGGACTCGACGATGCAATCGACGTCGCGAACGACGTCGACTATGGGCTCACCGCAGGGATCTTCTCCCGCGAACCCGCGGAGGTGCGCCGCTTCTTCTCCGAGGTCGAAGCCGGCGTCCTGTATGCGAACCGAGCCGCCGGTGCGACGACCGGGGCCGTCGTCGGGGTCCAACCGTTCGGCGGATGGAAGATGTCCGGGACGTCAGGGAAGTCTGCGGGAGGCCACTACTACCTGCCGCAGTTCATGCGCGAGCAAAGCCAGTCCGAGTATGCGGGCTGACCGAGCCCGAATGCGCTTATCGAACGAATTCGAACCCAGTCCCGGGAGTCCTTATATACGCTCGCGGCATCCCGTCACTCCGTAGCACGGAAGAACCTTCCGAGCTGCATGCGGGGAGGGTGGATCGACTATGGCAGATGCGGCACCGACTGCTCCAATGGAGCCTCCGAGTGAGCCCGGCCGGCGAAGGAAACAACGGCGATTAATCGCGTACATTCTAGTCGCGATTATCGTAGTGGCGGTCCTCGCCACGACCGCGTACGTCCTGTTGTCGGGCCGGCCTCAGCCGACAACGCGGTCTCTTCGGATCGGGCTGTCCGGTCAAACGGCGAAGAGCCTGAACCCGAACGTTTTCACCTTGACCCTCGAGTTCGTCGTTGTTTACAACATCTATAGCACGCTCGCCACCCGCGACGGGGCGTACCATGTGGTCGGGGACCTGGCGTACGCATGGGAGGTCGCTCCCGACAACGTCACGTGGACGTTCCACCTCGTCAAGAACGCGTACTTCACCGACCCGGCGAATCCGGGGGATAGGAGCCACCCAGTCACCGCCGACGACGTCGTGTTCTCGTACAACATGGTGACCGTCCACAACGGAAGCGTCCTGAACAGCTACGTCAGTGAGATCGATCACCTCTCGAAAATCGATGCCTACACCGTCCAAATTGTGACCTCTGAGCCCTTTGCCGCGATCGATTCGATGTTGACGGCGGTCACAATCTTCCCGAAGTACCTATGGGAGAACATCGCAGACCCCATCGCGAACTCCCCGCCCGTAATCGTCGGTTCCGGCCCGTTATACTATGACACGAACAGCAATCTCGCAAGCGGTCCAATCATCCTGCGTCGGAACCCAAACTACTTTGGCGACGCCCAATATTGCCACCTCGTCCGGCCGGATGAGATCCGATTCATTTTCTTCTCGAGCGCGGGTGCGATGGCGAGCAGCTTCACGTCGGGGTCCGACGACCTGGACATCATCTACAACATCCCCGCACCCGTGTATCTCAGTGGTCTGAATCCGGGGAACGGTCAGATCATTGAGAAGCGCGCCGTCGCCGGGGGATTCGTGGGCGAAATCGTTCTCAATCAAATCACTCCTGAGATCCGGAACAAGTTTTCCGACTACCAGAATGGTACGAGCAGCCCGCTCCTCCTCAATGAAACCGTCCGCCGAGCCGTCGCAATGAGTATCGACAAGGCGTCAATCGTCAAGTATGCCTACCTGGGACTAGCCACGGTGGCTGACACGCTCGTCCCGGCGAGCAACCCGTGGCACTACACCATACCCGCCGCCGACCGATTCCCATTCGACCCCGGGGCCGCCCGACGCTTGTTGAACAATGCCGGATGGGCCTTCGATACGACCGGGGCGCCCGCGACGGCGACGACGACGCCGCTCGCGCGCGCGGGCGGGCTGGACCCCTTGCGCTTCCGGTTCTACACCCCGGACTCGCACCCGGAGTTTGCCGTGGCGGCCGCGAACATCACGACGTGGCTACGACAGGCCGGGATCCAAACGGTCGATCACGCGGGCAGCGCCTCTCCTGGCTATGATGTTCGACCTCTCAACACGATGAACGACGTCTGGAAGGCCTCCGACTTCGACATGTGGCTGTGGGACTGGGTGTTCAGCCCGATCTCCGACCCGTCGACCGACGTTCTGTCCGTTCAGACGACGGACTCGATCCCGGATACGAGCGACAGTTGGTACTCCAATGCGACGTACGATGACCTCTATAACCAGTCGCTCGTGACAATCGACCCCGCTGCCCGTCGCGCGATCACGGACCAGATGCAACGCATGCTCTACGAATACGCCGCGTACATCCTCCCGTACTACGCGCAGGACCTGTACGCGACGACGAGCACCACCGGGTTTGGATACGGGTGGGAGAATTGGGGCGACTGGACGGCGCAACCGGGCCTCGTCCCGGACAGTGACAATCCGGCCTTGTGGTTGCAGATCTATCCACATGACAACCCGCCGCCGACAATCAGCTCGTTTGCGCCGGTCACCGCTGCGCCCGGGAGTCCGACCTCGATCAGTGTCACCGCCTCGGATCCGAACGACGCCACGCTAAGCTACACATGGGACTTCGGGGACGGCACCACGGTTCAGACGACGTCGACGAACTCGGTCTCACACACGTTCGCGACGGCCGGTAACTACACGGTGAAGGTCCGGGTCAAGGATGCGGAATGGCCCACGTGCGCAACCACGACCGCCACGATCCGTCCCGGAGGGGTCGCCGCCCTGGCGACCGACTTCGGCGCCTCGAAGACCGTCCAGATCGTCCCTGACTCCCGCAGCGGCGCCGTGTTGTTCCTCGTCCCGTGGGCGATTGTTGTCGCGATCACCGTCTTCCTAATTGGAAGCACCGAAATCGCCCTGCAGCGGGACCGCCTCGATTCGAAAGAGTCGGGCGAGGGACTCCGAACGCGAGGGTCGCGTCCGCCCTGAGGCCGCCGGGAGCCGGGAGTCGGGCATGTCGGAGAGTGGACCTCGACGAGCAAACTCCTGAGGATCGTAGCCCGACGGCTCGTGAACGCCGGCATCACGATCTTCGGGATCATCTGCCTGAACTATCTCCTGATCCGGCTGATGCCCGGGGATCCGTCCCTCTCTATTATCCCGAGGGATCCCAAGTTCCGCGGCCTTCGAGACTACATGATCTCGTTCTTCGGCCTCGACCGCCCGCAATGGGAACAGTTCGTAATCTATCTTCAGAGACTCTTCACCCTCGACTGGGGCCTCTCGTACCAGGATCATCGGCCGGTTGCGGACATCCTCCTGCACGATCTGGGATGGACGCTCCTGCTCGTCGGGACGTCAACGATCCTCACGGTGCTGATCGGCATCGCAATCGGAGCATACTCCGCAATCCGTCGTGGCAAACCCTTTGATTTCGTATCGACCGGGATCGGGATTTTTCTGTACGGGATGCCGATCTTCTGGCTCGGCCTGGTCCTGCAGAGCGCGTTCCGGAAGAACTCTGTGTTCCAGGGTTGGATTCCTTGGTGGCCCGCTCTCCCGACGTCCGGATATTACGATGACCGACTGATCCCCTGGAACTGGGATATCCTCCACGTGGCTGATGCGTTCCTCCATCTTCTGCTCCCAGCACTCACGCTCTCGCTGGGGACCCTCGCGGGAATCTCCCTCGTCATGCGGAATTCCCTGATCGACGTCATGACGGAAGATTTCGTGACGACGGCTCGGGCCAAAGGCCTCAGTCCTCGCCAGGTTCTGCGGCGCCACATCTTGCCGAACGGCATGCCGCCTATGGTCTCGTTGATCGCGCTTGACATCGCCTTCATCCTGGGCGGGGCGTACCAGGTTGAGGTCATTTTTCGATACCAGGGAATCGGGTTTCGGACAATCGAAGCAATCGGGAGCCTCGATTATCCGCTCCTCCAGTTCATCATCGTAATCGGTGGAGCCGCCGTCGTCATCGCGAACCTCCTGGCCGATTTCCTCCTCCTCTGGCTCGATCCGCGAATCAAGATCTCCTAGGGTGTCGACATGGGAACCGTGGAGGTGGTGAAGGTTGGCGGCGTGATCTCGCCCTTCCGGGCCCGAGCGATCGTCGTCGGGCGACGGATGCAGGACATCGGGCTGCAGGTATTCCACAACAAGACCGCGATGGCGGGTCTGATCATCCTCATATTCTTCACCGTCCTCGCCGTCGCCGCCCCGCTGATCGCCCCATACGGCCCCCTGAGCGCGGTCCCCGACGTCGGCCCCCTCACGCTGCCAGCCCCCGGCCATCCGTTCGGGACGAACCAGTTCGGGTACGACATCTATTCGCAGGTAATCTGGGGTACCCAAATCTCGCTTCTCGTCGGCGTGCTAGCCGCCGCGGTCGCGAGCGTGATCGGCACCGCGGTAGGCCTCGTCTCCGGATTCGTCGGCGGTTGGATCGACGAGGTCATCATGCGCTTCAACGACGTCGTCCTGTCGATCCCTTGGCTCGTCCTAATGATTGTGATCGCAGCCCGGTTGAACTACCTCGATCTGGTCGGCATCATCCTCGTGATCGGCCTGACCGGTTGGTCGGTCACGGCGAGGGTCGTCCGGAGCCAGGTGCTCAGCCTGAAGGAACGGATGTTCGTCGAGCGGGGCCGAATGATTGGTTCGTCGAACACCCACATCCTCCTCCGTCACATCTTCCCGAACGCGTTCCCCCTGATCTTCGCGAACACAATCTTGACTGTCGCGGTCTCCATCCTCTCGGAGAGCGTCCTCGCCTTCCTCAATCTGTCCGTGAAGAGCAACGTGAGCTGGGGACGCATCATCGCGGAGGCATACCAACACGATGCCCTCACCATCGGGATGGCAGAATGGCTCATCGTGCCTGGACTCTGCATCGTGTTCCTCGTGTTCGGGTTCTACCTGTTCGGATACGCACTGGACGAGATACTGAACCCGCGGCTTCGGAGGCGCTGAGGTGGCGGCCCTCCTAGAAGTCCGAGACCTCACGATCGAATTCACGACCAAGGCCGGCATCGTGCACGCCGTCGAGGGCGCCTCCTTCGACGTCGAACGGGGGGAGGCGCTGGGCCTTGCCGGAGAGAGCGGCTGCGGGAAGACCACGACGGCTCTCGCGTTGATGCGCCTCCTACCTTACAATGGACGAATCGTTCGCGGCTCGATCTCCTTCGCCGGCCGGAGTCTGGTTCCGTTGGAAGAGGCTTCGATGCGAGCGATCCGGTGGAAGGAGATGTCGATCGTCTTCCAGGGTGCGATGAACTCCTTGAATCCAGTGCAGCGGGTAGGACGTCAGATTGCGGAGCCGATCATCCTGCACGAGGATGCCGATTCGGACGTCGCGTTGAAACGCGCGGGCGATCTCCTTGAACTCGTCGGCATTTCGCGCAATCGGTTGAACGACTACCCGCACGAATTCTCCGGCGGGATGCGGCAACGCGTGATGATCGCCATGGCTCTAGCGTGCGACCCGAAACTCGTGATCGCGGATGAGCCCGTGACGGCCCTCGACGTGATGATCCAGGCCCAAATCCTCGACCTCCTCGAACGACTCAGGCAGGAGCTGGATCTGGCGATGATCCTGATCTCCCACGACCTCTCCGTCCTCGCGGACACATGCGAGCAGGTCACGATCATGTACGCCGGAAAGACGATGGAGTCGGGCAAGACGATGGACCTCTTCACGGATCCCAAGCATCCGTACACGCAGGGTCTTGTCGGCGCCTTTCCGGACATCAGAGGGCCAAGGAACATGCCTGAGGCGATCCCCGGGGACGTCCCCAGTCTCATCTCCCCTCCGAGCGGTTGCGTTTTCCATCCGCGGTGCAAGTTCGCGTTCGACCGCTGCTCGAACGCAGAGCCAGAGCTGTCGGAACTCGCACCCGGACGTCGGGCCGCCTGCTTCCTCTATCCGGAGGTTACGGAGGTGCCCGGACGGTCGATGCCGATCGCAACCCGCTGATTCGGATCCGGAACCTGAAGGTCTGGTTCCCTCTCCGAAAAGGCCTCCTTCGCGAGCTGGTCGGCGGCAAACCGCTGTGGGTTCGTGCCGTCGACGGCGTGGACCTCGACATCCGACGGGGCGAGGTGTTCTGTCTTGTGGGAGAAAGCGGTTGCGGGAAGACCTCTACCGGAAAGGCGATTCTGAAACTCGTCGAGGCCACCGATGGAGACATCCTGCTCGAGATGCCCCAGGAGGACGCAAGGACGTACGACGAGGCCCGAACGCGACCGGACGACCCGAGGTCCCGAGAGGCACTCGACGGAGTTCGTCGCAAATATTCCGTGACCTGGAAGGAGAACCTACCGTGGGCCGCCGGACAGATCCTGATTTTCGTCCTCGCGATTCTCGCCGCTACCTTCCTCGCGATCTTCGTCCCCTCGCTGGCCCTCGGGGTCTTGAGGGACCCGTTCGCAAGTCCGTGGCCGATTATTGGCTTCTGCCTGTCTATCGGGCTCATTCTGGGAAGTGTCGGCTCGTTGCCTCCGACCCGGATTTCACGGCGGACGCGCGTCATCGTCGCGCTCCTGACCCTCGGGTCCGTCGTGATCGCCCCGGTTGCCGTCCTCTTCATCCATCGTGCGCTGACAGGCGACACCTCGCGCTTCGAAGTCGGTGCGGCGATGGCGAGCCCCTGGGCGGAAGATCCCGCAGCGATGATCCTGGGCCTAGGCCTCGCCGTATCCGCCGCAGGAGGAGCATGCGCTCTGCTCCTCGATTGGCGGGAACGGTCCGAGGGACTGACTGGTATCCGCATGCGTTCAATTCGGCGGCGACTTCAACTCATCTTCCAAGATCCTTATGAGTCGCTGAACCCGAAACAGTCCGTCTACGAGATCATCTCGGAACCGCTCGCCGTGAACCGGATATCCAGGAATCCCGAAGAGACGTCCGCGTCGGTGAGGGAGGCCCTCTCTGATGTGGGCCTCCGTCCTCCGGAGGAATTCATCTTTCGGTTCCCCCACGAACTCAGCGGCGGTCAGCGCCAGCGCGTCTCCATCGCAGCGGCCCTCGTCCTTCAGCCCGATTTTATCGTCGCGGACGAACCAGTGTCCATGCTCGACGTCTCCATCCGGACCGAGATCCTGGATGTGATGATGGAACTCCGCTCCCGCCGCGATCTCACGTATTTGTTCATCACGCACGACCTATCGCTGGCCTGGGTCATCGCCGATCGAATCGCGGTCATGTACCTCGGCAAGATCGTGGAGCTAGGAACGACTGAACAGGTGATCGGCCACCCGATGCATCCGTACACGAAGGCCCTGATCTCCGTCGTCCCGAGCCCCGATCCCCGCCACAAGGTTGAGCGAATCATCCTGAAGGGCGAGCGACCCGATCCTGTGGACATCCCGTCCGGTTGCCGATTCCATCCACGATGTCCCCTCGCCTTCGAGCGCTGCGGTTGGGCTGCGGAGGAGGTCGCGGATCAACTGCGCTCCCTGAAGGCCGACGGACTTCTTGCTGGTGCGGGCGATTTCGAAGTTTCGGAAGCGGGAACCGTTCGCGTCTCGGTCGGATCGCTGAGCGCCGATGCGCTCGTAATGGAACTCAACGCCCTCCTATCGGAACGCCGCGACGCTTATCTCCCGCTAAAGGGAATCGCGGAGGTTCGGGCCGCGAACGGCGCTATTGAACTCTCTTTGCACGAGTCGTCGGAGCCGCCCCTTCTCGAAATCGAGCCAGGGAACTTCGTGGCTTGCCACCTGGTTACCCAACCGGCCCCAATCGGGCCGTCCGTCACGGCCTGAGACGGCTCATCCGTTCCAGGAGCCGGTGGAACCGCGACACGCGGCCGCTCGCGATGAGTCGGGAGGGGAGCGGCGTCACCTCAGGCCACGGCGCGACCGTCGTGCGCCAACGGGCGAGGATGTAGGCACACGGCAGAAACGTCAGGACGCCGAGGAAGAGCCCGAGGTTGAGGAGGCCCGTCGCCGTCGTCAGCAAACCCGCGGTCGGCTCCAAGATCACGAGGGCGAGCGTGTACGCGAAGGCCCCCATCGAGAGCACGGTCGCCCGCTGGCCGGGTTCGAGGCGACGATTCAGATACGCGGTCGTCAGCGCGGGCTGCAGGCTCCAGACGACATAGATGGGGACTTGGAACAGGACCGCTCCGGGGAACGAGCCCACCCCGTAGAGCCCGAAGAACGAGGCTGAGGCCATGACGACCATCAGGGCGATCGTCCCGAACTCGCCGAGGACCCGCGAGATCCGGCCCGCAAACGCGGACCAGGCCGCCGCGACCACGAGGAAGCCGGAGATGGACAAGGCGATCTGCGCGTCCGTGAGGCCGAGGAACCGGAGGTAGAGGGGCCGATAGATCGCCATCACGTACAGCGTGACGCCGAGGAAGACTTCGAGGCCGATGAGGAGCGCCACGCCCTCCCGCCGCCGAACGACCCGCAATCCTTGCAACAATTGCTGCGCATACGTGGGCTCCGTCATCCGCTCGATGCGCGGCTCCGAGAAGCTGAGGGCGACGAGGACCGCGAGCACGTTGAGGCCGGCGCCCACGAAGAGGGTGAGCCGCAGGTCGTGCACCGCTTGGACGAAGAGGCCTCCCGCGAACGAGCCGGAGGCGTTCGACAGGAGCTGGATCATCGTGTTCCGACCGATGTACCGCGGGAATTCGGACTCGTGTCCCGCCGCGAGGAGCGTCTCGTACAGATAGGACGACGTCCCGATCGAGAACGCTGCCCCGAGGGACCACACGATGTTCGCCGCCACGAACAGCGGGAACGTCGTCGCCAGGCCGTATCCGAGGATGCCCGCGGACCGGAAGGCCTCGCTCAAGACGATCGTCCGCTTCCGTCCGTACCGGTCCGCGATCACGCCGACGGGCAATTGGAACACGAGGAGGCCGACCCAGAACGCGACGTCCACGAGGGTGAACTCGAAATCCGAGGCGAGGTTCCCGCGGATCCACAAGGCCCAGAACGGGATCCAGATCGCGAACGAGGAGGCGCCCTGGTAGACGTAGAATCGGCGGACGCGGGCGGCCGCTTCTGGGGGGAGCATGCCTCGTGCGGACCGAAACCCGAGGGGATATTATACCCGTGCGGACGCACGCCTTTCTTGAAGGGAAACGCGATCGACCCGGTTCGTGCGGAGCGTCCTATGTCCGTTCGCCGAGTCGGATATGAAAGGCGTTACTGGAGACGCCAGGGTCTCGTGTCACCGGTTCGCATCAGATCCTCCTCGCGTCATCCGTGACGAGATCGGAGGCCGCAATGCTTACCTACCGAGGCCGTTTTCCGTCGCCGGTCATGGAGAAACTCATCATCACGGTCGCTCCGACCGGATCAGTCCCGCGGAAGAAGGACACGCCCCACGTGCCCGTGACTCCCGACGAGATCGCCGAGACCGCCTACCTCTGCGAGCAGGCCGGGGCGGCGATCATCCACGTGCACTGCCGCGACGAGAACGAGCGACCGACGTCGCGGTTCGAGATCTTCAAGGAGACCGTGGACAAGATCCGAAAGAGGACGAAGCTCATCATCATGACCTCCACGAGCGGCATCGCGGGGGCGACGGACCCCGATCGGGCCCTGCCGCTCAAGACGGCCCCGGAGATGGGCAGCCTGACGACCGGCACGCTGAACTTCGCCGGCCGCACGCCCTCCGTCGTCTACGTCAACTCCGTCGAGACGGTCCAGTTCCTCGCGAAGACGATGCGGGATCTGAACATCAAACCGGAGATCGAGGCGTTCGACGTCGGATTCATCCAGCAGGGGAAGAAGCTCATCGAGGGCGGGCTCGTGAAGGAACCCGCTCACTTCCAGCTGGTGATGGGCGTGGACGGCGGGATCCCCGCGACGCCGGAGAATCTGCTCCACATGCGGAACCAGCTGCCTTCAACCGCGACCTACGTCGTCGCGGGCATGGCGCGGATGCAGCTCCCGATGACGACCCTGGCGATCCTCACGGGAGGCCACGTGCGCGTCGGCCTCGAGGACAACCTGTTCCTCAAGAAAGGCGTCCTCGCCCGCAACGAAGAGCTCGTCGCCCGGGCCCGTCATCTGGCGGACGATTTGCAGAGGGAGGTCGCGACGCCGCAGGAGGCCCGCAAAATCATGGACCTCCCTTCCGCATCAGCCGGCCACGTCTGAGATCGCTTCGCCGAAGGCGTCCAACGTCTGGCGGACCGACCCTTCGTCATGGGCGGTGGACAGGTACAGCGGCTTGCCGGGTTTCACGAAGATGCCTCGGTCCAGGA